>Ga0209253_10006586_pt1 | contig 10048 bp, 10 predicted proteins | sample FrelakmetBRP12BR_FD_187145 | JGI IMG/M metagenome (GOLD analysis project Ga0209253, IMG submission 187145) | Freshwater lake sediment microbial communities from the University of Notre Dame, USA, for methane emissions studies - BRP12 BR (SPAdes)... | ecosystem: Environmental > Aquatic >...
CCTGTAATGAAGCAGATGTTCAGAGATTAGCTACGGCAATTCGCGAAGTAATGAAATGAGTATGATTGGTGTTCTTACTTTCCATCTCCATCTCCCAGGCTGTTCTTCTATAAAGGAAAAGCGCGGGCGTCTCAAACCACTGCTGAGCCGCTTGCACCGCCAGTTCAATGTCTCGGCGGCCGAGATGGATCTGCAAGATAAGTGGCAGGAGGCGGTGGTTTGCTGTGGTATGGTGGGAAACGACAATGCTTATTTGCAGTCCGCACTGGAGACAGTGCGGAGGTGGGTACAGGCCAACTGGCCGGATGGGGATGTGTTGGATACAAAAATCGAAATTCTATAACCACTAAGGACTCGAAATCGCGCAAGGTTTTTCCTTCCTGTTCCAATGTCCTTTCTGGTGAGGAGGTTATATGGATTTGCACTTAAAAGACAAACGTGCGCTCATCACCGGCTCCAGCCGCGGACTGGGATACGCAACCGCACTGGCCCTGGCTACGGAAGGCTGCCGGGTGGCGATCAACAGCCGCAACGAGCTGAAAGTCAGTGCCGCGGCACAGGTCATTGCTATGGAGACCGGAGCGCCGGTGATTGGATTGGCAGGGGACGTGTCCGATCCGGACGTGCCGGAGCGGTTGGTAGGTGAGTCTGTGCGCGCCTTTGGTGGGCTGGATATTCTCATCACCAACGCGGGTGGTCCACCTGCCGGAGCGTTTGAGTCCTTCAATGAGGCAGCCTGGCAGAAGGCGATCGACCTGTCCTTGATGAGCCATGTCCGTCTGATCCGGGCCGCCTTGCCGCATCTCAGGCAATCCAAAGCCGCCAGTGTACTGACAGTCACATCCTATTCCGTCAAGCAGCCCGTTCCCAACCTGGTGCTTTCCAACAGTATCCGGGCTGCCACCGCCGGCCTCACCAAGTCGCTGGCGCTGGAACTGGGCATGGCCGGCATTCGCTTCAACTCGATCCTGCCGGCCTGGACCGAGACCGAGCGGGTATATGAACTGATGAAATCCCGGGCTGTACTGAACGGCACCACGCTTGAGGAAGAAATTGCAAAACAATCCCGGGACAGTCCGCTGGGACGGATGGGCCGGCCGGAGGAGTTTGCCAATCCCGCCGTGTTTCTGGTTTCACCGGCTGCATCATATATCACCGGGCTCATGCTGACTGTGGATGGCGGGATGTATAAAGGTACTTTATAATTATTTGTTTGAGACAAGGAGAGTTATGAGAAGTTGCCTGAATTGCCACAAAATGGAACAGGAAATTCCCCTGGTGACCTTGCAGTACCAGGGCCAGCCGGCCTATATTTGCTCCCAATGTTTTCCAATCTTGATCCATACCCCCGCCAAACTGACTGGCAAGATCAATGATGCTGAAAAGATCCAGCCGGCTGATCACGACCATTAATCTTCCTGGTGCCTTTGGTTCTTTTGGCACCTTTGATTGGAAAATTCACAACCTCTGCTCCTAAATTTGAAAGGATTCCCCATGCCCGATCCACGCGTTGCCAAACTTGCCAAAATCATGGTGCAGTATTCGCTGGAGCTGAAACCTGGCCAGCAATTTATGATTCGCACCCATCCTCTGGCCAACGAATTAACCCTGGCCGCCTATGAAGAGGCCATCAAGGCGGGGGCATTTGTTACCATCATGGAAATTACCCCGGGCGCCGATGAGATATTCTATAAATATGCTTCCGAAGCCCAGCTCGAGCATATCTCCCCGGTCCGAAAAATGTTTATCGAGACCTTTGATGCCTCCCTGAATATCTGGTCGGAACACAACACCCATGCGCTTTCCGGTATTGATCCAACCCGCATGGCGCGCGTTGCCAGGGCATCCGCACCCTTGATGAAGACATCCATGGAGCGCACAGCCAGGAAGGAATTTCGCTGGTGCCTGACGGTTTATCCCACGCATGCCATGGCCCAGGATGCTGATATGAGCCTGGGCGATTACTGCGAATTCGTCTATTCTGCCGGGATGCTGAACGAGGCTGATCCGATCGCCTTCTGGAAGAATTTTGGCCAGGAACAGCGGAAATTGACGGATTGGCTCAAGGGCCGTGACCAGGTTCAATTGAAGGGCTCAGACATTGATTTGAAGTTGTCCATCAAGGATCGCACCTTCATTCCGTGCGATGGAAAGGTCAATTTTCCGGATGGCGAAATTTTCACCGGCCCGGTCGAAGATTCAGTGGAAGGCTGGGTACGCTTTAAATACCCGGCTGTTGAGTATGGACAGGAAGCCACGGATATCCAGCTCTGGTTCGAGAAAGGCCGGGTGGTCAAGGAGACCGCCGCAAAAAACCAGGAGCTCCTGACTGCCCAGCTTAATGCCGATGCCGGGGCGCGCAGTCTGGGTGAGTTCGGTATTGGCACCAATCACGGTATTAACCGTTTCACCAAGAACATGCTTTTCGATGAGAAAATGGGAGGCACCATTCACCTGGCGGTGGGTGCAGGTTATCCTGAAACGGGCAGTAAAAACGAATCCGGCATTCACTGGGATATGCTGTGCGACATGAACGACGCCGAAATCCACGTGGATGGCGAACTGTTTTACAAGGATGGGAAGCCGGTAATTTGAGGTTGTATATGAAGCAACTTTTACAGAACATGAAAAACGGCCAGACCCGCGTGGAAGAGATCCCTGTACCGACACCACGTACAGGTCAGGCGCTTGTGCGTGTGGCCGCTTCGCTCGTCTCGGCCGGCACCGAACGAATGCTGGTTGAATTTGCCGAGAAATCCCTGGTGGGCAAAGCCCGTTCGCGCCCTGACCTGGTCAGGCAGGTATTGGACAAAATGCGCCGGGAGGGTGTGCTGGTAAGCCTGGGTGCGGCCTTCAACCGCCTTGATCAGCCTATGGCGCTGGGTTATTCATCTGCAGGCACCATCGTATCATTGGGTGACGGTATGGAAGGTTTCAAGGTGGGCCAGAGGGTGGCCTGTGCGGGCGGCGGCTATGCCGTCCATGCCGAGTACAATGTCGTCCCTCGCAACCTGCTTACCCCGCTCCCGGATTCGGTGGATTTTGAGTCGGCCGCCTTTACCACTCTGGGCGCCATTGCCCTGCACGGCTTTCGGCTGGCCGAGCCTCTAATTGGGGAGTCTGTGGCGGTCATCGGCATGGGTCTATTGGGATTGCTGGCTGGACAAATCGCGGTCGCAGCCGGTTGCCGGGTGCTGGGCATCGATGTCGACCCGCAGCGGGTCTCCCTGGCGGACTCCCTTGGATTGAAAGCGGTATTAAGAGAGCAGGCTGTGGAAACAGCTCAAACATTTACCGCCAACCGCGGCTTCGACCATATAATTATTTGCGCCGATACGCCTTCCAATGACCCGGTTGAGCTGGCGGCGCTGATCGCGCGTGACCGGGCCAATGTGGTTGCAACCGGAGCAGTCGGGCTGACCTTTCCGCGCAAAATTTACTATGAAAAAGAATTGAGCTTTATCAACTCGCGCTCCTATGGACCGGGACGGTATGACAGCTCTTATGAGGAGAATGGCAAGGACTACCCGCTCGGCTATGTGCGCTGGACGGAAGGGCGAAACTTTGCCGCCGTGGTTGACATGCTTGCGAACGGGAAAATAAATATTGCAGCGATGATCTCTCATCGCTTCCCGATTGAAAAAGCAGCTGAAGCGTATGAAATTATCACCGGGAAGAAAAAAGAACCCTTCCTGGGTGTTTTATTGACATTCTCGCAAGATGAGGCAAGTGTTCCAGTGTCACGTGTCACGTTCCGGAACGCCTCCGAGACACGCGACCCGTCGCATGTGACACTTGGTGTATTGGGTGCTGGTCTCTTTGCCAATGCCACTCTCCTGCCAGCTCTCAAGAAGGTTCCTGGGATCGAATTGGCTGGCATTGCCTCAGCGGGTGGGCTGCACGCACAGCATTCGGCCAGGAAATTTGGATTTGCTTATGCCACCGCCAATGACGACGAGATTTTGAATGATCCAAACATAAACACTGTTGCCATCCTGACCCGCCACGACATGCATGCCGGTCTGGTGGTCAGGGCATTGCAGGCTGGCAAACATGTTTTCGTGGAGAAACCACTGGCAATCACTGCCGGGCAACTTGATGGGATAACTCAAGCGCTAAGCGCTAATCGCCAATTGCTGCTCCTGGTTGGATTCAACCGGCGCTTTGCCCCGCTGGCCAAAAGCCTCCAGAAGTTTCTCGAACCTCGTTCCGAGCCTTTCCATATGCATTACCGCATCAATGCAGGATACATTCCATTGAACTACTGGACGCACGATCCATCCCAGGGCGGCGGGCGGATCATTGGCGAGGGCTGTCACTTCGTGGATTTCCTGACCTTCCTGGCTGGAGCCGCACCGGTTTCGGTGACCGCCTCTGCGTTGCCGGATGCAGGCAGATATCACGAAGATAATGTCTCGATGACCTTTACCTTCCCGGATGGCTCGCTGGGCGTGGTGGATTACCTCGCCAATGGCGACAAGTCCTTCCCCAAAGAGCGCCTCGAAGTCTTTAACGCCGGGCGCATCGCGGTGCTGGATGATTTTCGTACGCTGGAAATGGCGCGGGATGGGCATCGCACCTTGCTGAAAAGGGCCCAGGACAAAGGCTGGAGGGACGAGTGGGTCTGCTTTACCAGCGCCATCCGCACAGGCGGCCAGCCACCCATCCCATACGAACAGCTCATCGGCGTAACGAAAGCCACCTTTGCGGCCATGGAGTCCCTGCGGGAGGGTGGTTTCCCGGTCGAGGTGAAGTAGTGTCAAAGGTTGCGGAATATTACGATCAGAATGCCCAGCAGGAATGGGACCGGCTGGACCGCCATCGCATCGAATTACAGGTAACCCTGCGGGCGTTGGCCGAAATCCTTGCTCCTGCGCCGGCCGATCTGATCGATATTGGAGGGGGACCGGGACGTTATGCCATCCATCTGGCACGGCAAGGGTACCATGTCACGCTGGTGGATTTATCCGGTGGCAACCTGGCGCTTGCCAGGCAAAAAGCTGCTGAGGCGGGGGTCAAACTGGCAGCCTTTGTCCAGGCCAACGCTCTCGACCTGTCAGCCTTCCCGGAAGCCGGCTTTGATTCTGCCCTGCTGTTGGGCCCACTCTACCATCTTCACAAGTCCGAAGAACGCCGCATGGCCTTGAAACAGGCGCACTGCCTGCTCAAGCCGGGCGGGTTGATCTTTGCCAGTGTCACCACTCGTTTTGCCGCCTTCCGAGATGCGGCGATAAATGGTTATACTTTTGTCCTGGATGATCCGGCGTATTCCGAAAGGATGCTGGCAACCGGCATTCACGATAACGGGGTGGGCTTCACGGATGCTTATTTTGCTCACCCGGATGAGTTCATTCCATTATGCGAGAGTGCTGGTTTCACCACCCTGCGCTTGATGGGCTGCGAGGGCATCCTGGCCGGGCATGAGCAGTACGTTAACTCCCTGACCGGGGCAGATCACGATTTCTGGCTGGATATAAATTACCACATGGCTTTGGAACCGTCCTTGCTGGGCGCCTCGGACCATTTATTGTATATCGGGCGGAAAGATATTTGATAGCTGGGTACCCCTCGTGACCATCAAACCTTGGAAAATCCTCGAATCGCATCACATACATAAGAATGTCCGTATCGATACATGCGAGCTTTCCAATGGAAAGGTGATTGATGGTTTTATGGTCGAATTTGGTCCTTGGGTTACGATCGTTGCGATGACAAAAGAACAGCAGGTGGTAATGGTCCGGCAGTACCGTCACGGTGCTCAAAAAGTGCTCCTGGAGCTGCCTGGTGGGGCCATGGATGCTGCAGATGGAAGCCCTCTGCAGGCTGCCAGGCGCGAGCTGCTGGAGGAAACCGGCTATACGAGTGATACATTTATCCAGATTGGCTGTGTCTATCCAAATCCGGCCAACCAGACCAACATGATTTACTCCTTCCTGGCGCTGGATGCCGAAAAAGTCGCTGGTCAGAATCTGGATGAAACAGAAGAAATTGAGCTGGAACTTAGGCCTCTGGAGGCCGTCATCGCCATGGCAAAGAATGGCGAATTGCTCCAGTCGATGCAAGTCAGCGCAATGTTCTTTGCGCTGGCCTACCTGGACAGGATAGCCTGAAAATGCCTACCTCCCCCGGGGTTGCTCTGAAAGCCTTGCATCAGCTCGGAATCCAACCCGTGCTGCTCAACGCGCTCTACCGCCTGGGCCTGGCGAGTGGGCATTATCGAAGGGCAGAGAGAAGAGAACAGAGAATAGAGAATAGTTCATTGCGCCAGTTGTTTGACTTGCCAGAGCGGGAAGAACTCCTGGCGGTGCTGGGAGAGGTTGGAAAAGTTGCCCTGCTGGCCGAAGCAGATGAGATCGTTGCAGGAAAAGTGCGCCTTTTCGGCGCGGAGCCAGTGGAACTGCAATTGGCCTTTCTCGGTCCCCTGGCCCACTGGACAGCGTACGAAACTGATTCTTCACTGCTCTCTGCTCACTCATCTCTGTTCTCTGATATAAAACTGCTCTGGGAACCTGCCCGATTCGGGTGGACGTTCAGCCTGGGGCGTGCCTTTCTTGTGACTGGCGATGAGAAATACGCCGAAGCCTTCTGGCGTAATTTTGAGCTTTTTGCAGTCTCCAACCCGCCTTATCTAGGACCCAATTGGACCTCCGGTCAGGAAGCCGCCCTGCGCCTGATGGCCTTCGTCTGGGCAGGTCAGATATTCCTAAATGCCTCAAGCAGCACACCAGAGCGCAATGCTACCCTCGCCAGGGCGGTTTCGTCGCATGCTTCACGTCTCCCTGCCACGCTCGTCTATGCCCGCTCCCAGCAGAATAACCACCTCCTGGTGGAAGCTGCCGGCCTATTCACCGCCGGGCTGGCTTTGCCTGACCATCCAAATGCGGCCCGTTGGTGCAAACTTGGCTGGAAATGGCTCAATGAAGGTCTCCAATCCCAGATAGACTCTACCGGCGAATATGCCCAGCACTCCAGCAACTACCACCGCCTGATGCTCCAGGTCGTTTTATGGACAAACAGTTTATTGCGTAGAAACGACTTCAGTCGTTACTCCTGGCCTCTTCGTACGAAGGAAGCCATCCTCCGTTCCATCCATTGGCTTCTATCTATACTGGATGCCGGCTCAGGCCGGACTCCCAATTTGGGAGCCAATGATGGGGCCTACATCTTCCCGCTGACAATCTGTCCGTTTTCCGATTATCGCCCCGTCCTGAACGCGGCAGTGCGCGCTTTCCTCGATCGTGATTTACCCGGCGGACCTTGGGACGAGATGTCACTCTGGTTTGCGGTTCCCCTGGAGAATTCCACCCGCGTTGCGGAAATACGCCAGCTTGGCGATAAAGTGTATGGCAAAGATTCCTGGGCTTACTTGCGGACGGCGCAATTCACCAGCCGCCCATCCCACGCCGACCAATTGCACCTGGATCTGTGGTGGCGCGGTCTGAACATTGCCCAGGATGCCGGGACGTATCTCTACAACTCCGATCCGCCCTGGGATAACAGCCTGACCACAGCACTCGTGCACAATACTGTCACTGTCAACGGCTGTGACCAGTTCAGGCGCGCCGGGCGATTCCTGTACTTGGATTGGTTCGATGCCTTCCGAGACGGCAGCCAGGCAACCGACCCGGCCATCCTCCAACGCATATGCAGCTGGCATCTGGGCTATCGCAGGCAGGGTTTCCGCCATGAGCGCACCGTGAGAGCCTGCACTGATGGGAACTGGCAGATTCAGGATGACATGCTGCCACTGCGAAATCGCGGGGGTAAAAAGCCAAACATCCTCCGCCTGCACTGGCTCCTGCCGGATTGGGAGTGGAGCATGGAAAGCGGCCATCCAGGAATGGCCCTTCGATTGCTCTCACCAAGCGGACCGGTTGGCTTGGATATCCATGTAACAGGTGCAGAGGCGGTAAGTGTGGATCTCGTCCGGGCGGGTGTGATGGTCTACGAGTCCGGCAGGCGGGACCGAAGCGCTCCAATGGAGACGGCGATCCGAGGATGGACTTCCCCTACCTACGCGGTCAAGATTCCGGCCTTATCAGTGGTGGTTGAGGTGAAATCTACATTTGCAGTACAATTCACCAGCGAGTTTATTTTTCCAAGATGAGCTACCGGGCTGCCATCGTACTCCTGAAAGACGACAAGATCGCGCTGATCGAGCGTCACCGCGCCGGTCTGCATTATTTCACCTTCCCAGGCGGGCACGTGGAGCCTGGCGAGACACCTGAAAAAACCGCCGTGCGGGAGGCCAAAGAGGAACTTGGTCTGGATGTCTCTATTCAGAGGCTGCTGGCAAAAATCTGGTGGCATGACAAGCCACAGTATTACTACCTGGTTGAGGCTGCCGGCGGGGTTTTTGGCACAGGAGTGGGTAAGGAGATGCACGGCTTTAATCCAAAGAAGGGCAAATATCGCCCGATCTGGGTGCCGGTGGTTGGCATGCTTGACCTGCCAGTGCTGCCGCGTTCATTTGCGGAGATGGTTGTGAAAGCCCACTCAACCGGCTGGCCGGAACCAGTGCCCGTGCTGCATGACGAAGCCTGATATGCATATTCTCCTCGTTCACCAAGCCTTCGCTGCACTCGATGAGCCTGGCGGGACTCGCCATCACGAACTGGCATGCTATCTGGCCGGGCGCGGTCACAGGGTGACGATCATCGCAAGCCCGGTCAGCTACCTGACCGGATCCCCCTCTCCCTTTGGGAAAGTGGCCAGGGGTGAGGGGGGTGTCAGGGTCATCCGCAGCTATACCTACCGGGCCTTGCATAGATCATTTGTCCACCGCGCCTTCTCATTTATCTCGTTCATGGTCTCGTCTTTTTTTGCAGGCCTGAAGGTGAAAAAGGTTGACCTGGTATGGGGTACCTCCCCGCCTATCTTCCAGGGTATGACCGCCTGGATGTTGGCGCGATTGAAGGGAGTGCCGTTTCTATTTGAAGTGCGTGACTTGTGGCCGACCTTTGCCATCGCGGTTGGCGTGCTGAAAAACCCCCTGCTGATTAGAATGTCGCTCTGGCTGGAACGTTTTCTATATCGCCACGCCGACCAGGTTATGGTCAATAGTCCCGGCTATGTGGCACATGTGACCGGACGCGGCGCCCGGCACGTGGAGCTCGTTCCGAATGGCGCCGATCCGGATATGTTCGATCCACTCGGGCAGGGGTCCGATTTCCGTTCCGCCAACCACCTGGAGAATAAATTCGTCATTCTTTATGCTGGCGCGCATGGCATGTCGAACGATTTGGGCGTGGTGCTGGATGCTGCAAGAATACTGCAAAACAATCCCTTACCTGCTGAAGTTGTGGTCACGTTTCTTGGGGATGGCAAGGAGAAGCCTGCCCTACAGAAGCAGGCTGCCGCCATGCAACTGGCCAATGTATTGTTCCTACCTCCGCTCCCAAAAACCGGTATGTCAGACGCCTTGGCCGGGGCAGATGCTGGTCTTGCCATCCTCAAACCCATCGAAGAGTATAAGACCACTTACCCGAACAAGGTTTTTGATTACATGGCGGCTGGAAAGCCGGTGATCCTGGCCATCGACGGGGTCATACGGGAAGTGGTTGAGACGGCCGGCTGCGGGATTTTCGCCCAACCGGGTAATCCGGCTGCCCTGGCGCAGGCCATCCAATCGCTGGCGGCTGACCGGGCGCACTCCCGGGAAATGGGATTGACCGGGCGCAAATATCTTGAAGAACATTTTGATCGATCCGCCCTGGCAGCCAGGTTGGTTGATATTATGGAAAATTTGGTCACTCGGAAATTGACGCTGGCCACAACTACCCGGCTGCGCAAGAAGTGAAGATATGCTCACTATCAAACGGATCTACGAAGTGCCGGCTGCGGCTGACGGACGGCGGGTGCTGGTGGAAAGGCTTTGGCCGCGCGGCCTGACCAAGCAACGAGCGGCTGTCGACCTCTGGCTCAAAGAAGTCGCACCGAGCCCGGAACTACGCAGGTGGTTCAGCCACGATCCGCAGAAATGGGCAGAGTTCCGGGAACAGTACCGGGTCGAGTTGAAGACGAAAATGGAGATTCTTGGCCAACTCCA
>Ga0209253_10006587_pt1 | contig 10047 bp, 7 predicted proteins | sample FrelakmetBRP12BR_FD_187145 | JGI IMG/M metagenome (GOLD analysis project Ga0209253, IMG submission 187145) | Freshwater lake sediment microbial communities from the University of Notre Dame, USA, for methane emissions studies - BRP12 BR (SPAdes)... | ecosystem: Environmental > Aquatic >...
GACGACTATCTGTTCCAGCAGGGCCCCGCGAAGGGCATGGGCGGTATCCGATTCCACGACTACAACATCGCCTACAGCGATTGGGATCTGCCTAACGTCAACGTCTTCCGCGAGCAGACCGCCGTTTTCTCACAGATGCTCGCCGCGGCACCTCCTGATGAGAGCCAGAGACGCGACACCGATTTCCTTCTGACCATTGGCGAAACATTCACGTTAGTTGCCTACGGGCAGCTCATCCTCGAGAACGCTCGCATCTACGATGTCCCCGCCGACATCGTCGACCAGATCTTCGATTGCTTTGTGCGTGACTTCTCAAAGTTCGCGCTACAGCTGTACAGCAAGCCGAGCTGTAATGCGCAACAGGCGGCCTGTTGCCTGAAGATGATAAGAAAGCCGGCGGTGGATGGCGAACGCTATGAGCGCGTCTGGCGCGATTACGTGCACGCCCTAAAGGGTGCTTACGAGATGAGTCTCTAGACTATCCCTTCTGAAGGCAAGTCTGGCTGGCCCGGCTGGCTTCCGTGCTCGCAAATAGCTGTGCCAAATGCGCCCTCAGGGCAGTGTGCTGGTCGGCTACTGCGGCTGCCGACAGGTCAAGATAGAATCCCCTCGTCAGCGAATTTCAAGTGACGAGGGGATTCGGCTGTGGGGTGCCAAAACTCCATCCGTATCTGGAGGGCAGCACTCGACCCTCTGCGTGATAGGCAGGTTGTCGCGGGTTCGATCCCCGTCTCCCGCTCCACTCCGGATCAAGACGTTACAACGCATGTAAGGCGAAGGCCGCCGCAGGGCGGTCTTCTGCTTTCTAGGCAGGCTAGGATGGCAGGTCACAATAGGATGGGCGTACAAGAAGGCCGCCCTTTCATTGGCAGAGAGGAGAAGGTTGACACGCTGTGTAGCCGAAAGTAGCATGTCGTTATCCGGGAGCGGTCCTCATCTGGGCTCGCTAGGTTGAAATGGCCAATCCCGGTTGAATTCTTGACGTCTGCATTGGGTGCAGATACGTCTGGTGGGAGAAGCTAGATGACGGAAGCACGGGTGTTGGCCATCGACGCCGGTGGAACCATGACCGATGCCTTTGTGGTGCTGGAAGACGGGAGGTTTGCCGTTGGGAAAGCGCAGACCACCCCGCACGATGAGTCTGAGGGCGTCCTGAGATCGTTTGAAGATGCCATGGCCAGCCTAGACGGGGACGCCGGGGCGGCCGCTAGGGGTCTGGCCGCCACCATCTACTCGGGCACGCTCATGCTGAACCGCCTGATTCAGCGAGAGGGAGAAGGGGGCATAGGCGTCATCACGACCGCCGGCTTCGAGGACGTTCTGCGCTTTGGCCGAGGGTTTCAATCGTATGCCGGTTACCCCTATGGCGAGCGGCTGCACGCCAGGTCCCATGGCTACCCGGAGCCTATTGTTCCCCGCAGCCTGGTGCGGGGAGTGCGGGAGCGCATCCACCTCACTGGGCTGCAAATGATCCCCCTGTACGAGCAGGAAGCACGGGAGGCCATCGGCTACCTGCTGGATCGGGGAGTGAGGGCCATCTGCATCTGTTTCCTCTACTCGTACCGAAACCCTAGCCACGAGCGGCGGATGGCCGAGATCGCGCGAGAGGTCATGAACGAGCGCGGTGCGGACATCCCTTTGTACCTATCAAGCGAGCAGAACCCCGTTCGAGGCGAACTGCCACGGCTGAACAGCCTGATCCTGGAGGTCTATGCCGCTCAGCCGTCGCGGCTCCAGCTCGTCCGGATGCGAGAGCGCCTCAAGGCGCTGGGGTCGCCTGCCCCTTTCCGCATCCTTACCTCCTACGGCGGCACCGTCTCGCCAGAGCATGAGTGGCTGGTTTCCACCCTCGTGTCCGGCCCCATCGGTGGGATTATCGGGGGAAATCGCCTGGGGGATCATCTTGGGATCGCCAACCTGGTGTGCGCCGACATAGGGGGAACCAGCTTTGATGTTGGCCTCATCACCGAGGGCCACCATGCCATCCGCACCGAATGGGCACTGGCTCAGTTCGTGCTCAACACCCCGATGATTGCCATGGACTCTATTGGGGCGGGCACAGGCACCTACGTGAGGCTCGACCCGGTGATCCGGCGCATCAACCTGGGGCCCGATTCCGCGGGCTATCGGGTGGGGGTGTGCTACGAGGCTGGCGGGGTGGATACCCCGACTGTCACCGATTGCCACGTGGTTCTGGGCTACGTGAACCCCGACTACTTCCTCGGTGGGGAGATTCTGCTAAGTGCGGAGCGAGCGCGGCAGGCGCTCAAGGAGAAGATCGCCCAGCCCCTGGGAATAGAGCCCGAGGAGGCGGCCTGGGGAATTATCCAGCTCCTGGAAACGCAGATGCGGGATCACCTGGCGGCGATGGTCCTCGGCCTCGGGTACTCGCCGGAGAACTACCACCTGCTCACATACGGGGGTGGCGGGCCCCTGCATGTTGCAGCGCTGAGCCGGGGATTGGGGTTTGAGAGCGTTCTGGTGCCTTCGTGGGCAGCGGCTTTCTCCGCCTTCGGCTGCGCCTGTGCGGACTGCGCCTATCGCTACGACCGCACGGTCGACCAGGTTCTCCCGGCCGATGGCTCAGGTCACCAGGCGGTTGCAGGGCTGCTGCGCGCTGCGTGGGGTGAGATCCGCGAGCGCCTGGCCGAGGAACTGCGCCGCGACGGTCTCGACCCGGGCCGCATGGTCTTTCGGCCCTATGTGCGAATGCAGTACCGGGGCATGCTGGATGACCTGGAGATTCCTTCGCCTTCAGCGGAGCCCTCTCCCCAAGACCTGGATACTATCATCGCCGAGTACGAGCGTCTCTTCGAGCGGATCTTCGCCCGGGCAGCGAAAAGCCCCGAGGCCGGCTACGTAGTCACGAAGGCCATCGGGGTCGGCGTCGTGCCCACGGAGAAGCCGCGCATTCCCGAGCTGCCCCTCCAGGGCGAACAGCCGGCCAAGGGTGCCTTGAAGGGGCGCCGTCAGATCTTCTGGGATGGGTCCCGGAAAACGGCGGAGCTCTTCGAGATGGATGAACTTCAACCAGGAAACGTTGTGGCAGGCCCCGCCGTTGTGGAGGCCCCGGCTACTACCCTTCTGGTGCCCCCGGGGTGGCGGGCCACCCTGGACGGAAACCTCATCTTTAGGGTCGAGGAGGCATAGGGTCATGGCTCTGGCAAAAGGCGACGTGGGTGGCGCGCCCATCGGTTGGGACGGGAAGACCCTGCTGGAGATGCTGGAAGAGAGTGAGCGCTTGTTCCAGGAAACAGGTCGCTATCAGGGCATCGACCGGCTTGAACTCAAGGAAGGAGACCACTTCCGCTACGAGCGGGCTTTTGCCAAGTTGCGCGGTGCCCTGGTGGCTGCCCGCGAGACCGCCCTGCATATATCAGCCTCCCCCATAGTGCGCAACATCGGCGAGCTGTGCTTCGCCCTCTACACGCCCGAGGGTGACTCCATTGCCGTCTCCACCGGCATCATTGTCCACGTTCACACCATGAGCGAGGCCCTCAAGTGGATGGTTCGCAATAACTACGAACGGGACCCCGGCATCCGGCCTGGCGATATATTTACCAACAACGACCCCGCGGTGGGGAACGTCCACACTACCGACGTGCACACCATGGTCCCTATCTTCTGGGAGGACGAGCTTATCGGCTGGGCCAGCGGGGTAACCCACGAGGTAGACATCGGCGCCAACACTCCGGGCCACGACCCCGTCACGCCTACCAGTCGGTTTGAGGATGGCTTCCACCTCACCTGCGAGCGGATCGGGGAGAACGAGCACATCCGCCAGGATCACCGCCTCCGCTCGCAGCGGGCGGTGCGTTCGCCTTTGTACTGGGACCTGGACGAGAAGTGCCGGACGGCTGGCGCCTACCTGATCCGTGATGCCGTTCACCGCTTCATTGCTGAAGAAGGCATTGGCTACTACAAGCGCTTCACGCGGGAGGTGGTGGAGGAGGGCCGGCGCATCTTCATGGCACGAGTTCGAGAGCGGCTGCTGCCCGGTCGCTACCGCGCTGCAGCCTTCAGTGGCATTCCATTGAAGGATGAGGCGTGGCAGCCGCGGGCCCGCCAAGACTTCATCTGTCACGCCCCGATGGAGGTCGTCATTGGCCGGGACGGTGGCTTCTTTCTCAGCATGGAGGGAGCGAGCGCGCCGGGTGCTCATGCCTTCAACTGCGCTGAGGGACCCATGCAAGGAGCCGTCTGGGTGCTCCTCTCGCAGATGCTCGTCTACGACGGCAAGGTGAACGATGGGTCGTACTTGGCGCTCCGCCATTACTTCCCGCCGGGAACTTGGTGCAACGCCGGGGATCCCCAACTGGCGTACTGCACATCCTGGGCCTTTCTCATCCCCGCCTTCACCGGGCTCTTTCGCTGTCTCTCCCGAGCGTTGTTTGCCCGTGGCTACCGCGAGGAGGTGGTCTCCGGCTACGGCTTCACGGGAGACGCCATCCAAGGGGGCGGCGTCCTCGCTGTCAACGGCGAATACTGGCCGGCTGCCAATTTCGAGATGAGCGCTGTTGGCCTGGGCGCCAGCGCTGTCCACGATGGGCTGGACTGGGGCTACGCCATGTGGAACCCCGAGTCGGACCAGGGCGATGCCGAACTCTGGGAGCTCCTAGAGATAGGCATTCCTTACCTGGCCCGGCGGGTCAAGGCAAACACGGCTGGCTACGGCAAGTACCGCGGCGGTTCGGGCTGGGAAGCCGTGCGGGTGCTCGTAGGGAACCGCGACGCCGAGCTCTACATGGGCCGGGGGGACGGGCCCACTTTCATGGGCTGCGGGATCTTCGGCGGCTATCCGCAGGCGACCAGCTACCGCCTTTGGAGCAAAGGCAGTGAGCTTATGGATCGGGTTTCCAAAGGGCAGCCCTACCCCGTGGGCGATGACCCAGACAGCGGAGAGTTCGAGGAATTATTGGGCGGCGAGGTAACGCGGAGACCCAACGCGATGATGTTCCCTACGATCTTCCACGACAGGGATGTGCTCCACTACGTCCTTTCTGGTGGGCCCGGCTGCGGTGACCCCTTGGAGCGACCTGGGCAGCGGGTGGTGGACGATATGAATGAGGGCATCTTCAGCGAGCGCATTGCGAGAGACGTGTTCGGCGTCGTGGCCAGCCGTGACGAAAAGCAGGGGAAGTGGATGTTGGACGAGGAAGCCTCCGAAGGGCGGCGGCAGGAGATCCGACGCCTGCGGGCTGAACGCTCCTTGCCTTTCGAGGAGTTCTGGCGACAGGAGCGGCAACGCATCGAAGGGCGGCGGCTGGGCGAGCCCGTTCGCCGCATGTTTCGCGAAAGCATGAGCCTTTCACAAGCTTGGGCGCAGGAGTTTCGAGCCTTCTGGAAGCTGCCCGAAGGCTTCGAGCCGTAGGAGGGGCGAGATGGACCGACGAGTGGTCGAGGATCTAATCGACGGGCGGCTATCCTGGCCCCAGCTCAAGGAGATCATCTCGCACCCCAAGGACCCTGCCCGCTTCCAGGTGATCATGGAGGTGTTGCGAGAGCGCCTGGGCTGGCAGGAACCCGTTCTTCTCCCCCTGGCTGAGCACCTCTACGTAGTGCAGAAGGGAACCGAGCGGGTGGTGCGCTGCGACTGCGGCTGCGAATTCGGGGACTATCGGGAGAACTGGAAGACGAAGGCGCGGGTGTTCGTGCGCGACGACGAATCGCTGCTACGGGAGATCTACCCGCGAATGATGCATAGTGACCCCCAATGGATGGTGCTGCGGGAGTTCTACTGCCCAGGGTGCTTCACCCTGCTGGAGGTGGAGGCGGTGCCTCCCGGCTATCCTGTCCTGTTCGATTTTCAGCCTGACATTGATGGATTCTATGAATGGCTGGGGTTGCCGCTGCCGTCAAGCGCCAGGGCGTAGTGTCGAGGCATCCTAGTCGACGAAACTTGACAGTGCGCCGCCATCCGGCATGACATCAGCGCTCTCCATTTGACACTGCGACGCCTAGAAGCTCTCATATGGCTACCTGGGTCTGTGCTGTGCTGATCTACGGCAGGCTCGCGCCACCTTCACAGTCAAGGAGCTGAGTGCTTATGGGGAGGATTGGGTAATATGGCCACTGTCACGCGAGAGCAACTGCAAAAGCTGATCGAACAACCAAAAGCAAGCCGGGAGGAGCTCGTTCCTTTGAAGGAAGAGGCCGCCGATGGTTCTTGGCTTAGGCCAAGCGGTGGCGTTGACATAAGTTTCGACAGGAGCTGTGGGGTGCCAAAATGTTATCCATATCTGGAGGGTTGACGCGCTGAGCTATTTGGGCTAGCCACGAGGCTGTGGGGTACCGCCCGCATGATCCATCTGGCCAGCACGTCCTGATTGACAATCCGGGCCGCCTGCGGGCACTGGTCGCCGACCGATGATTTCCTGCTTCTCAGGCAGGTAATCACGCGCAGGCACGCACTCCACCAACCTAGCTCCTGTGCCCACGTCGCCCAGCGAATGTTGGACAGCTTTCGCATGATATGAGACGCCTCCACGTGGATTCGTGCGGTTGTGCTGCTGTCCGTGCTCAGCTGATCTTGGCCGCTGCCCATTCTGACGCCATACCCTCGCCGCTCACTCCTACCGGTACGAGTAGACCTGTATCCCTGTAGCGTCCGCTACCAGCAGGACCCGGCTTCCGGCAGCCTCGGCGATGCTGCGCTCCAGGCACTGGAGCTCCTCCGCCGAGAGCTCTGGTAGCCCCACATCTGGATCCGCCCGATGCAGCACCCGCACCTTCCCTCTCAGGGCTGTCTCGAGCTGACCCACGAAGGGGCCGCCACCTTCCGCAATCAGCACCGTCACAGACTTTCGTTCGACTGACGGTCGGGCCACCGGTTCCGGTAGCGCCAGTCGATCCGCCCGCAGTATCAGCCAGTAGTAGGGGACGAAGAGTGCGGCCGCCGCGACGACACCGATGCTCCACTTGGCGTCCCTGAGGAGCGTCAGGGACAGGGTGCCCTCCAACAGCGCATTGAGGAACACGAACAGGAGGTAGCTGATGTTGCCGAGGATAGCCAGAGTCCCCACTCCCAGGACGCCGTAGACCAGGACCCGCCGCGGGAGGCTGGCCCGCTCTTCGGGGCCGCCGATGGCTACCCTGCGCTGCATCGAGAACCAGTAGTAGGCCCATACCGGACCGCCCAGGAGGCCGAGGGTGACTACCAGGGCGATGCGGTTCCGCCACCAGTCCTCGCCCACCAGCACGTCCCTGGCGCTGGTCACCCCAATCGCGATCACCGTCGGGATCAGGACGATAATCGCACCGGCCAGGGCGCCCAGCCCCAGTGCGGCCATGATGTAGGCGTAGATCCTCCTGGCGTCCGTCAGTTGTCCGGCGGCTGCGCGCTCCTGCTGCACCACCTGCCAGTGGTACAGCCACAGGCCCATGCCAATGATCAGCGGCGACAGCGCCCCAGGCAGGAAGCGGAAATGGGCCGTAGCTGAGGCTTCCTCCGGTACCCCGATGAGCCACACCAGGACTCCGTAGGCGATGACGCCTGTCGCAACCAGGGTCGTGATGACCCCGCCGAGGATGGCAAAGGCGTATGAGTAGAACTGACGAAGGGCGGACTCGACATCACGGCGAGCGGCGTAGAGCCAGTGCCACGCCCACAGGCCCGCCCCGACGAGGGCGACCGAGAGGGAGTTCTTCATGAGGTCGCCCCACAGAGGCTCCTCCCCCTGCAATAGCACCGGCACGGAGAATAGCCCCTCATACGCCTCTCTAAGGACGAGGTAGATAGCGAGGCTCAACCCCACGGCCAACATAGTGAGGCTGTATATCGAGGTGACATAAAGGTACGCCCGGCGAACCGTCCTGGTCTCGTCAGTGGGCTGGCCCTCAGCTCCTTCGGCCATCCAGTGGAAGGCCCACAGCGCACCCCATACCGATACGGCGGCCACCGGGTAACCGTGGAAGGACTCAGCGCCGAGAGCCCAGCGCAGCAGCTCCACCGAGGCCTGGGCCACCAGTGCCGCGGCTACCCCCAGCGTCACGTAGACGCAGAGCTTTCGCAGGATCGAACGTCGCTCTGTCGGCTCTTCCTCGGCGAAGCGTTGCACCCTCAGCCGGTGCCAGGCCCATATGGGCGTCCATATGACGGCCAGGGCCACGCCCAGGGCCAGCTGGCTGGTGTCTCGCGAGAGGTCCGCCGGGCCGAACAGCTCGTCTAGCACGAAGCCGATCACCAGCACTGCCCCGGTGCTGGCAACCATCATGTAGGCGAAGGTGCCCACGTAGAAGTAGAGCCGCTTGACTGTGCCGATGCCACGGTCGGCCTCCGTCTCGGCCTCTAGGCCCTCGCGGCGCCTCCAGGCCACGACTGCGGCCACGATGCCGCCGATTATCACCAGCAGAACGAGCAACGGCCAAAAGCTAGCCAAGATCCACATCGCAGCACCTCCTTACTCGCCAGCCGCATCAAGACGGCGGGCACCACCGTACGGGCCAGCGTGCATGAGCCTCGCCCGGCGCTGCATCACCGCGAAGCGGATAGGGGGAACGCCGAAATCAGAGGCGAGGGGCGGCCTTGCCTACCGCATCCGCGGGTCGAGGGCGTCGCGCAGGCCGTCGCCCAGGAAAGTGAAGCAGAGCATGAGCATAGCGACGGCCGCTGCCGGGAACACCGCCACCCAGTAATTCACCTGAACATACGCATAGCCGTCCGCGACCAGCCTGCCCAGGCTGGCGGTGGGCGGCGGCAAACCGAAGCCGATGAACCCCAGAGCCGCCTCAGCGAAGATGGCGATGGGAATGCCGAAGGTCACCGCCACGATCACTGGCCCCAGGCTGTTGGGCAGCATGTGGTGGAGCACCACCCGCCAGGGCGACGCGCCTAGCGCCCTGGCGGCCAGCACAAAGTCCCGCTCCGCCAGGGAGAGCATCTGCCCCCGCACCAACCGGGCGATGATCGTCCAGTTCACAAGGGCTATGGCCAGGATGATCTGCAGCTTTGGGTTGTCGATCACCGGCCAGTCCCGCCCGATGAGCACCGAGCGCATCAAGATAATGAACAGCAGGTCCGGGAAAGCATACGTTATGTCTGTCAGGCGCATCATCACATTGTCGGTGAAACGCCCACCCAAGGCGGCCGTCGCTCCCACCGTCAGGCCGATAAGCAGGACCACGATCTGAGTCCCGATCCCGATCTGGAGGGAGATGCTCACGCCAGCCAGTACGCGGGCCCAGTTGTCCCGACCCAGGTTATCGGTGCCGAAGAAGTGGCTTGAACTGGGCCCCTTCTGAAGATGCTCGTAGTCCTGGTCCATATAGGGGTCGTAGCGCTGGACGGCATGGATGTTGGCGGCGGCCGCTGTCAGCCCAGCGATTACGATCAGTAAGATCAACGCGGCCATAGCCAGGCGGTTGCGGATGAGGCGATAGAAAGCGTCGGCCCACAGCCCTCGCTCCCGGCCGGTGATGAGGACTCCCTCCAGTTCCGCTCGTTCGACCAGCTCGGCTTCTTGCATGCCAGGAGCCTAGCCGTAGCGCACGCGCGGGTCGACCACCGCGTACAGCAAGTCGACCACCAGGTTGGCGACGGCGACTATGGCCGCGTAGAACAGGGTGGTCCCCATGATCATGCCGTAGTCCCGGTAGAGCACCGCCTCGACGAACGCCCGCCCGACACCGGGGATGGAGTAGATGTTCTCGACAATGAAGGACCCCGTCACCAGGGCGGCGGCGATGGGCCCCATGAGGGTGAGCACCGGGATCATACCGTTCTTGATAGCGTGGCGAATAATAACCACCTGATCGGCCAGTCCCTTGGCATGAGCAGTGCGGATGTAGTCCTGTCGCAGCACCTCCAGCATGCTGGCTCGCGTCACGCGGGCAATGTAGGCAGTGGGCAGAAACGACAGCGACACCACTGGTAAGATGAGCTTCTTGATATGCCAGACCGATGGATCTAGAGCGTCTCCCACTCTTTCGGGCCCCCCCCAGCCTAAGATGTCGAACCAGCCCAGGTTTACGGCGAAGATGATGATGAGGAATGTGGCCAGGATGAAGTTGGGCAGAGCGGCCCCGACGGTGGCGACAAAGACGCCCAGG
>Ga0209253_10006588_pt1 | contig 10044 bp, 8 predicted proteins | sample FrelakmetBRP12BR_FD_187145 | JGI IMG/M metagenome (GOLD analysis project Ga0209253, IMG submission 187145) | Freshwater lake sediment microbial communities from the University of Notre Dame, USA, for methane emissions studies - BRP12 BR (SPAdes)... | ecosystem: Environmental > Aquatic >...
TTGACCCAATGCCAGTGCACTTCGTGGCGTCCGATCTGCGCTTCGAGCAGCAGCCAGAGGTCTGCATTCTTCACCGGCTTCCTGTCGGCTGTCTTCCAGCCCCGCTTCTTCCACTGCGGCAGCCACTCAGTGATGCCGAGCCGCACGTATTGCGAATCGGTGTAGAGCTGCACCCGGCAGCGACGCTTCAGCGCGGCCAGCGCCTCGATCGCCGCGGTGAGTTCCATGCGGTTGTTGGTCGTGAGCAGCTCGCCGCCATACAGCTCCTTGCGGTGCTCGCCGGTCTCGAGCAGCGCACCCCAGCCTCCCGGGCCTGGGTTGCCCTTGCAGGCCCCATCCGTGTGGACGATCACTTCGGCAACACTCACGCGGCCTGTCTCGTGGTTGGTTCCGGCGCGCTGCCGACGAGTACCGGCCGCTGTGTCCATGCGGGCCGGACCGGTGTGATCGAACGCACGCGCTTGCGCGCCTTGAGCAGGTATGCGCCTGCCAGAGGCGACGCGATGATCGGTCCGCGGCGCTCGAGCCAGCTGTCCTCGCGCAGGCCGAACATGCTCTGCGTCCAGGGTGGCGCGAACAGGTAACTCCGCGAAGAGACGACCTCGAAACCGAGCAGACTGAGCCAGTCGCGCGTGCGGTGTTCGCTCATCATGCGCGCCGCGTGCGGCGGGAACTGAACGCTCGAAGCGAAGTGGTGCCGGACGCCCCAGGAGCTCCACGGATTGAAGGCGCAGATAACCAGGCTGCCCTCGCCGACCAGGACGCGGTCGACCTCGCGCAGCAGTTCGTGTGGACGTGGCGCATGCTCGAGCGTGTGCGGCAGCAGCACCGCTTCCACCGAACTGGTGGCGATCGGGAGCGCGTCGAAGTGGGCACGGATTGCGCCGGGACCCGCTGCATCGGGCGCGATGCAACTTCGGTGCTGCGTGCGGGCCGCTGCGCAGAGGCTGGTGGGATCGCCCCAGCGACCGATCTGCAGCAGTTCGAAGCCGACGACGTCGGCCAGCTCGTCCTGCATCATCCGCGTTTCCAGCGCGAGCACGGCTGCCCCGAGCGGGGATTCGAGCCAGTGGTCTGCGGCGGAGCATGTGGTCATGCGCCCAAGGATAGCCGTAAGTCCCTGCACGAATTCGAAAAAACGTGGCCTGTCATATGGAATTTTCGGTTCCGAACGGCTCTAATACGCCCCGCCCGGACTCATAGGCCCGCGGACGACGAAGGAGTCCCCAGCAGCATGCTGCAAGTGAGCCCGGTGCGGGCGTTCTCGGACAACTACATCTGGCTGATACGCGCGCCGGCCGACCCGGCCGCTGCCGTGGTAGTCGATCCGGGTGACGACCGCCCGGTGGAACAGGCATTGCAGGCGTTGGGAGTGCGCCTCGGCGCGATCCTGGTCACGCATTACCACGCCGATCATGTCGGCGGAGTCGAGGCGCTGGCCGCGCGGCATGGCGCACCGGTATTCGGGCCGGTTCGCGAGCGGATGCCCTGCGCGGCGCAGGGACTGGACGACGGAGGCAAGGCGTCACTTGAGAACCTCGGGCTCGAATTCAACGTGCTAGCCGTTCCCGGTCACACGCTCGGCCACATCGCCTATGCGGGCCACGGTGCGCTGTTCTGCGGCGATACCCTGTTCAGCGCTGGTTGTGGTCGCCTGTTTGAAGGCACGCCCGCCCAGATGCTCGACTCGCTTGACCGCCTCGCCGCCCTGCCCGACGCGACGCGTATCTTCTGCGCGCACGAGTACACGCTCTCGAACCTGAAGTTCGCAGCCGCGGTCGAGCCCGACAACGGCCACGTGCGCGACACGCTGGGCGACGTCCAGCAACGCCGCGACCGCGACGAAATCACGCTGCCGTCCATCCTCGGACGCGAGCGCCTCATCAACCCCTTCCTGCGCTGCCGCGAACCGGCAGTTCGCGCCGCCGCCGAACGTCATGCGGGACACCCGTTGCCCGAGGCCGTGGACGTGTTCGCCGAAGTGCGGCGCTGGAAAGACGGATTCCGCTGAGCCCAAATGACACGAAGCAAAACACATTCGTCCTGGCTTGCCGTCGTCGCAGCGGCCGCGCTGCTCGCCGGGTGCGCCACGACCGACTCGACCTACTCGAGCCTGCCGCCCGCTCCGGAACACCCGGGTCCGAAGGCGCCGATGGACCGCGCGACGGTCACGATCCCGGGCTCGTTCAGCACGGCACGCGAAGTGCCGCACATGCCGCCCGAGCAGTACACCGACCTGCTCGACCGCATTCGCGACGGTTATGCACTGCCGGACGTCGCGCACTACGCGGTCGACCGCGAGGTTGAGCTCTATCGGAAGAACCCCGATTTTCTCGATCGTACGTTCAAGCGCGGGTCGCGCTACCTGTACTACATCGTGCAGGAAATCGAGCGGCGCAACCTCCCGCTCGAGCTTGCGCTGCTGCCGGTCGTCGAAAGCGCGTTCAATCCAGTCGCCTATTCGCGCAGCCGCGCCTCGGGCCTGTGGCAGTTCATCCCGTCCTCGGGCAAGCACTACGGCCTCGAGCAGAACTGGTGGATCGACGAGCGTCGCGACGTCATCGAAGCCACGGGTGCCGCGCTCACCTACCTGCAGTACCTCAACACGTATTTCGCAGGCGACTGGTACCTGGCGATCGCGGCCTACAACGGCGGCGAAGGCACCGTCAGCGGCGCCGTGCGCCGTAATCAGGCGGCAGGATTGCCGACCGACTTCTTCAGCCTGAACCTGCGTGCCGAAACCCGCGACTACGTGCCGAAGCTGCTCGCGATCAGCCGCATCGTGCGTAACCCGGAAGCCTACGGATTGTCATTCGCCGCGATCCCGAACCAGCCGTTCTTCGAAGCCGTCGAACCGGGCCGGCAGATGCACCTCGACCATGCGGCCCAGCTCGCCGGCATCACCCGCGAAGACATGTTCGCGCTGAATCCCGGCTACAACCGCATGACGACGCCGCCGAAAGGCCCGCATCGCCTGCTGTTGCCGGTCCCGAACGCGCAGACGTTCCGCCAGGCGATGCTCGACCAGCCGCTGACGGACCAGGGCAGCGTCGCCGTCGCTGCCATCGAGCCGCCCCCGGAGGTTCGCCACAAGGTCCGCCGTGGCGAAACGCTCAGTGCGATCGCCCGCCAGTACGGCGTGCCGATGGTGGCCCTGCAGCGGGCCAACGACATCCAGGGCTCGGTGATCCACCCGGGCGACTCGCTGCTGATTCCGGCCGGGTTCGCCGACGAAACAGTGACGCTGGCTGCGCTGGCTGCACCGCGTGACGACATCACGGCCCAGCTGCCGGAACACCAGAGGCCACCGGCATCGAAGAAGCCCAGGGTCCATGTCGTGAAGTCGGGCGACACGCTGTGGGACGTGGCACGCAGGTATGGTGTCACGGTGCCGGCCCTCGCCTCTGCCAATGGACTGTCTAGCAAGGCTGGACTGGTCCCCGGCGCACGACTCGAAATACCGGGCAAGGGCGGATCCGCAACGCAGATCGCGTCCAGCAGCGCGAAGGAATCGAGCCGCGTGACCTACAAGGTCAAACGCGGCGACACGCTTTCCGAGATCGCCGACCGCTTCGACGTCAGCGTGCGTGAACTCATGACCTGGAACCGCCTGCGGCAGTCGTCGTCGCTCCGCGCAGGCCAGCGTCTCGTCGTCTACACCGACTCAAGCCGGCAAACCGGAGGCTGAACATCGTGGGATTCCTGACTGGCAAGCGGGCCCTCATCGTGGGGCTCGCCTCGGAGCGCTCGATCGCCCATGGCATCGCCGCGGCGATGCACCGGGAGGGCGCAGAGCTCGCGTTCACCTACCAGAATGACCGGCTCAAGGATCGCGTCCTCGAGATGGCGCAGGCCTTCAACTCGGCGATCACGCTGCCGATGGACGTCGCCTCCGATGCCGAGATCGACACTGCCTTTGCAGGCATCCGCGCAGTCTGGGACTCGCTCGACATCATCGTGCACTCGGTTGCCTTCGCGCCGCGCGAGGAACTGGCCGGCACGTTCGTCGACAGCACCACGCGCGACGGCTTCCGCATTGCGCACGAGATCTCGAGCTACAGCCTCACCGCGCTGGCAAAGGCCGGCAAGCCGCTGATGCAGGGACGTGCGGGCGCGATCATCACGCTGACGTACCTGGGCGCCGTGCGTTCGATCCCGAGCTACAACGTGATGGGCCTTGCCAAGGCGAGCCTCGAAGCCAACGTGCGCTTTCTCGCGGCCGACCTCGGCCCGCAGGGCATTCGAGTGAACGCGATCTCGGCGGGACCGATCAAGACGCTGGCTGCCGCGGGCGTGAGCGGTTTCCGCAAGATGCTGACGCAGGTGGCCGCCGCAACGCCCCTGCGCCGCAACGTGACGACCGACGAAGTCGGCAACGTGGCGGCATTCCTCTGCTCCGACCTCGCGTCGGGAATCACCGGCGAAATCGTCTACGTGGATGCCGGGTACAGCCATGTGGGGATGAGCTTCCCGGAATAGGGGTTAGGGGATGGGGGTTGGGGGATAGTCGGAGCCGCGGCTGAATCCGGGATTGCAGACAAGAAATTGCCTTCGACACGGAAGGGCCGCGACCCGACGATTGCTGCATGGAACAGCAATCCCGGAATTGTCACAAAGACCTGATTCTTTGGCAGAAGGCACTGGACCTGGCAGTCGCGGTGCACGAGGCCACCGCAGCTTTCCCCAAGTCGGAGATGTTCGGCTTGGTATCGCAGATTCGGCGGGCTGCGGTTTCAATCCCGTCCAACATCGCGGAAGGATCGGCCCGACGCTCGACTCGCGAGTTCATCGCCTTCCTGCACATCGCCCGCGGGTCGATGGCTGAAGTCGAAACGCAATTGCTGCTGGCACAACGCGTGGGCTATGTGGGCAATGAACGCCTCACCGTCCTGCAGCTAAGGCTCGACGAGGTCGGCCGGATCATGAATGCCGTAATCACGGGTCTGCGACGAAGGTTGGGGTAGCGTCCGACTATCCCCCAACCCCCATCCCCTACCCCCTATTCCGTCGCAAACACCTTGTCGTTGCGCTTGATCTTCGCGGTGCGACGCAGCTCGGCCAGGTAAGCATCGAACTCGATCGCCGCGTTCTGCGTCGCGAGGTTCTGCGCCTGCTCGGCGAGGTTGCCACCAAACGCGGCGGGAGTGCCCGGGTTGGCGGACGAGACGACGAACACGGCGGGATCACCGCTCGCGAGCGTGGCCACGCCAGCGCTGACCTTGCCCGCTCCCGCTGGACGCGGCGCCTGGAAGATCGCCTGCAGCAGTTCGGGCACCATCGGTGCGGCGCCTTCTGCGGTCGGGCCCTGACGGCTCACGGACTGCGAGGCTGTCGGCGTCGAGCCAACCGACGCTGCGGCTGTCGCCAGCGGCTCACCTGCATTGACGCGCTTTGCCAGGGCGGTGGCGGCCTCGGTGGCGGCAGCACGCGCCTTGTCTTCGCGCAGGCGGGTCGCGATCTGCTCCTGCACCTGGGCCAGCGGCAGCTGCGTCGACGGCTTGTGATCGGTGACGCGCAGTACGACGACGCTGTCCTCGCCGATCGGCACCGGCTGGCTGTTCTGGCGTTCCTGCAGCACTTCATTGCTGAATGCCGCCTCGGTCACCTTGCGGTCGTTGCCGAGCGCGCCGCCACCCTGACGCGTGAATTCCTCGACGGTCTGCACCGTCATGCCGAGCTTCTTGCCGACGCTGTCGAGTTCACTCAGCGAGGCGAAGGATTCGTCCGCGAGCTGCTGCGACTTTTCGTAGAACAGCGTCTGCGCCTGCTCACGCCGGAATTCGGGCTCGAGCTCGGCGCGAACTTCGTCGAAGCTGCGCACGTGCGGTTCCTCGATGTCTTCGAGCCGGATGATGTGGTACCCGAACTGCGTCTTCACCGGCCCGCGGATTTCGCCCTTGCTCATGGCGAAGAGCGCTTCCGAGAACGGCTGCACGTACGCTTCCTTCGGCGCCCAGCCCAGATCGCCACCGGCTGCCTTGGAACCCGGATCGTCCGAGAATTCCTGCGCCAGCTTGGCGAAATCCTCGCCCGCCCTGGCGCGGGCCAGGACGGCTTCGGCCTTCTTGCTGGCTGCCGCGTCGTCGCTGCCCGATTCGATCAGGATGTGCGCAGCCTTGCGACGTTCCGGCACGGCGTTGCGCTCGGCGGCCGTCTCGTCGTAATACTTCTTCAGCGCTTCTTCCGTCACCTGCACGCCGGCCGCGATGTCGGCCAGGTCGAGCTTCAGGTACTGCAGCGCCACCTTCTCCTGCGACATGAACTGCGACTTGTTCTTGTCGTAATAGACCGTGATTTCGGCCGGCGCCACCTGCACCTGCGCCGCGTATGCGGCGGCGGGCACGACGGCGTATGCGACATCGCGCGTCTCGCCCTGGAGTTCGACGCGATGACGCAGTTCGCCCGGCGTCACGAACGACGACAGTGCGATCGAATTGCGCAACTGGGAAGTCTCGAGATCGCGGCGGAACTCCTGCTCGAACTGCGGTTCGGTACGGCCCTGCTGCCGCAGCAGCGCCGCGTAACGGTCGCGCGAGAACTTGCCGTCGACCTCCAGCGCCGGGATCCTGGTGATCGCCTCGGCGAGTTCACGGTCGCTGACGCGATAGCCGCTGTCGTGCGCGCGCTGCACCAGCAGTTCGCGGGTGATGAATTCGTCGATGAGCTTGGCCTGCTCGGACTTGACGAGTTCGGGCGGCAACTCGTCGCGCAACTGCGTCTGCAACTCGGTCTGGCGGTCCTGCCAGGCCTGGCGCACGGTCTCCTGGGAGATGTCCCTGCCGTTCACGGTCGCGGCAGCCGAGGTCACCGCCGACTCAAACTGGACGCCCCAGAAGATGAAGACGACGGCGATGGCGCCGAGGAAGAAAATGGCGAACGGCCCGGAAATTCTTTCGCGAATCTTCTGCAGCATTTTGTCTAGGGGTTGGGGGTTAGAGGTTAGGGGATAGTAAAAGGCGGACCTTGGGCCCGCCAGTTGTTAGTTACCCGAAAATACGAAAGCCCGCGCGAGCGGGCTTTCATGATCCAGAAGCTGGCGGAGTGGACGGGACTCGAACCCGCGACCCCCGGCGTGACAGGCCGGTATTCTAACCAACTGAACTACCACTCCGCGTATTTCTGGTGGGTGCTGAGGGGATCGAACCCCCGACCTACGCCGTGTAAAGGCGCCGCTCTACCAGCTGAGCTAAGCACCCGCACCTCACTGGTAGCCCACTAGCTTACGGCATCCTTCAGGCCTTTTCCAGCCTTGAAGCCCGGGACCTTGCTGGCGGCAATCTGGATCGCCTCGCCGGTCCGGGGATTGCGGCCAGTGCGGGCCGCCCGTGTCTTGACAGCGAACGTGCCGAAGCCCGACAGCGTCACCGCATCGCCCTTCTGCAGGGTGTCTGTGATCGCACCGAGCACGGCCTCGACGGCGCGCGCGGCATCGGACTTCGCGAGCGACGTGCGCTCGGCAACTGCATCGATCAGGTCGTTCTTGTTCATCGGTTGGTGTTCCTCGTCGTCATTCGGTCAGTGGGCATGCACCTGCTTGCCCGTACGCTTGGCCGGACGCTTGGCGCCGGTCCGCTTGCCGTCTTCCCTGCTCGCCGTCGCTGCCCCCGCGACAGCCAACGGTTGCGGCATTTCCTTCAATGCGAGCTGCAGTACTTCGTCGATCCACTTGACCGGCTTGATCTGCAGCTTGCCCTTGATGTTGTCAGGAATCTCGGCGAGATCCTTGACGTTCTCGTCCGGAATGAGAACGGTGGTGATGCCGCCGCGGTGCGCCGCGAGCAGCTTCTCCTTGAGACCACCGATCGGCAGCACTTCGCCGCGCAGGGTGATTTCACCCGTCATGGCGACGTCTGCGCGCACCGGAATCCTGGTCAGCGCCGACACCAGCGCCGTGCACATGCCGATGCCTGCGCTCGGGCCGTCCTTCGGCGTCGCACCTTCGGGCACGTGAATGTGCACGTCCGCCTTCTGGTAGAACTCCGGATCGAGGCCGAGCACGTTGGCGCGGCTGCGCACCACCGTCATGGCGGCCTGGATCGACTCCTGCATCACCTCGCCGAGCTGGCCGGTGTGCGTGAGCTTGCCCTTGCCGGGCATCACCGCGGACTCGATCGTGAGCAGTTCGCCGCCCACTTCGGTCCAGGCGAGGCCGGTCACCTGCCCCACCTGATCGAGTTCCTCGGCGCGTCCGTACCGGTGACGACGCACGCCGAGATACTTCGGCAGGTTCTTCGGCGTAACCGAGATGACCTTGCGGTCCTTCTCGAGCAGCAGCTCCTTCACCGACTTGCGGCAGACCTTGGAGATTTCACGCTCGAGACTGCGCACACCCGCTTCACGCGTGTAATGGCGGATCACGTCGAGGATCGCCGGATCGGAAATCTTGAGTTCGTCGTTCTTGAGGCCGTTCTGCTTCATCTGCTTCGGCACCAGGTAGCGGCGCGCGATGCTCGACTTCTCGTCCTCGGTGTACCCGGGGAGGCGGATGACCTCCATGCGATCGAGCAGCGGCGGCGGGATGTTCAGGCTGTTGGCCGTGCAGACGAACATCACGTCGGACAGGTCGAAATCGACCTCGAGGTAATGGTCGTTGAACGCGGCGTTCTGCTCTGGGTCGAGCACCTCGAGCAGCGCGGCCGACGGGTCGCCACGGAAGTCCATGGCCATCTTGTCGACTTCGTCGAGCAGGAACAGCGGGTTCTTCACGCCGGTGCGGACCATGTTCTGCACGATCTTGCCGGGCATCGAGCCGATGTAGGTTCGGCGATGGCCGCGGATTTCGGCCTCGTCACGCACGCCGCCAAGCGACATGCGGACGAAGTTGCGGTTGGTGGCGCGCGCGATGCTCTGGCCGAGCGAGGTCTTGCCCACGCCGGGAGGACCGACGAGACAGAGAATCGGACCCTTCAGCGTCTGCACGCGCTGTTGCACCGCGAGGTACTCGACGATGCGTTCCTTGACCTTCTCGAGCCCGAAATGGTCTTCATTCAGCACCTTCTCGGCGGCCGGCAGGTCGTGCTTCACCTTCGTGCGCTTGCGCCACGGGCACTTCACCAGCCAATCGATGTAATTGCGCACGACGGTGGCTTCCGCCGACATCGGCGACATCAGCTTGAGCTTCGCCAGCTCGGACTTCGCCTTCTCGCGCGCTTCCTTCGGCATGCCGGCACGCGTGATGCGTTTCTCAAGTTCGGCAATTTCGTTCGGCGCGTCGTCGAGTTCGCCCAGTTCCTTCTGGATCGCCTTCATCTGCTCGTTGAGGTAGTACTCCCGCTGGCTCTTCTCCATCTGCTGCTTGACGCGGCCGCGGATGCGTTTCTCGATCTGCAGCACGTCCATCTCGCCTTCGATCAGCGCGAGGATGTGCTCGAGGCGACGGCGCACGTCCTGGATCTCGAGCACCTTCTGCTTGGCGTCGAGCTTTAGCGACATGTGCGCCGCGACGGTGTCCGCGAGGCGGCCTGGCTGTTCGATACCGGCCAGCGAGGTGAGGATCTCCGGCGGAACCTTGCGGTTCAGCTTTACGTACTGCTCGAACTGCGAGACGACGGAACGCACGAGCACGTCCATCTCGCGCTCGTCGTAGCGCTCGCCATCGGTGAGCGGCGTGGCGACGGCAGTGAAGAATTCGGCCTGCTGCAGGCCGGTAACCGCGGCGCGCTCGATGCCCTCGACCAGCACCTTCACGGTACCGTCAGGGAGCTTGAGCAACTGCAGGATCGTCGCAATCGTGCCGACGTCGTAGAGATCCTTGGCGGCGGGCTCGTCCACGTCCGCCTGCTTCTGCGCCAGCAGCAGGACCTGTTTATCGATTTTCATCGCCTGCTCGAGCGCAAGGATGGATTTCTCGCGGCCGACGAACAGGGGGATGACCATGTGCGGATAGACCACGACATCGCGCAGCGGCAGGACCGGCATCGACTCGGTGCTTGCCGTCACAGGCGTCGTCGGGGCGTTCGATTCGGGCTTGGTGGTCACGTGCGGGGGTCTCCGGACCGTCTGGCTCCCCCTGTTGCGTCAGCAACAGAAGGCAGGGGGAATACT
>Ga0209253_10006589_pt1 | contig 10043 bp, 10 predicted proteins | sample FrelakmetBRP12BR_FD_187145 | JGI IMG/M metagenome (GOLD analysis project Ga0209253, IMG submission 187145) | Freshwater lake sediment microbial communities from the University of Notre Dame, USA, for methane emissions studies - BRP12 BR (SPAdes)... | ecosystem: Environmental > Aquatic >...
CCTGGAAGTGTGGACGGACGGGAGCGTCAGGCCGGATGATGCGGTCGCTTACGCGGCGCGCATACTCCAGGACCAGCTTACCATATTCATCAATTTTGAAGAAGAGCCCATCGTCATGGGGCCGGAGCAGGTTGAGGAGAAGCCCCGCTTTAACGAAAACCTTTACCGGAGCATTGAGGAGCTGGAGCTTTCGGTGCGCTCCTCCAACTGCCTGAAGAACGCCAACATCAAGTATATCTGGGAGCTGGTGCAGAAGACGGAAGCGGAAATGCTCAAGACCAAGAACTTCGGCAGAAAGTCGCTCAATGAAATAAAGGAAATCCTGACTGAAATGGGTCTCACTCTCGGAATGAAGCTGGAGCAGTTTCCTCCGCTTCAGGACAGGGAGCGCGAGGAAGAGAAAAAGAAGTCTAAAAAGAAATAGCCATCAGAAAGAGGTCCGACCGCAATGATGCACGCAAAGACAGGAAGGAAGCTCAAAAGAACCGAAAGCCATCGCAAGGCGCTTTTGAGAAACATGGTCACGTCCCTCCTGGAACATGAAAAAATTGAGACTACCGACGCCAAGGCAAAGGAGCTGCGGAAGGTTGCCGACCGGATGATCACCTGGGGCAAGCGCGGGGATCTCCACGCGCGGCGTCTGTCACGCCGGGTTATCATGACCGATAAGGTTGTCCATAAATTATTTTCTGACCTGGCCCCCCGCTTTAAGGACAGGGAAGGCGGCTATACCAGAATTATAAAGGTCGGAAGAAGAAAAGGGGACAATGCCCCTGTGTCGATTATTGAACTTACCTCCGAACGCGAGGTGAAGGCGCCCGCCAAAGGGAAAAAAGCGGCCAAGAAAAAGGGGGCACAGCCAAAGTCTCCTGAAAAGAGTGAAAAGAAATAAATAGTGCCTGCCCGGCTCGTCCGGGGACGGATACCTTTCTTTATTGCCTGTTCGTTTTTCCATGGGCAGCGGCGATTCGATCCTGCGGACCTTTGACTGCGTCGTTCACGATGCCGCCGGGATGGCAATCGCTGAAAAGTTGGAGCCGGGCTCGGCCTTCATAAAATTTCAGTCGAACAAGTGGCTCGATACCGCCGCGGAAATGGAGATGGGAACCAACAACCCGGCCAGGATGGATTACATCGAGCAAAGCATCCAGTAAATGACCGTCCAAGGCCCCGTTTCCTCCCAGGAAACGGGGCCTTGGATCATGGGCATGAAATATACCCTTCGGGTACGAATCGTGCCTTTACTCAACTGTCGCTCTGAACCCCAGGCTATTCCGGTGGAGAAATTGAGCCGACGATCGCATCGGCGGTTTCAATGTAGCGGGTCAGGTCGACGGCGGCATAATTTGAGCCAAAATCGCCCAATCCCAGGGGAAAAAACTGTTCACGCCCACCCTGAATTTCGTGGCATTGTTATACAGGACGGCTTTATCCCTGCCCTCGAAAATCAGGATGCTTTTGGATATTTCATCGCCCCAGAAGGGAACCGTGCCGGCCTGGACGAGATTTCCTTCCGGCACGCCGGTCCGTTGGATGTGCACATCTTAATCCGCCTAGCGCACGCCGATGGTGAATTTGACCTGCGGGTTGAACGGCGCGCTCAACTGGACGAAGTGCTGACCCAGCTGGGAGGCGCTCCAGCCGGGCGGAACGGCAAAGACAAAGCGGTAAACCGTATGGAGATAGCGCGGCCAATCCCGGTAGGTGCCGTTGGTTGGCACGATCAGCGTCGGAGTGGGGGTCAGGTTGGGTGCGAGGGTGGGAGAGTTGGTCGGGGCACGAATCATCGTGCCCTCGCTGGTGGGGGTAAATGCGGTCAGCAGGATGGCGATGGGCAGATTACCAGACCGGTGTTATTGGCCGGGCATGGGAATCCCCTTCACAGTGATAAGCAATGAAACCGGACGGCTGAATGTGGGCAGACACTGCTATTATAGCCGCGGCCCCCCGGAATACTGTACGACGCACTCATAATATTGTGCGATGCACTTCGAAAGATACTGTTGGCGAACTCAGGTGATAAGCGGGTGTCCGCTGATTTACCTGGTGTCTGTCAGATAATATTCAAGTAGCTTTCAGTGTCCAACCTTTGCGGCGAACCTGTGGACGATTTCCTGCTAACCAGTGGGAGGTACGTTGCAGGTTCGCCGCACAACCCGTGAAAAGCGATTGCAGATTCCGTTTCCTTTGTTCAATATATCTGCTCACACGCAACCCATTTCCGCGTACTAAAGCCGATAACGAGCCTTCAACGCCGCTGCGATGGAGGGCATAGTCCTGTTTGAAGGTTTCTGTTTTCTGTCTGGCGCGTGCCTTTTGAATCAATTCGTAGTGAACACTAAGGTGAATTGTTCTGCCATTCTTACCCGTACAACAACGGGAACGCACTGGGCAGACGGCGCAAGTTTGTTTTGGACAACATAAAGCGCAAGCCATTCTTGATCCGAACGAGCCGGGTCGTGCGATAGCCTTGTGGGCAGGTCACGCTTTTCTTCTGCGCATCCACTTGAAACTGTGACTGCGTAAGGCCATTCGTAATCCGGTCTTATTATGACACAGCAGGAGCCATAGGTCCAATCAGGTCGATTTGCTTGCTTTCACTGTTCGCCAGATTGGAACCAGTCATAGCCTGCATCGACATAGTGTTCTCCCGGCTTGCATTGACGTTGCTCCAAACGAGCTTGAATATCCGCCAAGGCTTCATAATCGGTGTGATTGCTTTCTGTACTCACAATGTCCGTGATGATATGAGGGTAGCCAGAATCATCGGTGTCGGTCACCTGCACTTTGTCCCCGATCCATTCCGCATTGCGTTTTCGGCTGTAACGGGCTTCGGGATCGTGCGCTGTCACAATTTGCGTATGCCCATCGTACTTCCCTACTTCCTTAAACACCATCTTGCCTGTCTCTTCTCGAAACTGTTGTGCCCATACGGTCCTGAGGAGTTTTATTTCCGACAACTCCTGCAATCCCGCTGGTGCGCCTCCATCCATGAGCCGATTCAATAACCACTGACCATCGTTGCCAATATTCGCTTCGTATTCTTTCCACTCTTTCTCCGTGTATCGTTGCATGACAAAGCGTTCTCCGTACTTGTCTTCCCAAGATGGCGGCAGGATCCCTTCGCTCCATTCCCGCTCCACTTTTACCAGGGAAACCACTGCCAGCCGCAATGTCTCTACCGCCAGTTCCAGGCGACTCATCCAGCGCACCTTGCTCAACATGGCAATACTATCCGTCCTTTGTTTGCCGTGTTCTTTGATCAAGCCCATCTCACGAATTTGCGCCACCAATGCCTCGAACACCCGCCCTTCTGCTTTCCCGGCAATCAACCGATCTCGAAATTCACTCAATACACTGAAATTGAAACCTGCATACTCCAACGGCAAATGCAAAGCATACTTCCAATCCATACGCATTCGCAATGACTCAGCTGCCTGACGATCTGGCAATTTCTCAATGAATTGAAATACTATCACAAATGCCAGAATCACCGGCGAAAGCCCAGGCTGGCCGTCACTTGGATACAGGTCAGAGAATTCCTGTTCGTTCAATTTCGCAAACAACTCGTCACCAATCAGACGATAGGTGTTTTTCTCCCCCAGAAGGTGTTGCCCTATCCGACGGGTTTCCTCCGGTATCTGCCATGGTGATTGCGCTTTCAAGCACATCGCTGCCTCCACCCCCCATCTTACTCCTCTTTCCAGGTTCGCCAACAGTATCTTCGAAAGTGCGTCGCACATACCGCGGCCTATGTCTGCAACTGTGAGCCGGACTGCTTATTTGCGGAGCATCGGCAGATAGGTGGAGGTCAACACCTTCACTTCCAATGTCACAGGAATGGTGTACGGACTGTTCCCTATGCCCGGTGCGGTGATGATCAAATTCCCGGAATATGTTCCAAGCGGCAGGCCGATCAGGTCAGCCCAAACTTCCACATTTGTGGATGGCGGGGCTGTGCCATTGTTGGTGCTCACCAGCAGCCAACTTTGGTCGGAAGTGATGGACCAGTTGAAAGAACCCGATCCGGAATTGGCAATAGCAAGCAGGTGATGAGCAGTGCTTGCAGCACCCAGTGCCCCCAAGAAGGAGAAACTCTGGCGATTCACCTGGATGGCAGGCACCAGGGAGGTTATGCGCAACTGGTAATCGCCATAATCATTGTAGGAACTGGAATATGGGCGTACCATCACATAGTAGTTCCCGGGTGTCGAGAATGTATATGTCAGTGATTTTGGCGTGCCGGGATTGGCATAGTCCGTGTTTGAGACCAGAACGGTTGTGCCGTCCAGGCTCAACACATACAGATTTGCGCGTAGAGTCGCCGCAACAGATTGCAGGTTGATCGTGTACTGGTAGCCAGCCTCGGCATGGAACCAGAAGTAGTCGGCTTCTGCGTTGTTCGTTCTGTAATTACTCCGCTCATATATGTTACGGTTTTGAGTCTGATTGAGACTGATCGGCGTGGCCGTAATCCAATCATCATTCGGCTCCCAGGTCGCATCCCATCCGGCCCCTTCATCGTACTTGGGCAATACTCTTAGCGAGTACCCACCGGACTGCGAACTTGACTCTGCCCGGACGAGAATGAAGAAATCTCCGCTTTGAGGAGCCTGCCAGAGGATCCTTGCCTCAATGTTCCCGGTGCCGCTGCCGTAGTCGTAGTCAATCTGTGAAGTGCCGTTGGAGTCGAACAGGGCCAGGAACGTATTGAGGGCCGGGTGGACATTGAAGGTTTCGATCACGTAGCGATGGCCCAGGATGGCGCTGAACCTGAACCAGTCATTATCGCCCGTACTGGTGCGGTAAGCCCCGCGTGGATAGATGGTGGAAAAAACGGCGTTTTCCCAGCCGACATCGATGGCGTGCGCGGTTTCCCAGTAGTTATTGGGCTCCTGGAACCCATCCCACGTTCCGCCTTCGTCATATTTGGCAAGAATGCGGATGGAATAGGGGCCGGCGCCGGACGAACTGCTTACGGATAGGTAGTAATCGCCGCTTGAGACGGCCAGCCAGGTGATGCGCGAGAGCGTATTGCCTGTGCCGCCGCTGTAATCATATGCGATTTGCGTTGACCCATTCGTGTTGAACAACCTGAGCAGGCTGCTGAGATGGGGGGAGACATTGAAGGTTTCAAATACATACCGGTAGCCGGCAATGGCGCTAAATCGATACCAATCCACATCGCTGGACGAAGAAATACGCGCCTGGGTGGGTGTCAACCAGCCCACCGGCAGGGTCGAAGCACTGCCCGCCGTATCGTTCGACTCTATTTCGCCGGCGGGTGACAGGGCCGGGTCCACCCGCAGGGAGACATGCACCACCTGGGGGGCATGCGCGGCAATATCTGCCGTGATCGTGATCTGGGCCGTGTAATCGCCCGGCGGCAGACCGGTGGTGTTTGCGGTGACCTGCAGCGCGGTCGGCGCGCCCGCCGAGCCGGCCGCGGCGCTCAAGTTGAGCCAGCCTTGATCGGAAGAAGCGTTCCAATTGAATGTTCCCGTGCCGGTATTGGCGATGACCAGGGAGGCGAGCGATGGACTGCTCCCACCCTGGCTGGCCACAAAACGCAGCACCGGTTTGGAAACAAACAGGGATGGACTCCCCGTTGTGGAAACTTTTATCTGATAACTCCCATAGTTATTGCTGGAATTTGAGTAAGGCCTCACTCTGACGTAATAAATCCCGGGGGTGTAGAAAGTATGCGTCAGGGTTTTGGGTGTACCGGGATTCGTGTAAGACGTGTTGATAGCCAGCTCCGTGGAACCGTTCAGCCCGAGGATATACAGGTTGGCGGTCAGGGTGGCTGCGACCGGGGAAAGGACCACCGTGTACTGGTATCCAGCCTGGGCGGAAAACCAGAACAGGTCACTGTCCGGGTTGTTGGTGGTGTAATTGCCGCGCGAGTACAGGCTCCGGCTCAAGGTTTGATCGAGCGTGAGCGGATAGGCTGTCACCCATTCATCATCAGGCTCCCCGGTCGATTCCCAGCTCCCGCCCTCATCGTACTTCGGCAAGACGCGCAGGCTGTATGCGCCTTCCTGTGTGTTCGACTCGGCCACGACGCGGACATAGAAGAGGCCGGTTTGTGGCGCCTGCCAGATGATCCGGGCTTCACCGTTGCCGGTCGCACTGCCGTAGTCATAGTCCATTTCGGTTCCACCGTCGATGTCGAACACGGACAGACGGGTGTTCAGGGTTGTGGCCACATTAAAGGTTTCAATGACATACCAATTTCCCAGGATCGCGTTGAACCGGAAGAAATCATACTCGCCTGTGCTGGTCGTATACGGCCCGCGCGGATAGATGGTGGTATTGAGCGCGTTGTTCCGTCCGACATTGACGTAGTAGGCTGTCTGCCAGGTATCGTTGGGTTCCTGGGTGCCATCCCAGGTGGCGCCTTCGCCGTATTTTGCCAGGGCGCGCACCGAGTAAGGACCTGCCCCGGAGGAACTGCTTACTTGGAGATAGTAGCTGCCACTGGCTGGCGCCTGCCAGGTTATGCGGGAGCGCGTATTGCCCGTGCCGGCGCTGTAGTCATAGGCAAGTTGCGTTGTGCCATCGCCAGCATACAGCCTTAGCAGGGTGGATAATACGGTGGATACGTTGTATGTCTCAAAGACGTACCATCTATCCTCGGTTACGCTGACTGTATACCAGTCCACATCCGAATTGGAAGAGAGGGAAGCGCTCGTATCGCCCGTAACCCCAACGGATAACGGATTGGCCAGGCTGGGGGGGTCGTTCGGTTCAGACTCCGCATAAACAACCAGCGGGGAAGCAACGAGTGTCAAAAGGATTGCCAGGGCCATTGCGATTGAGAGAATCTTGAAGTGTTTCATGTTTGTCCTCCTGATTGAAGTTTTTTCCTGCACTCGATACCAGGCGAAATTCGGGCCCAAAAGAGCGTCCAGCACGCACCTGTGCGGATCTTGCCTGTCCTCTTGAAAGAATAGTAAATCCAGTGGAAGGGCAGGCAATCGCCTTTTACGAACCCTCGCCTTTTTATAAATTATATCTGCATCCGGCATCAAGCGCAACACAACATGGTTCCCATGGGTGTATGTCAGTTTGGGGGCGAGTTAACGGCGATCTTCCAGCGGGCATCGAAACGTTTGCTCATGATAGCAGAACGAACCGGCAATAATCGTTATGCACCAAAGTGGCTCCAGCGCATGCCTGCACGGGTGAAGCGATCCTTGAAGCATTTGCCACCACTTTCGACCATGCCACTTCCAATCAACCAGCCTTCCGAACACATCTCCAGGTATTGCATACGATGGTGATGGTTATTGAAGTACCAAGCCTGCTTGCGTAGTTCTTCCTGGGTTGGTGTTTGGTTAGCCAGATAGGTGATGGTTTGAGCCACTTGATCGGCATGTCCTTGGAACAACGGCGTTTCTTGTTGCTTGCGCCAGCGCAGGGCTTCAGGTGTGCCTTCGCCAAAGGCCAGATGAGCTACCAACCCCTGATATTCGGTGGCATGATACCAATCAACAACTTGATGAGCATCGTACAAATAAGTTTCCGCCAGGTTCCAAATCCAGCTTGCGGCATCACCAACCACCTTTGTGTCTATGGCATGTTGCCAGCCCCATCGTTTGGCTTCTGTCCACATCTTTTCACCAAAAACTTCCGGTCCACCCAGGTGACTAACATAGCTGGTGTCGCGGGCATGACCCAACTCGATCCAGTCATTCGTCTCTTCATCCAGGGTCGGTTCCTCTTCCACTTCGAAAAAACAGCCCACTTTCAGTTCCTTCCACTCTTCGCCACGAATATAGATCATCGTTCCATTCATGGAGGCTCCTAGACGCTGATCCGCTTTCTGCTCCACTGTGCCTGTCGCCACACCTTCCACTTCTCGATTGGCATACGCATCTTCTCTCGCATCCACTTTCTGCAGGGCTTACCCCCAGCGTTGCGTCAATCGCCACACGCTCTTCACGGATATCTCCGTCTGCCCCAGGTCATTTAGCGCTTCTGCCGCTTCTTCATGCGATAATTTCCCGCTATATTTCACTGCCCGCTTGGCTATCCCTTCACTCCAGTGCATGTCCCGTCACTTCAGCAGCGCATCCAGGGAGAAAAATGCTCTCCTTCCATCTCGGACAGGTATAGTAACCTCGCTCTACTTTCAATCCTCCCACCCGACTTTCAACCTCAACCCCCTTCTCCCCCTTATAGCGCATCTCTTCCCCACACTGCGGGCATCTTGGCCCAGGAACAGGCTCTCGGTCTTCTTGCTCCTCTACTGCCATTTGGCCGATTTCTTTTCCCAATTCCCTCCGCAATTTCAGCGTAATATCCTCTATCTGCGTCAAGTCTGGTCGGGAGTGCATCTCCTCCCACTCTAGATATTCGTCAACTACCTGTTCCGCCTGCACCAACAGACGCTTCCGCTGTTCTTCCTTGTTCCGTTTCATGGCCATCTCCGTCTTTCAGGGATAGCCTTATTCTCGCACATCTCTTTGCCACTAAACTGACATACACCCTTTGAGTACATCCACGTCATTAACATATTCGGAGAGTGAAGCAGCACCCAAGAGTACGCTCCCCCTGTCCTTCACCCCGATGGGGCAAGCGGACATCCCCCTATTTTCGCAATAGAACGATGAGATGGATGCGAGTTCTGGTAGGCGAAAATGGGGGAGAGAAGGAGGCGGGAGTTTATCAAGGGAGATGGACGAACACGGACCTGATCCGATTGCGCGCTAACCTGACCTCCAAATAATCAGACATGCAGAAGGTATGCACATCGGCATAATCCCTGCCCATGGCAATGCTCACCTCCCGAAGCGCCATTTGATACACCACGGACCACTGGGTACTGTACTGACCATCCTGAGCCACTTCGGCGAGCAGTTCCATGGCAGATTCCGAATCGAGCAATCCCTGTCCCTCGTTCAAACGGGCATTGATCCGGTCGTAACACCAGCAATTCCCTATGGGATCTTCAACCGAAGAGCGCAGAAAATTCGTGGCAGAATGCCAGGGTTGCTCGTTTTTAATGACATGCATTTCACCCTGGTAATACTCAACCAGAACAGCCTGCCCTTTTGCATCGGCGATCAAATAATGAAGGGGTGGACCGCTCTCAAAATTGATGTTGTATTCCCTGATGAGGTTTACGGCCTCGTCCACGTCCCGGGCATGATCCAGTATTGCGCGGATGATCTCAAGAGAGCCGATGTGCGGCTTTGACGGGTCGGCCTGCATGTTCCCCGACGGGACGGCCGCTAGGCCAATCGCCAGACCGTGCTCATTCATCCCGTCAAATGGGTACAGCAGCGCGCCCAATAGTCCCCAACGTCGCTCGAGCGGAAGGTCGATCAGCCTGGAAGCGGCTTCATCGCCGTATCCAAGATAGGTGGTGTCCACCATCGAAACGGAGGCGTACCCATCCGGCGGATCTGTGAAGACCAACAGCGCCGGGCTGAACTGCCAGTCGAAGTTGCGACCGTAGAGCAGATGATCCTGATCGAGCAAGACAGTGAAAAGAGAGCAAGCCCAGGCGGGAATGGGTCCCGATTCCGGTGCGGCAAACCGGCTGGTAGTGCGGGGAGGAGCGTAATCCTGAAAGTATTGCATTGTGTAAAGCGGATAATCGTCCACCTGCTGCAATGAAGCCAGCGTTTTTGTCTCAGCTTCCGAGAGACTTACCAGGATGCGGGCGGGGATAAGGCCGGTGTGAGCGGGATGGAGGCGGCCTGTGAGAAACTGCAGGCGCACAGCAGTCCAACTGATAACAAAAGGAGGATATTTTTAACAAGTCTATTCATGACTAGAACCCATTCTCATTCGGCTTAACGGAAAAAGAACCACATTAATAGCCCAACTCGCATATAAACGGATCACATACCAATGCATGGCACTATAGTTTACTGGTTTCATACAACTGACCACTCTCAAGGGCGAAATGAATGAACTCTAAAGTGGATTTCACTTCACCCGGATCGGCTGTCTGTTGGACTTTGAGAGACGGATTGGGGCGCTCTTCCCACGCTCGCTGAATAAGACCAGCCCAGCGATTATCCAATGTG
>Ga0209253_10006590_pt1 | contig 10043 bp, 6 predicted proteins | sample FrelakmetBRP12BR_FD_187145 | JGI IMG/M metagenome (GOLD analysis project Ga0209253, IMG submission 187145) | Freshwater lake sediment microbial communities from the University of Notre Dame, USA, for methane emissions studies - BRP12 BR (SPAdes)... | ecosystem: Environmental > Aquatic >...
GACGCGCAGCCGGACGGGCGCGCCGTTCCCCACCGGCAGCGGCGCGTCGTTCATGTCGTACGCGAGAATCGTCTGCGGGTGGCGCGCGTCGTCGAGATCGGTGCTCTCGTAGTAAAGGTCCGTGCCGTCGCTCGCCATCGGGTCCGCGCAGTAGAACATCACGTAGCGGGCTTCCGGCTTCGGCTTCACGACGTCGAGCAGCGCGGCGAGCCGCGCCCCCTTCCACTTGGCGATGGCGCTCCAGCCCTCGACGCAGTCGTGACGCGTGATCTGCGTGCGCGCCGGCAGCGTGCGCAGGTCGTCAAGCGAGAACGAACGCGGCGCTGCGACGAGCCCGGCTACGCTGAGCCGGTAGTCCGCGAAGTTGTTCGCGACCCACGCGCTGTACTGGTCGGAGTCCGGCTCGCTGGTGCCGTTGCTGCGGAACGTCGGCGAACGGTCGGACTCGGCAAACTCCTGCGCCATGCCCTTGCGGGCGACCAGCTTGGCGGCGCCCTGGTTGAGCGGCTCGACCGAATTCAGCACCTTCGGGAACCACTCGGTGCGCGACAGGCTGTCGCAGCCCGCAAGCGCCAGCGCCGACGCCGACGCCGCCACGCTCTTCAGGAAGGCGCGCCGCGGCAGGCGCCGCCGCAGCCGGAACGGCTTAGTCATGGGATGCCTCCGCGGTGACGCGATAGCGGCCGGTGATCATCGACCGCAGGTTGTTCCAGAGCCCGGAGATCACGACCTCGAACACGTGGATGGCAACGAACCCGACGAGCAGCCACGCGACGATGAAGTGGATCGAGCGCGCCGACTGCCTGCCGCCGACCACGTCGACCCAGCCGGTGAAGAGCGAGTTGAGCCACGGCGACATCGCGAACCCCATCAGGATCGCGAGCGGCAGCAGGCCGAAGATCACGACGAGATACGCGAGCTTCTGCAGCACGTTGTACCGCTTGGCGGCCTCGCCGGTCGGGTGCCGGAAGCGCAGGTGGTCGCGGACCGACGCGCCGATGCCCTTGATATCCTCGCCCGTGGGCTTGAGATTGCGCGCGAGATGGCGGCTCGCGACCGCGTAGAGCACGTAGCACAGCCCGTTGAGCACGAACAGCCACGCGAAGAAGAAGTGCCACGAACGCGCCATCGACAGCCACTGCGGGCCCGGCAGCATCAGCCACTGCGGAAACGTCGAGGGCACGAACCGCCCGTCGCCGGCGCGCGTGACGCCTAAGTACCCCGTCGTGTCGAACTCCGCGCCGAATACGCGCGTCACGCCGCGGAGGGCACCATCGTCGGCCTGCCGCGCGCCGATCTCGAGCACCGGCGGCCGTCCGTTGTACGACGACTTGCCGAAATTGAGGGCCGGGTGCGCGTTGAAGATCTGCAGCCCGCTCATGAAGAGCACAGTGAACGCGATCACGTTGATCCAGTGCATGACGCGCACGGGCAGCGCGTGCCGGTCGTACAGGTAGCTTTGGGGGGGTGCGGCATCCGCCGGTGCATCGGTCATCGCTGCGTCCTTTCTTCGTGCCGGCCGCGACGTCGCACGAGTGCGGCATTCCCTCCGCATGGTCGCACAAGTGACGCCGCACCTTACACGCGCGGTCTTGGCCGACGCACCCCCGTACAATGCGACGGATGTCCACCCCCGCGCCCTATGCGTCGCTGACCCCGGACCGGATCCTCGACGCGCTCGAAAGCGTCGGGCTGCCGTGCGACGGCCGCATGCTGGCGCTCAACAGCTACGAGAACCGCGTCTACCTCGTCTACGGTGACGATGCGACCGCGTCGGTCGTCGTGAAGTTCTATCGGCCCGAACGCTGGACGGACGACCAGATCCTCGAGGAGCACGCGTTCGTGGCCGAACTGGCGGAACGCGAGATACCGGCCGTCGCCCCGCTCGTAATCGATGGGCGGACGCTGCATCGATTCGAGGGCTTCCGGTTCGCCGTGTATCCGCGGCGCGGCGGGCGCACGCCTGAACTGGACGATCCCGCGACGCTCGAATGGCTCGGCCGGTTCATCGGCCGCCTGCATGCGGTCGGCGCGCAGACGCGGTTCGCGCACCGCCCGCCGCTCGACATCGCGACGTTCGGCGACGAGCCGCGCGCGTTCCTGCTCGCGCACGCGTTCGTGCCGCCGGACCTCGTCGACGCCTACGCGTCGGTCTCCGCGATGGCATTGGCGGGCGTGCGCCACTGCTACGCGCGCGCCGGCGACGTGGCGAACGCGCTGCGCCTGCACGGCGACTGCCACGCGGGCAACATCCTGTGGACCGCGGACGGCCCGCACTTCGTGGACTTCGACGATGCGCGCTCGGGCCCCGCCGTGCAGGACCTGTGGATGCTGCTGTCGGGCGAGCGCGCCGACATGACGCGGCAGCTCTCCGACGTGCTCGCCGGCTACGAGGACTTCATGGACTTCGACCGGCGCGAGCTGCACTTGGTCGAAGCGCTGCGCACGCTGCGGCTCATCCACTATGCGGCGTGGATCGCGCGCCGCTGGGACGACCCGGCATTTCCCGCCGCGTTCCCCTGGTTCAACACGCAGCGGTACTGGCAGGACCGCATCCTCGAACTGCGCGAGCAGATCAGCGCGATGGACGAGGAACCCCTGGTGGCATGACGCCGCCGGCGCGGCGCGCGAACGCCGCGCTGCCGCGTTCCGTCATTCGACGTCGAGCGTGAACATCTCCTGCGGGCGCGACACGCCCTTCAGCGCGTAGCGGCCGAGGCTCACCAGCCGCGACCGCGCTTCACCCGCGGCTTCCGCGAACGCCCACGACACGACCACCGCCTGGTCGAGCGATCCGCACAGCGCCTCGATCCGCGCTGCCTCGTTGACGGCAGGCCCGAGCACGGTGAAGTCGAGCCGGCGCGGACTGCCGACGTTGCCGTAGAGCAAATCGCCCACGTGCAGCGCGAGATGGGCGTCGACGACCGGGAGCCCCGCCGCCTTGCGCTGTGCGCTCAGCCCAGCCATGCGCGCGCGGCAATCGATGGCGGCGTCCAGCGCGCGCGCGCACGCCGGCGCGGCGCCCTCCTCCGGAAAGATTGCGAGGATGCCGTCGCCGATGAACTTGAGCACGTGCCCGCCGTGCGCCTCGATCGCGTCGACCTGCACCTCCGCGTACGCGTTGAGCAGCGCGAGCACGCCGGCGGGCCCGACGGTTTCCGAGATCCGGGTGAAGCCGGCGAGATCGCTGAACCAGACGACCGCCCGCAGCGGGACGGCCTGGCCCCGCACGATGTTGCCCGCCAGCACGCGCTCGGCCGCGTCGCTGCCCAGGTACGTCGTCATCAGCGTGCGCGCGGTCTGGCGGGTCGTGCGCAGCGTGAACGCGAGTGCCAGCGTCGGGAGCATCGCCGCGACGAGGTCGATCTGCGCGTCGGTGAAGCCGTCCGGCGCGTCGGTCGTCCACGACGAGACCATCCCTTCGATTGCCCGCTGCCATCCGTCCGGGCCCGCGCGCGTGAGGAACGCGACGTAGTCGGTCGCGCCGCGGGCCGCGAGTTCGTCGACGACCGGGAACTCGCCGCGCACGAGGGCGTCGCCCATGCGCCGGCGCAGGAAATCGTCACCCCGCTCGATCATCGAGAAGAACGGACTGCGCGCCCATTCCTCGTTCACCGTCGGGTCGGCCTCCCGCGCGAACGTCTCCTCGATGCCGCCCACGTCGCGCGCCCAGCGCAGCCCGCGGCTGTCGTAGATGGGGTCGAGCAGGTTGCCGGCGATCGCCGCGCGCATGATGCGCACGCCCGCGGCGTTGAGCCGTTCGCACAGTCCCGCCAGCAGGTCGGTTTCGGCGACGCCGTCGAGCGCGCTCCGCGCGATCCACGCGCCTAATCCCATGTTCTCGCCCTCGGTCATGCGATTGCGTCCCGAACTTGCATTCAAACGCGGGGAAAATAGCACACGGTTCAGTGCGTGCCGGCACGCCCCAGCGCAGCGACATCGCGATGGCGCAGAACGAGGCCGACGCCGGCGAGAGCGGTGAACGCCGCGCCGACGTAGAACGTGAACTCGGGCCCGAACGCGTCCCACAGCCACCCCGCGAGCGCGCTCGCGACGAGCAGCGCGACGCCGCAGGCGAAATTGAAGACCCCGAACGCGGTGCCGCGAAAGTCCGCCGGTGCCGCGCCCGCGACGAGCGCGGCGAGCAGGCCCTGCGTCAGGCCCATGTGCAGTCCCCAGAGGGCCGCGCCGGCCAGCACGCCGGCGCCATCGCGCGATTGCGCGAGCACCAGGTCGGCCGCGAGAAGCGCCGCGAGCCCGCCTCCGAGCAGCCACGGACCGCGGCCGCGGTCCGCGGCGGCGCCCGCCGGATAGGCGGTCGCCGCGTAGACGACCGACATCACGACCATCACGAGCGGTGCGTGCGCGACGCTGAAGCCCAGGTTCTGCGCGCGCAACACGAGGAACGCCTCGGAAAAGCGCGCAAGCGTCAGCACCACGGCGATCGCGACGACGAACCAGAACGCGGCCGGCAGCGCCTTCGCGTCGGCGATGCGCCATGGCGGCTTGGCCGGGCCCGCGCGGTCGTGGCGCGCGGGTTCCTCGACGCCGATGACGATCAGGACCACGCACAGCGTCGCGGGCACGACGGCGACCCAGAACGCGGCGACAAAGTCGCTTGCGAAATACGCCATCGCGGCCAGCGCGAGCACGGGACCGCCGATGCCGCCGACCGTGTCGAGCGCCTGCCGCAGCCCGAAGCTGCGGCCGCGGATCGCAGCGGGCGCGATGTCGGCGATCAGCGCGTCGCGCGGCGCGCCGCGGATGCCCTTGCCGACGCGGTCGGAAAAGCGCGCGGTGACGATCCAGCCGAGCGTCGGCGCCAGCGGGAACACGAACTTCGACAGCGCGCCCAGCCCGTAGCCCAGCAGCACCAGCGGCTTGCGCTTGCGGAAGGCGTCGGACACGACGCCGGAGAACAGCTTCACGATCAGCGCGGTCGCCTCGGCGATGCCCTCGATCACGCCGATGACCAGCGTGCTGGCGCCCATCACGGTCGCCATGTAGAGCGGCAGCAGCGCATGCACGAGCTCCGACGACAGGTCCATGCACAGGCTGACGATGCCCAGCACCCACACGCCGCGCGGAATCGCGGCAAGCCCCATCGCGACGCGCGTCATGCGGCCGCCTTTCCGCGTGCGGCGCGGATGCCCGGTGCCCGCGCGGCACGCGACGATGTCCGCGCGTCCGCGCTAGCTCCCGAACTCGAACGCGTTGGTGAGGTCGCCGGCATTCGGGCGCACGCCGGGCAACGGCTCGAGCCCGTAGCGGCGCGTGATCAACTTGATGATCGACGTCGTGTCGTAGGGCGTGTGGTCGACGTAGCCCTTGCGCGCGAACGGCGAGATGACGATCGCGGGAATGCGCGTGCCCGGTCCCCACCGATCGCCGGCGGGCGGCGGCGCGTGATCCCAGAAGCCGCCGTTCTCGTCGTAGGTGACGATGATGGCGGTCGACGGCCACAGCGGGCTCGCCTTGATCTTCGCCACCAGTTCGGCGATGTGCACGTCGCCCGACATTACGTCCGTGTAGCTCGGGTGCTCGTTGAGCGTGCCCTGCGGCTTGTAGAACGCGACCTGCGGCAGGTCGCCGCGCTCGATGCCCGCCACCAGGTCCTTGTAGTCCTTCAGATGGCGCGCACGGTCGGGCGTGCCCGGCGCGAAGCGCGCGAAATAGTTGAACGGCTGGTGATGCGCCTGGAAGTTGATCGCGCCGTTGGCGCGTGCGTAGATCGCCTTGCGCGGCGCGTCCGGCGGTTGCATGCCGTCGCGCACCGCTTCGTCCCACCCGCCCGCGTACCACGCCCACGTCACGCCCTTGGCGCTCAACGTGTCGCCGATGGTCCTGCCCGACTGCGGCGGCAGCACGTGCTTCGCGGGATCGGTGCGTGTGAGGTCGCCGCCTTTCGCCGGCGGCACGCCGGACGGCTGGTACGGCGGCTGCGTCGTGTTGACCGAATAGCCGTCGGGCGTCAGTTCGCCGTCGAACACGACGAGATCGCCGACGCGCGCCGACGCCGGCGATTCCGGCTTGCGCTTGATCCACCCGCGCTCGTCGACCTGCGCGCGCATGCTCGCCGGGGCGCTCTCGTCGCGCGGCGTGCACGCGCAGACGAGCCACAGGTGGTTGAGATACGAGCCGCCATAAGCCGCCATGAAGAAATTGTCGGCGAGCGTGTAGTCCTTCGCCCATTGCCACAGCGGCAGCCTGCTGCCGTCGTAGTAGGCCATGACGAAGCCCCCGGCGTCGGAAACCGCCGCGAAGCGGTCGTTGCGCCCGCCGTTGATCTGCTCGATGTTCTGGTAGTACTTGTGCACGGCGCTGCGCACCTGCTTGGTCAGCGGCAGGTCGTACGGCGGCGCGTCGAGCTGGAACGGCTTGTTCGCCACCCGGTGCGGGAACGCGGGGTCGGGATCCTTGCCCTTCCACGCGGGCGGCAGTTCCGGCATCGGCTTGCCGTCGCGGTCGACCTGCGTGATCTGCGCCGGCGTGGCGTTGGCGAGGCCATTCGCGCCGGGGAACAGTCCGTACAGATGGTCGAAGCTGCGGTTCTCGGCGTAGATCACGACGATGTGCTCGATCCGGTCGAGTCCGGCTTTCGGCGCCGGCGGCGGCGCCGCGCAGCCTGCGATGACCAGCGCCAATGCGAGCGCCGGCAGCGCCCGTCCCACGACGTCGTTTCCGATCACGATGGCCTTCCCTCCCGGCCGCCCGGCTGCGGGCGGCTGCCGTTACTCTAACCCGGCGCCGCCTTCACCCGCCACAGCGCTCGACAGCGTCAGCCCAGCGTGACCGCCACGCGAACCGTGCCCGCGCGCTCGTGGCGCGCGGTGACGTCGACGACATCGCCCGGCTTGCCGCGCACGACCCATTCGATCTTCATCCGGTCGTCGGTCACGTGGTAGTCGGGCCAGAACGAGATTCCCGTGTGCTTGTACGCGCGTCCTTCGAGCTGGCCGAACTCGGCGCGGCGCTTGCCCTGCACGAGCGTCACGCCGCCGGCAAGCGCGATCTCCGCGACGACGCCGCGCACGACCTTGCGCTCGAGCGCGCGCTTCGACACGTACGACGGCAGGTAGCCCGTGTTCTGGACGACGAGCAGGACCTGGAAGTTGCCCCCGCCCACATCCTTGGCGCCCGCATGCACGAGCTCGAGCTTCGGCGACAGCAGCGCCTGCCACACGAGCCACGCGGGGAAGCGCTTGAGCTCGCGCTCCAGCACGGACGGCGGCGGATTGGAGAACGCGTGGAAGCGGTTCCAGCCACCGATCTCCACGCGGCCCAGCTGCGGGTGGTCGAACGGGCGCCACGGCACGTGCGCGAGGCCGCCCAGCACCGTGTCGCTCCAGCGCAGGATCTTGAGGTCGTCCTCGACCGGATGGTCGCGGAACCAGTCGATGAACTTGTAGTCGGTGATCCCCGCCTCGCGCATCGGCGACCAGATCTCGACGACCCAGCAGTACGCGCCCTGGTGCTCGTAGATCCAGTCGAACGTGCCGCCGATCACCATCTTCGGGTGATAGCGGAATTCCTCGTACACCGAGATGTTCGGGTAGCCGGTCATCTCGGTGCCCTTGCGCCCACTCTCCTTGTAGACCCACAGGTCCTCGGCGTGCATCTCCTCGTCGGGCTGGTGCTCGAACGGGCGCAGCAGCACGCCGCTCCACGTGTGGAACGTCGTGCCGCCCGTGATGTTCGGATGGCGGACGATGAAGTCGACGACGGCGCGCACCTCCGGCTCCGACGTCGGATAGGGTCCTGCGCCCAGCTGCTCGAACTCCTGCCGCCACGACGCGGGAAAATTGCGGTTGAGGTCGAGTCCCTGCACGGGTCGCTTCACGCGCAGCGTGTAGCCGTCGTAGTTCTCGACGGTGCCTTCGGGCACGATCCGATAGTACGTGCCGCCGGTCTCGGTCGGCTCGCGCCGGACCATGAGGCGCGGCTCGTCCGGATGCGCCTTCCAGACGCCGTTGGGGTCCGGGATGCGCATCTGCAGGATGAGGCCGTCGCCGTCGACGTCCTCGACGGTGAGTCCCTCGATGTCCTCGTCGCCGTGCGGATAGGGTCGCGTGCTCGAGCGGATCCACTTGGGCTTGGCGGCGAGCGCCCATTCGGCGCCGTCGGGGTTGATCCGCGGGCACACGTAGAACGCGCGGGTGTCGAGCGCGCGCGTGATGTCGGCATCGATGCCGTACTGCGTCACCAGCGTGTGCAGGAAGTAGAGGTTCGCCGCGGACGCCGCCACCTCGGTCGCGTGGATGTTGCCGTCGACCCAGAACGCCGGCTTGTCGGACGCCGGGCCGGTCGCGGCATTGGTCACGGTGACGACCCAGATGTCGCGTCCCTCGTGGCTCTTGCCGACGGCCTCGACTGTCACGAGGTGCGGATGCTCGCGCGCGAATGCGTGCAGCAGGTCGGTGAGTTCGGCGTAGCGGTAGAAGCGGTCGAAGGCGATGGCGGGCATGGCGGCGTGGGACGCGTGCGGAGCCCGGCATCTTAGCTGCTTTCGGATCAAGGGTCTGACCCTTAAGACCTGGCTCCGATCTGCGCCTTAAGGGTCTGACCCTTAGGCCCCGGCTCCGGCCCGCATCCGACTACCGTATAAATAAACGGTATAATGGGCGACCATGCTCCCGCCCTACGCCGAGCTGCACTGCCTGTCCAACTTCTCGTTCCTGCGCGGCGCGTCGCACCCGGAAGAGCTGGTCGAGCGCGCGCAGGCGCTGGGGTACGCCGCGCTCGCGCTGACCGACGAGTGCTCGCTCGCGGGCATCGTGCGCGCGCACCTCGCCGCGAAGGAGGCGGGGCTGCCGCTGCTCATCGGCAGCGAGTTCACGCTGGCCGACGGCCTGAAGCTCGTGCTGTACGCGACCGACCGCGCGACGTATGGCGACCTGGCGCAGCTCGTCACGCGCGGCCGGCGCCACGCGGCGAAGGGCACCTACGCGCTGACGCGCGACGACGTGGCCGAACTCGCGCCGCGCTGCCTGGCGCTGTGGGTGCCCGGAAATGGGGCCAGGCCCGGAAATGGGGCCAGGCTCGGAAATGGGGCCAGGCTCGATTTTCCCCAACGGGGACGCGTGGCCTCTTGCACCTGTTCGGGGAAAATCGAGCCTGGCCCCATTTCCGAGCCTGGCCCCATTTCCGGCCCCTGCCCCCACGACGCCCGCTGGTTCGCCGACGTGTTTCCCGGCCGCGCGTGGATCGCCGCGGAACTCTTCGCGCGTTCGGGCGACCGTGCGCGCCTCGACGCGCTCACGGCGCTTTCCCGCGCGACCGGTCTGCCGCTCGTCGCGGCGGGCGACGTGCACATGCACGTGCGCGCCCGCCGCGCGCTGCAGGACACGCTGACGGCCATCCGCTTGCGCACGCCGCTCGCCGAATGCGGCTACGCGCTCTTCCCGAACGGCGAGCGCCACCTGCGGTCCCGCGCGCGGCTCGCCACGCTCTACCCGCGCGCGCTGACCGACGCGACGCTCGAGCTCGTCGCGCGCGCGTCGTTCTCGCTCGACGAGCTGCGCTACGAGTATCCGGAGGAGCTGGTGCCTCCCGGCGCCACGCCCGCGTCGCACCTGCGCGCGCTGGTGGAGGCGGGATTGGCGCGGCGATACGGCAAGCCGCCTCCTGCCCCTGCCGCCGCCCCTCCCTTGCAGGGCGCATCGTTTCCTGCAGGAAACGATCGCTCGGTCGGCGCCGAGCATGCTCGGCGAAACCCCGACCTCGCCCCCAACCCTCTCCCCGTGACCGGGGAGAGGGAGCTCTCATTGCAACGCTCGCGCTACGGCGTCCGGAGTATCTCGGGCGCTGCATCGCCTCCTCCCTCTCCCCGCTTGCGGGGGCGAGCGCCGGGTTTCCCCGAGCATGCTCGGGGTGGCTCGAGCGGCCTTCGCATGCAAGCGAAGGCGCGCCCTGCAAGGGAGGGTTGGGGTGAGGGGCGGTGGGAAGGCAGGAGTGAGAGGCAAGCGCCGAAACCTCAAGTCCCTGACGACGTCCGCGCACTGATCGAGCACGAGCTCGCGCTGATCGCGGAACTCAAGTACGAG
>Ga0209253_10006591_pt1 | contig 10043 bp, 8 predicted proteins | sample FrelakmetBRP12BR_FD_187145 | JGI IMG/M metagenome (GOLD analysis project Ga0209253, IMG submission 187145) | Freshwater lake sediment microbial communities from the University of Notre Dame, USA, for methane emissions studies - BRP12 BR (SPAdes)... | ecosystem: Environmental > Aquatic >...
CCGCGGCGAGCCCGGTGAGGCCGAACCTCTCGATGCTCGCCGCGGTGCGCGGGTGAGCCGCAAAGACGACGGGCTCACCCGCCGCCGCGAACGCGCCCAGCAGGGCGGCGAGGTGGTCCCGCGAGTCGGCGTTCGAGACGCGGTGCAGCGTGGCGTAGACGTAGCCGCGCGGCGTGACCCCCAGCCGCTCGAGCACCGCCGCCTCGACCTCCGGCGTCAGCGCCGCGCGTGCCAGGTCGAACATCACGTCGCCGACCTTGTGCACGCCCTCGGTGATGCCTTCGGCCCGCAGGTTGGCCACCGCCGCCTCCGTGGGGCAGAACAGAAGGGCGGCGAGGTGGTCGGCGACGACGCGGTTGACCTCCTCGGGCATCGCGCGGTCGAAGGAGCGCAGACCGGCCTCGACGTGCGCCACGGGCACGCCGAGCTTCGCCGCCGCCAGCGCCCCGGCCAGCGTCGAGTTGGTGTCGCCGTAGACCAGCGTGAGGTCGGGCTCGACCTCGAGCAAGGCGCGCTCCACACCCGGGAGCATGGCGGCCGTCTGCTCGGCGTGCGTCGCCGAACCGACGCCGAGCGCGATGTCGGGCTCGGGCAACGCGAGCTGATCGAAGAAGAGCCCGGCCAGCTCATGGTCGTAGTGCTGCCCGGTGTCGAGCAGGACCTCGCGCGCGACCCGGCGCAGCCGCGGCGAGAGAACGGCCGCCTTGATGTACTGCGGCCGGTTGCCGACGACAGTGAGGACGAGGGGTGCGGACATCCGCGCTAGTCTACCGGTTCTGCCGCCCCCCGAGACGCGCGGCGTCCACACCTCTGGCTATGGAATCGAGCGGCGCAGCGTCCGCGGCGGACGCACGGGAGTACAATCGGCATGATGCTGGCGAGTCGACGCTGGAGCGACCCATGGCGGAGATCGATCCTCAGTACGTCGAGGAGATGCCTGCCGATTTCGACCGCTTCGTCGGCGGGTTCTTCCCCCGCAAGGCCTGGACCTGCCGGGTCAAGTACGACCACCGCGAGACGCGCCTCTTCCTCGAGGTGACGCTCGCCGATTCGCGCCTGTCGGCCGACGACCGCTTCCTCACCCTGCTCGCCTTCTACGCCCGCAGCCAGCGGCTCTTCCTTAGGCAGAACGCCGGCATCGAGCTGCAGTGCCGACTACTGAGCGAAGAGGGGACCGACCTCTCGGACGGCGTGCGCGGCGCCGAGGGCCGGCTCGACGACGAGACGACGGCGCCGTCCCTCGGCCGTCGTCTCGCCTGGCTCGGGTTCCGGCGCAGGTTCGTGCGCTCCTTCCTGCCGCGGACGCTGCTCTGGGCCGGAGTCATCGCCGTGCTCACCTACGGCGTCGGGTTCTCGCTCACGCTGAGCATCGGACTCTGCCTCATCGCGACCCTCATCCAGGCCGTGCTCACCGGCCTCACGGTGCGCCGTTCCGAGTGACGGCGCCGCCGCCCGACGCGGTGGCGCCGACGAGCCCCGGCAGGCTGCAGGGATAGGCGAGGCAGAGCCGAACACTCCCCCATGGTCGTCTCCCCGTTCGCGGCACGATGAGCGTCTCCCCGTTCACGCTTCCGGCGCTGCTCTCGACGCTGGAACGCCTCGAGGCCCTGCACCTCGCAGCGGACGTCGAGCACGTGCTGCGCGGCGCCACCGAGATCGCCTGTCTGGTCACCGCCTCCGCCCGCGGCATGGCCGGGCTCGCCGGAGCCGACCGGGTGACGGCGGACGACTGGTTCGACACCGAGGCCGGATGGATCGGCCACCCCATCTCGTGGGAGCTCGGCCGGGGCGCGCCGGGCCACGTGTGCCAGTCGAGCAAGCCGCTGGTCTGCAACTCGCTGCCCGAGACGGCCGACGGCCTCAGCGAGGCGACGGACCTCCTCAGGCTCAGCTCGTTCGCCTGCGTGCCGCTCGTCGACGACGCCGGCACGACGCTCGGCTTCCTCGAGGTCGGCAACAAGCCGGAGCCGTATTCGCCGGGCGACGTGCGCCTGCTCAACGTCGTCGCCCGGCACGCCGCCATCCGCCTCGGCGAGCTGAGCGGCGGCGGCGACAGCGTCGCCGGCACCCTGCGGGCGGCGCTGATCGGCGGACCGCAGCGCCTCCCCGACGGCGTCGAGGTCGCGGCCGCGTGCCGCTACCGCGACGAGTTCGGAGGCGACTTCGTCGACGTCTTCAGCTTCAGCCCGCGCAGCGTCGCGGTCTCCATCGGCGACGTCTCCGGCAAGGGCATCACGGCGGCGACGCTCGCCATCACCGCCAAGCACACGCTGCGGGCGATCGCCGCGTCGCGCTGGCCGCCCCGGGTCGGCGAAGTAGTGGCCGAGGCCAACAACGTGCTCGGTCTCCAGGTGGACACCGAGCACGAACCGCAGGAGGAGCTGCCCCGCTCGCGCTTCGTCACCCTGGAGCTCGCGCTCGTCGACATCGACCAGGGCACGCTCACCTTCGCCAGCGCCGGTCATCCCGCGCCCTTCGTCCTGCGCGACGACGGCGTCGAGCGGCCGCTGCTTCTCGCGGGCCCCGCCGCCGGCGTCGCGCCGGCTTTCGAACCCGACCCCTACGCACCCGAGCGCGTCGAGCTACAGCGGGGGGACGCGGTGCTCTTGTTCACCGACGGCGTGTCCGAAGCGCGCGACGGCGAGGGGCGCTTCTACGAGGATGAGCGCATGAGCGAGGCGCTCGAGGAGCTCAAGGACCTGCCGGCCGTGAAGCTCCTCGAGCGCTTCCTCGACGACGTCGAGCGCTTCACCGGCGGCAGGCTCGCCGACGACGCCGCCGTCGTGCTCGTCCGCCTGACCGGCGAGCCCGAGACGACGTAGGCAGGCCCCCCCGCGCCGAAGCGCTGCGAAAGGCGTAAACACATCGGCCTTCCCGGCCGATACACCGTCCAGAGATCCGCTACAAGGCAGGAGAGATGCTCCCACGTCTCGGCGGGCAGGACGGCTTCATCCGCGAGTCCGTGAAGGTGTTCGTCATCGTCATGATCGTCTTCGTCGTGCTCCTCGACGCCCACGCCGTGTTCGACAACCGTCGCCAGGCCGCCGACGACGCGCACGAGGCCGCTCTGGCTGCGGCCGTCGTCTACGGCCGGACCCACAACGACGCCGCGGCCCGGCAGGAGGCCGAGCGCGCGCTCGGCGCGAGCGGCTCGACGTTCGTCGCCTTCGAGGCCGAGCATCTCGAGGACGACACCTACTACACCGTCACGGCCACGCGTCAGGCCGACACCTACCTGTTCCACTACGTCGGCAGCTTCCCCGCGGTCGGGGTCTGGGCCGAGAGGGTCCTGCATCCCGCCGTCTCCTCGAACAACTACACCTACTGACGCGCGTCGACTCCGCCGGCGGCGGTCCACCAGACTCTACGCGACGCGACCGGCGACGGCGGGCAGCGCGCAGCCACGTCCGCCATCGTCGGCGCACCAGGACCGTGGAGCGGGGGCCGGGCCACGATGCCGGAGCACCAAGGCCGTGAAGCGAGCCACGCGGCGAGCGGGCACGCCGGCCGCGGGTGGTCTGCCTAACGCGATGTGAGCAGCGAGCCCTTGGCGCGGTGGCGCTCGAGGGCGAGGGAGACGATGCGGTCGGCCAGCTCGGCGTACGGAACGCCGGACGCCGCCCACAGCTTGGGGAAGGCGCTCATGTCGGTGAGCCCCGGCGTGGTGTTGATCTCGTTCACCATCACCGGGCCCTCGTCCCGATAGACGAAGAAGTCGCAGCGCGCGAAGCCGGAGCCGTCGACGGCCTTGAAGGCGGCGACGGCGAGCGCGCGCACCTCGTCGGTCTGCTCCCGGCTGAGGTCCGCCGGAATCGCGAACGACATCATCCCGTCGGTGTACTTGGACTCGTAGTCGTAGAACTCGTTGACGGGCATGACCTCACCCGGCAACGAGGCCTGGGGGGCGTCGTTGCCGAGCACGGCGCACTCGATCTCGCGCGCGTCGGCGAACGCCTCGACGACGATCTTGCGGTCGTAGCGGAAGGCGAGCCGCAGCGACTCGACCAGCTCCTCGCTGTCGTGCGCCTTGGTGATGCCCACGCTCGAGCCGAGGTTCGCCGGCTTCACGAACACGGGGAAGTCGAAGCCCGCCTCGACCTGCGCGACTGCCGCGGCCTCGTCGTAGCCCACGTCGCGCAGCACGAGGTAGTCGACCTGCGGCAGCCCCGCGGCGGCGAAGAGGCTCTTCATCATCCCCTTGTCCATGGCCGCCCCGCTGGCCGCCACCCCGGAGCCGGTGTAGGCCACGTCGGCGATCTCGAGCGCCCCCTGGACCGTGCCGTCCTCGCCGTAGGTGCCGTGCAGCACGGTGAAGACGACGTCGAGCTCGACGGGGCGGCGTTCCTCGCCCACGAGCAGGGGGGGCTGCGTCGGATCGGGGTTGAGCGCGACGGGCTCGACGGCGACGCCGTCGAGCCCGTCGCGCAGGGCGAGGTCGACGTCGAGCGGCCTGACCCACGCGCCGTCGCGCATGATGCCGATGGGGATGATGTCGTACTTGTCGCGGTCGAGCGCGCCGTAGAGAGAGCGCGCCGAAGCGACGGAGACTTCGTGCTCCGCCGAGCGCCCGCCGAACATGAGGCCCAGGTCGATCATCGCGCTAGTGTAGCCGCCGCCGGCACGGCGCGAAACCGTCACTCGCGGTCCTGCGGCACATGCGCCGGGGACCACCGTCCCCGGCGAGAGTCGCGCAGTACGTTCGGCCGCGAGGCGCCCTTTCCTCTAATCGAATCCGCCTCTCGAACCGATATGTCGGGCAACGGGCTCCTCGGGAGCGCCGACGCGGCGATGCACCGGTCCAGACGGCGGCCTCGCCCCGCCGGCGATGCACCCCACCTGCTCGCGCCGACGACGTTGCACGCAGCCGTCAGGCGGCGCGAGACGAGGCGCGGCGGGTTCCTCGATGCGCATGCCCCCGCCGCGCCTCGTCTCGCGCCGCGCCTCGTCTCGCGCCGCCCGTGCCTCGCGACGTCCCAGCCGTGTCTCGCGACGTCCCAACCGCGTCACGGTTTCCGTTCCCCCAGGACGCGGGCATCTCTGCTGTGGCGGAAGCACGCACGCGTCCAGTGGGGGTGGGACGATCTGAGGATGCACCGACTCGGAGCTGCGCAGGCGATCCGGCGGGCTGGTCGCCTGTGACGAACTCCGTGTAGCCCGCAAGGCACGTGAGGGGCTGGCCCTGCTTCCCACACACTCTCGAGTGAATCCCCTACCCACCGAGTCGGCCAGCCCCTCAGGCCTACCCGCATCCCGGTCGCGGACACGAAGCCGTCCGTTTGGATCGCCCGGCGTGCCCGCCCTTCTGCGGCTGCTCCTCCGTTCGTGAGAGACTATGGCGTCGGCGCTGACCCGCGCCGTGACAGACGATGCCGACGGTGAGAGACAGAGTGGCGACGGCGGCCGCCAGGGGCGCCGCCACCGCCATCAAGGCGACCGGCTCGGGCCGGGGCAGCACCCTGCCGGGCAAGGTCGCCAACCTGATCTCGGCGAGTTTCCTGCGCGAGCGCGCCGCGGAGCTGCCGGAGGGGTTCGTCCTGGTCACGGGCACCAACGGAAAGACCACGACGGCGGCGATGGCCGCCCACATCTTGCGCGCCCAGGGCCGCTCACTGGTCCACAACGTCGAGGGCGCCAACCTGCTCTCGGGCATCGCCTCCGCGTTCGCCGCCCAGGGGCGCGCGTCGCTCGGCCTGCTCGAGGCCGACGAGGCCATCGTACCGCGCGCCGTCGCGGCCCTGGGCACGCCCCGGGTCGTCGTCCTCACCAACCTCTTCCGCGACCAGCTCGACCGCTACGGCGAAGTCGACCGTCTGGCCGAGGGCTGGCTCGACGCGCTGCGCCGGCTCGAGGGCACCGTGCTGATCGCCAACGCCGACGACCCGCTCGTCGCCCAGGTCGCCCGCTCGTCGGGTCTCGAGACGCTGTACTTCGGGCTTCAACCCGGCGAGACGGCGGCGTCGGTCCCCGACCGCGAGGTCAGCGACGCCGTCGTCTGCCCGGCCTGCGGCGAGCTCCTCGTCTACCGCACCCGCTGGCTGTCGCAGATCGGCGACTACGGGTGCGAGCACTGCGACTTCGGACGCCCCGAGCGTGGCCTCGAGGCGCACGACCTGCTCCTCTCCTCGGCCCGCGTGACCTGCGTGGTTCACAGCTCGTCCCCGCAGGAGGAGCGCTGCCAGCTCTCGCTCGCCGTCCCGGGGATGCACTCCGTCTACAACGCGCTCGGCGCCTGCGGGCTCGTCGGTAGGCTCGGCGTCCCCTTGCCGGCGGCCCTGGCTGGCCTCTCGACCTACCGGCCGGTCTTCGGTCGCGCCAGCTCCTACGACTACCGAGGCGCGACGGTGCGCGTCAGCCTGGTGAAGAACCCCGCCGGGATGAACCAGACTCTGCGCACCCTGGCGGCGCTGCGCGGCGACCGTGCGCTGGTCTTCGTGCTCAACGACAACATCGCCGACGGCCGCGACATCTCGTGGATCTGGGACGCCGACCTCGAGAGCCTGCTGCCGCCGGCGCGCACCGTGGTGGCCTGCGGGCGGCGCGAGGCCGGCATGGCGCTGCGGCTCAAGTACGCCGGCGTCGGGGAGGAACGGTTGCTCAGCACCGCGCGCCTCGAGGACGGCCTCACGCTGGCACTCGAGAGAGGGCACCGCGAGATCGACGTGCTGCCGACCTACACGGCACTCGAGGAGGTCCGCGTCACACTGGCTGCCGAACGGCGGGCCGGGTGATGGCGGGCGGAACGATGAGCCAAGCCGCCATCCACGCCGTGCACCTCTACCCCACGACCATGAACACCTACGGCGACCGCGGCAACGTCATCACGCTGACCCGACGCGCGGAGTGGCGAGGCATCCCTCTTCAGTGGCACGAGGTCGAGCTGGGCCAGGCGGAGCCGCCCGCCTGCGACCTCCTCTTCGTCGGCGGCGGGCAGGACCGCGTGCAGAACGCCATCGGCGACGACCTGCGCGCCCGCCGCGGCTGGCTCGAGGAGGTCGCCCAGGGCGGCGCCGCCGTGCTCGCCGTGTGCGCCGGACTGCAGCTCTTCGGCCGTCGCTACGTGGCCGCCGACGGCAGCGAGATCGCCGGCCTCGGCCTCCTCGACCTCGAGACGGTGGCGCGGCGCGATCGTTTCATCGGCAACGTCCTCGCGGAGGCTCACGTCGGCGGGCGCAGCGAACGCCTGGCCGGCTTCGAGAACCACGGCGGGCGCACCTACCTCGGCGAGCTCGAACCACTCGGGAGGGTGATCGTCGGCCACGGCAACAACGGCCAGGACGGCACGGAGGGAGCGCGTGCCGGCACGGTCTTCGCGACCTACCTCCACGGCCCCGTGCTGCCCCGCAACGCCTGGCTCGCCGATCGCCTTCTCGCCATCGCCGCGGAGCACGCCGGTCTGGGAGCGGCCGCGGTGCGGCCGCTGGACGACGGCCGCGAGACGGCCGCCCTCGACGAGGCCGTCGCCACGGCCCAGCGCGACACGCAGGCGTCGTGGCGGCACTCGTTGCGCGAAGCCGTCGCACAGGTACGCCGCCGGCAGACCTGATCGTCGCGTGACGCCCTTGCGGGGGGGCCGCCCTCCGCCGCCCCGCCTACCGCGACTTCGCCAGCGCCACCCCGATGGCGTCCTGTGCTCGCCTTGCCGTGTAGGTGTTCAGCGGCGCGCCGTTCATGAGGATCGAGAAGATCAGGCGCCGCCCTCTGGCGTTGGTCACGTAGCCCGAGAGGCAGCTCGAGACGTTGAGGGTGCCCGTCTTGGCCCGCAGATTCCCCTGGGCAGCGGTGCCCCGCATGCGGTCCTCCAGCGTGCCGTCACGGCCGGCTATCGGCAGCGAGCCGAGGTAGTAACGGAACCACCCGCTGCCCGCCGCCCTGCGCAGCAGCAGGCTGACGCAGCGCGCCGTCAACCGGTCCTCGTAGCTCAGACCCGACCCGTCTCTCAGACGGAAGTCCGACGACGAGATGCCGAGTGAGCGCAGGAAGGCGCCCGCGACCTCCGTGCCGGCGGCCGTCGTCCCTCCGCGACCGAACGCCTTGCCCAGCCCCTTGGTCAGCTCCTCGGCGAAGAAGTTGTCGCTCGGCTTGTTCATCGCCGCCACGATGACGGCGAGCGGCGCCGAGTACTCCGTATGTGCGAGCGCCGCCGTGCCCGGCACCCTACGTGCCACCGGTGCGAGGACGACGTCGATACCCGCGTCTTCGAGGAACCGCGTCACCGTCCGCGCGGCGAACAGGGGAGGGTTCGCGACGCGAGAGCCTCTGTAGTAGCCCTCGTCGACCGACAGCGCCGAGAGCGGCCCGCACCACTCGGTCATGCCGGGGCGCCAGTTGGCGACCGATCGCTGGGCGTCGAGGTAGCTGTCGTCGCCGGCCACGTGCCCCGCGATCTTCGTGACGCCGAGAGCCTGCAGCGCCGTCACGAAGCCGGTCACGCTCGAGGTCGTGATGTGCAAGACGTGGCGCTGGAACCAGGGCGTCGAGAGGCTCGGGTCGCCGTAGCCCTTGAGGTACACGTTGCCGTGCAGCACACCGTTCACGTCGGGCCCGGCGGCCGGCACGTAGAGCTCGGTCTTGAAGACGTGATAGGGACCCCACCGGGCGAGAGCCGCCGCAGACGTGACGAGCTTCATGTTGGAGGCCGGGCGCAGGCGCGCCGTCGTGTTGCGCGCGTAGACGGCCCGCCCGGCATCGAGGTCGAAGACGCGCACCCCGGTGCCGTGGCCCGCGAGGTGATAGACGTTCAGGATCGAGGTGATGCGCGTCTGGATGGTCGCCGAGGCGACCGGCGGCGCCACCAGCAGCAGCGCCAGCAGCAGGCAGAGCAGGACGCCCCCCAGACGCAGACCGCGATGCCGGTACCTACTCGTCACGCTGAACCTCCCCGATGGCCGGCCTGCGGCCGCGCACTTCGTCGGTGAGAGGGTAGCGGCAGGCCGGGGCCCGGTCCACCCGCCGCGCCATCGGCCCGCCGTGCGGCGAGCACCGCACCTCCCCCGTCAGCCGGCGTCGTCGGCCCGGCCCGCAAGGTACCCGCCGACCTCGGCCAGCGCGAGGGTGTCGAGGAAGACGTCGATGCGCTTCATCTGCTCCATCGTCTCGCCCGGCGTGGGCAGGTCGCCGATCACGAGCGCGTCGAGCAGCACGTCCCAGAGAGCCGTACGCAATGCGTGACGGGCCGAGAGCAGATCGGTGAGCTCGAAGCCGAGAGCCGCACGACGCCCCGCTTCGGCGGCGGCCTCTTCGCCGATCCGGCGCAGCGTGGCCGCCGCCTGGTAGTCCTCGGCCTCCCTGTACGACAGCAGGTCTTCGAGCGTCTTGCGCACGAGCCGGGCGCCGATGGGGCTCTCGAGGACCTCGCGGTAGTCGTCGCTCACGGCGCCCCCGAGATAGGTCATCCAGCGGCGGGTGATCTCTTCGCGCCGGTCGCGGAAGACGAACGCGAGCTCGGTCATGGCTTCCTTCCTCGTGCGATGAGGGCGGCGGTGACACCAGCTCCGACGCCGTTGTCTATGTTGACGACGACGAGACCCGGCGAACAGCTCTGCAGCATCGCCAGGAGCGCCGCCTCGCCGTTGCCGCCCATGCCGTAGCCGGTCGACGTCGGCACACCGATCACGGGCACGCCGACGAGGCCCGAGACGACCGAGGGCAGGGCTCCTTCCATCCCCGCCGCGACGACCAGCGCCGCGGCGTCGCGCGCGATCATGTCTTCGAGCGGAGCCGACAGACGGTGCACGCCGGCGACGCCCACGTCGTAGGCTGTCGCCACCGCGACCCCCATCTCGCGGCACACGGCCGCCGCCTCGTCGGCGATGCCCACGTCGGCGGTGCCGGCGGCGAGCACGCCGATGAGGCCCGAGGTCTCGGGCCTCGTCACCCCTCGCCGCCGGACCGCGAGCACGCGCGAGCGCGGGTCGTACTCGACCTCACCGAGAGCCGCGGCGGCGACGGCCGCGTGCTGCTCGGGGCCCGCCTTGCTACAGAGCACCGAGCCGGCATGGTCAAGAAAGGCGGCCACGATCGCCACGAGCTGATCGGCCGACTTG
>Ga0209253_10006592_pt1 | contig 10042 bp, 10 predicted proteins | sample FrelakmetBRP12BR_FD_187145 | JGI IMG/M metagenome (GOLD analysis project Ga0209253, IMG submission 187145) | Freshwater lake sediment microbial communities from the University of Notre Dame, USA, for methane emissions studies - BRP12 BR (SPAdes)... | ecosystem: Environmental > Aquatic >...
TAGGTAGAATAAAATTAGAGGTTTCGCCATTTTTAGCGATAAGCATTGGTTCAGCCATGACAGTCCTGCGCCTTAATCTATTTCAAAATTGTTTTAGTTAGTTAAAAGTCGCCTTTGCGCGCCCTATCCATAATTTCCAGCAAAGTAGTTTCCAGTTCCTGTGCCGATTTTTTTGCGCGTTCGGTTGGTTTTTTAATGCTTTTCAAGTCGAAAGTTGGACGATCCAGCGCCAGATACAGCCTTGTTTTTTGATTGCTATCCAGCTTTTCATAAATAGCGATACGGCATGGTGCAAACACCAGAAACTCGGGATGATCCAGAATGATTTCCGTTCCCATGCTCAAGTTGCAGAAAGAACGCACATCCTTGACCCCCTGTGAGTCAACACCGCGCAGTTTCATATGTTCACCAATCGGAAAATTGGCCGGATTCACAAAGTTCATTCCCTCCGAGATGGATTTCAAACTGTCAATCACATCCTGATAAGTCACGCCATCATTCACTGGCAGTTCATAAATCGCCGTAGTCGGGTCAATGGCAGGCATTCCAGGCCTGACCTTACCTATCAGATCAGCATGGCCCTTCGGGCTATCTGCAACCGTAGCACAGGCGCTCAGCAATGCAAGTATCGGAATCAGCAGGCTCAGTTTAATTGGTTTTATATATCGAATCATAATTCACTCGTTAATTTTAAGTGCCGCATTGACTGCCGCACGGTTAAAATGCGGCGCAATCAGCTCAATGAACCCGTACATATAACTGCGTAAAAAAGCATCTTTACGCACGCCCAGATAAGTCGTGCTATCTGCAAACAAATGGCTCACATCAATTCTCACGAGATTTGAATCTCGTTCTGAATCATAGGCCATATTTGCCAGCAAACCCACCCCCAACCCAAGAGATACATAAGTTTTAATCACATCCGCGTCAATCGCAGTCAGCACTACATTAGGTGTCAATCCTGCGTCTTCAAATGTTTTTGATACCAATGTGCCGCCAGTAAAGGCAAAGTCATAAGTAATCAGCGGATAAGACGCCAGTTTTTCCAGCGTCAACAGCCCACCGGAGACTAAAGGATGGTCATGCGGCACGACAACACAACGATTCCAGTGGTAACACGGCAGACAAAGCAAGCTGTCATAATTGCTGATAGATTCGGTGGCTATACCAATATCTGCCTCGCCACTTACCACCTGTTCAGCTACCTGGCTAGGGTTACCCTGATGGATATTCAGCTTCACCTTGGGGTACTGACTCATGAACGCTTTGACTGCAGCAGGTAATTTATAACGCGCCTGCGTATGTGTCGTAGCGATGGTTAACGCGCCTGTATCCACATCACTGAACTCATCTCCCACGCGCTTGATATTATCAATATCGCGCATCACTTTGGTTGCCAGCGCGACGATTTCCTTACCTGGATCAGTCAAGCCTGTCAGGCGCTTTCCATTGCGATTGAATATCTGTAAGCCCAGCTCTTCTTCTATGAGTTGGATTTGTTTGCTTACACCCGGCTGCGAGGTGTACAGCGCTTCAGCTGCACTCGTAATATTCAGCCCCTGGCGCACAACTTCATGTAAATATCGTAGCTGGTGTAGTTTCATAGAAAGTGGGTATTTAGTCCAACAGAAAGTTCAGTTTATATAATTAAATGATATATGTATAGAATAACATATTCTTAAACGAACAATCATTGTCTTGCTATAGTGCGCTCCATAATTTAACAAAAATTAACGGATACTCCTCATGGAATTTGGTTATATCATCTCCGGCTTTGCCGTTGGCTTGCTGGTTGGGGTCACAGGCGTTGGCGGCGGCTCGCTCATGACCCCATTGCTGGTGTTTCTATTTGGTTTCAAACCTGCAATTGCTGTCGGCACGGACCTTTTATATGCAGCGATTACCAAAACAGGCGGTGTGTTAGTACATCACAATACACACAAGTCCGTTGACTGGCGAGTCGTTACCTGGATGTCTCTCGGCAGTTTGCCTTCTGCCGTTGCCACGATATTTTTAATTAAACATCTCATTAAAATTGAAAAAGATGTGACTGGCCTGATTACTTTCACGCTGGGGATTGCCTTGATCCTCACTGCACTCGCCATTCTGATTCGCAGCTATATCACCCGCCATCAAATCCGCGAGATTGAGAACGCCATCATCAGCAGCGGCCGCTTCAAGAAAATCCAAATCCCTGCAACGGTGTTTACTGGCATAATACTGGGTATCTTAGTCACGATCTCTTCAGTGGGTGCTGGGGCGTTGGGCACGTTAGCAATTCTTTTCCTCTACCCTAAAATGAGCACATTAAAGGTCGTAGGGACGGATTTGGCACACGCAATCCCCCTGACGGCAGTGGCCGGATTCGGGCACTGGACACTCGGCCATGTGAACTTTGAACTGCTAGGTACTTTACTCATCGGTTCACTACCCGGCATCTGGATTGGCAGCCACCTAAGCGTAAAAATCCCGGAAAAAATATTGCGCCTGATTTTAGCAACGCTGTTGCTGATCATTGGTTTGAAATTTGTTTTATCCTAAATTTTAAAAGAGTTTAAAAGTTTATTTATAAAGCCTTAATATATGTATAAATACGATGAAATAGATCAACAGATCGTTGATGAACGCGTTGCGCAATACCGCGACCAGACGCGCCGCTTTTTAGCCGGAGAACTGACCGACGATGAATATCGCCCACTGCGTTTGCAAAATGGCTTGTATATCCAGCGCCATGCACCAATGTTACGTATTGCCGTACCATACGGCATGCTATCAGCGACACAATTGCATAAACTGGCTGACATCGCCAGCAAATACGATAGAGGGTATGGACACTTCAGTACCCGCCAGAACCTGCAGCTGAACTGGCCTAAACTCGAAGATACACCGGATATCCTGGCTGAACTGGCAACCGTACAAATGCACGCCATCCAAACGTCTGGCAATTGCATCCGCAACATCACAACAGACCAGTTTGCAGGCGTTGCTCCTGACGAGGTCATTGACCCACGTGCAATGGCTGAAGTCATGCGCCAATGGAGCACTTTCCATCCTGAATTCGCATTGTTGCCACGTAAATTCAAGATCGCCGTGTCTGGCACACAACAGGATCGCGCAATCGTACAGGCGCATGACATTGGCATGGAGTTCTACACTGACAAGAGCGGCAAGGTGGCCATTAAAGTCTGGGTAGGCGGCGGTTTAGGCCGAACGCCTATATTAGGCTCCGTGATTCGCGAACATCTCGAGTGGCAGCATGCCCTCACCTATTGCGAAGCCATCATCCGCGTGTACAACCTGCATGGCAGGCGTGACAATGCCTACAAAGCGCGTATCAAGATTCTTGTAAAAGCACTTGGCATCGATGAGTTCCGCAAGCAGGTCGAGGCTGAATGGATACACTTAAAAGATAGCCCCAACACCATTACAGAAGCCGAGCTGGCACGTGTGGCAAAACATTTCGAACCAATGCCATATGAAACACTGCCTGCACAGGATTCAAGCTTTGATGCAGCCATTGCCAGCAACCCGGCTTTTGCCGCCTGGGTTAAACGTAATGTACATGCACATAAAACTGCTGGCTACCGCGCTGTTACGCTATCACTCAAACCACATGGCAAAGCGCCAGGTGACATTACCAGTGCACAAATGCATGTGGTCGCAGATCTGGCAACACAATACAGTTTTGGCGAGCTGCGCGCATCGCATGAGCAAAACCTGATTTTGGCAGACGTAAAATTAAACGACCTGTTCGCCGTATGGGAAAAAGCACGTGCAAATGGTCTGGCTACGCCTAATATTGGCTTGCTTACCGATATTATCTGCTGCCCGGGCGGTGATTTCTGCTCATTGGCAAATGCCAAGAGCATCCCGATTGCAGAAGCGATCCAGATACAATTCGACAACCTGGATTACCTGCATGACATTGGCGATCTTGAACTCAACATCTCAGGCTGCATGAACGCGTGCGGCCATCACCATGTCGGCCATATCGGCATCCTGGGTGTCGATAAGGATGGTTCAGAATGGTATCAGGTCACTATTGGCGGCAAGCAAGGCAACGACGCCAGCATCGGCACAGTCATTGGCCCTTCGTTCTCTGCTGAAGAGATGCCTGGCGTAGTACAGAAGCTGATTGAGGTTTACCTCAAAGAGCGTACCGATGAAGAACGCTTTATCGACACGGTAAGGCGAATTGGCGTGGCACCATTCAAAGCCAATGTTTATGCAAAAGAAGGAGCAAGCGCATGAGCAATTTAATTACTTTGCAAAATGGTATTGCCAGTGTCGCGCAAGATGATTGGGCACTGGTAAAGTTACCGCAATCACAAGTCGAAGTACGTAAACAGGCTGGTAAAGTCGTCCTGTTTAACTTAACCGGCGAAAAAACCGTGTCCGATGAACAAGTGGCCAACACGGTGATTCCAGCCAATGGCAAGATCATTGTGCCATTAAGCGTATTCATCGCACGCCACAGCGAATTAGCCAATCGAGTTGCTCAGGGTGAAGTTGGCATCTGGCTGGCGACCCACGAGCTACTGGATGATTTGATTAAAAATCAGACAGATATCAATGAATTGCCTATCATCGCAATTTTTGTGGAACGCTTTGCCGATGGTCGAATTTTCTCACTAGGCAATCTGTTACGCATGCGTTATGGCTTTAAAAACGAGCTGCGTGCTTTTGGTGATGTACTGCGGGATCAGCTGTTTTTCCTGAAACGCAGCGGCTTCACCAGCTTTGTAATTCGCGCAGACCGCTCTGCAGCAGATGCCATTGCCAGCCTCAAAGACTTCAGCAAACCATACCAAGGCGCGGTAGATGAGCAGCGTCCTGCATTCCAGCGCTACAACAGGGGTGCCTAAATGGCCGCAGATACAGATTTAGGTCAAGTCATCATGCTTAAACTGGGTGCGAACAACCCCGCAACCAAGCCTGCGCTTACCGATGAACTTGTAGCCAGTGTCAACACCAAAACAAGCGAAGTGGAACGCCTGCTTGGCAGTGCTGCGAGCGAGTTTGGTGCGGACTATATCACCTTTGCTAACAGCTTTGGCGCGGAAGACATGGTGTTAACAGACATTATTCAACGCCATCAGCTTGGTATCGAGATATTCTCGCTGGATACTGGCCGCCTGCCGACAGAAACCTATGATTTGATTGCAAAAACCGAGCAAACTTATAACACAAAGCTTAAAATATACTTTCCTCAGGCCGAGGCGGTTGAAAGCTACGTCAGAACTCACGGTATCAATGCATTTTACGAATCAATAGACTTGCGCAAAGCCTGTTGCTTTATGCGCAAGGTTGAACCACTGCAGCGCGCGCTCAAAGGCAAAAAAGCCTGGGTAACCGGCATGCGCGCAGAACAATCCGCCACACGCGTCAATCTGCCATTTCGTGAGTTTGATGCGGTTAACCAGCTGGAAAAACTCAATCCATTAAGCAATTGGACTGAACAAGAAGTCTGGGCCTACATTCGTTTGCACGAAGTGCCTTATAATAAGCTCCATGACCAGTTCTACCCCAGTATCGGCTGCGCGCCCTGTACGCGCGCAATTGCGGTAGGTGAAGATGTTCGCGCAGGCCGCTGGTGGTGGGAAGATCCCAACAGCAAAGAATGTGGTTTACACGTAAAGAAATGATTTTTTGAAACATAACATATGACAACTAAACAATCCAAACTTTCCAAACCCCTCTCGCATTTAGACTGGCTCGAATCCGAGGCCATTCATATCCTGCGAGAAGTCGCTGGTCAATGCAGCAATCCTGTACTGCTATTTTCTGGCGGTAAAGATTCATTGTGTATCCTGCGTCTGGCTGAAAAAGCTTTCCGTCCTGGCCGCTTCCCTTTCCCGCTCATGCACATCGACACGGGCCACAATTACAAAGAAGTGATTGATTTCCGTGACCAGCGTGCGGCAGAACTGGGCGAGCGCCTGATCGTCCGCTCAGTGGAAGACTCCATGCAACGTGGCACCGTGGTGCTTAAAACGCCAGATGAACCACGTAACAAGCACCAATCAGTAACTTTATTGGAAGCCATTGAAGAATTCGGCTTTGACTGCTGCATTGGCGGTGCACGTCGTGATGAAGAAAAAGCGCGCGCCAAAGAACGTATCATGAGTTTCCGTGACGAATTTGGTCAGTGGGATCCTAAAAATCAACGCCCTGAGTTATGGAATTTATACAATGCCCGCTCACATAAAGGCGAGAATATCCGTGCGTTCCCGATTTCCAACTGGACCGAGATGGACGTGTGGCAGTACATCGAACGCGAGAACCTGGGTTTACCAAGCATCTATTTCGCCCATCAGCGCGACATCGTGATGCGCGGTGGCGCAATCGTGCCTGTGAATGTACCCCTTGTAAGCGGCGAAATCCTCAACCCACCGAAGGCTGGTGAAGAAGTGATCAATATGCAGGTACGCTTCAGAACCGTAGGCGACATCACCTGCACAGCACCGGTTCCGTCTGATGCCGACAATGTCAGCAAAATCGTTCTGGAAACTGCAACCACCACCATCACCGAGCGCGGCGCAACCCGTCTGGATGACCAGACCTCTGATGCTTCAATGGAGCAGCGCAAGAAAGAAGGCTACTTTTAATTTTCTAAGCCCGTCATTCCCGCGCAGGCGGGAATCTAGGCAAATAACAAAATTAGATCGGCCATCTTAAGCCGAATTTCTAATATTGAGCCTTGACTGGATTCCCGCCTGCGCTGGAATGGCGAATAATAAATAATGCGTTTACTCGCACTATCAGTGGCTAAAAACAAGGTACTAAAATTATGACTAACACACAACACAACGACTCCCTGCTCCGCTTCATGACCTGCGGCAGCGTAGATGATGGCAAAAGCACACTCATTGGTCGCCTACTGTTTGATACCAAAACAATTTTGGCAGACACACTGACACAGATCTCGAATACGTCCAAAAAACGTGGTATGGAAGCGGTCGATCTGTCTTTACTGACAGATGGTCTGCAAGCTGAACGTGAACAAGGTATCACGATTGACGTAGCTTACCGTTACTTCAGCACAGGTACGCGCAAATACATCATCGCCGATGCCCCTGGCCATGAGCAATACACACGCAACATGGTCACTGCGGCCTCTACAGCCAACCTTGCGATTATCCTGATTGATGCGCGCAAAGGCGTACTGACACAAACGCGCCGCCACAGCTATCTGGCACATCTGGTAGGCATTCCGCACATCGTGGTGGCAGTGAACAAAATGGACCTGGTGAACTACGATCAGGCCATTTATGACAGAATCTGTGCCGACTATCTGGCTTTCGCAAAAGAAATCGGCCTTGCCGCTGCAAGGGATATCCGCTTCATCCCGATGTCAGCGCTTAATGGTGACATGCTGGTTGACCGTCTGGACAACATGCCTTGGTATCAAGGTGAAACGCTGATAGAAATGCTTGAAAAAGCACCTGCCGCGCATACTGAACAATCAGAAGCATTCCGTTTTCCTGTGCAATTCGTGTGTCGTCCGCATGCATCCGATGACCCTGAACTGCACGACTTCCGCGGCTTTATGGGCAGAATAGAATCAGGCGAGATTGCCGTTGGCGATGCAGTGACTGTGCTGCCGAATGGCTATCAGTCCAGAGTCAAAGCGATTCAGCTAGGCGAAGAGTTGCTGCAAAGTGCACAAACCGAGCAAAGTATCACCTTGCTTCTGGAAGATGAAATCGACACCTCACGCGGTGACATGATTGTCAAAACAGGGGAAGCCAATGAGCCGGTAAAACAGATTGAAGCTTTTGTATGCTGGTTATCAGAAACGCCGATGTCACCAGCCCGCACTTACATCGTGCGCCACACTACACGTGAATCAAAAGCCAAGGTTGGCACAATCAGCTACAAGGTCGACGTCAACACGCTCGAGCAGCAAGCCACTGCCGATTTAAAAATGAACGACATCGCGCGCATGAGTTTCAAACTCGCTCAACCGCTCATGGTAGACAGTTACGCAAATAATCGTGCGACGGGTGCATTCATCATTATCGATGAATCGACTAACAATACAGTTGGTGCAGGCATGATTGTTTGATTTAGAACAAAAGTTAAACAAATGGGCATTTGCAATTCGCCCACACATACAAGATTTCTTATAAAATAGCGTTTTAGCAAATTTTGCTGTAAAGGATTAAAAATGACATACGTGGTCACCGAAAACTGCATTCAATGTAAATACACGGATTGTGTAGATGTTTGCCCAGTAGATTGCTTTGTAGAAGGCCCGAACTTCCTGGCCATCAACCCGGATGAATGTATCGACTGCACCTTATGCGTTGCAGAATGCCCTGCCGAAGCGATTTTCGCTGAAGATGACGTACCGGCAGACCAGCAGGAATTTATTGAACTGAATGCACGTTTAGCCAAGCTGTGGCCAGTCATTACCTCACGCAAGGAAGCGCTTGAAGATGCTGATGCCATGAACGGTGTACCTGGTAAACGTGATTTATTGATTGAATAGATTACCCTGTTTAATCAAAGCAAAAGGAGGCGCAGGCCTCCTTTTGCATTTTCAACCATCCGCGCGCTCATGACTCCGTCACTCAAATACCTTCAGCACTACTCACCTGCCCTGCAAGAGAAAATCAGGCAACTGCAAAGTCAGAACCTGCTGGGTGAATACATCACGCAGCGCTATCCGCAATCACACAGCATACAGACTGATAAAGCACTGTATCAGTACAGCAGTGATATCAAACAGGAATTCTTACGCAACGCGCCGTTGCTGGACAAAGTACATTATGACAGCCGCTTAAGCATCGAGCATCATGCACTAGGGCTTAACACCGCCATATCGCGCGTACAGGGCGGCAAACTAAAGGCAAAGAAAGAGATTCGCATTTCGTCCTTTTTCAAGGAATCGCCAGCCGAGTTTCTGCGCATGATTGTGGTACATGAGCTGGCCCACTTGAAAGAACGCAACCATGACAAGGCTTTTTATCAGCTTTGCCAGTACATGGAACCCAACTATCATCAGTATGAGTTTGACTGCCGGGTCTATCTGTTATGGAAAAGCGAATAACAGTTTCACATTAAACTAACCACGCCATATCCTGGAACGTCTGGTCATCAGCCAGCCAAAAACCAGATAGCCCGCCATCGCCAATGCCAAGCCTGATGGCGCATACCATACCAGCGGAACTATCAGTCCGGCAGATACCGTAGATAACAGCATCTGGATAAAAGCCTGCCCAGAAGCTGCTGTACCGCGAATTTTGGGATGACGGTCCAAGGCAGCCAAGGAGAGTATCGGCATTGCCAACGCCATGCCTATATTGAACAACGCTACAGGCACGATGTTATTGACCGCGCTCACAGGCAAGGTAAAGCATACAAATAAGTTAAGCATCACCATCGAAGCCATCCACAAATAGGCCACTTTCACCACTTTCTGCTGCGCATATTTTCCCGCTGCACGTTTGGCCAGATAGGAACCCAGCACCATGCCGCAAACAGTCGGGATAAACATATAGCCAAACTGATGCTGGGTAAGCCCTAATTGCTTAACCAAAAACACCGGACTAGCCAGTACGTAGAGAAAGAAAGCCGCAAAATTAGCGCCTAAGCCAAATACGACATAATTGAACTCCTTATCGCTGAATATCATGCGATAGTCTTTAATCACCTGTTTTGCTGATAGCGGGACGCATTTCTCCTTGGGCATGGTTTCCGGCAGATAATGAATGGCAGCCCAAAGGCTTAACGCCGCATATAGTGCTAAAAATATGAAAATTGCCTGCCAATGAATGCCCAGTAACAGGCCGCCAACAATCGGCGCCACAGCCGGAGCGATGCCAAACAGCATTTGTACGGTTGCCATCACACGTTGCGCCTGCGCACCTTCAAACAGATCGCGCACCATCGCACGGGCTACTACATTGCCAGCACCACCGGAAATCCCCTGCATGGCACGAAAGAACCACAAAGTCTCGACATTAGGGGCTAATGCACAGCCTATGGAGGCCAATATGAAAATGCCAAGCCCCCATTTTATGGTAGTGATACGGCC
>Ga0209253_10006594_pt1 | contig 10040 bp, 9 predicted proteins | sample FrelakmetBRP12BR_FD_187145 | JGI IMG/M metagenome (GOLD analysis project Ga0209253, IMG submission 187145) | Freshwater lake sediment microbial communities from the University of Notre Dame, USA, for methane emissions studies - BRP12 BR (SPAdes)... | ecosystem: Environmental > Aquatic >...
CCGGCCGGTCGGCGCTCTTCTGTTTCAGCGACCCGGACAAGAACAAGGCCGTTCTCCTCAAGGACTTCTGCCTAGGGATCGGCTACACCCCGGCCGGCTTCCTGGTCTATCCGAATTCCCTCATGGGCGTTCATTCCTATCTCAAGCAGGCGTTTACCGACGCCGCCTACTTCGACCTGTCCAGGTCGCGTTGGCTCAAAGAGATGAAGGGCCTGACCCGGCCCGACCACGACTCCAACCTCGAAGTCCTGGCGGACTATGCAGCCGCAAGAAAGCCCGTCGTCTTCCTGTGCCGAAACCAAAACGACATCCGGCGGTCGCTCTCACTGGCCGCCGAATTCAAGCTGAGCTATTTTATCGCCGACCTGGGCGGCGAAGCCTTCGAGGTCATCCCCGAGCTGAAGAAGGCCGGTTCCCGGGTGCTCTGTACCGTTGCCTTCAAAGCGCCGGGCTCCAGCTTGTACGCCCAGCGCGGCAAGGCAGAAAGGGAAAAGGCGGAGAAAGAGGTCTATCCGAGGAGCCCGGCCCGGCTGGCCGAGGCCGGCATACCGTTCGCCTTTTCTTCCCTGGGAACGGATGACCCCAAGGCGTTTGCCGAGGGAATCCAGAAGGCGGTCGAGGCCGGCCTGCCCAAGGACAAGGCGATCGAGGCGCTGAGCAAGACGCCCGCCGTCTTCTTCGGCCTCGACCACGCCCTCGGGACAATTGAGCCCGGTAAAATCGCCAACCTGGCCCTTTCGGAGGGCGAGCTCCTGGTCAAGGAGGTCAAGGTGCGATACGCCTTCGCCGACGGAAAGAAGTTCGAGCTCAAGGAGGCCAAGCCCGGCGAGGGGGAGAAACCCACGGTCAACGTCTCCGGAAAGTGGGAAATTGCCGTAGAGGGGCAGATGGGAATGTCATTGACCATCGAATTCTCCCAGGAGGAGGCCGCTCTCTCCGGAAGGCTGATCACTCCTTTCGGCGCCTTTGACTTCACCGACGGCCTGGTCTCGGGGAAGGATGTCTCCTTCGAAATCAACATCTCAGTGGCCGGCCAGGACATCGACCTTTTCTTCTCGGGCACGGTCGAAGGGGAAAGGATGCGGGGCTCGGTGGTCCAGGGAGGGGCCGGTTCCGCCGAATTCACGGCCAAACGCATCCCGGGATAGGAGGAAAAAGATGAAGCCAACAAACGCTCTCAAAGTCATATCGACGGCGGCCCTCATTCTGGGATTCTGCGGTTTGCTACCGGCCGCTGAGAATTCCGTCCTTCTGAGGAACGGCCAGATCATCACCGTGAGCGGCGAGACCATCCCGGGCGGTGATATCCTGGTCCAGGGAAAGAAAATCGTCAGAGTCGGAAAAGGGCTCTCTGTGCCGGCCGCCGCCGAGGTCGTCGACCTCAACGGCCGCTGGGTCATGCCCGGGATTATCGACTCCCATTCCCACATCGCTCTGGAGGGGGACGTCAACGAGATGGGCGACCTGATCACCGCCGAGGTCGACTGCCTCGACGTCATCAACCCGCAGGATATCAATATCTTCTACGCCCTGACCGGCGGTGTAACGTCCATTCATACCATGCACGGGTCGGGCAACCCGATCGGCGGAAAGGGTATCGTCCTCAAGATGCGCTGGGGGAAGAGCGCCGCCGAGCTCGTTTTTGAGGGAGCTCCCCTCACCAGCAAATGGGCCCTGGGCGAAAACCCCAAGCAGAGCAACAGTATGGGAATGGGCCCGGCCCGCTATCCCAAGACGAGGATGGGCGTCGAGCAGTCGATCCGCGACGAATTCGAGAAGGCTAAGGAATACAAGAAGAAGTGGGCCGAGTACGAGAAAAAGGCCAAGGCCGCCAAAGAGAGCAAGGGGAAGATTGCGCCTCCCCTGCCCCCCAAAAAAGACTACCGGCTCGAGAGTATCGCCGATATCCTCAGCGGAAAATTGTGGGTCCGCTGCCACGCCTATCAATCGGAAGAGATGCTCTCGATCATGCGCCTATGCAAGGAATACGGTGTCAAGCTCGTCTGCTTCGAGCACGGCCTGGAGGGCTACCGCGTCACCAACGAACTTGTGGAATACGGTGTCGCGGTCTCCACCTTCGCCGACTTTTGGGCCTACAAGTGGGAAGCCTATAACACGATGCCCCAGGCCGCGGCGCTCTGCGCCAAGCGCGGGGTCCTGGTGGCCCTCAATTCCGACGATGCCGAGCGGATGCGCCATCTTTTCAACGACGCGGCCAAGGCCGTCCGGTTCGGAGGCGTCGCCGAGGACGAGGCCATCCGGATGCTGACCATCAACCCGGCCAAGATCATGGGCGTCGACAAGCGGGTTGGGACCATCGAGCCCGGGAAGGACGCCGACCTGGCTGTTTTCAACCGGCATCCCCTCGATCCTTTCACTGTATGTGAGATGACGATGGTCGATGGCACTGTGTATTTCGACCGCACCAAGTACCTCGAAGGGCAAAAGAAGGCCGAGGAAGAAGAAAAAAAGAAAAAAGAACCGGAAAAAAAGAACGGAGGGGAGGTCTGACCATGAGAAAAATCGCTATCGTTCTTGTTTCAATCTTATTGTTGTCAACGGCCGTCCTCTCTTCCAAGCCTGATCCGGCCCGGCTCTTTATTAAAAATGCCACGATCATCCCCGTTGTCGGAGAGCGGGTCGAGGGCGGAGCCATACTGGTCGAGGGCGGGAAAATCAAGGCCGTCGGGAAGGATGTTCAGGCGCCCGCTGACGCCGCGGTCATCGACGCCTCCGGGATGTTTGTCTATCCCGGCTTCATCGATTCCTACAGCCATTTCGGCCTGGCCGAGATCAGCGCCATCCCGAGCACGACGGACTTCCGGGAGATGGGCAAGGAGAACCCAGAGCTGCGGGTGGCCTGGGCCATCAACCCGCACTCGGTTCATTTCGGGACGGGCCGGGTGACCGGGACGACAACGGCATTGGTCGCTCCCTCGGGCGGCACCTTCCCGGGGATATCCGCGCTCATCAAGATGGACGGCTGGTCCTTTCCCGAGATGGCCGTCAAGGAAGCCGCCACCTCGTTCATCAATTTCCCGATGACCCCGCGGCCGGTGGGGGAAGGGGTGACGGCCCAAAAAGAAGCCAAGGATGACGTGACCTCCAAGCTGGTCGAAAAGATCCGGGACTACCTGAAAGAGGCCCGCCGCTACCTCGATCTCAAGAAGCTGGCGGCGACTGACCCGGGCGTCAGGGCGCCCGAATACAACGCCAAGTATGAGGCTCTGGGGCCGGTGCTCGACGGGACTCTCGCGGTCATCATCTCGGTTGAGAAGGCCAAGGACATCGAGCTGGCCATCAAGTTTGTCAAGGACGAAAAGCTCAAAGCCATTTTCCGGGGCTGCGCCCAGGGCTTCAAGGTGGCCGACAAGATCAAGCAGTCCGGAATCCCGGTGATCATCGACAGCCTGTATGTTGGGCCATCCGACCCGGAGGACGGGTATGACGCGCCGTATCGCAATGTGGTCGAGCTGGCCAAGGCCGGAATCCTGATCAGCTTCTCGTCGGGCGATAGCCCGGCGCAGGGCAAGGACCTGCCCTACCATGCGGCCAAGGCCGTGGCCTTCGGACTGCCATATGAGGAGGCGATCAAGGCTTTGACCATCAACCCGGCGAAAATTTTTGGTGAGTCCGACCGCTTGGGCAGCATCGAGGCGGGAAAAGACGCGGACTTGATTATCGCCACGGGAGACCCTCTCGACATAAGGACCGAGGTGAAGCAGCTGGTCATCAACGGCCGGGCCATCGACATGTCGAACTGGTGGGAAACCCTCTACCAGAAATTCAGGAGCCGGCCGGAAAAATAGGGTCCAACAGAGAGCCTTTCCTTTAAATCATGCGGTATAATATCTAGAGAAAGGAGTCTTATGCGCACGTTTTCAACTATCATTTTAGCAGGAGCGTTTAGCCTGGTCCTGGCCACGCCAGCGGTCCAGGCGCAGACAAGTGACATCGACAACCGGGTCGACAAGTACGTTCAGGACTCAATCAAGCAGCAAAGAATCCCAGGCCTCGCCCTGGCTGTGATGCGAGACGGCCAGGTCGTCAAAGCGCAGGGATACGGCCTGAGCAACATCGAGCTCAATGTCCCGGTCAGCCCTCAGACTGTTTTTCAATCCGGGTCCGTGGGCAAGCAGTTCACCGCCACGGGCATCATGATGCTGGTTGAGGAAGGTAAAGTCGGGCTCGACGATAAGATCACGAAGTACTTTCCCGGATCTCCGGAGAGCTGGAACAAGATCACGGTCAGGAATCTGCTTACCCATACGTCGGGGCTCAAAGATTACACCAACAAAATCATCGACTCTCGCCGGGATTACACGGAGGAGGAGCTGCTGAAAGCGCTCCAATCACTGCCCCTCGATTTTGCTCCCGGAGACAGGTACGACTACAGCAATTCGGGCTACATGCTCCTGGGCTTCCTGATCCACAAAGTGACGGGGAAATTTTACGGAGACTTTTTGCAGGAACGGATCTTCAATCCCATGGGAATGACGACCACCCGGATCATCAGCGAGGAGGACATCGTCCCCAACCGGGCCGCCGGATACCGTCTTGTTAAAGGGGCAATCAAGAACCAGGAGTGGAATTCTCCTACCCTAAACACGACAGCGGACGGCTCCCTGTATTTCACCGTGCTCGACCTGGCCAAGTGGGACGCCGCCCTCTACACGGAGAAGCTGATCAAGCGGACGAGCCTGGACCTGATGTGGACACCGGTGAAACTCAACGACGGCAAGACCCATCCCTATGGATTCGGCTGGCGCATTCACGAGATGAACGGGCACCGGCTCATCGAGCACGGCGGATCCTGGCAGGGTTTTACGACTGCCATTTCCCGCTATGTGGATGAAAAGCTGACGGTCGTCGCCCTGTGCAACCTTGATTCCGATCACGCCCAGCCGGAGGACATCGTCTACGGAGTCGCCGGAATTTATATCCCGGCTCTTACACCACCCCCTCCCCCCAAGGCCCATCGAAGATAGGGAGCCCGAGGTCACGGCGCTTTTCCACGACCTTCTCCAAAAGATCGGGGAGGGCGAGGCTGATGCCGCCGCCTTCACCGATGAGGCCCGCAAAAAATGGTTCCCCGACCGGATCAAGGAATTCCGGGAGGACCTGGAGGACTACGGACTCGCCAAAGCCATCGACCTCCTCGAGCGGAAGGAGGAAGCCGGCCTGCGGAGCTATGTCTACAGGTTGACCTTCGAGGACGGACGAGTGCTCAAAGCGAATCTCAAATTGACCGACAAGAACAAGATCGCGGCGCTCGACCTTCTGCGCTGAGCCTGGCAGCAAAGCGTATCCTCCTGTCGCGGATATTGTTCGAAAAAGATCTCGAAGGAGGCCCGGGTATGAAGCTAAAAGCGGCGTTTTCCCTGATTCTGCTTTGGGTTTCTGTCCTGAGTTTCATGGTTTTGCTATCAGCGGCTTCGGATTGGCCGGTCCTCAAGACCTATGACCGGGACCATATCGAGCGCATCGCCCTGCCGCTCGGCGGGATAGGGACAGGAACGGTCAGCCTGGGCGGGAGGGGAAACCTTCTCGATTGGGAGATCATGAACCGTCCGGCCAAAGGATATACCCCCTTCACAGGCCAGCAGCTGGGTCCTTTTTTTGCCCTCAACTTGAAGGGAGAGGACGGAAAGACGTGGACCCGGGCTCTCGAGGGCCCTCTGCCTCTCTCCGTCTATGAGCAGAGCCACGGCAGCACGGCCATCAACCACGGCCTGCCCCGTTTTCGGGAGTGTTCCTTCGCGACCGCTTATCCCCTGGGACAAGTGCTTCTTTCTGACCCGGAAATGCCCGTTGACGTCTGCCTCCAGGCCTTCAACCCACTCGTCCCCGGCGATCCCGAAGCGAGCGGGATCCCCGTCGCCGTCGTCCGCTATGTCTTGAAAAATAAGACAGGCCAAGGGCTCAAAGCTTCAATCTGTGGAACGTTGCCAAATTTCATCGGTTCCGACGGCTCCGGCATTTCCCGGGACTGGAAGGGCGACCCCGTGGTTTCCGGTACGAGCAAAAACCGGAACGAGTTCAGAAAAGGCCCGGCCGTGAGCGGCATCCTGATGACCTCGGCCGGAGTCGACCCCAACTCTGAAGCCTGGGGGACGATTGCCCTGACCGTTCCCTCCGGACCGCCCCTGAGCTATCGCACTGCCTGGTCAGAGGAGGGCTGGGGGACGCCGCTTCTCGATTTCTGGGACGACTTCAGCCAGGACGGCCGGCTTGAAGACCGCCCTCTCAAGTCGTCTGATATGCCTCTGGCTTCGCTCGCCGCCGAAATCGAGATCCCGCCGCAGGAAACCCGCTCCGTCACCTTTATTTTGACCTGGCACTTTCCCAACCGTTTGTCCTGGAGTCAGAAGGAGACCGGGGATAATTGGATCGGCAACTATTACACGACCCTCTATGCCGATGCCTGGGATGCGGCCGAGAAGACCGCCCCCCGGCTTGACAGCCTGGAAAAGCAGACGGTCGAGTTTGTCACGGCCTTTTGTCAAAGCGCCCTGCCCCCGGAAGTCAAGGAAGCGGCTCTCTTCAACCTCAGCACGCTTCGCACCCAGACCTGCTTCCGGACCCCCGACGGCCGGTTTTTCGGGTTCGAAGGTTCGAGCAATAGCAGCGGGTGTTGTTGGGGTTCGTGCACTCATGTCTGGAATTATGAGCAGGCGACCGCCTTTCTCTTCGGAAGCCTGGCCCGCTCCATGAGGGAGGTTGAGTTCAACCAGGCCACGAATCCCGAGGGGCTGATGAGCTTCCGGGTCGGCCTTCCGCTTTCCCGGGCCTGCGACATGAACCGGGCCGCCGCCGACGGCCAGATGGGCTGCATTATGAAAGCGTATCGCGATTGGCAGCTGTCCGGCGACGATTCCCTCCTCCGCTCCCTCTGGCCCAACGTCAAGAAAGCGCTGGAATTCTGCTGGATCCCCGGCGGCTGGGACGGCGACCGCGACGGAGTCATGGAGGGCTGCCAGCACAACACGATGGATGTCGAGTACTTCGGGCCGAACCCCCAGATGGGGATCTGGTATCTCGGGGCCCTGCGGGCAGCCGAGGAGATGGCGCGTTATCTGGGGGACAAGAATTTCGCGGCCCTCTGCGGGCAGCTTTTCCAAAAGGGAAGAGCCTGGATCGACGCTCATCTTTGGAACGGCGAATACTATGAGCACGAGGTCCGTCCGCCGAAGGACCTCAAGGAGGTCGCTCCGGGCCTGGTCATCGGCATGGGCTCCAGGGATTTTTCAAACCCGGATTATCAGCTTGGGAAGGGCTGCCTTGTCGACCAACTCGTCGGCCAGTACATGGCTAACGTTTGCGGACTGGGGTATCTCGTCGACGCGGGCCATGTCCGGACAACCCTCCAGAGCATCCTGAAATACAACCGCAAGAAAGGATTCAGCGATCACTTCAACTGCCTCCGCTCGTTCGTGCTGGGCGATGAGACGGCACTCCTCATGGCCTCCTATCCCAAGGGAAGACCCCAGAACCCGTTTCCCTATTTCACCGAGGTGATGACCGGTTTCGAGTACGCGGCCGCTGTCGGCATGCTCTATGAAGGCGACATCGCCAATGGGCTGGAGTGCATCCGCGACATCCGGGCGCGCTACGACGGCCGGAAGCGGAGCCCGTTCGATGAGGCCGAGTGCGGCCATCACTACGCCCGGGCCATGGCCAGCTGGGCGGCGGTCCTGGCACTGACGGGGTTCCGTTATTCGGGCGTGGAGCAGTCGATGGACTTCGCTAATAAAGAGGGTCTGCATTTCTGGTCCAACGGATCGGCCTGGGGAACCTGCAGCGTAAAACCGGAGGGACAAAAGTCGCGGGTGGAGCTCCTGGTCCTTCACGGAGAGCTGAAGCTCAAGACGTTCCGCCTTGGAGAAAAGGGCGAACAAAAGTTTAAGATCCCGCTTCTCCTAAAAACCGGAGAAAAGGCGGACATCCTGATCTAGGGAACCGCGGCCCAGTGGATTGAAGGGATTGAGCGCCCTCCCCTAAGCGGGACCCGGCTGCGATGGGCCGGAATAACCCGTCGCTATTCGTATCTCAAGGCATGCACCGGTTCGGTCCGGGCGGCCTTGAAGGCCTGGTAGCCCACGGTCAGCAGGGCGATGAGATAGGCCAAAATTCCCGCGCCGAGAAAAATCCAGATGGGGATGTCGGTCCTGTAGGCGTAATTCCGGAGCAGGCGGTTCGTCAGGAAATAACCGGAAGGCCAGGCAATCACATTGGCGACGGTGACGAGAAGCAGGAACTCCCGGGAGAGCAGCGAAATGATCCCGGCGGTCGAAGCCCCGAGCACCTTCCTGACCCCGATCTCCTTGGTCCGCTGCTCCGCCGTGAACGCCGCCAGTCCGAAGATCCCCAGGCAAGAAATGAAAATCGCCAGGCCGGCGAAGTTCCGGAAAACGGTGCCCATCCGGCGGTCGGACCGGTAGAGGTCTTCGAAATTTTCATCGAGGAAAGCGGGCTCGAATAGCTGGCCGGGAGCAAACCGCCCCCAGGTTTCCTGAAAAGAAACCCGAGAGACCGAGCGAATGGATTACCTTGAGTTCATCGCCCGAGTCACTTCCCATATTCCCGACAAGGGCCAAGTCCCTGTCAGATATTACGGCCTCTACGCCAACGCCCATCGGGGGAAAGTCAAGAAGACAAGCCTGGCGCCGGCTTCTCTCGGAATGATGGAGGAGGAGCTCCGGCTAATTTCTGGCGCTTTTCTGCCTGTCGGCAGCTTTCCGGCCCCTTTCCGCCGGTTTCAACCCAATTTGATAAGAAGCGGCTCTCTGATTTACCATCCTTTCCGATGAGATGAGGCAAAATCGGTGCCATGGGCGCTCACTCAGCCGGCTCAGCAGAAAGGGAAATTATTATCAATCGCTTTCAGGTCATAGAAGATATAGGAAAGGATTTCTTCGGTATCGCAGTTGGCATCCCCGATCACACCTTCCGGGGAGATGGCAAGAGATTCTCGAGCCTCCCGGAGAAGCGGGACGGCCTGCTTTTTCTCGTCATGGTTGGCCGGAAGTGTCCTCTCATGAAGAGGAAGTTCTGAGGCCACGTCATTCAGAATGTGATTTCCGTATCCCCAGAACCAAGCGATTTTCGTTTGGAACGCCTGGGGGTAATGGAGGAGAACACCCAACCTGGCATCGGGGTCACCCGGGAGTTGGCGAGTTTTGTCAAACCGGTTTTGAGCCGAGGCTTTGAAAAGAGAGACACTTTTCATGGGCCCCTCGAGTTTCGTGACGACCACCGTAGTTAGGCTGGTTTAGTCAAATTTGGTGACAACATGGTGACCAAGGGGAGAAGTCCGCTTCCCTTGACGCACTTATTTCCAGTCTTGACACGCCTACATTTCTTCTATATAAATTTGCCCATCTTCAAGAGAGAATAGACATTGCGCCCCATGAGGAAAATCGACCCTTTCCAAGCAACGTCCGCTAAGATTGGGAGAGAAAGATAGATGCCACCGGGGAAAGCGGAATCTGGCACAGCGTTTATTAGTCATGATTTTCGATGAGCAAGCCCGCTTGATGGAGGCAAGACGAAGTCCTGCCAAGAGACTCTGGTCGAACTATTGGGATGAGACAGTAACCGGCCACTTCATTCCGGGACAGAATCAAGAGACGAGCATAAAGAGAAGAGTCTGCGAGGAAGTCGCTCTCACGTGCGACAAGGTTGAGTTTTTGTTCAAATATCCCCGCCGATCCCGGTATAAAAATATTGGAATCGACAAGGAGATTGGCCACGTCTTCAAAACTGATCACATTAAAAGAGAAGCCATCGTGCTCAACAAGGATGAAGTTTCAGAGTTCCGGTTCTCCGGGATTGAAGACCCGGTGCGCAGGATCAACTCAGCCTGCGAAAAATTTACGTCCTGGTTTTTGCTGGCCTTCGAGAAATTCCTTGGGGGGGTGTATTGACTTCTAAGGCGCTTTTTCAGGGAAAGTTTCTTCCGGTCACGACAAAGCTCAGCCTCTACTACAGGAGTCTCCTTTATTATTGGTCCAATCGCTCTCTTCGTGCCTGGAGACAGC
>Ga0209253_10006595_pt1 | contig 10038 bp, 8 predicted proteins | sample FrelakmetBRP12BR_FD_187145 | JGI IMG/M metagenome (GOLD analysis project Ga0209253, IMG submission 187145) | Freshwater lake sediment microbial communities from the University of Notre Dame, USA, for methane emissions studies - BRP12 BR (SPAdes)... | ecosystem: Environmental > Aquatic >...
CTAGAAGCTGCTTGCCGAAGAATCCCGGGAAGAGGTCGTGGAATTCTATGAGAAGCTTATAGCTGGAGGGCACGATGGTTACGAAGCGCTCCTTTTCTATGGCCTCTTTGATTTTTCGGGCAGCTACCAGCGGGGGCGTCTTGCATTGACTCTGATAGTATTTCCCCAGCTTGGTTGTGGAGTTGTCGAAGATACCGGTGCGCGTGCCACCGGGCAGGACTATGCCTACGTGTATTCCCCTGTCTTTCAGTTCGTAGTGCAGTGCCTCTGAGAAACCCTGGAAGGCTGCTTTGCTGGCGGCATAGACTGCGGTGCCGGGGACAATCAATCTGCCGCCCACTGAGGCAACGTTTATTATCACCCCTTTGTCCTGCTTGTGCATGATGGGGAGGACGGCGCGTATGAAATTCACGCCCCCGTGGAAGTTGATATTCATCTGCCTGTTGAACTCTTCTTGTGATGTTTCCTCGAAGGGCTTCACGAGCATGATGCCGGCGTTGTTTACCAGGATGTCTATCTTCCCGTAATTTTCGGTCACTTTCCTAACAAGTTCCTTGATTTGTACGGCATTGCTGATATCGCAGACCTCCGCAGATGCATCGGGGGCATACTTGAGGATTTTAACAAGCACCTCGACGAGCTTTTCTTCCTGGATGTCAACCAATATAGGAGTACACCCATGCATTGCCAGAAGAATAGCGGTAGACCTCCCGATGCCACTGGCTGCGCCGGTGACGATGGCTATTTTGTTTTTCAGGTTCATGTCAACCCCCTTGATTGAAATCCCAAATCCTAATCTCTAAATTCTAAACAAATTCCCAAAGCATTCAGCCATCAGCGGTCTGCAATCAGCGGCTGCGTCGCCGTTCAAAATAAATGGATAGAATCACTGAGATGACTAGCGCACCCAGAACCACCATCAAGACATCGCGGGTGAAACCAAACGTGAAGTCTCCTATCTTGAAGATGAGGGTGTAAGCGATAAGGAAGTTTGCCAGCCCCCAGAGGACGTTCACCAGCGGGGGCGATTCACCTCTGCCAGGGGGCGAGGCGAAGGGGCTGGGGAACCGCTTCCCGGATACACCGTGCACGAAGTGAGGCACGCCATTGGCAGCGAAAAAGCCAGCGAAAAAATAGGCCAGGTAAGCATACCATGCCATAAGTTGCACCCCCCGTTATTTCGTTATTGTACTGTCTCCACTTTGAGCATGTTGGTGGTGCCTGGGACTGCCAGTGGCAGCCCGGCTGTGATTACGATGAGGTCGCCTTTCTTAGCTACGCCGCTTTCTTTGCTCACCTTCGTGCCCTCTGCGAAAAGGTCGAGCACTGAAGGCGGGTCAATTATTTCGTAGGGATACACTCCCCAGGAGAGCAGGAGCCTTCTTCTCTGTTTGGTGCTCGGCGTGGCAGCGAGGATAGGGATGCCGGGACGGTACTTGGCGACGCGTCTGGCGGTACTGCCCGAGCTGGTGAAGGCTACGATGGCTGCTGCTTTAAGCTGGTGGGCTGTATGGCAGGCGGCGTAGGCTATGGCGTCGTCGGTCTGAGGCAGTAGGTCTGCTCCTTTGTCCTGAAGCATCTTGGTGTAGGGAAGGGTCGCCTCTGTATTCAGAGCTATCTTCATCATGACCTGCACAGCCTCTACCGGGTAGCGTCCTACAGCGGTCTCACCCGAGAGCATTATGGCATCGGTGCCATCGAAGATGGAGTTGGCTATATCGGTAACCTCGGCGCGGGTGGGTTGGGGTGAGCTTATCATAGATTGCAGCATCTGCGTGGCGGTGATGACGGGCTTGCCGGCGTGGTTGCATTTCCTGATAATCTCTTTCTGCACCAGGGGCACTCTCTCGATGGGTATTTCGACGCCCAAATCGCCGCGAGCCACCATCAAGCCGTCTGAGGCTGCTAGAATCTTGTCCAAGTTCTGCCAGGCTTCCCACTTCTCTATCTTGGCGATGAGCGGGATATCCGCCCCGTTTTTCTTGAGTAACCTTCTGACGCGGAGCACGTCCTCAGCTTCCCTGACGAAGGATAACGCTATGAAATCAACCTCATGCTCTATGCCGAAGAGGATATCTGCGAAGTCCTTGTCGGTGAAAGAAGGTATCTTCAGGGTTATGTCGGGCAGATTGACGCCTTTTCTCCATGCCAGCGTGCCGCCCACAAGGATGCGGCACTTCACATCTTTTGAAGTGGTGCTGGTCACCTTCAGCTTTATTGCGCCGTCATCGAGGAAAACGATATCGCCAGGCTTCACGCTTTGGGGAAGCTCAGGCAAATTTATGTGTACCTTGCGCTCATCGCCCACAACATTTGATGTGGTGAGGGTGAAATCAGAGCCTTCTTTGAGCTTAATCTCCTTGTTTTTGAGCTTGCCGGTGCGAATTTTAGCGCCTGCGATGTCTTGAAGTATGGCTATGGGTGTATCCAGCTTCGCTGCTGCCTTGCGGATGTTTCCTATGTAAGCTGTATGTTCTTTATGAGTACCGTGGGAGAAGTTGAGGCGCGCCACGTTCATCCCCGCCTTGATTAGCTTCTCGATGGCGGGGGGCGACCCGGTGGCGGGTCCGATGGTGCAGATTATCTTGGTTCTCTGTCTCGGTTTCATTCCTCTACTTCGGTATGCAGGTTTTCACCTATTATACCAGCACTGCCTGCTTATGCCATCACCTGCCGCGGAACACGGGCGGGCGCTTTTCATTGAGTGCCTTTATCGCTTCCTGGTAATCATGGGAGGAGATTAACAGAGATTGAACGTCAGTAGCCTCCTCCAGACCGGCTTTGATGTCCTTATGCTGGAAGCTCCTGTTGATGAGCTGCTTGCCTATTCCTACTGCCAGAGGTGCCTTTTGAGCCATCTTGAGGGCGATTTTGTTAACCTCGTTATCGAAGGTTTCGCGAGGGAAGACGCGGTTGACCAAGCCCAGCTCCTCCGCCCTCCTGGCGCTGATACTCTCTCCGCTCAATATGAGTTCCTTGGCTCGCGCCGGTCCGATGAGCCAGGGCAATCTGACAGTGCCTCCGGAGTCGGGAAGGATGGCGAAGTTTATCTCCGGCAGTGAGAAGATGGCGTCGTCTGTGGAGTACCTCAAATCACAACAGAGGGCAAGTTCCAAGCCACCGCCGATGGCTGGTCCGTTCAGGGCTGCGATGGTGAGCTTTTGAATTTCCTCGAATTCGTTGAATACCCTGTTCCAGTACTGGCGCTGCCGCCAGCGGAAGGCAACCGGCGTCATGGTCCTCACAATATCGAGGTCTGCCCCTGCGGAGAAGTACCTGCCTGCTCCTATCAAAAGGATAACCCGTACCTCGTCATCGGTGATGATACTCTGGAGGATTGTCCAGAGCTCCTCCAGCATATCGAAGTTTATGGCGTTGAGCTTATCAGGGCGGTTGAGGGTTATGATTCCCACGTTGTCGGATTTGTCGTAGAGAACGGTTTTTCTTTTCACAGGAGCACCTCCGATATGGGTTTTTAGGTCTCGGCATAGCGTGGTTCCGAACTACCGGGTCTCCGAGCGAGAGCCAGGGGCATTGTAACACAGCGCTGCGGCCAACGGAAGCACGAGATGAAGGGGCTTTTTGAGTCAAAGTTACTTGGTGGGATAGTTGCGAAGCGGAGGTTGGATGGAGTACACTGCCTAGTGAAAATTCGGCGGGGGCTTAAATGACCACAACAGTTCTTTTAGTGCGGCATGGGCAGACCAGGTCGAATGTAACCGGCTACTATATGGGCTGGTCTGAGGAGGGTCTCAACGAGGTGGGCTACACCCAGGCGCGCAAGCTGGCTTCCCGGCTGGCGGGGTCGCCCATCGACTCAATCTATACCAGTCCTCTGAAGAGGGCTTATACTACTGCGTCCATTATAGCCGAGCCTCACGGGCTTGAGGTGAAGTTGATGGATGATTTGATTGAAATCAAGCTGGGTGACTGGCAGGGGTTGCACGAAGGCGAGATAGCGAAAAGGTGGCCCGAGCTGTGGCAGCAGTCTCGAATAGACCCATCGGGGCTGGCTTTCCCCAACGGGGAAAGCTTCGGGCAGGTGGCTGAAAGGTCGGTTAGAGCCTTCGAGATGGTGGTGGCTGCCAATCAGGGTAAGCAGACGATGATTGTTACGCACGATATCGTGGTCAGGATACTGGCTGCGTACGTTATGGGTGTGCCGTACAGCGTTTATCGCAGGCTGGAGATAGACAACGCCTCCTTGAGCGTGGTTCGCATAGAGGGTGGTTCGAGGCAGCTTATCACACTAAACGACATCTCGCACTATAAGGCTGCGCCATCTGAAATGTGATAATTTTTTAACTATTTACCTCGCCATTTTATGATTTCTCCATAGAGGAGTTGTTACTATAATCATTAACTGGGCGATTGGGGGTGTATAGATTATGCTGAAAGCTTACCGATATTGTTTAGAGTTTAGAAATTAGGATTTAGAATTTCTCAATGGAGGTACGGATGGAAGGCGATAGGATTTCTTACCACGAGTCTGTGCGCAGGGTGTATGAGCGTATCAAGAAGGATGGTATGGACAATATCTGGGACCGCTACGAAGCCCAGGGGCTGGGCAGCCCGGATAAGCGCTGTCCTTTCTGCCAGGCGGGCGTTCGCTGCGACCTCTGTTCCAACGGACCCTGCCGCGCCGACGCAGCCAAGGACAAGAAGGGAGTCTGCGGCATTAAAGCCGATGGCATGGCGATGCGCATGATGCTGCTCAGGAATGTCATGGGCGCTTCCACTTATCATTATCATACCGAGCAGACCATCAAGACCCTCAGAGCCACCGCCGAGAAGAAGACGCCGTTCCAGATTAAAGAGGCTGGGAAGCTCAGGGATTTCGCCAAGCGGCTCGGCTTGAGCACAGCGGGGTCGCTCGAAAAAATAGCCATTAGCCTCTGCGATTTCGCGGAGTCTGATTTCAACAGGAAGCTGGATGAGCCCAGCATGATAGTTGAGGCTCTGGCTCCTAAGGAGCGCAAAGAGCGCTGGCGGAAGCTCGACATCTTCCCCGGAGGCATTCACGGCGAGATATTGTTCGCCACGAGTTCGTGTCTCACCAATGTCGATGGCTACTATCAGAGCCTGGCTCTGAAGGCGATGCGGCTCGGCGTTGCGATGGCGTACCAGAGCCAGATTGTCACCGAGTACTGTCAGGATGTGCTCTACGGGATACCCAAGCCTCATAAGATGCGCGTGGATTTGGGCGTGCTGGAGCCTGACTATGTAAACGTGCTGCCCAACGGACATGAGCCTTTCCTGGGCTTTGCCATGGTGCAACTGGCTCGCAAGCCGGAGTGGCAGAAGAAGGCAAAGGACGTGGGAGCCAAAGGGCTGCGGGTTATCGCCAATATCGAGACGGGGCAGGAGATGATTCAGAGATGGGAGATGGATAACACGTTCTACGGCTTCACGGGGAACTGGATTACGCAGGAGGCTGTTCTTGCCAGCGGCTGCGTGGACCTCTTTGCCTGCGATATGAACTGCTCCATGCCCATTGACCCGCTGTATGCCCAGAAATATAAATTCAAGCTGATACCGGTGAGCGAGCTGGTTGCCTTCGAGGGCGTCACCGAGCGCATCAACTACGAGCCTGAGAAGGCTGAGGAGCAGGCGGCGTGGCTATTGCAGATGGCGATAGATAACTTCAAGGTCAGGCGAGCCTCTGTGGAGCCGTTCGGACAGTTGCCCATGCGAGAGGCTGTGGTGGGCTTCTCTACCGAAAGCATACTGGAAGCCCTCGGTGGCAGCCTGATGCCGCTGCTTAACGCCATAAAGGTGGGCACGTTGCGGGGTGTAGCGGGACTGGTCTCCTGCACCACGCTGAGGGACTCGGGGCAGGATGTGCACAGCGTGAGAGTGGCAAAGGAGCTGATTAAGCGGGATGTGCTGGTGCTCTCTATGGGGTGCGGCAACGGTGCTATGCAGGTCGCGGGGCTGTGTAGCCCTGAAGCCAGGGAGTTCGCGGGTCCCGGTCTCCAGAAGGTTTGCGAGAAGCTGAACATACCGCCTGTTCTGAGCTACGGGACTTGTACCGATACAGGGCGTCTGGCTGACCTCCTGGCGGCTATTTCGGCTGCTCTGGGGAGCGTGCCTATACCCGACCTGCCTGTCGCTGCTGTGGCTCCGGAGTACATGGAGCAGAAGGCTACTATAGATGCCATATTCGCCCTGGCTCTGGGGCTATATACATACGTGAATCCTGTGCCCACAGTGACCGGCGCGCCGAATTTGGTGAGGCTCCTGACCCAGGACCTCAAGCAGATGACGGGCGGTGTGTTAAATGTAGAGACGGACGCGGTCAAGGCTGTAGATGGCATTCTTGCGCATATAGAGGCGAATCGGAAGAAGCTTGGCATCTAGTTTAGTCGGAGCATTGCCCGAACCAGACTTAGAAAATAGCGCGGGTGCACCCGCATTCCCTTGTAGGGGACAGAGCCCCTACACTATGGTTGCCTTAATATTGTTTATGATTTAGGAATTCGGATTTAGAATTTACGTAGGGGCGAGGATACCTCGCCCCTACGTGCTTTATGTGGCGGGGCTGATGTGCTTATCGGTTAGCATGAGACCGATGACGCCTAGCACAATTAAGGCTATGGAGCCTATCTTTATGGCGGTGGCGGGTTCTTTGAAGTATAGGAATCCGATTAAAGCTATGAGTGCTGTGCCCACGCCCGACCATATCGCATAGCAGGTACTCACGTCGAGTTTCTTTAGAGCAAAGGTCAAAAAGGCGAAGCTGAGCCCATAGAAGACGAACACTAGTATTGAAGGCACTAGTTTTGTGAAGCCGTGCGACAGTTTCATGTTGGTGGTGCCGATGACTTCCATAGTGATTGCGATGATTAAATAAACCCAGCTCATTTGAACCCCCTAGATGTGTAAATGCCTTGAAATGATACACCTCAGAGGGGAACATATCAAGCGAGGCTCAAATTGCTAAGGGACTGTGGGGGTGAAGGCTACTTCCTGTTTTTGTGATTCAGGGACAGTGTGGCGGGCAGGTACACCTGGTTGGAGTATTCTTTCAACATCCTTCGTGCGGAGAAGTGGGGTAGAACAGTGCGTATCGCCTCTTTGACTACGCGGAGCCAGCCGTGAGGCACACCGTCTCGGTCGCGGTCGTAGTAGAGCGGCACTATCCTTTCCTCAAGCAGGCGGTAGAGCGACTCTCCGTCCATCTTATCCTCTTCGCCTTGTCTGTAAGTTTCGGGTCCTTCGCCTATCGCCCAGCCGTTGGCTCCGTTGTATCCTTCATACCACCAGCCGTCGAGTATACTGAGGTTGGGGACACCGTTCAGTGATGCTTTCATGCCGCTGGTGCCACATGCCTCGTTAAGGCGGCGAGGTGTGTTGAGCCAGACATCCACCCCGTGAACCAAATAGCGTGCCGTGTGCATGTCGTAGTCATCCACAAAGGCTATGCGACCCTGAAACTCGCGGGTTGTTGCCAGGCAGTACACCTGCTGAAGCAGGTATTTTGAGGGGAGATCCGCAGGATGAGATTTGCCTGCAAAGATTATCTGCACTGGACGCTGCGGGTCGTTGATGATTCTCTTGAGGCGTTCCATATCCTGGAAAATGAGCGCCGGGCGCTTATACTCAGCGAAGCGGCGTACAAAACCGATGGTTAAAACCCACGGGTCGAGCAAAGAGCCCATTGCCAGCACCTGCTGTGGCGCTACCTCAGGCTCGTTCCAGAGTTTCCTTGCCCGCTCGCGGATAGTGACCAGAAGATTGCGCTTCAGGAGCTGACGTGTGTTCCAGAGTTCCTCGTCTGGTATGTCCGCGACATGCTTCCAGAGTTCGGGGTCATCGTGCCTTTTTACCCAGTCGGGGCCCAGGTATTTCTCATAGAGCTGTCCCATCTTGGGAGCAACCCAGGTGGGAATATGGATGCCGTTGGTTATGTGGGAGATGGGCACGTCGTCTTCCTTGTAGTCCGGCCAGAGCACGTGCCACATCCTTCGTGTTACTCCACCATGAAGCTGGCTTACAGCGTTGCGCTGCTCGGACAGCGCCAGGGCGAGAGCGGTCATATTGAAAGCCTGAGGGCAGATGCCGTTTTGCTGTCCCAGTCTGATGAAGGTCTCTTTATCTATCCCCAGCGAGTCCCAGTAATTATGGAAGTACTTCTCCACAAGCTGCGCGGGGAAGACATCGTGACCAGCCGGCACAGGAGTATGGGTGGTGAAGACAGTGGTAGCTCGAACCCGTCGGACTGCTTCTTTGAAGGTCGCGCCTTGTTCTACTTCCTCCCTCACCCGTTCCAGCATCATGAAGGCGGTGTGGCCTTCGTTGGCGTGCCACACAGCAGGCTTGACGCCCAGGGCGCGGAGGACACGCACTCCACCGATGCCCAGAACTATCTCCTGCTGGATGCGCAGTTCCTGGTCGGCAGCGTAGAGTCGGGCGGACAGTTTTCTGTCCTCAGGGGTATTCCCCTCGACGTCGGTGTCCAGCAGGTAGATATTAACCCGGCCGACCTGTACCTGCCACACGGCAACGGACAAATGTTTATTGTCCAGGCTGACTTTCGCCAGCGGCCTGTACCCTCTGGGGAGAGCGACCGGGTTTATGGGCGCTTCGTTGAAATCCAGTTGCCTGTATATCTCCTCCTGCCAGCCCTCGGCGGATATCCGCTGGTGGAAGTAGCCGTGGGGGTACATGAATCCGACGCCGACCAGGGGCAGCCCCAAGTCGCTCGCTTCTTTGCAGGTATCGCCGGACAGGATGCCCAGACCGCCGGCGTAAATGGGCAGGGAGTTATGAATGGCGAACTCCATAGAGAAGTAGGAGATGGGACCGGATAAGCTATTGGGATGATTGGCAGTGAACCAAGTATCCTGTGCGGACATGTCTGCGTCGAAGGCTGCCATCACGAAATCGTACAGAGTGAGGAATGCAGGGTCACTGGCCGCTGCCTTAAGTTTATCGGGGTTGATATCGCGCAACTGCTTGACCGGGTTGTGTCCGTTGGTTCTCCACAGAGGGTAGTCCAGTATCCGGAACAGGTCGCGTGCTTGCGGATGCCAGCTCCACCACATGTTGTGAGCAAGCTCGTCCAGTCTCCCGATACGTTTAGGCAGCTTTGGCTTTACAGCTTGGTTCAGCATCTCACTATTCCTATGCAGACAATAGCATACTTCGTTCGAGTCGAATCGAGGTTCTCATCAGTTCTAGTCGGGGGTTTTCACCAGCCGGTCAGGAGTGAGCACTTATCGTGAACGTACGATATTCTCCAGGCTAATCTCCCCTTACCTCTGGTTCCCCTGAATATATTTTCATTTAGGTGGAGGTATGATAACAATCCCAATCATGTACTATTCGCGACGTACTTCCGTCAGAGTACTTAAGTTTTCCAAATGGGTTGATATCTCTTCAGCTTCAAATCTGCGCCCTCGGGTAATCACTTGCGAAAAGTAGTTGACAAACAGGCAGAAGTGTTGTATAAATATAAATATGACTAAGTTGGTCTACATTGTTCCGAGGCTAGAATAACATGCCTTTTATAAGCAGGGGCGCTGAGTACGCCATAAGGGCCATGCTGGATGTGGCTGCTACAGAAGGGGAGGATGCGGCGACGACTCGTAAGGTTGCTGAGCACCAGGGAATTCCCAAAGTTTTCCTGCCCAAAATAGTTCAGCGCCTGGCACAGGCCGGGTTGCTGCGCGCCCACCGGGGTCCTGCCGGCGGAATCGCTCTGTCGAGGCCACCCGAGGAGATTAACCTCCGCCAGATTATCGAGGCTATGGATGGCCCGATTGCTCTGAATAATTGCATAATACTGCCGGGCGAATGCCCCAGGGGGAGCATCTGCCCTGTCCACGAGGTCTGGGTGGGGGCGCAGGAGGGACTGGTGAAGGCGCTGGAGAGCATCACCCTGTCCCGTCTGGTGGCACGGGGCAAGGAGCTGGTCAGCCAGCAGGTGGTGTACTAAGGAGATGTCTTGAGCTCGCCCCCATGAGAGATTTCCCCGAAGGTGCAAGATGGAGTTTGAGAAGCGAAGGGACTAGGATAAATGGCGAAGATTGCTGG
>Ga0209253_10006596_pt1 | contig 10038 bp, 8 predicted proteins | sample FrelakmetBRP12BR_FD_187145 | JGI IMG/M metagenome (GOLD analysis project Ga0209253, IMG submission 187145) | Freshwater lake sediment microbial communities from the University of Notre Dame, USA, for methane emissions studies - BRP12 BR (SPAdes)... | ecosystem: Environmental > Aquatic >...
CAGCGTGTATCTGAGAAGATACGCACTCAGTAACCCATCCATTTATCTCATCCCTAACAGAAGTCCTGGGCTACCAATTTATCCCCTGCCCCAGCAGCGATGTCAGCTACAGCCATCTCCCTGAGTCCTCTCCGCTGCACTTGCAAACCTGATTCGCCCAGTTACTTCACAGCAAATAATTGTTTTCACTGACTGCTTGTCTCATGCAAGTGGCGAAGTTCACCAATATCCCTTCTCCATGGAAAGGGTCAGGGAAGATGCCTAGTCCCGTACAGTCGATGACAAATATTGGCAGATCGGAGAAAAAATGGAAGAGGTGACCTCCGCCTGGAACTGTTGCATTGCAGGTTAAGAGTCATAACTATTTGATATTTGGTGTGACTATGATTCTTATGGCCTGGCCCTGTACCGGGCATCGAATCTGCTTTAGCGCATAGGTAACAGAAATCAGGTGCTAGTTCCGATGAAGAAAGAAGCAAGGGTGTGCAAGGGGCGAAGTGAGTGAACCATCAACAAGGAGGCGGTACGATGTGTAAGCAGTTAAAGGGACAAAAGGGTTTTACTCTGATTGAGTTGATGATCGTGGTCGCGATCATCGGGATCTTGGCGGCCATCGCCATCCCGAACTTTATCGCCTATCAAGCGAAGTCGAAGCAGGCGGAAGCAAAAGTCGCCCTTGGCGCGATTTTCACCTCAGCCGTGGCCTTCAATGCTGAAGCGGTTCCTAATACCTATGCGCCCGCGGCTATCGGTCTGATCGGGTATACGCCTTCGGGGGCTCCGCGGTATTCTTTCTGGTATGCGGTTGACGCAACTGCCGGTGGCCCTGGCCCTGGGACCCCCACGGTGTTCCCGGGAGCGCCGGTTGTGGTGGCTGGTGGGTGTAACACCGGTGCCGCTCCTGCTACCGTTGGAACTGTTGCGGCAAGTCCAACAGGATTTACCGCAGGCGCTATTGGGAGCATTGATGGTGATATAGCCTGTGACGAGTGGACCATGAATGACCAGCGCAGCTTGGTCAACACGAAGAACGACGTGTCTGCGACATCCTAACACGTTGCTCTGAGGCGGTGAGGTCACCGTTGCAGGAAATGGGGGAGAGAGGCCGAGAGGGTCTCTCTCCCCCCGTCGTTTGGAGAGAGAATATCAGAATATCTTGACAGGATTTGAGGCAACTTCTACGTTGGTTTTGTTCTGCTCATGAAGCAGCAGCAAAGCTAGTTTGAGCCGGTGGCAGCCACAGAGAATTCATTTGAGATACGGCGTAGATGATTGAATATTGCGGCAGGGAACAATCCATCAACACTGGCATAGGGGAAAGGGCGGCCAATCCTTTGGTGGGTGTGGGTATGGATCGAAGTCTTGTCGAGTCCTTGAAGCGGCAACTATGTTCTTGGCCTTTCTCAGCGGCGGTTCTTCTTCTCGGAAGCCTCATCATCTTCTCTCCTCTAATCGAAGGCGGGACCACGCACATGCCTGTTTTGGCTATGCGGCTGATCCTTTTCGGAACACTCACTGTGTGGACGATTTATCAGATGACAGGGAGAACAATTGTTCTCATGCGGAATCCTCTTCTTCCTGTCTTAATATTGTTCTTGGGGTGGGCCAGCCTGTCATCGTTGTGGGCACCTTACAAGAATGCGAGTGTCCAATGGGTTATCAGTCTTCTGATGTATGCGGTAATGTTTGGAGTTATCTTCCAAGGTATTCGGACGAGTCGGCAGGTATGGCAAGTCGTCATGGTGGTGGCGGGAATGGGGCTCTGTGAAGGGGTGCTGGGTATCGTTCAGTATGTCTGGCTCGGTGAAGCCAGAGCAAAGGGCACATTCTTCAATCCGAACTTCTTTGCCCTGTACGAGGCCGCGGTTCTATCGATTGTGGTCGGACTATTGAGCTTTACTCCACAGCGTGAGTTGAAAGGGTGGCAGCGGATATTTCTCTGGAGCACTGCTGCGATTACGTTTTATGCATTCATGGTCGCCCAGTCACGAGGAGCGTTGTTGGCATTAGCCATCGCGGTGATCTTCATCGGCTGTTATCGATTCGGAAAGATTGCCTTGCTGATTCTCCTCGTGAGCATCGTTGCAGGGGTTGTGATTCCAAATCCTCTCAAGCAACGGATGGTCGACGTCGCAGCGCAAGACCCCTATGCCTTCAGCCGAGTGGATATTTGGAAGAATTCGATAGAGCGTATTGTCGATCGACCCTTGGGCGTAGGGCTGGGGATGTATAAATACTCCTCGTTCCAATATCGGTTTCCTATTGAGTCAAACATTGTTCGGTATGGGAAAAGGGCCGAGTCAGCTCATAACGAGTATCTACAGATGGCGGTCGAAATGGGAGTGGTAGGGTTGGCTATATTTTTGCTTGGTATCGGGATATGGGGGAGAGGCATAAAAGTCGTTTTGGGTACCGAGTTGGAGCCATGGGAGCGGGGGCTTGTAACGGGGCTGACTGGCGCAGTATTGGGGATCTTAGTCCATGGCGCAGTGGATTCTGTGTTCCATGAACCTGCGTTGGTCATTCTTCTGATCGTGTGCGGTGGGCTGGCCCTTGTGCTCCACTCAATCAAGAAACCAGACACGGCACGGTGGAGTGTGCCATTTTCTTATCATCCGGTACGGCTCTTTCTTGTTGTAGTCTGTGGGGTCGCACTTGCGATCCTGACCATCCAGCCGGTAGCTGGATGGTATGCTCATGAGCGAGGACAGGCTGAGGCTCGGGCTGGGCAGCAGAATCTAGCACTAGATTGGTTTCGCCGGGCATCGCTGATCGACCCTGGCACAACCGGATATCATGACGCCATTGCACGGACAGTAGTCCAGCTTTTCCATCAGTCTGGCGATCCGCAGTGGCTGGTGAAGGCGGCTGAGGAGGAAGGGCAGGCAAGCGAGTTGAATCCATTGGATGGGCGGTTTCCGTATCGATTGGGAACTATCTATAGTGAACTGGCTGAACAAAAACTTTCAATAGATCAGCGGGATCTCCTGCTGAATCAGGCCGCACAGGCGTACGAACAGGCCCTTCATGTCGATCCTTACTCTCCTCTGAACTATATGGCATTGGCGAACATCAGGGTGCCACAAGGGCGAGTGGAGGAAGCGAAGTCATGGTTACAGCGAGTCGTGGTCACTGAGCCAAATTTCTTGCCGGCCCGCACGCTCCTTGCCGAACTCTCTTTTAAGGCTGGCGAACACGAAACAGCGCAATCGGAATTTGATGCGATCATTGCCGTCAAACGGAAATACGAACAGGGGGCCTTGAGCGACATCGAGCGTCAGTTCTTAGACGTCGATCTCTCCCCGCTCGGAAAAACATTGGCGGTGGAGCCCAAGTGATGAGGACGATACCTCAACAACTAACCCTCTGGGTCACTGGTACAGTGCTGGTGGTTTCCTTGGGTCTGCTTCAAATACCGTTGACCCGCTGGAGCAATTCCCAGCCAAAACTCCAGCAGTTGACGTATCTTCCAAGCGGGGATTATTTGCGGATAGCCTCGTTGGGGTATCGAGAGTTGGCTGCCGATCTTCTCTGGCTCCAAGCGATTCAGGTGATGGGGGAGCATAAACTTTCAGAGGAAACCGGGCGCTGGCTCTACTACGCATTGGATCGTATCACGACGCTCGACCCGAAGTTCGTACGTGCGTACGAGGCAGGGAGTCATGCACTCTGTTCGCTTGTCGTGATGCCTGAGGAGAGTAATCGTCTCTTGGAAAAGGGCATGCAGCACAATCCACAAGAGTGGAAACTACCGTTCCTATTGGGGATTAATTATTATTTTGAGATGACAGACGATGAAAAAGCGGCAGAGGCAATAGCCAAGGCGGCACGTCTACCCGGAGCTCCCGAGAGCCTCGCTCGTCTGGCCGCCAAGCTGTTTGTGTCTGCCAGATCGCCTCAACAGGCTGTCGAGTTGTTGGCCAAGGTCTATGAAGAGACCTCAGATGAGAATGTTCGAAAGATGCTGGAGACTCGGTTGAAGGAGTCCATTGTCGAACGGGACCTTCAAATCTTGGAGGAAATGATTAGCCGATATCAGGGCATTCATTTCCGTCTACCGGAGCGACTGGAGAACTTAGTGGAACCGGGGTTGCTTCGAGAATTACCAAAGGAACCGTTTGGAGGACGCTATCTCTATGAGCCAACGACAGGGGCTGTCCATAGCAGCGAAGTGACAGAGCGCATGCGGATTATGGTTCGCAGAAGAGGCCAGTACCAGTGATGGTTGTGGGAAGCTGCGCGACAGCAACTGAGAATCGTTGAGCGTGAGCGGAAGAAGTCTGGCAATCTCAGTTTAAGTAAACCCTCCTTGCTACGGGAAGGTTTAGAAAACTTGAACAATTCAATGGGATCGCTATTATCAAACGGTGAGAGGTTGTCTTAGTGTATCCCCTTCACATCGTTATTGTGGCGCATGTGTGACCAATGGACGCAATCGTTGTCGATAGGCTGACAAAAACCTATAAGCCCGTGTGGCCGTGGGAAAAGCCGGTCACGGTGCTCTCCGATGTTTCGCTTTCGGTTACACGAGGAGAGATTTTTGGGTTCTTGGGGCACAATGGCGCAGGCAAGACGACGACGATGAAGATCCTGCTAGGGTTACTTCGGGCCACGAGCGGCCGGGTCGAACTCCTCGGCTCCCCCGCTGAAAACGTAGCTGTGCGTGCCAGGCTTGGATATCTTCCGGAATCCCCCTATTTTTACGACTATCTGACCGCAGAGGAATTTCTTTGTTTCCATGGAAAGCTTGCAGGGTTAAATCGAGAGGCGATTCAGAAGCGTATCCCCCAGTTGCTGGAACGTGTGAGCCTCACTGATGCCCGGCATAGGCAGCTGCGAAAATTCTCCAAGGGAATGCTACAGCGGATAGGTCTTGCGCAGGCCCTCATTCATGACCCCGAACTTGTTATCCTTGATGAGCCCATGTCTGGGCTTGATCCCATCGGCCGTAAAGAGGTTCGCGACCTCATCCTTGGGCTTCGCGATCAAGGCAAGACGGTATTCTTCAGCACGCACATTATCTCTGATGTCGAGATGATCTGTGACAGAGTAGGTATTTTGGCGAGAGGCAAGATGCTTGCGCTGGGGCGCATTGAAGACCTTGTCGATGCGCATGTGGCGCGGTCTGTCGAGGTCGTTTGCGATGGAGTGGTTGGCGATGATCTCTATGTTGTCAAGCAACTGGCAACGCGGATACTACAGAGAGGGGATCGATGTCTGATTATTCTCCCTGGCCAGGACCACTTGGAGAAGGTACTCGCCGTACTTCGTCAGGCAGGAGGCAAGCTTGTTTCGGTGATTCCTCACAAGGATTCACTCGAAGAGATATTTCTTGCACAGACCAGTCGGGAGGTGTGAGATGCAGCTCCTAATGGTTGTGGCAGGAAATACCTTTCGAGAGACGATTCGCGACAAGATTCTATACAACCTTGTGCTGTTTGCAGTTCTCCTTATCGGGGCTTCGGTTCTTCTGGGAACGATCACGATTGGGGAGCAGGCTCGCATTGTCAACGATTTGGGATTGGCCGCCATCAATCTGGTTGCGGTGATCATTGCGATTTTCGTTGGGATTGGACTTGTTACGAAAGAGATTGAACGTCGTACGATCTATACAATTCTCGCAAGACCGATTACGCGGGTGCAGTTTGTTTTGGGAAAGTATATGGGTCTCGGACTTATCGTAATGGTTAACGTCACGATCATGTTTGGCATGTTCCTGGGGACGATATGGTTGACCGGCAATGTCATCCACGGTTCGTTATTTCAGGCGGTTGAACTAATTCTTGTGGAAACATTGCTCGTCATGGCCATGGCTCTCTTCTTCTCGACGTTCAGCTCTTCGACTCTGAGTGCGACAATGACGCTTGGCCTCTACGTTATCGGGCATCTTACGAGCGACCTCAGGGGCATTGCGGAGAAGAGTCAAAGTCAGCTTACGGAAGCCGCACTGACCGCATTATATTATGTTTGCCCAAACCTAGAGATGTTGAACGTCAAGGGGCAAGCGGCGAGTGGTTTTTTGGTAGAGGCTGGATATCAGGCAACGGCAACCGCCTACGGGTTACTGTATGCCGGACTCTTATTGACGGGCGCTTGTTTAGTCTTCCAGCGACGCGACTTCTAAACGGTCCTTCCAATACAGGAATAATCTAGAATGAGAGCCCTCGCGGTACTCCCTCCAGACCGATGGATGGAGATCAATATCCTGGACACTCTTCGTCAACATTATTGCGATGAGCTCCAGGTATTCACCTATCCCGGTGGCATGGGGCACCTGGGGTCGAAACAATGGAGGGCTCAGCGAAACGAACTGAACCATCGTTTGGTGGAGTTGGCGCGCACTCTCAAGGCGGCCGGGAAGCTCGATCTAATTTTCTGTATTGTCTATGACGACTTTCTTTTAGTGGAGACGGCCAAGCAGTTGCGCGATCTTGGGGTGCCGATGGTCAACTATCATGTGGACATGGCGTTTCAGTGGTATCGCGTGATCCGGACGGCCCCGTACTTTGATGTGCTTGCGGTGGCTCAAATGACAAATGCTGAGCATCTCAAACCGTACAATCCTAACATTGAATGGATGCCCATGGCGGCGAATCCGAGTTTCTACTTTCGTGATGGCGCTCCGAGGCCAGGTTACGAGCACGGCGTTTCCTTTATCGGAAGTTTTAACCCCTTTCGTCGGGCCTTACTTGCGGAATGTGTGAGCAAAGGGATTAGGCCGGTTGTATTTGGGCGTGGATGGAAATCAGAAAGTCCGAGTCCCTACCGGTTTACCTGGGATACATACAAGATTTTTCACGACCTTCGATACTACGCATCGGCAAGGATGAAGGCCGAGGGAAGTGAGAGTGTGTTGGGCCCACTGAGGCGAAAGTATGCCAGGAACGTTCTCTTCCAAGAACTGGAAGGGGCTGATTTCAAAGGCCCGTGTGATGATGCATCCCTCCCAACAGTCTTCAGTCAAAGTCAGGTAAATCTGGGCTTTTCCGATACAGGGTGGCATAGTGAGATGAGCGTACGGCAATCGAAGAATCTACAGTGCCGTCTTAGGGATTTTGAGGTGCCGATGGCAGGGGGACTCTATCTTGTACAAGAGGCCCCTGATCATGCCCAGTACTACAAGCTAGGCGAAGAAATTGTTGTGTGGTCAGAGCCTGGAGACTTTATTGAAAAAGTCATTTTTTATTCCCGTAATGAGCGGGCGGCTGCGCGTATTCGTGAAGCGGGGCAAAAACGGGTTTTGAGGGAGCATACGTGGCAGCACAGGTTTGACCGTCTTTTTGTCAGGCTTCGGTCTCAAGGGAAGATGTTATGACTTCACGCGTACCTGACAATCACACAACTCGAATCGAACCCGTACAGGGTTGGGAGCCGTTGAGGCTAGGAGCCATTTGGGAGTATCGGGAACTTCTGTATTTCCTGACCTGGCGTGATATCAAGGTGTCCTATGCACGAACAAACTTGGGCGTTGGATGGGCTGTGCTGAAACCAGTGCTCACAATGATTGTGTTTACTTTTATTTTCGGCTGGCTGACTCAGCTCCCTTCGGACGGGGTGCCGTATCCCATCTTTATATACTCCGCATTACTACCCTGGCAGTTGTTTGCCCGATTGGTGGCTGGATCGGGATCAAGCCTGGTCGCGAATGAGAATCTTGTGACCAAGGTGTATTTCCCTCGGCTGATCATTCCCCTCTCGACTATAGTGGCTGGCACGCTGGACTTTGTGATTGCGTTTGGCGTGCTGTTGGGAATGATGTGGTACTACCAAATTGCCCTAACGACTGCTGTGTGGGTGTTGCCGTTACTCATGGCTGTGACGATCGCGGCTGGACTAGGGGTTGGGTTGTGGATTGCGGCTCTCAATGTGTTGTGTCGGGATATAGGGCATGCCCAGCCGTTTCTGACCCAAATTTGGCTGTTTGCGACGCCGGTCATCTATCCTAGTAGTCTGGTCCCCGAGGCATGGCGGACGTTGTACGCGCTCAACCCGATGGTTGGTGTCGTAGACGGTTTCCGGGAGGCGCTGTTTGCGACAACAGGTCAGTCTGGTCCCATAATCGGACTATCGGTGATCGTAGCGGGCATACTGATGGTCTCAGGGCTGTTTATTTTCAAGCGCACGGAACAGACGATCGCGGATAGGGTGTGATTTATGGGTAATGTTGCCATACGTGTGGAGAATCTTGGGAAACTCTATAGGATCGGCGAGCGGAGACGAAGCAGGACTATTGGAGAGGTGCTGGCTGGTGCCATCTATATGCCGTTCAAGAGAGTTCGGGCCGGCCTGCATGAGCCGCATCCCCCAGCAACTTCTCTGCAATTTGAGGGTTCGGTTTGGGCTTTGAAGGATGTCACGTTCGAAGTTCCCAAGGGGGAGGTACTTGGCGTTATCGGGCGCAATGGTGCTGGCAAGAGCACCTTGTTGAAGATCTTGTCACGAATCACTCCCCCCACCACTGGCTGCGCAACTATCTCTGGTCGGGTTGGTTCTTTGCTTGAAGTGGGGACCGGGTTTCATGGGGATCTCACAGGGCGCGAGAATATTTACCTGAACGGGGCATTCCTCGGGATGAAGAAGTCGGAGATTGACCGAAAGTTTGATGAGATCGTTGCATTCGCCGAGACCGAGCGGTTTCTCGATACCCCCGTGAAGCATTACTCGAGCGGCATGTACATGAGGCTCGCGTTCGCAGTGGCTGCGCACCTCGAGACGGAAATCCTATTCGTGGACGAAGTGCTGGCCGTGGGTGATGTCGCATTTCAGAAAAAGTGCCTGGGAAGGATAGGGGAAGTTGCGAAGGGCGGTCGGACGGTCATATTTGTGAGTCACAATATGGCAGCAATAGAACGGTTGTGCACCAGGGGCTTGTATATCGACAAGGGTGTTGGCCTATCTACGAGCAGCGTTCGAGAAGCCATCGGATTGTACTTGGGGAACAGCTGTAACGAGATCAATTTGGATAATGAGATTATCTCCAAAGCCAGTATCAGACAGAATGGAGAACAGCTTGAAATAGAAGCAGAATACAAATTCGAACATGCATTGGAAATGCCGTGTCTGGGTTTCGTGATCAGTGATTACCTCGGCAATCCTATCTGCGGTACGAACCCTCTTATCGATGCCGTGCCTTTCCCTGCGACGCCGACAAATGCTGGTCGGGTGCACATTATCATGGAGTCTCCCAAGTTACTGAACGGGACGTATCGACTTTCCTTGTGGTTTGGCGATGGCAGAGTGGATTATTTCCACCGCCAGGATTGCATAACGTTTGACGTGGTGAACATGGCGGGTCTTAAACAGCTTCCGGCTTCATCTGTCGGGCCTGTGGCCCCGAAATGTCACTGGCATTTTTCCTGAGCATGGTTGAGAGGCATTCGATGAGTTCCGGGAGAGTCTTCCGGTTTTTTGAATCGTTGCCCGTCGTGCTGAAGGTGTGGAGAGAGTTGTTGGCCGGAGATTCAACTGTCGGCAGCTGTATCAAGTTGATGTCTCGGCTCGACTTGCTCAGTGACAATCAACCTGCAAAACGTGCGATTGCAACGGAGTGGGTAAATGGGCTGCCGATCATTTTGCAGTTGTCTGAGAAGCTGCCATCTCGTACTGAATCGATATGTCGGTACATCAAGGCATTGCCTATGCTTATGCAAATAAGCCGCAATCTCCCTGAGAATAATTCGATCTTTGTGCAGCAATTCAGAGAGTTGTCCCGCCAGCCTGTCAACCGTGAGGAGTACCTGGTGGACGCATCCAGAGGGAAGAAGGTTCTTCACTTTGGCTTTCTGGATTCCCCGTTTTCTGAAGAAAGAATTCGATCTGGGGAGTTGCTGCATCTCAAGCTTAAGAATGTAGCAAGCCAACTGTATGGCATTGATAACGATCAAGCGTCGCTGGATCGTTACAGACAGCTTACGGGTGACAGAAACAATGATGCGCAGGATGTACAGAAGGAAGTGCAAAGTGGGATTGATTCGAATGCATACGATATCATCTTGTTCCCGGAGATTTTAGAACACCTTAGGAATCCCGGGCTAGCAT
>Ga0209253_10006597_pt1 | contig 10036 bp, 10 predicted proteins | sample FrelakmetBRP12BR_FD_187145 | JGI IMG/M metagenome (GOLD analysis project Ga0209253, IMG submission 187145) | Freshwater lake sediment microbial communities from the University of Notre Dame, USA, for methane emissions studies - BRP12 BR (SPAdes)... | ecosystem: Environmental > Aquatic >...
CTGGGTTCCGGCACTCCCTGCCGGAACGACGGGTCGTGCCAACTGATAATAAAGTTGCACATGGAGTAGTGAGTGTAAGTTTAAGAGTTCCCCTGACCGTTCCGCAAGCGGGCATAGATGTCGCCCGAGGAGCCTTGGCGGGCGGTGGCCGGCAATGCCGCCAGCATCTGGGGGGCCGTCAGCTGTACTCATACCTTTCCAACGCCTCGAGCCGGTCGATGCAGGCCCGCGCCGCGTCCAGGGCGGCGGCCAGGTACTCAAAGACAGGGCGGACCAGGCCCGCAGCCGATTGCCCACATGGGCGCCGACATCGAAGCAGAGATCCCCTTCCCGGATGAACTGGGCGTGTAGAACCGCCGCCGCTTCCGCTGACGCCTGGGAATGCCGTAATAAATGGCGATGGAGCGCAGCAGGCCAAACTGTTGCGACAGGCGGTTCATCCCTTGAAGAAACAGACAAACAGCACATCGGCGCCCATGGGAAAGATGTTGACCCTGGGCCGCAGGGCGCCGGCGAGGCTGGTCACCGGCATAAGCTGAATGCCAGCGCAGCCGGAGCCGATAATCAACGGCGCGATGGCGATATGGAGTTGATCCAGCAGGCGGGCCTGCAGAAAAGCCGACACTGTGACTCCTCCCCCTTCGACGAACAGAGCATGCAGGCGCCGGGCCCGCAGTTGCTCCAGCAGCGCTGGCAGCGGCAACCGGCCGCCGGCGTCCGCCGGCAACCCGATCACCTCGACGCCGGCTGGTGCGGGCCGGCTGCCGGCGCAGTCTTGGCGGCAAACGATCACCGTCGGCGCCGCCTGATCGGTGAATAAGCGAAACCGGCCGTTCAGCCGGCGCCGAGGATCCAGCACGATGCGGACCGGATTGTCCCCCGGCGCCAGGCGGGTGGTCAGTTGGGGATCATCATGAAACACCGTGTTGGCGCCGACCAGGACAGCGTCACTCAGCGCCCGCAGCCGGTGCAGGTGGAGAATGTTGGCAGGACCGTTGAGGTGCTGCGAGCCGCCGGTCAGAGTGGCGATTTTACCGTCCAGGCTCTGCCCCAGATGGCCGATGACAAAGTGAGGCCCCTGGAAGCAGAGCAGGGGATGATAAAGATCCAACAGCATGGCGGCCAGAGGCGTGACGGCAGCCCGGGCCGACCACCCTTGGGGGGCAAGGGTGATGAGGGCGTCAACGCGGTCAGCCGGCTGCGGCGCGCCGTCTTCCGCCAGCGCCAGGTGGAAGCACGAGGCATCAGGCAAGTTCTGCCGTTGCCGCCGGGCGCACAGCAGCAGCCGCCACGCCAGCTCCTCGTCGATGGCCCTCACGCCTACTGGCGCCGCGCCTCGAATTCCAGGATCAGTTCGACCTGATCGCCGACCCAACCGTTGTCCACCGCATAGGTCATGCCGAAATCGCTGCGCTTGAAACTGCCCCCGGCCGACACGCCCATCACGTAGGGGAAACCGCTCACCGCCCCGATCAGAATGGGATAACGGTCGCTTTTGTTCCAGGTGGCCTTCAGGGTCACCGGTTTGGTGACGCCCAGCAGGGTCAGCTCACCGTTAATGGTGAAGGTGCGGTCACCGGTGCGCTGGGCGCTTGAGGCCGTATACACCATTTCTGGATATTTCGCGACATCAAGGAAATCCTTGCTGCGCAGATGTTCGTCCCGTTTGGCGTGATTGGTGAATACGCTGTCGGTATTGATCACCACGCGCAGATTAGACAACTGCTGGGTTTCCTCATCGAAGGTATAGGCGCCGGATCCCTGAAGAAACATGCCCAGGGTGTCGGCATAGCCGATATGGCGGACCAGAAAGCCAATGCTGAAGTGGTCCGGGTCAATGACATACTGTTCCGGTTTGGCCTGGGCGGGGAGAGTCAGCAGCCACAAGCCGAGACCGAGGGTTAACCACCATGTCCGATGAATTACGGCAGCCGGTAGGCGGGATTGTTTCATAGGAGTGCTCCTCTGTTGGAATGTTTCAGTAGCCACAGGATATCCACGGCGAACGAAGCGGTGAGCAGCGCTAACCCCGACGCCGCCAGATACGCGCTGGCGGGTCGCGTTATCGACGGCGCCAGGCAACCCAGCAGGACAGCCGTTTGCAGGACGGCCACCGTCTTCCGGCGCTGGCTTGGCGGCAGCGGCGCTTGCAGCCACGGCAGGATCAATCCGGCAGCAATGAAAATATAGCGCAAAAATCCCGCTAGCAATACCCAGGCGCCCGCTTTTTGTAAGCTGTAGGCCAGGGCGCACAGCACCAGAATGTGAACAGCGTCCGTTTCCATGTCGAAGTAGAAACCGAAGCGGCTTGCCAACCCCAGGCGGCGAGCCAGGTAACCGTCAGCGCCATCCAGCAGCAACGCCGTCAGGCTGATGGTGAATGGCAGCCAGCCGCCGCTCAGTCCAGCCGCCTGGGGTCCGATCAGGCCGGCCAGCAGGCAGACCAGCGTCGCCCGCGTCAGGGTGACGGTATTGGCGGCGCCGAAATCCGCAGGGGGGGCATGGCGGGGCAGGGAGCGCACGATCAAACCGGCCAGCAGGAGGTAAGCGGTCAGCGCCTGCCCCATGATCCGCCAGCGCGGATCGGGGAGCTGTAGACCCAGCCCCAGCGCGGCGCCGGTCAGCGCCAGGCCGTGTCCCGCCAGTGGCCGCGCGGCGCGGCGCCGCCGGGGGTCACTGGCCATGACCGGCGCTGTCCGGCGTGGCGCTGAAACCCGCGAGCAAGCGGTCGCGGAAATCGGCCATGTTGTGCACGGTGGTTCCCGGCAACAGGCCGGGCGCGAAGCCCCAAGCCAGAAAAGGTTGCAGCAGGGCGGGGGCGCTGCTGATCACGTGGATGGGCACGGTGCGCGGGGCCTCGGCTCTGGTGATGACCGGCAGCGGCTGGTGGTCGCCGACGATGATCAGCAGAGTCTGGGGGTCGGCGAACCGGCGCGCGTAGGATTGCAGCAGGCGCAGCACATAGTCCAGGGCAAGGGTGTACTGGCGGCGGATCTTGGTCTCGTCGAGCCAGACCTCGTCGACCGGCTCGCCGTTTTGAACCCAGCGGGCGAAGATGGTCCCGTCGCCGATCTGCGACCAGTCATCCAGAACGTCCGGTACGGGCGTCCAGGGCACGTGACTGCTGATCAGGGCCACCTCAGCGAACAGCGGGGAGCGGTCGCGGCCAGCGCGCTCCCGGCGTTCGAGAACGGTCAGGGTGTATTGATCCGGCATGGTGACCCAGTCATAGGCAGGACCGGCATAGCCGAAGTCCTCCTTGGCGTAGACCTTGGCGTAGCCGAAAAAGGCGCTTTCCGGCCACTCGCGGGTGAAGGCGGGTTTGGCCGTCACGGTGCGGTAACCGGCGGCGTTGAAATCATCGATCAGCGTTCTGCGGCGGCTGTTGACCAGCAGGTCGTGGCGCACCTGGCTGTCGATCCACAGGCCGCTGAGCAGCGTGTCATGGGCCAGCCAGGATTGACCGCCGGCGGTGGGCGAGAGCAGCCAGCCAGAAGCGGCGTGCCGCCCGTCTTGCGTCAGGCTGTCCGCAAACCGTTGCAGAGTCGGCGCGATGGTTGCGGCGTAACGGGGGTCCTGAATCGCCGAGCTGCCGTAGGACTCCACAAACAGCAGCAGCACGTCCACTCCCTGCAGGCCGGTCAGCGGAGTTCCGTGAACCCGGTCGGCGAAGGAGTCGTCGTCCAAATGGACGCGGAATTTGGCGTCCGCCCGCCAGGTTTCCCATATCCGCCAGCCATGCGCCGCCAGGTTCGGGCTGGCGGTCAGGTCCACATAGAACCTCCCGCCCAGGCGTTCGATGGGCTGTAAAGTATAAGTGGCTCCGGCGAGCAGGCAAATGACGGCCATGCCGGGCCGCTGGCGTGGCAGGTGACGCTGCGCCAGCCCCAGCAGCGCGAAGCCGGCGCCGTAGAGCAGCGCCAGGACCAGGAGTCCGGCGATGACGATGAGCGCGGTTCGTCCGGGACCCAGGATGCCCAGGCTGAACTCCGCCAGCGGCCGCAGTAGCCGCCCGTCGATGTACAGATTGAAGGGCCGGCTCAGGACGATTTCCGTGGCCAGATCCGCCAGCCGGAGCAACACGGCGGTGAACAGCAGGACCGCTGCAAAGTGACGGAAGCCTCGCCCCTGCAGCGCCGGCAGCAGGGCCATGGCCGCGAGGAGCAGGATGAGATCCAGGGCGACCGGCGCATGGTAGACCGAAAGCAGGTGCTCGCTGTAGGGCGGGAGGTTGAGGAGCAGGCCGAGCACGATGCCGAGCACGGTCAGGCTGGCGATGGCAAAAGCGGCGCGCATGGATACAATGGTAGCAGTTGAACTCAGGTAACGGGGAAAGTCTTGCAAGCCCAGGCTTTTTGGATAGTCCAGCCCGGCGTTGGAGAAATCCGCCGGGAGACGCTGTCTCCCCTGGACGACGGGCAGGTGCGGGTGCGCACATTGTACAGCGCTGTCAGCCGGGGTACGGAAGCGCTGGTGTTTCAGGGCAAAGTGCCGCCCAGCCAGTATGAGCGGATGCGCGCGCCGTTTCAGGAGGGAGATTTCCCAGCGCCGATAAAGTACGGCTACAGCAGCGTCGGCGAGGTCATCGCCGGACCCCCGGCGTGGCTCGGCAGGCGGGTGTTTTGCCTGTATCCCCACCAGACGCTTTATCAGGCGCCGGTCGCCGCGGTGACCTTGTTGCCCGAGAACCTGCCGCCGGGGCGGGCGGTGCTGGCGGCCAATCTGGAAACAGCGGTGAATGGGGTCTGGGATCTGGCGCCCCGAATCGGCGACCGTATCGCGGTGATCGGCGCCGGCACGGTGGGGGTGCTGGCGGCGCTGCTGTGCCGGGGGATCACGGGTTGCACCGTGCAGTTGATTGACAGCAACCCGGCCAAGGCCGCCATCGCCAGCCAACTGGGATTGGAATTCGCCCTGCCGGGGGAGGCGGGCCAGGAATTCGACGGCGTTATTCACGCCAGCGCCGCCCCGGCAGGTCTGGCGCTGGCGCTGGCACGGGCCGGCTTCGAGGCGACGGTGGTGGAGCTCAGCTGGTACGGTGACCGCCTGGTCCCGCTGCCTCTGGGCGAGGATTTTCACAGCCGGCGCCTGACCCTGCGTTCCTCCCAGGTGAGCGCCGTCAGCCCGGCCCAGCGCCGCCGCTGGAACCATCAGCGCCGTTTGCAACTGGCGCTGGAGTTACTGTGCGATCCGGCGTTTGACCCGGTGATCAACGCTGAGTGCGATTTCGCCGCCTTGCCGCAGACCCTGGCGGGGCTGGCCAGGGGGCCCTCGGCGGTGCTCTGCCAGCGCGTTCGCTATCCTGCTTGAACCGGGGCTGTCCGCCCCGCCCGGTACCGGAGTCGAGTTATGTTTTCCATCACTGTCAGAAGCCACTTCATGATTGCTCACAGCTTTCGGGGCGAGGTCTTTGGCCCCGCCCGCAACCTGCATGGAGCCACCTACGTGGTCGATGTGGAATTCCGCCGCCGGGAGCTCGATCAGGACAATGTGGTGATCGACATCGGCCTGGCCAGTCAGTATCTGGCTGCCGTGCTGGGCGAGCTGAATTACCGGAACCTGGACCAGGAAGAAAGGTTCAGGGGCGTCAACACCACCACCGAGTACCTGGCTGGCCATATCTTTGCGCGCATCGTGGAAGGCGTCCGCGGCGGCGCCTTGGGGGAATCCGCCAAGGGCATCGACTCCCTGCGGGTCACCCTGCACGAGTCCCACGTGGCCAGCGCCGCCTATGAAGCGCCGCTGTGACCAGCGTGCATTTTCTGGCGCCGGGCGATATCAACCGCGAAACCGGCGGTTATCGGTATGACCGGGAGGTTATCGCCGGCTTGCGCCGGCTCGGTTATCGGGTGGAACGGCATGCCCTGGCGGACAGTTTCCCCCGGCCCGACCCGGTTGCCCTGGAGCAGGCCGCCGCCGTCCTTGCCAGGTTGCCGGCCGGCGCCGCTGTCGTCATTGACGGCCTGGCCTTGGCCCCCTTGGCCGATCTGCTGCCTGCGCACCAACATCGGCTGCGGCTGATCGCCTTGATTCACCATCCGCTGGCCGACGAGACCGGCCTGTCCGCCGACCAGCAAAGGCGTTTTTTCGAGCTGGAGCAGCGCGCTCTGGCGCTGACGGATAAAGTCATCGTCACCAGTCCGTTCACTGCGCGGGAGCTGGAGCGCTACGGCGTGGCGACAGAGAACATCGCCGTCGTCCTGCCTGGCACGGAGCCAGTTGCGGATCGTGAGGTTTTCCCCGCCGCCAACAGCATTCCCCTCCTGCTGTGCGTGGCGACGCTGATCCCGCGCAAGGGGCATCGCTTCCTGATCGAAGCGCTTGGTCGGCTGCGGGATCTGCCCTGGCGGCTGGTCTGTATCGGCAGCCTGACAGCGGCGCCGGCGACGGTGGCGGAAGTCAGGGAGCTGATCGCGGAGCATGATTTGGAGGAGCGGGTCGAACTGATGGGCGAGCTTACCCATGAAGCGCTGGCCGCCTGGTACCGGCAGGCGGATCTGTTTGTGTTGCCTTCGCGGCACGAGGGTTACGGCATGGCGCTGGGGGAGGCGCTGGCGCATGGGCTGCCCGTTGTCAGCACCACGGCAGGCGCCATACCCGATACCGTACCCGCTGGCGCGGGGCTGCTGACGCCGCCCGGCGACAGTCAGGCGCTCGCCGCCGCGCTGCGGATCCTGTTGACGGATTCTTGGCGCCGGCAGCAGATGGCGAAGGCGGCGCGGCAGGCTGGACAGCAGTTGCCGGCCTGGCCGGAGACGGCAGCGCGTTTCGCCGCCGCCCTCGTTATCCCATGAGTGGCTTCAGCGCCGGCTGGCTGGAGTTGCGGGAATCTTACGACCAGACCGCCAGAAACCCCACGCTGCTCAACGTACTGCAACGCTGGGGCGAGCAGCGCACGGGAACGCTTCACATCGCTGATTTAGGGGCGGGAACGGGGGCGACTTTGCGGGCGCTGTGGCCGGTATTCCGCCAACCCCAGCAGTGGTGGTTGCTCGACAACGACGCCGCGCTCCTGGAACAGGCAGGATCTGTCATCCGGAGCTGGGCCGGGGGTCAGCGCCGGCGTTGTGAAACTGCCGCTGACCGACTATTGCTTGATGACCGCTGTGAGGTGGCAGTCAGGCGAATCGATCTGAGCCGGGAGTGGCCGGCGGTGGCCTGGGAGAATATCGAGCTGGTGACCGCCTCGGCCCTGATGGATCTGGTCTCCGCCGAGTGGTTGCTGCGACTGATGGCGCAACAGCGCCCAGCCTATTACGTTGCCCTGACCTATGACGGCCTCATCCGCTGGCGGCCGGCGCTGGCGGAGGATAAAACCGCGCGCCGGTTAGTCAACCGGCATCAGCGCCGCGACAAGGGATTCGGCCCGGCGCTGGGCCCAACCGCGGTGGACGTGATGGCGGCCGCCTTTAGCAGGGCAAACTACCGGGTCGAAATCGGCCGCAGCGACTGGCGCCTGGAGCCTGGGGATCAGGCCATGCAGCTGGCGCTGTTGGACGGTTGGCTCAGCGCCGCGCGGGAAATGCCCTCATGTCCGGCTCTGGCGCCATGGGCGGAGCGCCGCCGCCGATTGATTGCGGCGGGCCGTTCCCGATTAACCGTAGGACACAGGGATTTGCTGGCGTGGAAGTGATGGCGCAGGACCGTTACCCTTCGGTTTGACAGCCCTCGTATCCAGGTGCTGCGTTCGACGATAGGCTTCTTAAGCGCTTCGTTTGGCATCGCTTTGCAAACAACTTTGTTGACGATTAGAAGTCGTATTGACTGTTACGCCTGGGTCCTGTACAAGAAATGCTCGGTGGCGCTGCCGACTTGAATCGAACAGCCTGCTCAAAGTATCGTATCGCACAATTTGCTAATCTACCATCCTCTGGGGATGATCAGCCGGCAGCTGTCATCCAGACCAGCCGGGAGCTACTATGAGACTTGCCGCTTTATCTTTCGTATCGATCTTGCTTAGAAGAGCGTTATTGCTGATCGCCCTGATTGGCTTAGCCGCCTGTCAGACTTTACCCTTCCCGCTAGCTAAAGGTTTTCGCCATTCGCCGCCGCCACTACCAGCGCCGATCGCCAGCGACAGATTTCTATTGTCCGACCCGGACCAGGAAGTCGTCGGCCAACTGCAGGTAGTCGTCACCACTGCTGGAGACAACTTGATTAACCTGGCCCGTCGCTTCAATCTCGGCTACGAAGAGATTGTGGCGGCAAATCCCGGCGTTAGTGTGTTTGCGCCCCCGCCGGGTACCCGGGTCGTTTTGCCGACCCGGTTCGTTTTACCGGATGCGCCCCGGGAAGGAGTTCTCATCAACCTGGGCACGATGCGTTTGTTTTACTTCTCGCCGCCGGAATCCGATGGTACCCAACAATTGATTACTCATCCCGTCGGTATTGGCCGCGAGGGCTGGTCGACTCCAATCGGTAAGGCCCGGATCGTCAGGAAAGTGGCCGGACCCACCTGGTATCCACCGGCTTCGGTCCGCCGCGAGCATGCCGCAAAGGGCGACCCGCTGCCTGCCAGTGTGCCACCCGGACCGGACAATCCCCTGGGCACCCACGCCCTATACCTGTCGTGGCGGCGTTACCTGATTCATGGCACCCACAAACCGCCTGGGGTTGGCATGCAGGTGAGTCACGGCTGCATTCGAATGTATCCCGAAGATATTATTCCACTGTATGAACAGGCAACAGTGGGCACCTCCGTCCATGTGGTGAATCAACCGATGTTGGCAGGCTGGCGTGACGGTATGCTATATCTGGATGCCCATCCGCCGATAGAAGGTGATAACCGGAATTGGCGGGAACGCGTGCGCGACGTGGTCGAAGCCAAGGCAGCCAAAGGTAAGGCCGATTCTGACGATGTGGCTGTGGATTGGGATAAGGTCGATCAACTGGCGGCCGAACCACGCGGGCTTCCCGTACCGGTACTCGTCGGCGCCCCGAATCTGGACACTGTGCTGGCGAGGACTCAAGTGGTCGAAAACACCGTGCCCGCGGAAGCCAACTATCGGGAAGCACAGGACAACAGGTCCGCCGGCACTGTCAGTTTGACCAAACTGGCCAGCGACTGACGGTTATCAATTCCAATCATGGCCATCTAGCCTGATCCTCATCCCATAATCAAGCCATGCAAGCCTCATGAGCGAATATCAATACTACGAATTCCGGGTGGTGGATCGCGCCCTCAGCAGTCATTGACAATGCCCGCCGTCGGGCCGAGGAGATTATGGACGCCGGCAAAGCCAACGCTTACCGGCAATGCCATTGACGGGCTGAAAAAGGCGCGGGCGGCTTATCTGGCGGCGGCTCGGCCGGCGGAGTGGTCCGCTTATCGGGCGCCGCTCATGGGGACTCACGGGCGCAAATATAAGCTGGTAGGGATGTTGAAGCAGCGCGACGATTTGACATGACGGCGGCGCGCAGGCTGCATCGGCGCTACCTCGCCGCATACCGCTTGGCGTAGTGCTTAAATCAGACAGATCAATGCGTTAAGAGTCGTCGTATCCATCACCCGCAGCACCCGGACACCAGCCGCTGGGTCTGGCGATACTGCTTTCTCGGCAGGTAACGCTGCCCCCGTGCTATTTTGGGCTTGAGATTTGTGATTTTTCAGTGGACTGGGTTAGACTAAACTGATTAAATTAGATACGTTTTACGCCATTGCATGTTATGGCTACCGTCATCAATTAGAGACAGGAAACATTTGATCAACCATCGTTACGAGTAATTCCAATGCCTGCAAAAAAAACCACCACCAAAACTTCCCCTACCAAAAAGACCACTACCTCAACCAAGACGACCGATGAAAAAGTCGTGAAAGCGGCGCCGACTCCGAAACCCGTAACTCCGGAGGAGACAGCCCCCAAAGCGACGGCTACCAAGGCCGCCGCACCCAAGAGCACAGCCAAAAAGACCGCCGCTCCGGAACCGGCGCCGCCGCCGCCAGCGCCATCTGAACCGAAGGCCGGCAAGCCCGCGGCCGCTAAACCGGAGACTCCGCCGCACCCGGCGCCGGAAGCCAAGAAACCAGCCGCCCCCA
>Ga0209253_10006599_pt1 | contig 10035 bp, 12 predicted proteins | sample FrelakmetBRP12BR_FD_187145 | JGI IMG/M metagenome (GOLD analysis project Ga0209253, IMG submission 187145) | Freshwater lake sediment microbial communities from the University of Notre Dame, USA, for methane emissions studies - BRP12 BR (SPAdes)... | ecosystem: Environmental > Aquatic >...
GCCGAAGTCCGCGCTGTGGCTCAACTGGCGCGGCGAGCGCATCGGGCCGATGCCGCTGGTGACGGGATACGACACGCACGACCTCGTCGCGCAGATCTGCAGGCAGGAGCGCGGCTATTCGTGGCAGCTCCTGAACCGGCGCATCGCGCTCAAGGAGCTCGCGATCTCCGGTGGCGAGTTCAATCCCGCGTTCCGCGAGAAGAAGCGGCTGCAGGTCGCACGCGACATGTTGCGCGGCAACCGCTGGCTCTACGACGAGGTGACCCGCAACTGCAGGGATTTCGTCGTGGGCGACACGCTCGCGGAACTGGTGGAGAAGATGAACGTGCTCACGGGCGACGGGTCGGTGGACCTCGCGGCCGTCACCGAGGCCGCGACCGTCTACGACTCGCGCATCGACGCGGGTCCCCGCTTCCACGACGACGAACAGCTGCGACGCATCGAGTTCGCGCGCCGCTGGATCGGGGATCGGCTCCGCACCTGCAAGTTCCAGAAGATCCTCGAGCCGAAGGCGGGGCCGCTGATCGCCATCCGCGAGTTCATCATCAGCCGCAAGAGCATGGGTGGCCTGCAGACCGACCTCTCGTCGCGCGTCCTCGATCTCGCGGGCGAGCCGATACCGGGCCTGTACGCAGCGGGCGAGTCCGCGGGCTTTGGCGGCGGCGGCATGAACGGCAAGCGCGGGCTCGAGGGCACGTTCCTCGGCGGGTGCGTGTTCGGCGGGCGGATCGCCGGCCGCAACGCCTGAGCGGCCGGCGACTGCGGCTCCGGCCTCAGCTCAGCGCGGAGAACTTGTCGCGCATCCTGCCGGGCACGCGCCTCACCCTGATTGCGAAGAAGACCTTGAGCGCACCGACCAGCAGGGACCATAGCGCAATCAAGTAGACGATCGAGACACCGCCGACGAGGGGGTTCTTGATCACGAGCACACCGAGCAGGAGCGACAGCCCGCCCGTCACGTACAGGATCCACTCGCGGGTCGTGGCCTTCCGAACCTTGTAGCCGAGCATGAGCAGGAAGATCCCGAGCAGGATCGCCTGGATCGCGACGACGTAGACGAACGCCACCATGCTCACCGGCGGATTGATGAGCGCGTACCCGCCGACCGCGACCCCGAGGACGCCCATGAGCAGCATCACCCACCAGCCGTCCTTCCCGCGGTGCTGCAGGGCACCCGCGACGTGGAATGCACCGTCCACGAGGATGGAGACGGCGAACAGCGTCGCGAGCACGAACAGCGCCAGCCCCGGGCGCGCAAAGGCAAGGACACCGAAAATCACCGAGGCGATGCCCCCGACGAGGAACACCCACCACGCGCGGCGGCAGAGCACCTGCGCGTTGGCGCCCAAGCCGGTCAGTATCCCGCCGCTGCTGGCCATGTCGCTCTCCCCGGCGCGCCGGCGCGCCGTATGATTCACGCTCCCGATCCCCGACTGGACTGTATCGGCTTGCGACCCGCGATTCCACACGACCCGACGGCAGCGCTGGAGCCCGCCGCCCCTCCCCGGCCCCACCGTGGCGTGAAGAGTTTCGTCGCCCGCGCCGGCCGCATGACCACGGCGCAGGAGCGGGCCTGGCGCGAGTTGTGGCCGCGCTTCGGGGTCGAGGACGCGGGCAGCAACCTGGACCTCGGCACGCTCTTCGGCCGCGAGGCGCCGCGGACCCTCGAAATCGGCTTCGGCAACGGAGAATCGCTGCTCGCGCTCGCCGCCGCGCGGCCGGACGAGGACTTTCTCGGCATCGAGGTCCACAAGCCGGGTGTCGGGCACCTGATGCTGCGTGCCGAGGCCCTGGGGCTCACGAACATCCGGGTCGCCTGCCGCGATGCGGTCGAGGTGCTCGAAGAACGCGTGGGCGACGCGACGCTCGACGCCGTGCTGCTCTATTTTCCGGATCCCTGGCCGAAGAAGCGGCACCACAAGCGCCGCATCGTGCAGCCGCCATTCGTGGACCTCGTGGCCCGGAAGCTCAGGCCCGGCGGACGCTTCGGCCTCGCCACCGACTGGCGGCCCTACGCGGAGCAGATGCTCGAGGTCGTCGGCGCCTGCACGCTCCTCGAGAACGAGTTCGGCGCGGGCTACGCGCCGCGACCGGACAGCCGGCCGTTGACGCGGTTCGAGAACCGCGGCCAGCGCCTCGGCCACGACGTGTGGGACCTGTCTTTCAGGAAGCGATAGCGCCGCGGATCCCATCGAGCACGAACTGCGAAGCGAGCGCTGCGAGCAGCACGCCGAGCATCCGGCTCATCACCGCCCCGCCGGTAACCCCGATCACGCGCATCACGGGGCCGGTCAGCAGCATCAGCGCCAGCGTGATCCCGAGCACGATCACGATGACCCCGACCTGCGCGAAGAACTGCATCGATCCGGGCTGCACGCCGGCGAACGCGAGCAGTATGGTGGCGATCGCGCCGGGTCCCGCGATCAGCGGAAATGCGAGCGGAAACACGGAGATGTCGCCGCGATGGTGCGCCTCGGCGTCCTCCCCCGGCGTGATCGAGCGCAGGCCCGAGGGCCGTGCGAACACCATCTCGACCGCGAGCAGGAAAAGCAGGATGCCGCCGCCCACCTTGAAGGCATCCACGCTGATGCCGAGCACCTGGAGCAGCGCCGTGCCGGCCGCGGCGAACACGAGGCACACGATGGCGGAGATGCCGACCGCCTTGACCGACATGCGGCGGCGATGACCTTCATCCGCGCCCTCGGTCAGCCCTGCGAGCACCGGCAGCAGCGACAGCGGCTCGACGACGACCAGCAGGACAACGAAGAATTTGACCAGTTCGTCAAACATTGGGAGTCCGCGCATTCCGCTACTTGAACTCGCACCCGTGCAGGACTACAAGTAGGTAAGGATTGACCAGAGGATACACGGACAGCGATCGGCAGAGGTTGAGATCATGGCGAAGCTCGCACCCATCATCGGCCAGTGGTATCGGCGCTCCGGCGGAGACTCATTCGAGGTCGTCGCCATCGACCGCGACGATCGCACGATCGAGATCCAGTATTTCGACGGCACCGTCGGGGAACTCGAGGTCGAGGAGTGGATCGAGGGCGAGTTCGAATCCACCGAGCCTCCCGAGGACTGGACCGGCTCCCTGGACGTGGACACCGAGGACACCGAGAACGAGTACGAGGCCGAGCCGGGCAACGCCCAGCCCTGGACCGATGCGCTGCAGTTCGTGGACCGTGGCGAAGCGGGCGGCTACTCGGAAATCGACCTGCCCGAGGCCGACGAGGCCGAGCGGTCCTGAGCCGACGGCGGGGCCGCGTGGTTCGCGGTCCCGGCTGCTGATTCACCGGCCGAGGTCGGCCGGTTCCTCGAGCAGCACCCCTTCTTCCAGCATCACGTAGCCGCGCTCGACGCGCACCGGCAACGCACGCAGGCGCAGGCCCTCGCAGGGCCCCGAGACGCAGAGGCCGGACTCGATCTCGAAGAGCGCCCCGTGCATCGAGCACAGGATCAGCGGCGTCGCCGGCGCGAGAAAGGCGTCCGGCGTCCAGTTGAGGGGAAACCCGGCGTGCGGGCAGTGGTTCACGTAGGCGCGGACCAGCGCTCCCTGGCGCACGACGAATCCGCGCAGCGGCCAGTCGCCCTCGCCCGCCGTGAAGCCCCTCGCCCCCGGATCGGCGAGCTCGTGCAGCGGGCAGATGACGCGGGCGAGGTCGACCGTCGTCATGCGCTCAGTCCGTGCGCGCGCCTGCCGTGCCGAGCGCGCTGTCCACGAGGCCCCGCCGCATCATGAACCAGAACAGCAGGATGCCCGGCAGCGCAAGCACGGTCGTGAGCAGGTAGAAATCGACGTAGCCGAGCGACTCGATCAGCGCGCCGGCAGTGGTGCCGGTCAGCAGCCGACCGACGACGCTCGCGGCTGCGGACACGAGCGCGTACTGGGCGGCGGTGAATCGAAGATTGCAGAGCGCCGAAAAGTACGCGACGACGACGACCCCGCCGAATCCACTCGCCAGGTTCTCGAAGCCGATGGCGGCCGCCATGCCCATGTTGCTGTGACCTGCCGTCGCGAGCACCGCGAAGCTCAGGTTCGACACGCACATCAGCACCAGGGCCAGCAGCACGGATCGCTTCAGCCCGAGCCGCGCATACAGGATGCCGCCGGCGAAGATGCCGACGAGATAGGCCCAGAAGCCGAAGGCCACGTCGTAGACGGCGATCTCGTCGTTGGTGAAGCCGAGGTCGTTGAACAGGAGTCGAAAGGTGAGATTGGCGAGCGTGTCGCCGATCTTGTGCACCAGGACGAACAGCAGCACGAGCCAGGCGCCGCTGCGCCGCAGGAACTCGGTGAACGGGCCGACGATCGCCTCGCGGACGGCCGCGAGGCCGCGCCGTCCGTGCGCCACGACGTGGCGCGCCGGCTCGCCGACGACGAGCCCGGTGACCATCGCGGGCAGCGCGAATGCCGCGCACGCGACGTAGGCCGCGGTCCAACCCCAGCGGCCGGCGACGACCAGCGCGACGGCGCCCGCCGTCGCGGCCCCGACGCGCCATCCGTACTGCGACATGCCGGACCCGACTCCGAGCTGGTCCGGCCTCAGCGTCTCGATGCGGTAGGCATCGATGACGATGTCGAAAGTGGCGCCAGCCACTCCCACCAGCAGCGCGGCGATGACCGTCGCCTGGATTCCAGCGGCCGCGTCCACCAGCGCCATGTTCACAACCGCGGCCATCACGGCGGCGCCTGCGAGGAGCAGCCAGGACACGCGCTGGCCGAGCCGGCCGAGCAGCGGGATGCGAACGCCGTCGACCACCCAGGCCCACAGCACCTTGAAGTTATAGGCCAGGAACGCGAGCGTGAACGCGGTGACCGTCTTCTTGTCGATGCCGTCCTGCGCGAGCCGCGTGGTCAGGGTCGCGCCGATCATGGCGTACGGAAAGCCCGACGACACGCCGACGAAGAACGCGGCCAGGGCCTCCTTCTCCAGGTACGGCCGGACGGCGGCCCAGGGCCCGTGCGTGAGCGTGGGCGAGTCGCTCACAGGCCGTAGTCGATCACGAGCGGCGCGTGGTCCGAGAACCGCCGGGTCTTGTAGATTCCGGCGCGCGCGACGCTGCCGCGCAGTCCCGGGCTCATCACCTGGTAGTCGATGCGCCAGCCCACGTTCTTCGCCCAGGCCTGGCCGCGGTTCGACCACCACGTGTACTGCTCGGGGCGCGGGTCCACCTCGCGGAATGCGTCCACGTAACGCGCATCGCCGAAGAGTTCGTCCATCCAGGCGCGCTCCTCGGGCAGGAATCCCGAGTTCTTCTGGTTGGAGCGCCAGTTCTTGAGATCGATCTCCTTGTGCGCGATGTTCCAGTCTCCGCACAGGACGTAGTCCCGTCGTTTCCGCGCGAGCGAGCGCAGGTGCGGCATGAACTCGGCGAGGAAGCGGAACTTGGCCTGCTGCCGCTCCTCGCTCGAGGAGCCGGAGGGCAGGTACACCGACACGACGCTCAGGCCCTTGAAGCGGGCCTCGACGTAGCGGCCTTCGGCGTCGAACTCCCGCGAGCCGAAGCCGGCGACGACCTCGGCCGGTTTCGCCTTCGAGTAGATCGCGACACCGCTGTATCCCTTCTTCACGGCGTCCACGTAGTGGCAGTGGTAGCCGGCCGGGTGGAACACGGGATCCCCGAGCTGGTCGCGCTGGGCCTTCGTTTCCTGAACGCACACGACGTCGGCGTCCTGCCTGCCCATCCACTCGAAGAAACCCTTGCGCTGGGCGGAGCGGATACCGTTCGCGTTGAGGGTGACGATGCGCATGGCCGCGCAGTATAAAGTAGCGCCATGCACCAGCCCGATTTCATTCGACTCTGCCTCGACCTCGGCGTGCTGCGCTTCGGTGAGTTCACGCTCAAGTCCGGGCGCGTGAGCCCGTACTTCTTCAATGCGGGACTCTTCAACACCGGTCACGCGATCGCCTCGCTCGGCCGTCACTACGCGCGGGCCGCGGCGCTGTCGGGCGTGCCGTTCGACATGCTGTTCGGTCCGGCCTACAAGGGCATCCCGCTCGTGACGACGACGGCCGCCGCGCTCGCGGAACACGAGGGCATGAACCTGCCCTACGCCTTCAACCGCAAGGAGGCCAAGGCCCACGGCGAGGGCGGCATGATCGTGGGTGCCCCGCTCGCGGGGCGGGTGCTCATCGTCGACGACGTGATCACCGCGGGCACGGCCATCCGGGAGTCGGTCGAGATCATCCGCGCCTGTGGCGCGACGCCGGCGGGCGTGCTGATCGCGCTGGACCGCGAGGAACGCGGCCAGGGCGACCGGTCCGCGGTCCAGGAGGTACGCGACTCCGGCCTGCCCGTCGTGAGCGTCCTCAGGCTGCGCGACCTCATGGCGCACCTCGAGGCTCAGGGCGAGGGCGAGGGCGCGACGCTGGCGGCGGTCCGCGCCTACCGCGACCGTTACGGGGTGTGATCGGCGTCGCCGTCTGACATAGTTCACAAACCGGGCGCGCGGGAATAGGTCCCGCGGCCCCAGCGGGGCAGAATTCCGGCGATGCACAGGCACACGAGGCTGATCACGATCCTGGCCCTGGCGGTCCCGGCACTGCTGGTCGCCGGGACCGCCAGGGCCGCCACCAAGGCCGCGAAGGCGCGTCAGACGGCCAGGACGCACGAGGCGGCCTATCGCTGCCGCGACGCGAAGGGACAGGCCTACGTCGGCCAGAACATCCCGGCGGAATGCATGGACGCGGACGTCGAGGTCCTCGACTCGACGGGCCGCGTCGTGCGCGTCATTCCTGGGCGCGGTTCACTCGAGAACGTCGCCGCGCAGAAGGCGGTGGAAGATGCAAGGCTCGCCGCGGCGAACCGCGACAGGACCCTGCTCGCGACCTATCTGTCGGTGGCCGACATCGAGCGCCTGCGCGACCAGCGGCTGGAGCTGCTCGTGCAGCAAGGCAGGGTCACGGAGCAGTACATCGACAACCTTCGCGAGCGAGAGGCCCGGCTCGCGCAGGATGTCCAGCGATTCCGGCCGTACAGCGACAAGCGCAACGCGCCACCCCTCCCCGACCACATCGCGGAAGACATCGTGAACACCGTGAACGGCCTGCAGGTCTACCGGCAGGAACTCGCGAAGAACACCGAGGAGCAGCAGCGGCTGCGCAGCGAGTTCGATTCCGACATCGCGCGCTTCAAGGAACTGAAGGGGATCAGGTAGCCCCCGAGCTGCCGAAGCCCCCTGCGCCACGGTGGGTCTCCTCGAAGCTCTCGACGAGTTCGAAGTCCACCTGCACCACCGGCACGATCACCATCTGCGCGATGCGCTCGCCCGGCGCGATCGTGAATGCGGCCTGTCCGCGGTTCCAGCAGGACACCATGACCTGCCCCTGGTAGTCCGAGTCGATCAACCCGACCAGGTTGCCGAGCACGATGCCGTGCTTGTGGCCGAGGCCCGAACGCGGCAGCAGCACGGCGGCGAGACCGGGGTCGTCGAGATGGATCGCGAGGCCGGTGGGGATCAACTCGGCCTGGCCCGGCGCCAGTGTGACCGGCGCGTCGAGGCAGGCTCGCAGGTCGAGCCCAGCCGAACCCGCCGTCGCGTAATGCGGCAGTGGTATTTCACGGCCAATCCTGGGGTCCAGGATGCGAACCTTGAGCGCGCGCTCCTTCCGTGGGCTGCTCATCCGGCCGCCGCGCTGCCGGACTCGCGCGCATTGGCCGCGGGCGCGGCGCCGCTTCGGCCGGCTTCGAACCGCTCGGCGACGACGGCGATCAGCCGGGCCGCGAGCTGCGCTTTTCCGGCGCGCGGCAGTTCCCGGCGGCCGCCGGGCCAATACACGGTGAGCGCGTTGTCGTCGCGATCGAACGCGAGGCCGTCACCGACCTGGTTCGCCGCGATCATGTCGAGGCGCTTGCCCTCGAGCTTGGCGAGCGCGTTGCGCTCCACGTTCTGCGTCTCGGCCGCGAACCCGACGACCATCGGCCGCGGGGCGCCGGCCGCCACGGTCGCGAGGATGTCCGGCGTGCGCGACAGGGCGAGGAGCAGCGAATCGCTGGTCTTCTTGATCTTTTCGGACGAGACCTGCACCGGCCGATAGTCGGACACGGCTGCCGCGGCGATGAAGATGTCGGTGCCGGGCAGGTCTGCATTCACGGCATTCATCATCTGCTCCGCGGTCTCGACGCACACGCGGCGCACGCCCGGCGGCGCGGGAAGGTTCACGGGCCCGCTCACCAGCACGACCTCGGCGCCGGCGTCGCGCGCGGCCTCGGCGACCGCGTAACCCATCTTTCCGGAACTCCGGTTCGTGATGAAGCGCACCGGGTCGATGCGCTCGCGCGTGGGCCCGGCCGTCACCAGCACCTTGCGGCCGGCGAGCAGTCCGGCGCCTGCGGCAGTGCCCGGCGCCGGTGCAAGCACGCTGGCAACCAGGTCGTCTGGCTCGAGCATCCGCCCGGGGCCGGTCTCGCCGCAGGCCTGGTCGCCGTCTCCGGGACCGAGGATCGCGATGCCGCGCGAACGCAGCAACTCGACGTTGGCGCGCGTGGCGGCGTTCGCCCACATCAGGCGATTCATGGCTGGCGCGACCGCCACCGGCGCATCGCTCGCGAGGCAGAGCGTGCTGAGCAGGTCGTCGGCGAGACCGTGCGCGAGGCGGCCGATGAAGTCGGCGGTCGCCGGGGCGACCAGGATGCGATCGGCCCAGCGCGCGAGTTCGATGTGGCCCATCGCGGCCTCGGCGGCCTCGTCCCAGAGATCGGTGCGCACGGGCCGGCCCGACAGCGCCTGGAAGGTGAGCGGGGCGACGAACCGGCAGGCGCCGGCCGTCATCACGACCTGCACCTCGACACCTCGCTCACGCATTCGGCGGACGATCTCGGCGCTCTTGTATGCGGCGATCCCGCCCGTGACGCCGAGCAGGACGCGCGTCGGAACTGGTGCGTTCATGGGCGCATTATGGGACGGCGCGGGCCGCAGCCGCAAAGGACCGGTGCCGCGTTTCGGCGCAAAGATCTCAGGCCATAACCGGCCGTTAGCTCTGGCAGGCCGGGCAGAAGTACGTGGACCGCTGGCCCTGGACGACCTGGCGGATCACGCTCCCGCAACGCCTGCACGGCTGGCCCGCCCGTTCGTACACGAGAAGGTCCACGCTGAAATGGCCCGGCACGCCGTCTGCGTTCACGTAGTCGCGCAGCGTCGTCCCGCCGCGCCGGATCGCCCCGCGGAGCACCTCGCGCACGGAGGCGACGACCCGTTCGAGCTTCGCGCGGGACACGCGGCCCGCCGCCCGGCGCGGATCGACGCCGGCACGGTGGAGCGACTCGCTGGCGTAGATGTTGCCCACGCCCACGACCACGCGCTGGTCCATCAGGAACTGCTTGACGGCCACGCGGCGCCCGCGCGCCCTGGCCGCGAGATAGGTGGCGTCGAAGCCCCGCCCCAGCGGCTCGGGGCCGAGGGTCGCGAGCAGGCGGTGCCGCTCCGGGTCGCCGGTCACCCACAGCAGGCAACCGAAACGGCGCGGGTCGTTGAAGCGCAGGCAACGGCCCGAGTCGAGCACGAGGTCGTAGTGATCGTGCGCGAGCGGCGGCGTATCGGCCGGCAGTATGCGAAGGCTGCCGGACATGCCGAGGTGCGCGATGAGCGTGCCGCGCTCGAGTTCGATCAGCAGGTACTTGGCGCGTCTTCGCACGTCCCGGATCCGCTGCCCCGCGAGCCTGGCCGGCAGGCCGCGCGGAATGGGCCAGCGCAACCTGCGCTCGCGCAGGACCATGCCGGTCACGGAACGGCCGGCGAGCGCCGGGCGGATCCCGCGGCGCGTGGTCTCGACTTCGGGCAGCTCGGGCACGGAGGAAGCGGTTGGTGACTCGTGACCAGGGGATAGTAAGAAAGAAGAACCCGCAGCAGGAAAGAAAAACCCGCCGGGTGGCGGGTTTTTCGACAGACCAGCAGGCGCTTGCGCCTTACTTGATCTTGGCTTCCTTGTAGTTCACGTGCTTGCGGGCCTTCGGGTCGAACTTCTTGACCTCGAGCTTCTCCGGGTGGAGACGCTTGTTCTTGGTCGTGGTGTAGAAGTGACCGGTGCCGGC
>Ga0209253_10006601_pt1 | contig 10034 bp, 10 predicted proteins | sample FrelakmetBRP12BR_FD_187145 | JGI IMG/M metagenome (GOLD analysis project Ga0209253, IMG submission 187145) | Freshwater lake sediment microbial communities from the University of Notre Dame, USA, for methane emissions studies - BRP12 BR (SPAdes)... | ecosystem: Environmental > Aquatic >...
GCGACTCTCCTCGAACGACGCTGGGTCCCCGCCTTCGCGGGGACAACGGAGCATTGGTCATGTATTTCCGCAATGCTCGATAGTCGAACGAACGCGCGATTCCTGTCACGCGGGTTCCGCGATGCGCAGCAGCGTCCCGTCGGCGATGCGCGCGCGCAGCGCGGTCCCGAGGTCGAACGTCGCGTCGGCCGCGAGCGCGGCGGTGAGCGCCGCCGCGAGGTCGTCGCCTGCGCCGAGCGCCGCAAGCCACGCGAACTCGCCGGCGGAGATCCGCTGCGCCGCCACGCCCGACGCGTCGCGCATGACGAGGACGAAATCGGTGCCCGCGTCGAACTGCACGCGCGCGTCGCCCGCGTGGCCGTCCTGGTGCACCTGCCAGACGCGCAGGACCGGAAACGCCGAGCAGAGCAGGCGGCACGACGGGTCGAGCGCGAAGCGCAGCGCCGCGACGGCGTCGCCGGGAATGCGCGCAAGGTCGGCCAGCGTACGTTCCGGCGAGCCATCGCCGTCGGCGGCGCGGTGGGCCTCGTCGAGCGCCCATTCGAGGCGCGCGACGTCGGGCAGGTAGGGGAGGTCGCGCGCGTAGGGATACTTCGCGAGAAAGTCGCCGAACGTCCCCCCGTAGACGTTGAGGTCGCCGCCCGCGGACGGGTGCGCGCGCGCATAGGCGTCGACCGCCGCGTTGAAGAACGGCGCGCCCGTGAGTTCGCGGACCACGCGGTAGGTGGCGCCAAGCGCGTTGCGATAGTTCGCGCGCACGGCGTTGCGGTAGACGGCGAGGCGCGCATCGCCTTCGGCCGCGTCGCCGGCGAGCGCCGCGGCGAACCGGTGCTGCAGGTCACGCAGCGACGGCATCGCACGCCTCGAGGATGGCCTGCGCGGTCGCCGCTTCGCCCGCGAGCACCGCGAATTCCGGGATGTCCGTGTCCCATTCGATCAGTGTCGGCACGCGGCCGAAGCGCGCCAGTGCGGCGCGATAGAGCGTCCACACTTCGGGCGCGACCGGCGCGCCGTGCGTGTCGATGACGATCGGGCCGCTGTCGTCGTGGCCGGCCAGGTGGATCTCGGCAACCGCCGCGCGCGGCATCGCGGCGAGGAACGCGAGCGGGTCGATGCCGTGGTTGCGCGCGTTCACGTGGATGTTGTTGACGTCGACGAGCAGCCGGCATCCGGTGCGCGTTGCGACGGCCGCGACGAACTCCCATTCGGGGATCGTCGCCTCCGGGAACGCGTAGTAGCTCGACACGTTCTCCAGGACGAGGGTGCGGCCGAGATATGCCTGGACCTCGTCGATGCGTGCGCAGACGTGCGCGAGCGCCTCGTCGGTGTAGGGCAGCGGCAGCAGGTCGTTGTAGTGCCGGCCGCCGACGCCGCTCCAGCACAGGTGCTCCGAGACGATCGCGGGCTCGACGCGCGCGGCAAGCCGCTTCAACTTCGCGAGGTGCGTGTAATCGAGGGGGTCGGCGGAACCGAGCGACAGGCCCACGCCGTGCAGCGCCAGCGGATAGTCGGCGCGGATGCGGTCGAGTGCGGCGAGGTCCGGGCCGCCGTCGGCGAAGTAGTTCTCGCTGTGCACCTCGAACCAGGCCACGGCGGGGCGCTGTTCGAGCACGTGCCGCACGTGCGGTGCCCGCAGGCCGACACCGGTGGCGGGAGGCAGCGAAGGCAGCGGATTCATCGTCATGACGCGAACGCGCGGCACGCGTCCGCGAAGGACGGTGCCGCGCGCCGGGCGCGATCAGGCGGTTGCGTGCCTATTTTGGCGCCATCATCTTGCCGCCCATCTTCTCGCACGTGCCCTTGGCGACGTACTTCCATTCGGTCGGGTCGTTGTCGGCCTTCGCCATGCCGGCGCACGCGTGCTTCGCGGTGCCGCAGTCGTTCTTGCCGGCCTTGGCGACGCCGTAGCACTTCTCCGTGCCTTCCTTCTGCGGCACCGGCTGCGCGGCGACGAGCGACGCGAAGCCCAGCGCGACGATGCCGGCCACGACGGCCTCGATCCTGGTGTGCTGGTTCATGTTCCGTGTCTCCTGTGACGTGAATGGTCGGGGGTTCGCAACGGGGCCCGTGCCCCGTCTCGAGCGATTGGTCGGATCCCGCCGCAGTTCCTTACGGCGCGGGTCTTGCGTGTCCGACCGCGCCGTCGACGCGGCCGGGCGCGCCGCTAGTCGGCGACAACGGGCGGATTGCGCCAGCCGAACGACCCGGTCGCCGGATCCACCTTGAGTTGCGCGACATCGCCCTGGTGCAACCTGACGTCGATGTCGTAATGCGGCGCGGCGCCGGAGGGCGCGTCGAAGTACGCGTACGTCACTTGCCCAGGAATGCGCGCGGCGATCATGGCGACCGCACCGGCCAGCGTGGTCGCCGGCGTGGCGAGCGGCTCCGCGCTGTGCGACGCGAGTGCGAGCGTCTCGGCATCGACGTCGACCCGGGCGGGCGTGGTGTCGGGAAAGCGCATTTCGACGTGATAGTGAGCGCGCTTGTCGCCCGCGTTGTCGTACTCGATCGCGACCACTTCGCCGCCGTAGCGGGACTCCATCGCGGCGACGACGGCCGCGAGCCTGAGCGGCGGCGCGGCCTCAGGCCCGGTCGTGGCAAGCACAGCGTTCGACGAAACGGCGGCGACGATCAGCACGAATGCACGAAAATTCATGGCGGAACCCTCCATCGAGTCACGCGGCGCCGCCGGAAACCCATGCTTCCGCGCCCGCGTCGGGAATGGAGATTCCGCCGGAATTCTTACCGCGCGCTTACCGGTTGCGGCAGCGGCCGCCGCACGCGGGAGCAGCGACGGGCAGGCCGTCAGGATTTCTTCGGCGCCTCGCGCTTGCCGCCCATCTTTTCGCACGTGCCCTTGGGCACCATTTTCCAGTCCTCGGGGTCGCGGTCGACCTTGGCGAGCGTCGCGCAGCCGTGCTTCGCGGTCCCGCAGTCGTTCTGGCCGGCTTTCGCGACGCCGTAGCATTTCTCGGCGCCCGCCTGCGCCGGCGGATCGTGCGCGAATGCCGGCGCCGCAAGCCCGAGCGCCAGCGCGCTCGCGACCGCTGCCTGCAATGTGCTGAAACGGTGCGTCATCGGACCCTCCGGGACTGTCGCGGGCGGCATGCCCTGCGCGCCGGCTGCCATTATCGCGGGTTGCGCCGCGGCCGGCCAGATTTACCGTTACCATTGGGAGTTGGCACGCCATCGCCGTCGCACGAGATGCAATTCACCGTCGCCACCTACAACATCCACAAGGGCTTCTCCCACCTGACGCGCCGCATGGTCATCCATGAGCTCAAGGAGAAGCTGCATGGACTCTCGGCCGACCTGCTGTTCCTGCAGGAGGTGCAGGGCGTGCATCACCGGCACGCGGGCCGTTACCACGACTGGCCGGGCAAGCCGCAGCACGAGTTCATCGCCGACACGATGTGGCGGGAGGTCGCATACGGCCGCAATGCGGTCTACCGCAACGGCCACCACGGCAACGCGCTGCTGTCGCGCTTCCCGATGCTCTCGCACGAGAACGAGGACATTTCGGCGCACGCGTTCGAGACGCGCGGCATCCTGCACTGCGAGATCAAGATTGCCGAACGGGCGCCGGTGCTGCACTGCCTCAACGTGCACCTCGGCCTCTTCGAGCGCGGCCGGCAATGGCAGATCCAGGCGCTCGTCGACCGCATCCGCGAGACCGTTCCGCGCGATGCGCCCATGATCATCGCCGGCGACTTCAACGACTGGCGCAGGAAGGCGGACCGCGCGCTGACCGACGCGCTCGGCGTCGTCGAAGTGTTCGAGGAGTTCAAGGGGCGGCCGGCCCGGACGTTTCCGTCCGTGATGCCGGTGTTCCGCCTCGACCGCATCTACTCGCGCGGTCTCAACGTGATCGATGCGCGCGTCCACTACGCGTTCCCGTCCGCCCGGATGTCGGACCACGCGGCGCTCGCGGCGACGTTCGAGGTCCAGCGCCGCCGGCGAGCGAGCCCCTGACGCGCGCGGGCCATCGATGATTCGCTTCACGCCAGGCAACAAAATCGAGTTGCTGCGCAGCGGGGGCGAGTACTTTCCCGCGCTCGCGGCGGCGATCGACGCCGCCCAGCAGGAAATCTGGATCGAGACCTACATCTTCGCGGACGACGGCGCCGGCAACGCGATCGCCGCGGCGCTGGTGCGTGCGGCGCAGCGCGGCGTCACCGTGCGCGTGCTCGTCGACGGCTGGGGGGCCAAGCATTACCTGACCGGGCGGCTCGAGCGCCTTCTGCACGGGGGCGGCGTGCGCCTCCTCAAGTACCGGCCCGAAGTGGCGCCGTGGCAGTTCCGATTCCACCGGCTGCGGCGCCTGCACCGCAAGCTCTGCCACGTCGATCGGCGAGTCGCCTTCATCGGCGGCATCAACCTGATCGACGACATGAACACGCCGCACCAGAAGCCCCCGCGGCTGGATTTCGCGGTGCGCGTGTCCGGTCCGCTGCTGGGTCCGATCGTGCAGACGATGCAGCGGCTGTGGGCGCTCGTGGAACTGGTGCAGTTCGAGCGCAGCGAGGTGCCGCTGTTCCCGGAGCCGGTCGGCATTCCGCGCGCCGGCACCCAGACCGCCAAGTTCGTGATCCGCGACAACCTGCGCTACCGGCGCGCGATCGAGCGCGCTTACCTGGCGGCGATCCGCACGGCGAAGCGGGAGATCCTGATCGCGAACGCGTATTTCTTCCCGGGCGTGCGGTTCCGGCGCGCGCTGATCGAGGCGGCGGGCCGCGGTGTCAAGGTGACGCTGCTGCTGCAGGAACGCGTCGAGTACCGGCTGCTGCACTACGCGTCGCGCGCGCTGTACGGGCACCTGCTTGCCGAGGGCGTGATGATCGCCGAGTATCACAAGTCGTTCCTGCACGCGAAGGTCGCGGTGATCGACGACCGCTGGGCCACCGTCGGCTCATCGAACATCGACCCTTATTCGCTGCTGATGGCGCGCGAGGCCAACGTGTTCGTCCGCGACCCGCACTTTGCGGACCAGCTGCGCATCGAACTGCTGCAGATGATCGACACCGGCACGCGGTACGTCGAGCGCGAGCGCTGGGCGGAACGGCCGCTGCTCGCAAAAGCCGTCACCTGGATCGCGTACGGCGTGGTCCGGCTCGGCATGGGCCTGATGGGCTACGGCGGCAACGAGTGGTTCCCGCGGCGACGGCGCCCGGCGGCGTAGCCGCGAACCGACTGGCACCGGCTGCTAAGATCGGCGCCTGAAGGGTCGGCGACGGCGCGGCGGTCACGCCGCGGTCGCCGACAGGTAACTCACGCTCCGCCATGCGCCACCACTCATCCTCCGCGCCGCTGCCGGCCGACCCCAGCGAGCCACGCACGAAGCGCGGCGACTGGACGACGGTGCGCACGCTGCTGCCCTACCTGTGGGAGTACAAGGGGCGCGTGCTCGCGGCGATCGCGTGCCTCGTGCTCGCCAAGGTCGCGAACGTCGGCGTGCCGGTGCTGCTGAAGCAGATCGTCGACAGCCTCGATCGCGAGACCGCCGTCCTCGTCGTGCCGTTCGCGCTGCTCGTCGCGTACGGCCTCCTGCGCCTGTCGACGACGCTCTTCACCGAGCTGCGCGAGTTCCTGTTCGCGAAGGTCACGCAGCGCGCGGTGCGCAAGATCGCGCTGCAGGTGTTCCGGCACCTGCACGCGCTGTCGCTGCGCTTCCACCTCACGCGGCAGACGGGCGGCCTCACGCGCGACGTCGAGCGCGGGCAGCGCGGCATTTCCACGCTCATCCAGTTCGCGCTGTTCTCGATCCTGCCCACACTGGTCGAGATCACGCTGGTGTCGGCGATCCTGATCGCGCGCTACGACTGGACGTTCATGGCGATCACCGCGGGCGCGCTGGTCCTCTACATCGCGTTCACCGTGTTCGTCACCGAGTGGCGCACGCACTTCCGGCGCACGATGAACGAACTCGACTCCAAGGCCAACACGCGCGCGATCGACAGCCTGCTCAACTACGAGACGGTCAAGTACTTCGGCAACGAGGAGTGGGAGGCGCGCCGCTACGACGAGAGCATGCAGCGCTGGGAGCAGGCGGCCGTGAAGAGCCAGACGTCGCTGTCGGCGCTCAACATCGGGCAGAGCGCGATCATCGCGATCGCCGTCACGTTGATCATGTGGCGCGCGACGGCCGGTGTCGTCGCCGGCACGATGACGATCGGCGACCTCGTGCTGGTCAACGCGTTCATGATCCAGCTCTACATCCCGCTCAACTTCCTGGGCGTGATCTACCGCGAGATCAAGCAGGCGCTGGCCGACATGGAGCGGCTGTTCTCGCTCATCGAGGAGAACGCCGAGATTCGCGACAAGGCCGGCGCGCCGCCGCTCGCGATCCGCGGCGCGGAGGTGCGCTTCGAGCGCGTCGACTTCGGGTACGAGGCGAACCGGCAGATTCTGTTCGACGTGTCGTTCACGATTCCCGCCGGGCGCACGGTGGCGGTCGTCGGGCCGTCGGGGTCGGGCAAGTCGACGCTCGCGCGCCTGCTCTACCGGTTCTACGATATCGGCGGCGGGCGCATCACGGTCGACGGGCAGGACATCCGCGGCGTGCAGCAGACGACGTTGCGGGCGGCGATCGCGATCGTGCCGCAGGACACCGTGCTGTTCAACGACAGCATCGAGTACAACATCGCCTACGGCAGGCCCGGCGCATCGCGCGACGAAATCTTCGCGGCGGCGCGGCTCGCGCAGATCCACGACTTCGTCGCCGCGCTGCCCGACGGCTACGCGACGGCGGTCGGCGAGCGCGGCCTGAAGCTCTCGGGCGGCGAGAAGCAGCGGGTCGCGATCGCGCGCGCGATCCTGAAGGCGCCGCACATCCTGATTTTCGACGAGGCGACGAGCGCGCTCGACTCCCGATCCGAGAAGGCGATCCAGGCCGAGCTGCGCGCGATCGCGCAGAACCACACGACGCTGACGATCGCGCACCGGCTGTCGACGATCGTCGACGCCGACGAGATCCTCGTGCTCGAGGCGGGCCGCATCGTCGAACGCGGCACGCACGCGGTACTCCTCGCGGCCGACGGGGTCTACGCGCGGATGTGGCGGCTGCAGCAGGACGAGGAGCGGCGCGCCCCGACGGCGCCCCCCGATGCGCCCGCGGAGTCCGCCGCCCCGGTGCTGCACGGGGGTTGACCGGCGTTTCCCGGGGGCCCGCGGGCGGGCGGCGGGGGCTTGGGGGGCGATACAACAGGTTCGGATCGCGTAAATCCCTGATTCCATTAGGGCATTGACGGTTTCGGCCAATGTGTGAGATAACCGCGCTGTCATTTATGAGGCGTCACACGATGAATCGCGCGTTAATCGTTGTTTTGGCGGCATTCGGAGCGGCCACGGCCAGCGCCCAACCGGTCGCGCTCGACGCGTCCAAGCTGCGCCTCATGTCCGCCAACGCCATCGTGCTCGACGCCGGCGACGGCAAGCCTGTTTTCGCGAAAGCGGCCGACGAGGTGACGTCGATTGCGTCGGTCACGAAGCTGATGACGGCGATGGTCGTGCTCGACGCGAACCTGCCCGGCGACGAGGCGCTCGCGATCGACATGGACGACTTCGACTACCTGAAGGGCAGCCGCTCGCGGCTGCGCATGGGCGCGACGCTGCCGCGCGACGAGATGCTGCGGCTCGCGCTGATGGCGTCCGAGAATCGCGCCGCGTCGGCGTTGGCGCGGCATTACCCGGGCGGCATGCCGGCGTTCGTCGCCGCGATGAACGCCAAGGCGGCGGAGCTCGGCATGACGCGCACGCATTACGAGGACCCGACGGGCCTGTCGCCGCGCAACGTGTCGACGGCGAACGACCTCGCGCGCCTCGTGCGCGCCGCGGCCGACTACCCGCTGATCCGCCAGTACTCGACCACGCCCGCATACTTCGTCGACGTGCAGTCGACCGGCCAGACGCTGGGCTTCAACAATTCCAACGCGCTCGTGAAGAACGGCGCGTGGGACATCCAGCTGCAGAAGACGGGCTACATCCGCGAAGCCGGCCGCTGCGTGGTCATGCTCGCGACGATCGCGAGCCGGCCGATGGTGATCGTGCTGCTGGATTCGATCGGCAAGCTCGCAAGGCTTGGTGACGCCGAGCGCGTCCGGTATTGGCTCGAAACCGGCGAAGCGCTGCCGCCACCCGCGGCGAAGACCGCCGTGCTGAAGTCGGCGCCGAAGGCCGGCAAGTCGCGCGCCCCGGTGCGGGTCAAGTACGCGAACGGGAGCAAGGCGGGCCGCGGCTAGTCCTGCAAGGCCGATCTCCCCGCGACGGCCGCCTTCAGCGCGGCCGTTTTGCCGTCCGCCGCCCGCGTCACGCCACGCGGTACGTGGCCATCATTCCCGTCGCCTGGTGCTCGAGCACGTGGCAATGGATCATCCAGTCGCCGGGGTTGTCGGCGACGAAAGCGATCTCCGCCGATTCGCGCGGCGGGATCAGCGTGGTGTCGCACAGGTCGCGGCGCGTGAGCATGCGTCCGTTGCGTGCGACGATCCGGAACGAGTGCCCGTGCAGGTGGATCGGGTGCCACCACGCGGTGCGGTTGTCGATCGCGATCACGTGCGTGCGTCCGCGCTCCAGCGTGAACAGCGGGTCGTGACCGCTCATCGCCTCGGTGGCGGAGCGGCCGTTGAGCGTCCACACGGCGCCCATGCCGGACATGCCGCCCATCATCCCGCCGCCCATGCCGCCTCCCATCATGCCGCCCGCCAGCGTGAGCGCGTGGCGGATTGCCCGATCGGTGTCGGGAGGTGGCACCGGATTCGGCGGCAGCTTCACGCGCTCACCGCCCGGCCGTGCGCCGGTTCCCGCCGCAGCCTGCGTGCCGTACGCGAGCGTCACGACCTCGTACGCGTCGCTCGGGAAGAAATCGTCGATCACACGGAACGTCGCGCCCGGCGCCGCTTTCGCGTCGAGCACCAGGTCGACGCGCATGCCCGGCCCGAGCAGCACGCGCGCCTGGCGCGGCAGGTAGGGTTCGCACGGCATGCCGTCGTGCGCGATCACGTAAGGCGCGTGTCCTTCGAAGCGCAACGCGAAGATGCGCGCGTTCGCGACGTTGACGAGCCGCAGGCGGATGCGCTCGCCGGGCGCGACGTCGAACCGATCCGGCAGCGCGCCGTTGATCGTCACCGTATTGCCGATGCGACCCGCGTGCGCCGCGTCGAACATCGAGTCGAAATCGGCAACGAGCTGGCCGTCGCGGTTCAACCGCCAGTCGTCCAGCACCCATGTGACGTCGCGGTCGACGTCGGGCGCCTGCGGCTCCTCGACGAGGAGGACACCGGAGAGCCCGAGCGCGACCTGCACATGGCTTCGCTGATGCGGGTGATACCAGAACGTGCCGGCGTCGGGGCACGCGAACGCGTAGTCGAACGTGCCGCCCGCGGCGATCGGATCCTGCGTCACCATCGGCACGCCATCCATCGCGTTTGGAAGGCGCAGACCGTGCCAATGCACGGTCGTCGCTTCGGGAAGGTCGTTGGCGACGCGCACGCGCAGCGTGTCGCCCTGACGCACGCGCAGCACCGGGCCCGGGATGCCGCCGTTGTACGCCCACACGGCGGTGGCCGGACCCGCATTGCCGAGCAGCGGGACGGTTGCGGGCGCGGCGCGCAGCGCATACGTTGCCCCGGTCGCGGACTGCGCCGGCGCGCGCGCCGCGAACAGCGCGGGCAGCGGGGCGACGGCGAGACCGCCGAACGCCTTGAGCGCGCGCCGTCGACCCGCGTTCGGCTCTTCCGGATGCCTCATGGAGCTCTCCTGTCGGGACTCCGGACACCCTACCGGGTGCGCGCCGGTGCGGCCTTGCGCGGCGTCAACGCGGGCGCGCGACGCTCCGCCGATGCTGTTCGTGGAGCTCCTTGGCGTGCGCGCGGGTCTTCGCGGTGATCTCCGCGCCGCCCAGCATGCGCGCGAGTTCCTCGACGCGCTCGGCGGCGGAGAGCCGCGCGAGTTCGGACGTCACGGCGTCGCCCGCGCCGGACTTGCTCACGCGGACGTGGTGGTCGGCGTGCGCGGCGACCTGCGGCAGGTGCGTGACG
>Ga0209253_10006602_pt1 | contig 10034 bp, 10 predicted proteins | sample FrelakmetBRP12BR_FD_187145 | JGI IMG/M metagenome (GOLD analysis project Ga0209253, IMG submission 187145) | Freshwater lake sediment microbial communities from the University of Notre Dame, USA, for methane emissions studies - BRP12 BR (SPAdes)... | ecosystem: Environmental > Aquatic >...
TACGGGGTCGTAACGTGAGCAAATGACTGTATTGTTGTGGCGTCGAAAATCCCCCCAGGTCACTAATAAAAAACTGTAAAATTTCAAATATGTTTGGCTAGTTTTTTTATTCGTACCGTGACACACTACCATAAGGAGAACTCACCATGAATAAAGGGGGATATCATGGACGCTACCTCACGGTAAACCTCTCCGATAAAAGTTGGGAGATAAAGGAATTACCTGATCAGCTTGCCTCAGACTACCTAGGGGGAAGAGGTAGTGGAACAAAACTATTATTCGATCTTCAGCCAGGGGAAATTGATCCCCTCTCACCTGCAAACAACCTCATTGTTTTTACCGGGCCTATCAATGGCACTAATGCCCCAGGGAGTTCGAGAATTATGTTTGTGACCAAGTCCCCACTCAGTAATGCAGTTAATGCAGCCAGTATGGGGGGATCTTTTCCCAATGCCTTTAAAAGGACTGGTTTTGATGGACTTGTAGTAAGCGGTACCTCAGAGGATAAGGTATGGATCCAGGTTACACCTCAAGGAGTAACCTTCCATTCCGCTAATGCACTATGGGGCCTAAAAACATCAGATACCGAGACCGCTATAAAAGCAAAGGTGGGAAATAAATGTCGTGTGGCCTGCATTGGGCCCGCCGGCGAACACCAGGTGCTCTATGCAGCGGTAGTCTCAGAAACACGTACTGCCAGCCGTGGTGGAATCGGCGCAGTCATGGGATCGAAGAATCTGAAAGCCATTGCCGTCACCGGTGACATCAAAACCCCGGTTGCGAACACGCAGGCAATGGAAGAAGTAATAAAAAAGATCAGGGATGATCAGAATGAAAATCCCAGCCTGGTCGGTATGCAGATGAACGGGACCGCAGGTCTGATAAGTGTGGTGAACGTCATGGGAGGATTACCCACTAAAAATTATCAAACGGGAATCTTTGAGGGAGCGGAAGAAATAACCGGAAGCGCGATAACTGAAAAACATAGAGTTAAAAGCATTGCCTGTGCCTCCTGCCCAGTGGGGTGTTCACTGATTGCTGAGGCAAAGGCAGGAAGATATGCAGGAACGAAAACAGATGGACCTGAGTACGAATCAACCGTGATGCTTGGCTCAAACCTGATGATACGCGACCTTAATACTATTATCGCCGCTAACTTCCTCTGTGATGAATATGGGCTTGATACTATATCAACCGGCAATGTCATCGGGTTTGCCATGGAGTGCTATGAAAAGGGATTTTTAAAAGATGCGGATACTGGCGGCCTTCCCCTCACCTGGGGGAACAGTGAGGTGGTGCTCTCCCTTATCGAGCTGATTGGAAAAAAAGAAGGAATTGGTAAACGTTTAGCACAAGGGGTCGCCCGCCTCTCCAAAGAAATGCCTGGTTCTGAAACCTTTGCGATGCATGTCAAAGGTCTTGAGCTCGCCGCCTACGATCCCAGGGCAGTATGGGGACAGGGTCTCTCCTATGCTATCGCACCGCGGGGAGGCGAGCACGGTAGAGGTGGGTATATGATTGTTGAATTTTTTATTCCAGATGTTGATTTGTACACCCACCAGGGCAAAGCAGAAAGGGCAGCCACGATGGCTGAAAATGGTGCCCTCTACGATCTATCATGCCTCTGCAGTTTCAACTTTGTACCTATTACCCTTATTCCGGATCTCATTAACGCAGTAGTTGGTACAAAGCATACAGAAGAAGATCTACGAGAGATCGCACGAAGGGTAATCACCCTTGAACGGAAGTTTAACATCCGGGAAGGGTTTAGCAGAAAAGATGATACCCTCCCTCCTAGGCTCCTGAATGAACCGCTGCCGGAAGGGATGGCTCAAGGGAAAAAAGTTGAGGGTCTTGACCTCATGCTCGATGAGTACTATCAACTGAGGGGGTGGGATAGGGAAGGAAATCCCAGAAATTAAAATTTCAAAATGGATATGACTATGGAAGAAAATTTACGACGCTTTGTTGATCACCATGTCATCATCACCGGTGCGGGAAGCGGGATTGGACAAGGCATTGCCCATCGCTTCGCCTCCGAGGGCGCTAAAGTAGTAGTTGCAGATATTGACCGCGAGGGAGGAGAAAGGGTAACGGCTGAAATTAAAGGAAAAGGCGGCACTGCTCTTTTCCTTCCCGTCAATGTCGCATCCGAAGCATCGATCAAAGAAATGGTCCAGAAAGCGGCTGAAACCTTTGGTCCGGTGCAGGTGGGAATATCCAATGCCGGGATTTCTGAAACCCAGTCTTCAGCACTGGAAATTTCCACCGAAGAGTGGGACCGAATTTACGGAGTTAATGTTCGAGGTTCCTTTATGTTTTGCAGGGCGTGTGCCAACAATATGATGGATAATGAGATCAAAGGATCTATTATCACCATCTCTTCCACTATGGGACGAAGCTCTAAAAACATGACCGGTGCCTATGCCTCCTCCAAAGCGGCAGTTATCATGTTCACCAAGTCCTTGGCAAAAGCAGTCGCTCCTATGGGCATCAGGGTAAACAGTGTGGCACCAGGAATGGTGAAAACAAATCTCTACCGCCCCGTTGAAAATGAAATGATGATGGAAAGGGATAGCTTTGTACCCTGGATCATAGAGCAATGCATTACCAGCGGGCAGCTTCTAATCCCGAGAGTAGGTGAGCCGGAAGACATGGCTGCAGCAGTAGCATTTCTTGCCTCAAAAGATGCCTCCTACATCACTGCGCAGGTGCTCTGCATTGATGGTGGGATGGACTGGTGCTGGTGAGAAGAAGCGAAACAGCTGAGCGTTAAAAGACTGCAGAAGGTGGAAAACTGAGGTTGATTAACACCTCATTGACAATACCTGCGTTTTGAGCCATTTTGACCGCCCGGTCTTTGAAGGCGATATACTCAAGCCATTTTCCATTTCTCTCAAGCTTACGCCTCTTCTCTTCTTCGCGAAATGGGTTCCCTTTTCTTCTTCTGAGGATATCCAGATAGGCATCAAAAAAGGTGCGATAGGCTGCAATAAAAAGATCGACATCCTTCTCTTCCAGTTGAAGCAATTTACACCCCACCTTGGTTGCGAGGGGGGAAGACCAATGATCCATATGGTAGTGGATATCAAGTCCTTCTCGCATCTTTTCCCTGTCTCTGCCAAATCTATCAGCAACCTGATCCATAGCGCGCCTCATCATCGCCAGATCCTCTTCTACCCTCACCGCAGGAAAGAGATCAAGATTCATGTGATAGATTGTAGTTCCACTAATCGTCCACTCGGTATTGAAGTGCCCCATGGGGCAATAGGGGTTTTCAGGAAAGACTTCCATCTGGTAGACTGTGCCATCCATTGTTGTATCGGTGCCGGGTATTGGAACACCTTTAAGCTTAAGATGGCTCACCGCTGCTTTCTCAATAGCTCCACCCCTGATCGTTATAATCTCGGCAGTCCCTACCTTAAACTCGTAGGTTTTAGTGGTACACTCCCCGCCTGCTGAAACCTTAAGTAGTTCCTGCCTGGCTTTCTCCTTCATCTCACCTACAAAGTTTTCTATCTTCATGCTCTCAGCCTCCCTCGTCCCGCTCACACTTACACACTCTCCACGGATCTATATATACTTTACCTTAACGTTTTCTATACCATCATAAATTTCCTATGTAAACAACTAATAATTGACAACTGAGATAATTGTAGCTACAATTTAGCCCGATGAAATATGAAATAATGAAACGAATCGCACTCTCAGAAATTAAAGATCACCCACGCTATAGATTCCGCTCACCACAGCATTTTCACTCCTCACACCATGTGGAGTAGAAACAAAAGGGGTAAATCCCTTCCACCCGCTTAAGTGAAGCTGTGTCACTCTTCCTAAGTGAAGAGTATAACTATTTAACTTTACACCTTCCAATTCTTCCAGGGGATGAAGACAATTCACTGGATATCCTCCATTGTTCGGGCAATCCTCTCCTGTTTCATCCAATCGCCAAACACAGCACCTTTATGTAGTAACCCCCTGAGCATCTTTTTAATTTCGCGCGGTATTTTCCCCGCAGGTGATCTGGCAAACGGTGTCTGGGGAAGTGGCATAAAGGTATGAGCATGTATTCTCGCTCCCCTCTTCACGAGATCATTTATTACACTTACCGTCTGTTGTACATCTTCTTCCTGCTCTCCTGGCAAGCCAAAAATAAAATCAACGTTTGCTTGAAGCCCTGATGCAATAGTGAGCTCCACTGCGTGGTAGATATCGGAAACGGTATGGCCTCGATGACAACTATCTAAAATCCTCTGACTTCCAGATTGCGCGCCAATTACCAGGTTATCGTTATCCGCATACTTCAGCACTAGATTTACCGTATCCCTGGTCACATGTTCCGGTCTCACCTCTGAGGGAAAAGAGCCGAGAAAAATTCTCCCATGGGAGCTGATAATTTTCTTGAGAGCACTTAGTAACTCACCTAATGCGGTAACATTGACCGCCTTGCCATCTTCCGAACCGTATGAAAATGCGCTGGGAGTAATAAATCTAATAACAGAAAGATTTCTGCCCTTCATTACCTCAACAATATGGCAAATGTTCTCTATGCTTCTATGTCTCACCTCTCTACCAAAGAGATACGGGGTCTGGCAGAACGCACAACGGAAGGAACACCCTCTTGTTATCTCTACAGGACCTACCTTTTTGTAGGTGACGGCAAAGGGGGGATACCTATCCAAGCAGTGGGGAGAGCGTATGCCTGTAACGTAATAATTTCCATCATCATTAATAAACGCAATGCCTTTCACGGTGCGGTAATCTTCACCACTACTAATCCTTTTCAAAAGTTCAATGAGCGTCTCCTCACCCTCACCTCTCACCACTATGTCGAATCCCATGTTGAGCGTCCCGAGAGGGTCTCCCGTGGGATGAGGTCCTCCTGCAATAGAGAGAGGTCTCTGCCCAAAATGTTCTTGCAAGGTTTTCATCAGTGTGTTCACTTCTAAAATCTGAGTTGAAAAAAATGAGATTCCCACTACCACCTTTTCGTGCGCGTTAAGGACCGAGCTTAACGCTGACACCATTTCCTCTTCACGGGGTATAAAATAGAGCTTCACCAGTGATAAAATCCCAGCTGTCTCCAGTGCCCCCGCAAGTGCATTAAAACTATACCTATGGTGCTGGTGATAGAAAAACACAAGAGCGATTTCTTTTTCCATCAGCGCTATCCCTTCGCCTCTTTAGCCCACCCTTCTACTTGAACACAGCCAATAGATCTCCTTGAGTCATAAAAATTTCTTATCACTTTAGCACTTTTAAGGCAAAGCATTTTTAAAGGGGGGTTCCTGCTCCACAACAATTGTACACATACGCAAAGACTTTCTCACCAGATGGACCTCTTCAACTTTAAATGTTTCTCCCTTTTTTTGCTTATGTTTTCACTTGACATGTAGACACAACTTCATTAAAATGAAATTGAATTCATATTCATTAGGGGGCATTATTAATTACACCCTGTGAAATAGCTGAACCCAGGAAAATTTGATGAAAGATTTAAAAAGGAATGTGATTTTAGATGCGGCAACCAAAGTGTTCGCTCAGAAGGGATACCAGTATGCCACTATATCAGAAATATCCAGGGAAGCCGGGATGTCAACTGGCCTGGTATATGCTTACTTCGAGAACAAGCTCGATGTGCTCCTCTCCATTGTGCTCCATTTTTGGCAAACGATCAATCAGTCAAACCAGAAAAAACTCCCTACCATGAGAGATCCCTTCGATAAGCTTTTTGTAGTATTTCATAATCTTGAAGAGTCGTTGGTTAAAGATGAGAAGGCTCTGTACATAATAAAAGTTCTCAATGAGGCATTACCTCATATCGTGATGATTAAAGAAAAAAATTTACAGGAAAAACGTCAGAACATAATCCGAGAAAACAAAAAACTTCTTGAAACCATAGATACAATAATAGCCGAGGGACAAAAGCTGGACGTATTTGACAAATCTCTTAAACCAAGTGTGTTACGACAAATCTTGTGCGGAGGCATCGAAATACTCATCTATGGATTATTTTTTAAAACGCACTGCAAGATAGAAATTGGCTATGATGAGGCTGACCTTCATAAGGGTGCAGTGAAACTTATTGAAAAACTTGTTGGTAAGTAATGGTTACCCCTGGATGCCCTTACTAGGTAGGCCGCTAAGCGTGTGCCATAACTCATTGAAGCAAAGGGATTTCTACATCCCTTTTATGAAATAGTTACATTGAATATGAATTCAATTTCATTTATCTCTATCACCACCAGGAGGAGCAAGGAATGATAACGCAGGAAATGATTAAAGAAAAGGTTTCGGATTTAGAGGAGAAGTATGTTGATTTTATGGTCACCCACTTTGCTCAGTGGAAAGTATTTGCGGGAGCAACACAACACATTTTAGACGGAGAGGAGGTACCTGAAAAAGAAATTCCAGAAGCGTATATTCTGGAATTTAGAATGTTGCGTGAAATTGTAAAAATGGAAGCAACGGGAAAGTTTGACTGGAACAATCCCTTGTTAAGAGCGAGTTTTGCCCAGATGGCACAATCACCCTACTACCGATTATGGGGGGAAACCATTGTAAAAAGTTCGTTGAGACTGGCTGCGCTTACTGGAGTTAAGACGCTGGTGGAAATTGGAGCGGGTCGTGGCAACCTCACCGAAATTATGCTCCAACAGATAGCTACACAAAACCTTTCCGTTAAACTCATGGTCACCGATGCCAATCCTATCGTGCTGGAAAGCATGGAAAAACTGAAAGGTGCCTATCCCCAGGTACATCTAGAAACACTCCTCTGGGATATAAAAGAGACACCACCCAAGGAACTGCTCTCCAGAATTCAGCACCCCTGTCTTTCATACGAGCGGGCCTCGATAATGTATGCCACCATCCCCGCCATAGCAAATATTGCTCACTTCTCAGACATAGTGGTACTGGGCGATATGTTTAACTACACAGGTGAGCTTTATGCCTATGATGAGATTAGTAAAAAAATTGGGAGTGTCCCCCTTTACTACCGGGATATGAAGCCGATCTTAGAGAGATGTTTTCGTGAGCACTTTATGTTTGATTTACGAGCGCAAAAGGCACTCAACTATCCCAGTACCACTATCCTTATTGCCTTGAAGTAGGAGGAGTATGGCACCATGATTAGCAGAGACACTATACTAGAATGTATCAAAGAACCCATGGGGCACTATTATCAAAAAGCAACCAGCACCATTGGCAACTGGAAACCACTGGTTGATATATCTGAGAAGCTCCTCGCCGGTAAAGAAGTCAAGGATGATGAGTCACCCCCGGTGTTTCTCCCCATCGTAGAGATGATGAGGCTCATAATGGACTTTACCAAAACGTCCGAGTGGGACTGGTCCAACCCGGCCATACAGAAAATCTATAGAGACATTGCTGAAAGTGAAATCTATAAGATGTTTGCCGATACCACGGTTGACCTGGTTTCTTCCATTATTAAAAAGGTCACCATTGGCACTTTGATTGAGATAGGTACTGGCCCTGGGCAGGTGACGGAAGGTGTATGTGAGGAAATGATCAAAGACTCTATTGCGATACCCATCATTATCTCTGATAAATCACCAAGTATTGCTGATACAGGGGCACGTTTGAGGAAATCATTTCCTCAGCTTACCATTAAAGATTTTCTCTGGGATTTCAGAGAAGATCCCCCTCCCGAGCTAGCGAAACAACTTAATGCCCCTGTCCTTCTCTTTGAACGCTTTTGCATTCCCTATGGAGGATATGCGGCTATCGATACCATTGCCCCTCTTGCAGATATTCTGATTATGGTTGAGGATTTAAATCTCACAGGAAAGAAAGAGGCGTACGATAGTATCTATGAGAAGATCGGCTTGCAATTTTTTACCTTGAGGGAGGCTAAACCATACCTTGAGAAGCACTTCTCCTTCATCTATACCTGCGATAGAAAAACTATCGATTCCATCAACGCCCCGGTCACGGATTTCACGTTAGCAATTAAGGAGTAGGCTTCCGTACATTCACTGCTATTCTTTTTCAATCCCTACCCGCACCATAGTTGGCTTTAAAATCCGTACCACCTCCTTCGGATCTATCCCAATAAGGTAACCCCTTTTACCGCCGTTAATATAAATACGAGGAAGACTAAGTATCGTTTCCTCCATATAGATAGGCATCGCCGTACGAGTACCAAACGGTGAGGTCCCTCCTACCAGATAGCCAGAATGTTTATGAGCGGTCTCGGGTGCACAGGGCAAAATGGTTTTTACGCCAATGATTCTTGCGAGTTGCTTCTCAGATACCTGCAGATCACCGTGCATCAGGACCATGAGCGGCCGCTTTCGGTCATCCTCCATAATCAGTGTCTTGATAACAGCGTGTTCGTCTACTCCCAGCTCCCGTGCTGAAACAGCCGTCCCTCCCTTCTCCTGATAGTCATACAGGTGGTCAGAAAAATTAACCTTTACGGTTCTTAACACCCTGACCGCAGACGTCACCGGCATTTTCAGTTTTGACATGGCGCGTACTTCCCCTCTACTCAAGGTAAATCCACACTTTACTTGAACGCTGAGAGTCCATCCTCTTGAGTAATCATCCTCATGCAGAAATCATGCTAGTAAATTGTTCTAAAAATCTAGCGCAAGATATCGCAGTAACGATTACAGGTCAAACTTTTTAGGAAAGACTCAGACTAAACCATCCCAAGGGAAAGTCTTTTGAGTAAGGAAGCACTACTATCCTCATTGCACGCTATCTTACGTGTGGAATTTCTGTTTTAAAGGTAGGCGACCTCTAGTGAGTACCGTTTTTTTATAACTCCGTTTCGCTTTCATCTTCGGAGAGCGCATCAGGGGCTTCGAGTGCGATAGCCTCCACCATATCTGAGTATAGGGACTTAAACGGCTGAGAAGGAAATTCCTCATGCTCGCTTATGAGGTGTTCCACTATGGGTGAGGTTTTCACTCCTTCAATATATTCCTCTGTCCTGCGTAAAATATCGTGCGGGGTAGTCAATGCGCGGTTCTCCTCCCTTACACTCACTACTTCTGCACGTAAGAGCTCCTCAGCTAACCGCTCATAATCCTGGTTGCCAATAGAGTGTTTATCAAAGTCACCAATAGGAACCCCATGGTCTACTGTTTCTCTAAGGCGGATAGTGTAACGAATCACCGCCTCAAACACATTCTTCCCAAATTCCTCTCTCACCTTCTCCAGAACCTGTTTCGAGTAGCGGGTTCGATAGTCATACATGGTGATGAGTGCACGGGATTTGATATCGTGGCCAAGCTTATCCTTAAGTAAGATGATAATTTCCATTAATTTCGCCACACCACGAAGTGAAAAAAGGCTCATATCAATGGGAATAATTACTTCCTTGCTCGCACGGAGCGCATTGAAGCAAAGAAGTCCAATACTGGGAGGACAATCAATAATAATATAATGATAATGCTGAGTGAAAGCGTTGAGCGCCCGCAAAAGCTTCTCTTCTCTCCCCTCCACTCCCGCAAGTTCCTGCTCAACGGCGCTCAGGATAACGCTCGAGGGAGCAAGGTCAAAGTTATCTTTAATAGTAATAATGATATCCTCAAGTGATAAAAGCTCATCCTCCCGAGGCGTCATGACATGATACATACTCTTCTCAAGATCAGAAGGCTTTATGTTCAATCCCATAGTGGCGTGAGCTTGAGGATCACCATCAATAAGCAGTACCTTCTGGCCCTTAAAGGACAGCGATGACGCAAGATTAATCGCGGTAGTCGTTTTTCCACATCCTCCCTTTTGATTAGCAATTGCAATGGTTCTCATCAAACTTCCTCCTTTTCTGAAATTTATCTTTTAATTTTTAGTTGTATAAAGAAGGCGTCTTTATAACAAAGATAAAAAAATTATTCAAGAATAAAATACAATATATAGATATTTTTTTTCCTTGACTACTATTAATTGTATAAAAATATGTCTTTAGATTCTTACCTATGCAAATCTGAGAATTTCAGTGACATGGAGGATTTTTCTGAGCCTCAACACAATAGTGCTTAAGCATCTGTAGAACGGCAGGT
>Ga0209253_10006603_pt1 | contig 10033 bp, 10 predicted proteins | sample FrelakmetBRP12BR_FD_187145 | JGI IMG/M metagenome (GOLD analysis project Ga0209253, IMG submission 187145) | Freshwater lake sediment microbial communities from the University of Notre Dame, USA, for methane emissions studies - BRP12 BR (SPAdes)... | ecosystem: Environmental > Aquatic >...
CTCCTGCTGGTCCCGATCGTGACCCTTGCCGTCATCATCGGGCTGACGTTCGTTGATGTGCTGTATAGATAAGCGTAGCAGCTCTTTTTTTATCTCGTCATTCCCGCGCAGGCGGGAATCCAGTGCTTGCAATCCATCTGGATCCCCGTTTTCACGGGGATGACGAACTCGACAGTATAGATGTCATGAGGTTCTCATGCTCCACGGCTGGACAAATCTATCAAGCTCGGTCGACAGCGTTTTCCTGTTCATTATGGGAATATCGCTCGTCCTGCTGGTCGGCATCACCGGCGTGATGGTCTACTTCGCCGTCCGGTACCGGCGGTCGAAGCATCCCCGGCCAGAGAACATCGAAGGCAACCTTGTACTTGAGATCGTCTGGACCGTTATCCCCACGCTCCTCGTGCTCGCCATCTTCTGGGTCGGCTGGAAGGGCTTCGTGTACATGCGCACCGTGCCGCAGGACGCCATGCTCGTAAAGGTCACGGCCCGCATGTGGCAGTGGGGTTTCGAGTACGAGAACGGCAAGACGGACGGCGTCCTGAAGGTCCCGGTGAACCGGCCGGTGAAGCTCGCCATCACATCCGCCGATGTCCTGCACAGCCTCTCCATCCCCGCCTTCCGGGTAAAGGAGGACGCCGTGCCCGGCAGGGAGAACTACCTTTGGTTCCAGCCCGAGGTCGCCGGGTCCTACGATCTCTTCTGCACCGAGTACTGCGGCATGGGCCACTCGGCAATGATCACCAAGGTCGAGGTCATCCCGCAGCAGGATTTCAATGCATGGTACCGCGAGGCGGCGGGGAAAGCGGCTGGCGGAAAATCTGGTCCGGACGGGGCGAAGCTGTTCGCGGAAAAAGGCTGTTCAGCCTGCCACAGCATAGACGGCTCGCCGAAAGTGGGGCCGACGCTGAAGGGAGTCTCCGGCCGCCGTGTCACGATCCTGACCAACGGCAAGGAACGCGAGCTCGCCGCGAACGACGAATATCTCCGGAAGTCCCTGGTCGACCCTCAGGCGGATGTTGTGAAAGGCTTCCCCCCCATCATGCCGCCCCAGAAAGGGGTCCTCACGGACGCGGAGATCGACGCGCTCGTGGAGTACATGAAGGGCCTGCATTAGCTTCACACTCCCTTCATCCCTCCCCTCAAGGGAGGGAACTCGTCCCCTCTCCCCTCGCGGGAGAGGGCCAGGGTGAGGGGAAAACTATGAAAAACATCAAACACTATCTCGTCCTCTGCCGGCTGCCGATCTCCCTCTTCGCGACCTGTTCCGCGCTCACGGGATATCTGCTCACCGGAGCGGTCTCTGCGGTTACGATCTCCTTCCTGGCGGCAGGTGTCTTTCTCCTTGCCTGCGGCGCCTCAGCCCTGAACCAGTTCCACGAGCGCGACCTCGACGCGATGATGGAGCGCACCCGGCTCCGGCCGCTTCCCGCGGGGACCATGACCTCCGCTCACGTTCTTGTTGTTTCGATGATGCTGATACTTTCGGGCCTCATTCATCTCGCTCGTCTGGGCTGGATGTCCTTCGCGCTCGGTTCACTGGCCATCCTGTGGTACAATGGTCTGTATACACGGCTCAAGCGAACAACGGCCTTTGCCGCTGTTCCCGGGGCTCTGGTAGGGGCGCTCCCGCCTGTTATGGGATGGACGGCGGGCGGCGGAAACCTTGCCGATTCCCGGGTCTTCGCCCTTGCCGCGCTCTTCTTCCTCTGGCAGATCCCCCATTTCTGGCTGCTGCTTCTCAGGAACGCCGGGCAGTATGAGAAGGCCGGCCTCCCGACCCTTACGTCGATCATTCCGCAGGTACTGCTGACGAGGATCACGCTTCTCTGGATCGCGGCCGCGGCGGTCGCAAGTCTCGCTATGCCTCTCTTCGGCATTGTCCGTTCACCCTATGCCTACGCCCCCCTTGTAATCCTGGCCGTCTGGGTTTCCGGTTCCGGGCTTGAGATCATCACACGGGATACCGCCGCTGCAGCCCTGCTCCCCGCCTTCAGACGCGTGAATATCTTTATTCTCCTGTTCATGCTTCTTGCCGTATTCGACTCCTTCCTGTTGAGAGGATGAAAGGTCTTCGATGCCGTTGTCCCGGATAGAAGCAGCCGGAAAGCTGCAGCAGCTTTTGATCGAGAGCTCTCCCCTCATCGAGGAGTATACGCGGGAGCTCTGTCCCGGCTGCACGGATGTTTGCTGCAGACAGAAACACGGCATCTACCGGGAGCGTGACATTATCTACCTCAATACCCTGGGAACGGCTGTCCCAGCCCGCGATCCGGCAAGATCGCCAGATGGACCCTGCGAGGCACTAAGTGAGCGCGGCTGCATCCATCCCCGACAGTTACGACCGTTCAAATGCACCTGGTATTTCTGCGATCCCATTATCCTTGCCATGCAGGAGCGGCCGCAGCGGTCAACGCGCGCGCTCACGGCCTTCATGGAAGAGATGATCCGGCTCTACGATGAACTGGGACATTGATCGATATGGACAAACCGTTAGCAAAACAGGCGCAGGAGTTCGCGCGGCTCTCAGGCGGATTCAGAGCAACGCGGGTGGTCTTGACCGCGAACAATCTGGGAGTCTTCGAGCATGTGGGAAAGGGTGTGGCCGCTCCGGAACTGGCCAGGCTCCTGAAGACCGATCCGCGTGCCACGGAGATCCTGCTCGATGCAATCGCCGCCCTCGGGCTGCTCAGGAAATCGCGGGGCATCTATCGGCTTACCGCTACGGCAAAGGAGTTCCTGCTCCCGGAAAGCCCCTGGTACCAGGGTGATATGCTGCGTCACCTGGACGCGCTCTGGAAAAACTGGTCCGGCCTCGATGAGGTGGTCAGGACCGGCATGCCGAACCGTTCGGGAGGCAGGCAGCATGACGTCTTCATCCGGGCCATGCATAATAACGCTATTCTTCGCGTCGAAAGCATGCTCAAGGCACTTGATCTGCGCGGGGTAAAGCGAGCCCTGGACCTTGGAGGCGGCCCAGGGACCTACGGTATCGAGCTCGCTAAACGCGGGATCGAGGTCACCCTCTTCGATCTTCCCAATACTGTCGAGATTGCCCACGAGATGATCCGGAAGGCAGGCGTCAAGAACGTCACGTTTCGGGGTGGAGACTTCCAATTTGACGATATCGGCAGCGGCTATGACCTGGTCCTCCTGAGCCAGATACTTCATTCTCACAGCCCCTTGGAAAACATCGCGCTCATCAGTAAGGTGTACGACGCGCTCGCCCCGAAGGGCATGATCGCTATACACGAATTCACCCTCGCTGAAGACCACGCCTCGCCCGCGCCGGGCGCGCTCTTCTCCGTTAACATGCTGGTGAACACGGCGGAGGGGCGCAGTTACTCACCGAAGGAGATGAAGGACTGGTTGACGCAGGTGGGGTTCGGTCGCATAAAGATGATTGCTCTTGGCGACACCGTGGTAATAACCGGAAGGAAGAGATGACTGAAAGAAAAAATGTGGACAACTGCCCGGTCTGCACACTTCCGGTCAAGGACTGCATCTGTTGTCCCGAGTGAGGCCATGTCTGCCCCCTGGACCAGGGGGAGAGCTACTGTCCGGTGTGTTTACCCGCTCCGTTGACGACAGTGTCTCCATCTCGCCAACCGGGAGCCCCTCGTAGAGAACGGACAAAGAAACAAATCTAACTCCTGTTTAAGGTATTCAGGTAACGTCATCCTGCTGCCATTCTCAATTCATTAGCTCCGGTCGCGCTCGATCGTAATATACAATACTGATGCATTGGCCAAATAAACCTCCCAGTGTGTCGAGGCCGACATCAACAAGAGAAGCTGTTCTCACGGGCACATATAACTGGTGAAACTCATCACTTATGGCATAAAGCACAACAACCGCCAAAGAAGAGCTTGCCCAGCGCCACCACCTCCGCTCATGAGAGCCGGCCCGGAACGCTCGAAACAGCAATACCCCGAGCACCAGATACTCGATAACATGCGCCGCCTTCCGGATCACCCCATTGATCATGATGATCTCTTTCCGTGAAATTGACGGCGCGAAGAAACGGATGATCTGATCGATAATACGCAATGTGCTTCTCGAGGAAAAGGCTTCCGTTGACATCCAATACATAAAAACCATCCCCAGGATGACCGGAATCCAGTATTTGAAATTGCGCATGAACCTCATTTCTTTCAGCCGATAGATGTAAGTTGAAACTTGCATGTATTGTAGCAGATTATAATGGCACATACCAACGGAATCCTCCCACCATGATCCGATAGATCAGCCAGCCATTCCGGCGGATTCCTTCGGAGTATTGAAAGTATTACCCCCACGAGCGATCACATACTGCTGTTTGTATCATGGATTTTATGATACAGTTTTCGAACAATAACTTCCTCCTGAAGTTGTTGAAGTTGCTATCCTTGACAGCATATGAAGTTTCATCCCGTACTCTTCAGAACCTACCCTTAGAATACCCATTCGCCTTCGTTGACATGTTATGAGATCAGTCATATATTTGTTGCAGCGTATGCTGGAAAAGCATATACATATATATGAATCGTGGAAGCTTGATCATCTGAAAAAGTAGCTACCTGTAGGGAAGCCTGACATCTATATGCAAATGCATAAATATACCTGTAGATACTTTCATATACAGGTAGATCACAGTTTCCATTCCGATTATACCTGGTCAATACTTCTCATCATTAAAATCGCGACACGAACTACCCCCAACTTGTGAACGCTAGAAAACAAAAAAAGAGCTAATTCCTTTAAGGAGTTAGCTCTTGTTGTAGCTCTTGTCCCCGTCTGTGTTCAATGGAGACTTTCGGAAAATATCAAAATATCACTTAACTATCAAATAGATATGGTGGAGGCGGCGGGAATTGAATAGTTTGTCCAACCTCTCGATAATCCTCGATTATTTGTTAGCGACAATACGAGATACCCCGAATAACTACCCTCAAAATGTTGGATGCAGTAAGACGACGTTGGACAAATTCGGTCTTAATAGGACATCAACTTTATCTACAGCCATTTTTGTAGTCTTCACCTACTAGTCTGCACTGGACAAATTGTCAACAGCGCAGCAGTCTTCTGGTTTTAGATTACACATGATCTCAGGCTTAAGCAGTGAGCGCCCTTGAGGCGGGAATCTCCTATAAGCACTTATTAACATCCATTAAGGGAGGCACAGGATGAACAGGTTCATACGCTCAGGAATATACGTTTTTCTGGCTTCTGTCGTCGTCGGGGAGCTGCTCGCGCTTTCGGTCCCGGCGAAAGCACCGTATCTCGAGCGTATCAATGCTGATCCGAACGGCACCTGGTATATCATGATGTCCATTCCCTTCCATTGTGATCTGAATCACTGCATGTCTGCAGCCCCTTATCTATAATCCCTCCAGTCACATCAATCCGTCCAGCGACAGGACCAGCTTCTGGAGCACGGTCGTGCCGATGAAGGGCGGCGAATCTTTCGCCTGGCTGGGGATGGTGCTGAAAAATGCCCGGAAGAACCCTCTCCGTCTGGAATACGTCCAGACCCTTCAGGCATGAGGTCCCGGTCGGTCAGCCACGTCTATGCGTTCATCCTTACAGGAGGCGGACTGCTCGACGAGGAAGATAAGCAGATCGAACATCCTGTTCTCGGATAAGCAGGACCGCGTAGTGCACACCATCAATGGTAAGCCGACGGGGCTGACCGTGTCATGATGATAATTTTTAAATTTTAAATAAAAAACCTATGGCGAAATTTTTAAAAACAAAAATAATATTTTTAATAATCATATTTGTTTTGGCGGCAGCGAGCGCAACCCCCGTATACGCTGCGCCAGCTTTTGTCAGAGTTGCTGGGAAGCTAAGTCCGAATGATCCTAGTTCGGTGGTAAATGGTACGACTTATAATCCAATGCAAGGTCAGGGGAAGATCGACATTACTGGTGTTCAGGCTGGAAACTTCTTGGTTGTTATAGCAAGCCTTAGTAATACGCAGATTACAACAGTCACCAGCAACACTGGGGAAGTTTGGATCAACGATGTTCATTCGACCGTTTCGGTGAGTGATTCTCTCGACATATTTCATGCTTCTAATGTCTCTGCTGGAAACAAGACAATCTATATTACTTCGCCCCAAACCAGGGCACTTCGCGCGGTGGTTCTGGAATACTCTGGTGTGGCGCCCAATTCTCCAGCTTATCAGACTTCAAAGGGCTCCCATATTTATCCATCAGGTGGTCCTACCGTAACTGGGAGTGCTGGGTCAGTTACAACCACGATCCCCAATAGTCTGATAGTTGTTGGTTGTAGGACGGACAGTGACTTCATGGGGTGGTCACCCGGTCCCGGATATACCATGAGAACCAATCCCAACACAGGAAGCGAGCCGGATCAGAAAGTAGGAGTTGAAGACAAGGTCGTCGCAGCAACCGGAACCTACGCAGGTACATTCACCTTCAACTCGGACCTTTTTGCTTGTGGAATGGCGGCTTATGCTCCGTCCGAGGGTGGTGGCGGAAAGAGGCCAGCCGCACCAACTGGATTAACTGTTCAGTAACAAATCCACGGGGTAAACCATCCCTATCCCCTCGATGCCTGTGCCAGGTCTTTCGAGATTCTACCTGCAACTCTGCAAAGATCACATCTTCAACTTGAACTATTCACACCGCATATGCCCTGCAAAAAGCTCATAAACAGGAAGTTGATATTGCAGAACGAATATATCATAAATCAAATTATCATACAGTATCTTTCGCATGATACCATAAGTACAGGATGTACCTCTCGATGATTTTTATGCACCATTAATCGAATCATTAAGCGCTTATCCTTATTGTATCCTCATGAGAAGTGACTGCGATACGCTCAGCGGTAGCAGTCTAATATGTAGGAGCATACCCCGACCTCTTACGTGTTATCAAAAAAAGAGCTAATTCCTAATTGGAATTAGCTCAAAGACGCGCAAGTCTATAGGGTGGCAGGTTTGTCTAGATGCCAATAAAACCATTTAAAATCAAGGACTTCATAAATGGTGGAGGCGGCGGACGTCAAACAGTTTGCCCAACCGCCGATTATACCATCATAATTCGCAATTTTATTTTTACGATATACTCCCAAAGCTATACTAATAGTTTCCGCTGCTTTTACCAATTGAACCGGAATCCATAATCAAGACACTGTCTTTGCGATGAAGACAACTAAATAATACCGCACCTATGACCTGGTTGCAAGAAAGATATTCGATCGCGTTTTACATCGCTCAGCTCCGCATGTTTCATCACGACTGCGCCGGTGCTATCAGCTTCCGGATATCCTCAACGTACCAGCAGGTGCAGCGCGCGGACAACTTCACCGGCTTCGGATACTTGCCCGATTTTACTCCGGCCCACCATGAGCTTTTGCTGATCGGGATAATCGGCGGTATCCCTTTTCTCCTGTCCCCCAGAATCTGCCATAACCTCAGCAGTCCGCTTTCCGGGAGAATGTATTTTATCACCTGTGGCTCTCTGTCCATATCAACGCTCCTCTTTTTATTAAGTTGCCTTGGCAATTTGTGACTGTGTAGCACGATAAACGAACCTGGGAATTTTGTCCAGATACCAAAATGGTAGTATTTTCGTCTGAAACTGACCATTTTGGGGCATCTTATCTCGTTAATTCGTTGATGTAATGCTACGTCACATCATGTATCTCGACGCCTCATCAACTACTGATCCGCAATTTGACGATTTCAACAATCGATAACGTTTCACGTGTTCTCACTGACGACCGAGCTGTCTCGATACAAAAGGAGAAGCCTGGCCGAGTAGTGTAATAACCCGTTGTTGCTCGGATGTCCTTTTGTCTATGGCCGAAAGAAGACGCTTGATCTCTGTCAGGTCCTCATTGCCTCCCGTGGTTCCCTTATGCCTTGACTGGACTTCCGCGCGAAGCTGTGCGATTTCCTGGGAGTGTTGCTTCCGCAAATCCTCCAGTACGGCGGTGAGAATATGTTGTTGGTGACCCTGCCGGATCATGTCGCGGATCACGTCAGAGATGGTCATTCCACGATGTGTCGCCATTTCTTCGAGCTTTTCTCGTTCCTCATTCGATAGCCTGAAGCTTTTCCACATTCGTCACGTCCTCCGATTTGAATAAATGGTGTGATGTTATGTTAGGTGATGTGACGTTACGTCACATCACTTTTCTCCTCTTAGCTGGTGTGATACATTGTGATACGTTGAATTATAAGACAATCCTGCATTTTAAGAGCAGCGGCGTGTCACGCAACGTGACACTCAAATAACGATAATTAATCATATGTATCAATCCGCTCCCATTTGTTCGTCGCCGTATGTATCACACGCCGCTCAACTTTAGTTGAGTGGTGTGTGAGAGACGACGCTCGCGTAGCACCCGAACTGCATGGCGCTCACGCATATACTGCAAACGCGATAACGCAAACCAGCGATGTTAGCCCATAGCGAATCCAGCCGATTACATCCCGATATCCAAAACTTCTCAGTGAGGCAAAAAGAGCACCGAACAGGGCTTGTTGAGTAAAGACGACGTTCGGTACATCGATACGGAGTTGCCTGAACTTTGCCACACAAGTTGCGGTAAGCAAGCCGCAGGTATTTAAGCTTCACAAAGAGCGTGTCTTTACGCATCTCTGTGCGCGATGCCATTTTCCCTGTATCAGGGTCCTCTGCTGTATAGTTCTATAGCCGTGCTTCTGACGGCGTACTTGAAATTTCTTAGTACTGACGACAAGGTTGATTTTGCCCGGTTACGCCACACTTCCTGCTCCTGCTCCGAGAGTGAGTCAAACACTGCGGCCTTTCTGCTGTAGGCTTCTTCTTCGGCTTTTTGCTTGTTTGCTTCGGCTGTGCGCCTTAGTTCTGCTGCTGCTTTTGCCTTTCGTTCTTTTTCAATTCGTTCGTGGTAAGGAATGTAATCAGATGGTGGGGTAATGCCTTTCAAAAGCACGGTCGACAGGACAGCCACCGGGTCTTTAACAGTCCTGCCATTTCGCCTGTAGATCACGATAAGCATATCGAGCGAATCAAAGACGCATTTTGAGCCGTATTTTTGAATGAGCATCCGCAACGCCGGTTCGCTGATCTTATGAAAAGCGGTGCCGTTTACGAGCTTTTTGATGTCATCAACATCAACAACCGGAACGGCAATTCGCAGGGAACTGCCAGGCAACCCTGGTCGAGCCGGCTCCTGCAGAAGGGGGGTTGTTGTATTCTCTTTTATTAGTTTTATATTTTCTTGGTGGCACTCTGACACCTGGGGAGGTGCCGGTATGTCACCAGGGGTAGGTGTCATCATGACACCAGGGGGGTAGGTGGCACGGTGGCAATTGCTCTTTGTCCCGGTCTTCCGATGAGGGTGAGGAGAAGAGAGTAAAATATACCGATTGGTGGCAAACCCGCCGTCAGGCCGTGACCGGCGCTCTACGCGAAGAAGCCCTTTCTTCGAAAGAGCGGTAATAGCCCGTTGAGCCGTCCTAATGCTTACCCCGGCGCGTCTGGCCACGGTCTGAACGCTTGGTCGCATCTCAGGGCAACCTGAGTACGATCTAAGAGCTATCCAGGCGAGCTTTTCTGTTCCGCTCAGGTCCGGCCGATCGAGCAGCCAGTTCCAGACAGCCGTAAACGGATCTCCGCTCTGATCTCGAATCTCTATTTCGTCGCTGGATCCGATCAAGGTATTTGATGTCTGGCTTTTCATGGCAGCGTTTCACAGTAATGAATCCCGGCCATTTTGTCCAGATACCGAAATGGGGTAAAATAAGGGCATTAGATGACCTTTTTGGGGTATCTAATGCCCTTTTGCCGCTCCTGCTGTGGATAATTGCGGGGCATTTATGGTTCAAAAGGGAGCCCGGTGAGGGCGGATGGGAGCGCGACGATGTCTCCCGATCGAAGTGAGGGAGTCTTCGGCGCGTTGGGATGGGCGGGTGATAGAGCGAAGGCACGGGCCTTGCCGCACTATGCAGGGCCAGTGACTGAGCGGACAAACGGCTTGGTGCCGGAGCAGAGCGGAGGCACGAAGCCCACCGAATCGCTTCGCATACCTT
>Ga0209253_10006604_pt1 | contig 10031 bp, 9 predicted proteins | sample FrelakmetBRP12BR_FD_187145 | JGI IMG/M metagenome (GOLD analysis project Ga0209253, IMG submission 187145) | Freshwater lake sediment microbial communities from the University of Notre Dame, USA, for methane emissions studies - BRP12 BR (SPAdes)... | ecosystem: Environmental > Aquatic >...
GCCGGAGGATTTCAGTTCTGTGCGGATTTGATCTTTGAGGTAGGAGGAGTACCCGACGCGGTCGATCAAGAGGTCGAGAAACCGTTCGACGGGAAGCAGACTCTGGGCCTTGAGTTCTTCCACCGTTTCATCGCTGACCGGCACGTAGCTGCTCCCCATGTGGAATACCACATTGTAGTAGCGGTTTTTGCCGATGCGCTCGAACCGTAGCCCCTTCACCTAATCCTCCCAGACCGCTTCGTACTCATATGGCTCTCGGCACCCGTAAAGCATCTATCGATATTCGTGCGAGACTCGCGAGAAAAGCCGGGCGGGTCAAATGTTTCATCTTCACGAGTCGCGCCTGTCGCGCACGTCTTGCCTGTCTCGCTCACAATCAAGCCCTGCGAGAGAGCCCATTCTAGACAACCGGACCCTGGAAGACAAGGTATAGCTGGAGGAGCCCGCACCTCAAGTAGTCTCTCTGGTGGTGATCATCAATCTGCAAGGAGTCCAGAGTCTGGATTAGGTTATTGCCGGCTCGATCGGGTTGACGTGGTGTGTTCAAGCTGGGGGGAAATCGAGCAGTTCCATCTCCCGCGACTGCCAAGCCATGATCGCGCTGCGCACATGCATTTTTTCTTTCAGCTTGGGAAATTCCTCACGGATGATCGCCGCGGCAAATTCTGCCAAAAAGCCGCTCTTGAGTTCGGCGCGCGCACGGTCAATACCGATTTCGTGGTAGAGCGATTCGGCGAGCAGCAGAAAGCCGTCATCGGGGATACGGCGGGTTTGCATGTTGGCCGCGATGATGCCGGCCGCCTTGCGGATGGGGTCGGCGAGGTCGGGACTGTAGGGGCCGATGATCAGCGCCAAGTTGGGTGCGTGCAGCCAGTCGAACCCCCGCCCGATGCCGATGATCCATTCGCGATGCTCGATGTCGAGTTCGCGGTTGCTTTGCCTGATTTGCGAGATGTGAGCGATGTTGCCCTCCACGAGGGGCAGCAAATCTTGCCGTATCTGGTCGGACATGTCCGGGTAGAGCCGCGCCATTGATGTGGGCAGGCTGTCGTGAATTGTGGAGGAGATGGTGGAGAGGTCCAGAGTTTCTCCATTACTACCATGGAGCACCAGGGCATCTTCATCGGTCTCGAAACCGCATACCAGCGGATACACCGTGCTGTGCCCCTTACCAAAGACCGCTTCCATCTGTCGTTTGATCTCGAACGTGTGATTGCGAGCAGCGTCGGTGTTGTAATTAAAACCGGCACAGCCGCGATGGAAGTCGCCCTTGGAATAATGGTACGTGATAAGGGCTAACGTGCGTCGCCCCTGTCTGACCATGCCCTGGACATAATCTGACATTACTTCTCCGAAGTGCGGCCAACCCAGGTCGAAACGCCCACCGAGACTGCGGAATGGCTGGACAATGCCGGCCGGCGTGCTGGTAGCCACAGACAGGTTAAGGCGTCCATCCATGCACTTAAGCGCGACGACGGCGGTCGGATGCTGCGCGGTATAGAAGCTGCGTGCCAGAAAGGATTCTGGGTTTTGGAATTCCGCCGAATGGAGGTGAGCACGTTCGATCAACCAGTCGATCCGTTGCCGTATGGGCATGCTGCGAATGACCGCGTTGTCTACGATTATTGGCATCATGCTACTCCATGGACCGTTGCTATCATTTTGAAATAATATGAGTATGCGCGCCATGCTACAGAAACAGATTGTTCGTGGTCAATAGCAGGATATATGTGAGTGACTTTGAGTTGAGCGATATCGAACTACGCGCACGGTGTGATATCGCTCATACCGGCAGATGGGGAATAGTTCGGAATCACAGCACGCAGTAGGTCGTGAGGAGGAAGAAAGAGACATATCAGACTAGCTCAGTCTCCGTCTAGGTCTCTGTGCGCCCGTAATTCTTGGAGTGCGTTGAGGATTTCAGCTGGCCGCGGGGGGCAGCCAGGAATACGAACATCGACAGGGATGTGGCGTTCGACTGGACCAGTCACGGCATAGCTGCCTTTGAAGGCTCCGCAATTAATAGCGCAGTCGCCAAGGGCGATGACAATCTTCGGATCAGGCGTCTGTTCGTACACATCTTTCAATGCGTGCTCCATGTTCACGGTGACTGGTCCTGTTACAACCAATGCGTCCGCATGTCGCGGCGACGCCACGATATGGACCCCAAACCGTTCCACGTCATACACGGGGTTCGCCAAAGCGTTCATCTCCATCTCGCAGGCATTGCAGGAGCCCGTATCCACTTCACGGATGGCAAGAGAGCGCCGAAATGGTTTGGTCTTTCCGACTGCCTCGGGATTGATTGGTCCTTGGGATGTTTCAGCTTTTGGATGCTGCCCCGTGACCACGCCTGTTTTAAGACTTTTCTTGAGGATAGGAAACATAGGTCCCCTCAGATAATAGGATCAACTATTAATTCGATGATTTCGTCATTGCGGCACGAATCAGTGAATAAATGATTCAATCACCCATCATCAATTCTTCAGAGATCGTTCCCCGCATACGACATGTTGAAGCTCTTATTGATCACGGGAAAATCGGGAATGATATTGCCGAGTACCGCATACTGAATCGCGGGCCAGTTGACAAACGACGGGTCGCGGATTTTACAGCGATGAATCCCTCCGTTCTCTGCAGCCATCACCATGTAAAGAATTTCGCCACGCCATCCCTCGACTGCCGACAAGGCCCACGTTCCCGATGCAGGCTTTCCGGTCGGCTGCGCCACGATCGGTCCCTGCGGAATGTGTTGCCGAATTTCTCTGATCAGTCGAAGAGATTCATGGATTTCATCTATCCGCACCCGCATCCGCGCCCGCACATCCCCATACCGATAGAGCACCACGTTGGGCGGCAACTCGTCATAGGCGGCAAATGGATGGTCGCGACGAATATCCCGATCAATACCCGATGCCCGGCCCACGACACCCATCACCCCGTGGTCCCACGCAATGCTGTTGGAGAGGACTCCCGTGGTCTCTACACGATCCTTCAAGGTGGAATTGGCAAATGCAATTTTCTCAAGTTCTGTGAAATCGAGCTCGAGGCCATCCAGCTCTGCAATAGTCTTGGTCAGTTGTTCGTTGGTCACATCAATGCCGACGCCACCAACACAATTCACCCCCCGCAGGAATCGAGATCCGGTCAGCCGGTCATTGAGCTGCATAATCTGTTCTTTCATCCGGCCACAATGCGCATGAGGGAGGGAGTACGCCACATCGGTACAGATCGCGCCCACGTCGCCGAGATGGTTGTACAGTCGTTCAAGTTCCAGAAAGAAGCTCCGCAGATAACGAGCGCGACGCGGCACCTCCATCTGCATCAGTGTTTCGACTGCTTGGCAATATGCGAGGCTGTGGCCGACCGTCGTATCGCCTGAAACCCGCTCGGCGAGTGGCACAGCTTCCGTGAGTTGCTGCTGCTCAAATAGCTTCTCTACTCCTCGGTGCTTCCAAAAATGATGGAGTTCAAGCTGCATTATCGGCTCACCAGCCACGGAGAACCGGAAATGACCCACCTCGATGATCCCCGCATGGATCGGTCCAACGGCAACCTCGAAGACCCCTTCGCCTTCAATGTGGCGGAACACTTTTTCCCCTTGGACGCGCCCCAAGACAGAATCCCATCGGAAATCTTTTTTGAGCGGGTGGGAGCCTTTGGGCCAGTGCTCATGGCGGACGAGCCGGCGCATATCCGGATGGCCGACGGGGATTAGGCCGAACATGTCGCGAATCTCGCGCTCATACCATTTCGCCGCGTGGATGTGCGGCGTGATGGAAGGGAATAGCCGATCCTCTCCCTGGAGATCCGTACATAGCAGAAGCCACTCTTGACCCTCCGAGAGCGTGAACAAATAGCAGAGTTCGAAGCGCGTCTCGCGCGGCCGATGGTCTACGGCCCAGAGGAGTGACAAGGCTCCGCGCAGATTCGGATGCGAGTGGAGAAAATGCGCCACTTGAGGCACAGTGTCTTTCTTAACCTGCAGCCTCGGCGTACCATTGATCGGAGTCATTTCCACGATAGAAGCTGCATAGGCCTCCTTCAATAACGATATCGCGGTCTGCGCATCAGCCATACTCTTACCTCACCGTTAAAATCGCCGCCACGACTCTTTTCATCGGGCCGCCATTATCCCGGCACCAAAAGTCTTTACGATAGACGCCAGCATTGTCTCCAGACCAGGTGGAACATAGAGGCCGATGATTCCCAACGCGACGATGTTGATCCCCACGGCAGCGCTCGTAAAGATGCGACACTGACTGCCCAACGAGGTGCCCACCTCTCCCGGCGCTCCGAGCACCATACGCAATACCTGATAGAGCAAGGTCACAAAGGCCAGCGCGAGCAGAGCCAAAAACACATAGGCCAATTCCGGCCTGACGGTGTAGGATCCGGCAACGATCAACACTTCGCTGGTAAAGAGTCCAAAGGGCGGCATCCCTGCCAAGGCGATGCCAGCCACGAGGATAGCGGCTCCTGCGACCGGCATCTGACCCAGCAACCCCGTCACCCGATCGATTGATTTGTGGTTGTACCGGAGAAACACGAGGCCTGCGCCGTAGAAAGCCGTGGACTTGGCGAGGGCATGGTTCATCAGATGCCACGCCCCTGCAAAAACCCCGATACCGCCGATGCCGAATCCCAGCAATGCGATCCCGATGTGCTCGATGCTGGAGTAAGCAAAGAGTCGTTTGTAGTCTCGCTGGACCAGAATATAGATCGCCGAGACGGCAAGCGACAGCAGCGCCAATCCGATCATCAGCTTGCCGGCAAATTCCGGTCCAACGGACCTATCCGTTATGGCTTTGAATCTCAAGATCGCATAGACGGCAATCGTCAGCATGTTCGCCGACAACATCGCACTCACCGGTGTGGGGGCTTCGGCATGCGCATCGGGTAACCAGGTATGCATTGGCGCAACGCCTGCTTTCGTCCCATAACCGATCAACGCGAAAATGAAGGCCGCTTTGATCGCAGCAGGATCCAATTCCGCAGCCACTCGATAAAGCTGAGACCAGCGCAGTGCCTCGTTCGACACACCCAAGATATGTTCCGAAGAGTAATACACGAGGATGGTGCCGAACAATCCAAGCACAATGCCGACCGAGCCCACAATGATAAACTTCCAGCCCGCCTCCAGCGCTGCCTTGCTCCGGTCAAACCCGATCAGCAACGCCGCCGTTAGGGTGGAGCCTTCGATGGCGATCCATAAGATAGCGATGTTGTCCAAATTCACGGCCAAGAGCATGGTGGCGAGGTACAGGTCGAACAGACATAAAAACTGGCTGTAGCGTCTCAATGACAGGTGCCCGCGATCCATTTCCTCTCCCACATACCCCACGGCATAGAGCGTCCCGCTGCTCCCCACGAAGCCAAGGATCAGATCAAGCCACGCGCTCAACGCATCCGCCTGCAGAAAGTCCCCCACAAACACTTCGCCGACAGCGATAACTTGTCCCGCAACAAGCGCGGCAGTGGCCAGCATCGTTCCAGCCAGCGCACACTGAAGGACTTCGATGGCCCGCCGCTGCTGCACGAGCAGGCTTCCAAGTCCCGCAATCACCGGAGCCGCGATTAAGAGGAACAGAGGCCAGGACATCCGGTGCTACTCCTTCACGGTCGTGAGCTTGCTCGTATCCACATTGTCGAGAGTGTCTTGCAGCTGATGGGTGTAGATGCCGATGATAAACGCACCCACTAAGAGATCGAAGAAGATGCCTAACTCTACGATCAGAGGCATCCCATACGCGGCCGCCGTTGCCCCTAAGAACAAACCGTTTTCCATGACCAGGAAACCGATCACCTGTGTCAGTGCCTTCTTGCGTGCGATCATGATGAAAAAGCCGATGAGCACGATCGCAAGCGCGATTGCCAGAGAATCGCGGGTGAGCAAAAAGCCCAGCGGGATGATGGGCTGAGTGATGAAGAAGGCCAATATCACAAGCGCGCCACAGATCAGCAACCCACTCGGCACATTCACATTCATTTCGAGATCACGATTCACATCCGACCGTTCGATCACTTTCTTTAAAATCAACGGGATGGCCACGGCCTTGATGACGATGGTGAGCAAGGCGGAGATGTAAATGTGATGAATGTCCGTGAAGAATGCGACAAGGGCTGCGGTCATAGCCAGAAAAACCGACTGCAGAATGTATACATTGATACAGGAAGAAAGACGCCGCAGCGTCACAATCGCAAAGCACGCTATCAGCAACAGAGCTGAGCTCAAATTCACCAATTGAGAGCCGATGTCTATAGAAGAGAGTGCCACGTCAGCCTCGCAAGATGTAGAAAAAGACCACCCCTAGCAGCGCCAGGATAAAGGCGGCGCCTAGAAGCTCCGTCACACGGAACAACCGCAGTTTGGCAATCATGCTCTCCAGAATCCCGATCAGCACCGCAAGCCCTGCAATCTTCAATAGGTAGGCCACGAGCCCGATCCCGATCGCGGCAGGCGTCAGCGTGGTCGCAATTCCCCAGGGCGCAAAGAGGTTGGCGATCAGGGAAAGAAACACAACGAGCTTCATGGCGGCTGCCCATTCGATCAAGGCGAGATAACGGCCCGAGTATTCCAGGACCATCGCCTCATGGATCATGGTCAGTTCGAGATGCGTCGCCGGATTATCGACCGGTACCCGTCCGGTCTCGGCGATCGCCACGATACAGAGGGCTGCCAGCGCCATCAGATGCGGCGCCGGATCCGTCACAACGCTTTCCAATAGCGCCGTCTTATGGACAATGGTGCTGAGATTGGTGGAACCCGCGGTCATCGCGACGGCAAAAATGGAAAGGATCATGGCCGGCTCAGTCAGCGACGCCACCAGCGCTTCCCGGCTACTGCCCATCCCGCCGAACGCCGATCCGGCATCAAGTCCTGCGAGGATCAGAAAAAACGTTCCCAGCGCCAGGAGGTACACGAGCGCGATGACGCCCCCTGTAAAGCTCAGAGGAGTCAGGGACGCGAACGTGGGAACCAGCAGACCCGCAGAGAGTGTGGAGGCGAACAGAATGTAGGGCGTGGCGGTGAAGATCCACGAGGTGGTGGACGAGACCACCGGCTGCTTCCGGAAGAGCTTGGCGAGATCGGCATAGGGCTGGAAAATGCCGGCACCTCGCCGGCACTGGAGCCGTGCCTTCACCTTGCGAATAAGCCCCACAAGGAAGGGAGAGATACCCAGTAACACGATGATTTGCGCAACGACGAGCGTAATAGTTTGCAGCATCCTGTCGCTCAGTTTATCTGGTCCATTCGGTTCACTGGTGTATTTGGTTTCTCTGGTTGAACTACACAAACAAGATAACCAGACAAACAACGCTTCCTTACAACGCGAACAGCAGTAGCACCACCAACGCCACAAGAATATAGGCCAAGTTCAGATGCAGACTTCCGGCCTGACGTATGCGCACCCGGTCGGCGATTCTCACAAAGACATTGATCACCGGATGGTACAAATACTTTTCAAAGATCGGCTCGATGTGAATCTCAAATCGCCGGTGTTTGGTAAAGTAACGGGACTCTTCCAGAAACTCGGTCTCGAGTTTGATCGTCGGCTGGTAGATGGTGCTGAAGACTCGCTTGATGGGTTGGACAAACCCCGTGGCCGTGTACTCCAGCCGTGGCGACGAATTGATCCCGCAGCCCCAGGTTTTGTAATAGCGCTTCACCAGGTGTCCGCCGAAGAGGAAGGCTAAGAACAGCCCGAGGAGGCCGCCCGCAATCAGCAAGGCCGCCAACATGGGTGGTGAGACACTGGCGAACTCCACGTTCGCCGGCGCCAAGGCCCATCCATCGAACGCCAATACCTTGTCGCTGATCGACACACCCGTGAGCGGCCCGGTAATCCGATCAAGGAGCGGCACCACGATCATGGGAGCCAATCCAAGTCCGACGCACAATACGGCTAGGATGCCCATCCCGATCCGCATCGGAATCGGGACTTCTTCGGCATGGCGTGCATGGGAGCTCCGGGCGAGAGCCAGAAACGAAATGCCGAAGACCTTCGCGAAACAGACCAGGGCTAACACGCCGGTCAAGGCCAACATGGCCGCGGCGATCGGAAGCATCAGTTTCAGAAACACAGTCGGAAGCTGAAAACTGAGAAAGAGGCTTTGGAAGACCAGCCACTCGCTGACAAATCCATTGGTGGGAGGTAGAGCGGAAATTGAGATGGCCCCGATCAAAAAGAAAGCGCCGGTCCAAGGCATACGTCGGAGCAAGCCGCCATACTCCTCCATGTCACGCGTGTGAGTCGCGTACAGTAGCGAGCCAGCGCCAAAGAACAGCAGGGCCTTGAACACCGCGTGATTGATCGTATGGTAGAGCCCTGCCAGCAGTCCGAGGGCGGCAAGTTCCTTCAGCCCGTAAGACTGAAAGATCATGCCGGCCCCGATACCCAACAAGATAATGCCGATATTTTCCACGCTGTGGAATGCGAGGAGACGCTTGAGGTCATGTTCCATCAACGCATACATCACGCCCAATAACGCGGAGACCGCTCCGACCACGAGTACGATAAACCCCCACCACCAGGGGAACTGTCCACCGAGGAAATCGAAATACACTCGGATCAATGCATAGATCGCAGTCTTGATCATGACGCCGGACATCAGGGCTGAAATATGCGACGGTGCCGCCGGGTGTGCGTAGGGTAACCAGACATGCAGCGGCACAATGCCCGCTTTGGTACCAAATCCGATCAGCGCAATCAGAAAAGCCAGGGTTCTCATTCCTTCAGACAATGGCTGCTCCGGATGCCGGAAGGCCTCGAACGAGAACGACCCACCCGCTTGGAAGAAGATCAAGAAGGCCAAGATGACGAACGCCGTTCCGACATGCGTCATGATCAGGTAGAACAGCCCGGCATACCGCACCTCGGCCTTCTTGTGCTCCGTCACCACAAGGAAATAGGACAGCAACGACATGAGTTCCCATGCGATCAAGAAGAAGAACCCGTTGTCAGCAATGACCACGAGTGTCATCGAGAGAAGAAACCCGTTGAAAAGCGCCCCAAGCGCTGCGATCGAGACGCGCCCATAAAATTCAGTCACGTACCCGATCGCATAGACGGATGCAGCCAGGCCAGCCAAGGAGATCGTCAGCACAAAGAACGACGCTAAGGGATCGAGTCGGACGGCGAAGCTCAGAAAAGGAATGGTGGATTGCACTGAAGCCGTCCAGGGTTCCTGTGCGAAGAGGCCCATGACTCCGAGCAAGATGCCTGCTCCACTGCCCAACCCGGCAGACCCATGCGCGAGAACGTTTTGTATTTTTGGCTTGGCGGGAAAGCACAGAGGGAGAAACAGTCCGGCTACGTAACCCGCAAAAAGCAGAAAAAACAGATTCAACATGTGCTCTCGATCGGGTTACAGCTCCTGTGAACTATTGCCGGCACAATCCGGTTCTGGAGATCGTAGGTGACGCCGAACCGAGTATAGGGCTTGTCCACCATGAAGTTGGCGTAGAGGCGCCAGGTGGGCGCGGGGATTTTTATGTCACCCTTCGCTTGAATCTTCGGGTGAATCGTGATGGTCTTTTCCTTCGTACTGCCAAGGTACGGATGCCAGATTACCGTCTTGTGCATGCCGGGAAGAATGCCGCCGATTTCAAACCGGCCTTCCTGATCCGTCATCGGATAGTAGCGGCTCACCATTTCACGACCGGGCACAGCGAAAGATTGCGACGATAGAGATCCGCTTCGATATGTTCCCATGATCACCGGTATGATCGTGTTTCGGCTTAGCACGCCGTCTGATCGCCCTCAGTACGGACATAGATTGTCTCGGCTTCTATGAGGTCAGTGTCAATATGGTGGTAAGTCACCTCTGCATATTCACCTGTGTAAACATGGGAGAAATCAATCCATTCTTTCCCTCGTAGAACCAGGGTCTTTCTCCCAACACGGACACGAACTCGGAACGCCGTGTCGCCAGACACGGTAGTCTTCACGTAAATCCACCGAGTGCCTCTGATATCTTCCTCGATTCGATCGAGACTGCCACAGATCATCGGCATGTGTGATCCTCTT
>Ga0209253_10006605_pt1 | contig 10029 bp, 7 predicted proteins | sample FrelakmetBRP12BR_FD_187145 | JGI IMG/M metagenome (GOLD analysis project Ga0209253, IMG submission 187145) | Freshwater lake sediment microbial communities from the University of Notre Dame, USA, for methane emissions studies - BRP12 BR (SPAdes)... | ecosystem: Environmental > Aquatic >...
GGAAGATCCGGGTGGCCATCGCCAAGCCGGACATATGGCAGGTCATCAAAGGCATCCTGAGATGGAAGAGCATCAGCCTGCTGCTCTCCTTTAAGTGGAAAGCCGAGCCCAAGCACCCTGGCGAGTTCTAGTCGTTATGCGCACTCAACAAGCCAGAGGGGTGAGGGGGGTACCCCCATCCCTCTGTTTTCGGGTCTGGTGCCGGCACCAGTGCCGGTACTCTGTGAAGAGAGGGGAAATAAGGTCGTCTGCCCGGCAGAGAGATTATATAAGTAGAAGGCTACTTCAGCCGAAGGAGAGAAAATACTTGGATTGGTTAGAGGAGGTACCCGATGGTCGGTATTAAATCCTTTGGTGCCTACATACCCTGGCACCGGCTAGACCGACAGCAATTCCTGAAAGCCTGGGGAGGCTTTGCCATCCCCGGCGAGAGGTCGGTGGCGTATTACGATGAGGACAGCGTAACAATGGCCGTCGAGGCGTCGGTGAACTGTGTGAAGGACTTCGACGCGCAGAAGATAGACGGACTTTACTTCGCCACCACATCAGCACCTTACAAGGAAAAGCAGTCGGCCGCCACAATGGCTCTGGCTCTGAATATGCGGAGCGATATCCGCACCACGGATTTCACCACATGTCTTCGGTGTGGCTCGACGGCGATGCTGATGGCCTACGACACCATCAAGGCTGGGTCGGCCAACAGCATACTGGTGGCTGCAGCAGATTGCCGCGTCGCCGCACCGTCAGGGATGACGGAGCAGTCGCTGGGAGACGGCGCCGCTGCGTTCCTCCTGGGAAACAAGGACGTGGTCGCCGAGATACTGTGGACGTACTCGATATCCGACGATCTTGTCGCCACCTGGCGCGGTGAGAACGATGTGTTCCTCCGAGGCTGGGAAGAGCGCATGGTCATGGACGAGGGCTATTCCAAGATAGTCCCCATGGCGATCAACGGGATACTGAAGAAGAGTGGGATGAAGAAGGAAGACTTCACCAAGATAGTCTTCGATCCGCCTGGTGATGCCAGGAGGCATGGCAAGACGGCAAGTGAACTCGGTTTGAACCCGGCGCAGCTGCTGGATCCGCTCGGCTTGTTCATGAACATGGGCATGACCGGAAGCGCCATGGCTCCCCAGATGCTCTCGTTGGCGCTGGAGACGGCGAAGCCGGGCGAAAAGATTCTCTACTGCGGCCATGGCAACGGCGCTGACGTAATGATCCTCCAGGTGACCGATGCCATCACCAAGCTGCCCCAGCGCCGGGGTTTGATGAAGCATCTATCTGTCAAGAAGTCCTACGACAACTACGAGAGCCTGCTCAAATGGCGCGACATCGTGCCCCTCGAGGCGGCGAGAAGGCCTGATAAGCAACACATACGCATGCCGGCAACCTGGCGCGACCGGAAGGTGCTCCTTGGACTGTGGGGCGTCAAATGCCGGAAATGCGGGCAGCCTCAGTATGACAACGGCGCCATGAGCACCCCGCCGATACGTGTCTGCGCCAAGTGTCAGTCTCAGGATGACTTTGACGACTACTGCTTCTCCGGGAGAACGGGCACCGTGTTCAGCTACACGCATGACCAGCTGGCGCCCGTGGTCGACCCGCCGGCATCCATAGTGCTGGTGGAGTTCGATGGCGGTGGTAGGGCCTTCTTCGACCTCACCGATAGAGATCCGAGTGAAATCAAGGTAGGCACCAGGGTGGAGTTTACCTTCAGAAAGCTGCAGCTCGACAGGGGACTGACCAACTACTTCTGGAAGGTTCGCCCAACGAGGTTCTAAAGGAGACAGATGAGATGGCAGGAAGCATAAAGGATAGAGTGGCCATAGTCGGCATGGGTTGCACCAGGTTCGGTGAGCTCTGGGACAAAGGCCCGAGCGAGCTGATAGTAGATGCAGTGACCGAGGCGTATAAGGATGCCGGCGTCACATCGAAAGACATACAGGCGGCGTGGGTGGGGACCCTCTTCAGTGGAATGGGGGGGCGCTCTCTCAGCGAGCCGTTGAAGTTGCAGTACATACCGGTCACCAGGGTGGAGAACGCCTGCGGCTCGGGACACGAGGCGATGAGGGGTGCTGCATATGCCGTGGCCGCCGGCATATGCGACGTGGCCCTCGCGGTGGGTTTCGAGAAGCTGAAGGATGAGGGTGGTAGTGGACTGCCTGGTATGGAGAACCGCTCCAACACGCACTATCAGTCGACGCCGCCCGGCATGTTCGCCATGATGGCCACCAAGTACTTTGAACAATATGGCTTGACCCCTGAAGCCGGCAAGACCATGCTGGCCAAGATATCGGTCAAGAGTCATAAGAACGCGGTATCGAATCCCAAGGCCCACTTCAGACGGGAGATAACGATAGAGCAGGTACTGAATGCTCCCATCATCGCTTGGCCGTTGGGTCTGTTTGACTGCTGTGGCGTCAGCGACGGCGCAGCAGCCGCTATTCTTGCCCGTCCTGAAATTGCCAAGAAGCTTCGTCCGAATCCCGTGTACATAAAAGCTCTCCAAATATGCGCCAGCCCCGCGTCAGGACGGATGACCTCGGACTACGACTACGCCCACGTTGAGGAGGCCTATCGTGGAGGCATCGCTGCCTACAAGGAGGCGGGGATCAAGGAGCCGCGGAAGGAAATCGGCATGGCCGAGGTCCATGACTGCTTCTCCATAACCGAGGCTGTCACCATGGAGGACCTCCAGTTCAGCCAAAGGGGCAAGGTCAAGGAAGACATAGATGCCGGATTCTTCGAGATGACCGGTGGGCTGCCGGTACAGCCCGACGGAGGGCTGAAGTGTTTTGGGCACCCCATTGGTGCATCGGGAATAAGAATGGTATATGAGCTGTACCTGCAGCTGCTGGGCCGGGCGGGCAAGCGCCAGATAAAGAACCCGAAGCTGGGCTTGGCCCACAACATGGGCAACGAGCCGTATGCACCGGTGGTCAGCATATGCATTGTGGGGCTTTGACATCGTGGGGTAGGGTGAGATTCGTAGGGTGCAGCAGAATGCTGCCGGGGTTCGAGGTGCCCACGCGTCACGTGCAAGCTCTGCTTCGCTCGTGCCCCCATCGGGGCGTGCAGAGGGGCGAAGCCCATCTGCATTCTTTGCTACCCCCAAGAGTGGGGGCTCGGGGGTTGAAGTAGTCAGTAAAAGAGACAAGGAGCAATCATGATCGTCGGAGGCTGCGATGCAGGCTCGGCCGCCGGCAAGGCCGTGGTCATGAAGGACGGAGAGATCACCTCATATGCAATCATCCCCTACACTGCGAAGCGTGATGTGACGGCCCGCGCTGTCATGGATGAGGCGCTCAAGAAAGCGGGCCTCGCTTCCATAGAGGATTTGGATTACATCGTGGGCACAGGCTATGGGCGCCTCAAGGTCCCCTTCGCCAATGAGAACGTCTCGGAGGTAGTCTGCCACGCCAGGGGCGCTCACTGGCTTCGCTCCTCCGTGAGGACGGTGTTGGACATCGGCGGGCAGGACTGCAAGGTGATATCTCTGAATGACAGGGGCAAGGTCATGGAGTTCGTTATGAACGACAAGTGCGCGGCGGGGACGGGGAGGTTCTTCGAGGCCATGGCCAGAACCTTGGACTGTGGGCTGGAGGGGCTGTCATTGCTCTCCCTCCAGGCGAAGACCCCAGCCACCATCAGCAGCCAGTGCAGCGTGTTTGCCGAGTCCGAGGTGATAACCCTGGTCAACGAGGGGGTCAACCCGGCGGATATCGCCGCGGGCCTCCACAAGTCCGTAGCCGGGAAGCTGAATACTATGGTCAGGAAGTTGGGCCTCGTTGAGGACATCGTGCTGACGGGCGGATGCGCCAAGAACGAGGGCCTGGTCAAGGCCCTGGAAGAGAAGCTGGGGGTGGAGATCAAGAAGCTGACCCAGGACCCCCAAATCGTCGGAGCCCTGGGAGCAGCCCTGATAGCCAGACAGAAGCTGAGCGATGGGTCCCAGGCCGCTTCCAAAGTGAGGCAGGGCTCGTCGTAGTCTGACGGAACTGGCATATGCGCCTCCTTTGCCAACTGCAACCCGGCGAGTGACGCGACTACTGGAGGTAGGGAGATCGTCATGAAAGCTCTGGTTACTGGCGCCACGGGACTGGTGGGGAGTCACATTGCCGAGCGCTTGTTGGCGCAGGGACATCAGGTGCGCGCTCTGGCCCGGAAAACGTCGAATTTGGATCACCTCCGGGCCACTGGCATCGAGGTTGTCTTCGGCGATGTCGAGGATCGGAACAGCCTTCCCCCGGCGCTCGAGGGCATTGAGGTAGTGTTCCACGCCGCGGCAAGAGTGACGCCGGGATGGGGTTCCTGGCAGCAGTTCGAGTCTACCATTATCAAGGGCACGGAGAACATGCTCTGGGCTAGCGCCAATGCTGGAGTTTCCCGCTTTCTTTACGTCAGCTCATGCGACATATACGTTGAGGCCTGCTACGGAGGCATACTCGCCAATGAGTCCACACCTTGCCACATCACCTTCACGCCTAACAACTATTACGAGTGCGCCAAGCTGCAGGCCGACAGACTGGTCTTCGACTACAAAAGACCGGACAGGCTTCAGGTGTCGGCCGTAAGGCCAGGCTGGGTTTACGGACCCCGGGACAGGCTTCTGAGTGACCGGATTGCCCGCCAGCTTGAGATGCCCATCGTGGTGTGGCCGGGAAAGGCAAATCCCAGGGCACCGTTAGTGTATGTCTCTGATGTCGCCGATTGCGCCATCATGGTGGCCACGAGTAAGAAGGCGGTCGGCCAATGCTACAACGTAGGGCCTCCCTACGAGATCCGGTTGCGGGACTTTGCCGCCGCCATGGCTCGGGCGATGGGCCGACCGGAGCCTAACATCCACATTCCGTACGAATTGGCCTACGTCTGGGCTACCATTCTTGAGTTGTGGTCAAAGCTGAGCCGCGCCAAAGAGATGCCTTACCTCAATCGCGCCAGCCTTGGACACCTGAAGAGGGAACTATTGCTCGATGTCTCCAAGGTCAGGACTGAACTCGGATGGGAGCCCAAGGTCTCGGTTGACGAAGGCGTCAAGTTGTATGTGGAATGGCGGAGGAGGCAGAAGAAAGGTTAGCTTCCCACCCAGAATTCTCAGGATTCTATGCAAGGAGGCGTCATGGTCGGAACAGTGTCATATGGCGCCCCGAGGAAAACAGTATGGGAAGGAGGAGGGAATCATGAAGATGAAGGCAGCTGTCCACTATGAGATTGGCAAGCCGGTGAAGGTGGAGGATGTCACGCTTGATGATCCGCAGGCCAATGAAGTCCTCGTGAAGGTGACAGCCACGGGGATTTGTCACTCAGACATCCATTTTATGCATGGCCATATGCCCCAACCGCTCCCGGTGGTGCTGGGTCACGAAGGGGCGGGGGTGGTGGAGAAGGTCGGCCCCGGGGTCACTAGTTTGAAACCGGGTGACCATGTAATCATGGTGGTGATCCTTTCCTGCGGCAGATGCCGCCATTGCATAGAAGGGCAACCATCGGTGTGTCAGGAGTGGCTCAACTACCATTTGATGGGGACCTTGCCGGGCGGAACCAAGCGTCTGCACAAGAATGGTCAGGAACTCAGTCACTTCTTCAATCAATCCTCCTTTGCGGAGTACGCTGTGGTCACCGAGCGGACAGCCATAAAGGTTCGTGACGACGCGCCGCTGGATGTGGTATGCCTCCTGGGTTGTGGCACTAGTACAGGCATTGGTGCGGTGATAAACACCGCGAAATTCAAGGCTGGTGAGACCATTGCGGTCTTCGGCTGCGGCGGCGTCGGACTCAGCGCCATCATGGCGGCGAAGCTGTGCGGCGCGGACAAGATCTTTGCCGTGGACACCAACGACATGAAGCTGCAAAAGGCAAAGGAGCTAGGTGCCGAGTATCTTGTCAATCCTTCTCAGGAGGATCCAGTCCAGCGGATTGCGGCCCTATCCGGAAGAGGAACATCATACACTGGAGGCGGGGTCGATCATGCGATCGAGTGTACTGGAAACTTGACCGTGATGGCCCAAGCTTTCGACTCTGTACGCGTCGCTGGGAATTGCGTGCTGGCGGGCATGGCACCGCTCGGGTCGAAACTATCCGTTGATGCCTGGGGATTCAACGTGGGCAAGAAGATCATTGGATGCGTCCAGGGGGATGTCAGGGCCCAAATCGATATTCCGGCGTATGTCGATCTCTACATGGCTGGCAAGCTTCCCATCGACAAGCTTATCAGCAAGAGATACAAGGGCTTGGACCACATCAACGAGGTCATCGCCGATCTTGAGAATGGCAGGGTGGTTCGGGGCGTAGTCGTGTTCTGACCAAAGCATGCCGGGCCGATTGCGATGCGAACTCCAGCCCAAGATGGGCTGAGGGCGAGGTCGAAGGTCGCGGTTGGGTCTCGCGACTGGCAACGGAAGATTGACCGCCTATCGACAATCTGAATTGGCAATAAGGAGGGCACCCATGGCTGGTTTCGAAGGCAGGACGCTGGAATTTGACCTGAGCAACGGGAAGATCACCAAAGGCAAGCTGGAGAAGGACACACTGCGCAAGTACATTGGGGGGAGCGGTCTGGGAGCCAAGCTGATGTGGGACCGGACCGACCTCCACGTCGACCCGCTGTCCCCCAAGAATCCCCTCTTCCTAGTCACCGGCCCACTGAGCGGCCATACTCTCCCCGGCGGTTCGCGGTTCGCCGTGTGTGCCAAATCTCCCCTGACCAACATATTTGGAGAGGCCGGCAGCGGCGGCGACTTCGCTCCCGAGATGAGGATGGCTGGCTGGGATGAGCTGATCTTTACGGGAGCCTCTGAGAAACCGGTCTACATCCTCATCCATGACGACAAGGTGGAGATCAAGGATGCCTCGGACCTTTGGGGAAAGGGGAACTTCGAAGTCACCCACATTCTGAAGGAGCGCCACGGCGGCAAGAAACCCAAGGTGGTGGCCATTGGGCCGGCCGGGGAGAAGATGGTGCGCTTCGCCGCGGTATGCAGTGGCGAGAAGGACTTCGCCGCCCGTTGCGGCCTGGGCGCCGTCATGGGGTCAAAGAAGTTGAAGGCCATCGTGGCCATCGGCAGTGGCAAGATACCTCTGGCTGAGCCTGATAGGTTCGCGGAAAGACGCAAGGTGGCCATCAAGAAGACCAAGGAGCACGTGGCCACTCAAGTGCTTAGCATGATGGGCACGAGCGCTGCCGTAGAAGTGAGCATGGTCACCGGAGACATTCCGGGCAAGAACTGGTCAATAGTGGGCAACCAGGGTGCGGCTACGATCGGCGGCGCTGTGCTGAATAGCCCGGCTTTCCTCAAAGGCACCGATTCCTGTCATGGGTGCGTTGTGGGATGCAAGCGCGTGGTTGAGGTCAAGGATGGGGTCTTCAAGGGCCTGGGCGGCCCCGGGCCCGAGTATGAAGGGATCGGTGCTCTGGGCAGCAACCTCTTGATTCACGACTTGGGCGCGGTCATCAAGATGAATCAGATGTGCAACGACTGCGGGGTGGATGCTATCTCTTGCGGTGGAACAATAGCCTGGGCCATGGAGGCCTTCGAGAAGGGCATTCTGACGGCCAAAGATCTTGACGGCATCGAACTCAAGTGGGGAGATTTCGATGCCGCCATGAAGATGATCACCAAGATAGCCAGGCGCGAGGGCATCGGAGATGTGCTGGCGGAGGGCTCCAAGAGAGCGGCTGAGAAGGTGGGTAAGGGTTCCTCTGAGTTCCTGGTCGAGGTCAAGGGCATGGAGGTTCCCATGCACGATCCCAGGGCGCTCCATGGGCTGGCGCTTTCATATGCCACGGGTCCGCGAGGCGCCTGCCACACCAACGACCCGGCCTACTATGCCGGATCGGGCGTCTTCATCTGGCCCGAGTTCAACTTAACATCGTATGTGACACTGCAGGCCAAGACCAGCCAGGGGTGGGGTCCCATAATAAAGGGGAGCCAGGACCTGGGGCAGATACTTAACGCTGGCATACTCTGCTACATGGTATGGGTGGCGATCAACGCTGAAGACCTGGTTGATCTTATGGTCGCATCAAGCGGTTTCGACTACACTTTGCCGGAGCTGACCGAATGTGGCGAGCGGATATGGCACTTGAAGCGCGGCATCAACAACCTCATAGGGATGACGGCCAAGGACGACCGGCTGCCCGAGCGGATCCTTACGGCGGCAACGGAGGGCGGAGCGGCTGGATCGGTGCCTGATATGAAGGTGCTGCTGGAGGAATTCTACCCGGCGCGAGGCTTGGCGCCGGACGGACGCCCGACCAAGGAAACGCTGGCCAGACTGGGACTGAACGAACTATCGGCCAAACTGCATCGTTCCTGAGGGCCATGAGCATCAACTGGCAGATGGACGACGAAGCGGGCTTTGCCGTCCATTGAGCAGGTGCGAGATGACGTTTCTGCAGACTGGAGTCTGGTAGAACGTCTCTTCCTCTGTTCTTTCAGGATAGTGTGAATGGACAAGGATAGAATCATTGCGCTGGTCGACAGATCGCCGGAGCTTGTGGACAGACATGATCGAGCGGGATGGCTGAACCTGTTTTCAACGAACGCTGTTGTGGAAGACCCGGTGGGTGGAGGCCCCAACCGCAAGGGCCAGGACATACGCAAGGGCAAGGATGCCCTGAGCCGGTTCTACGACATCTTCATCGGCCCCAACAAGATCAAGTTCGATGTGCACCAGGACATCGTTGCCGGCGACGAGATGGTTCGAGAGGTTTCGATACATACCACCCTGCCGAACGGAGCCATTACCGTAGTGCACAGCTATCTGACATACAGGATCGTCGAGGAGAACGGAGAGCCCAAGATCGAGCGTATGCGCGCCCACTGGAACCTCAGCAAGAGCGCCCTGGCCATGATAAAGAACAGCGGGTTCAAGGGCATAGTCGGCTCCACAGTTCAGTTCGGCATGATGATCAAGGTGCAGGGCATGAAGCGCATCATGGAGTACTTCGCAGTAATCTACAAGGGGATCCTTAACAAAGGGATCAAGTCCGCCAATGCCTTCACCACCGCTGTCAATGCCAAGGACGAGCGCGCCTTCGCGCGCCTCTTGGATACCGGCGCCACTATCCATTTCCCTGTCGGCGGCAACCCCATATCCACAGACGGCTTCCTCAAAGCGGCGGGCAAGGACGCCAGACTGGAATTCAAAGGACTGCGATCATGCGGCTGGTTCACCTCCTGCGTGTTCGATGCCAAAGGGGGTGGTTTGGACAAGCATGGGGTAGTCTTCTTCGAGTTCAGCCCGAAGAGCAAGAAGATAGTCAGCGTCCGCTTCTTCTGGAACTAGGAGGCACGATTATTCATCGACTCTACGAGCGGTCTCCACGTGGCAATTAGAATGCCCTATTCTTTCTAGCTAGTCCTTGTCGGCACAAGAGATATCCTTGATGCAGTCTGCCGGGTAGAAGTTGTTTTCGTCTTTGTCATGATTGGGATACCACACCTGAGCGAAGAACGAATTCCTCCTTGCCTCGTCGTCATAGTTCCAAGGTGGTGGAGCGCAATCCGGACACCAGTGCCCCGCTCTGAGAATGGTGTATGGTTTTCCCGTAAAGACGTGCCCTCGAGAGCATTTCCATTGGAGTGACCCGTACATGTCGCCACCCCACTTCTTCGACAGACACTCGCCGCCTCTGAATCTGGCGGCGCCTTGCAGGTCTAACAGAGCGACCTTCTTCTTGGATTCATCATACCCATGGTCGAGCCTGTGCCACGCGGGCTCTGGATCCACCTGAGGCATGTTCACACCCCAGTCCGGAATGGCATCGAATGCCTCGTAGTTCTTGAAGAAGGCCGTGATCCTCATGTCGCGTCTATTCTTGTGCCAGTAGACAGTTCCATTCCTGTTGTTTTCGGCCATGTTCTTCAGGGTCTCGTAAGTGATCTGCTCCATCTGCTTCCGCAGCTCAGGGCTCTTCCTGCATTCAGCAGCCATCTGCTGCATCTCCGGCGGCACGGTCTTGGCCAGGTCTTCCCAGTAGGAGTCGAGTGTATCTCGCCAGTGATGCAGGTAACCGTTGAGAAGGTC
>Ga0209253_10006606_pt1 | contig 10028 bp, 11 predicted proteins | sample FrelakmetBRP12BR_FD_187145 | JGI IMG/M metagenome (GOLD analysis project Ga0209253, IMG submission 187145) | Freshwater lake sediment microbial communities from the University of Notre Dame, USA, for methane emissions studies - BRP12 BR (SPAdes)... | ecosystem: Environmental > Aquatic >...
TTTAGTCCAATCGCCCAGATTTACAATCACTTCAACTGGGTAACCGCCGCTTAGAATAAACAGCTTAGTCGCCTCTTTAGAAGGCGCATCATACAAAACCGCCTTAGGTGGCACAACGGAGCGAAACTCAAGCGCATACGCAGAAAAAGAAAAAACCAGACTCAACAATGCCAAGCCTGGTAATTGCAAACGCTTAAAAAGTTTAATTTGGTTTTGCGCCTGCATTTTCAGCTTGCTTTTGTTTTTGCTGCATATACAAAGCATCAAAATTAATTGGGTTTAACAATACAGGTGCAAAACCTGCGCGTGTGACCATATCTGAAACCGCTTCGCGCGCGTATGGAAACAAAATATTGGGGCAGGTCACTGCAACAATGACTTCTAAATTTTCTTCAGGCACATTGCGGATTGTAAAAATACCCGCTTGCGTCACTTCTACCAAAAATGCAGTTTTATCAGCCAGCTTAGCCGTTACCGTCACCTTAATTGACACTTCGAAAACGCCATCATCAAGCTTTTGCGCGCCATTGCCAATTTCGACATTGACCTGCGGCGCGGTACGCTCTGTAAAGACTTGTGGCGCATTAGGCACTTCAATCGAGGCGTCTTTGACGTATAGTTTTTCGATACCAAAACCAGGTTGAGCATTCTGATCCGCTTGTGCGGCTTCATTTGAAGCGGCGTTGTTTTCTTTTGCCATGTTATGTTGTTCCTAAAACGAGTAATGTTTGTTGTGGTTAGAGTAATCGTGCATTTTAACTTTTTATTGGCTTTTATTCAGCAATATTATTTAGACAGCCTTTTACTTTGCCAACAAAGGATCAAGCCCACCCGCTAAATCCAGCGCGCGCAAATCATCAAAGCCGCCAATATGTTGATCGCCAATATAAATTTGCGGAACGGTGCGGCGCCCAGTTTTTTGCATCATCTCGATGCGTAGTTCAGGCTGCAAATCGACGCGGATTTTATTGATTTCTTTCACGCCCTTACTCATTAATAAACGCTCAGCGTTAGCACAATATGGGCAAACCGCAGTGGTATACATTACAATTTTTGACATATTTTTTAAATCTCTCAAGCTTTTACTAAAGGCAGTTTGGCTTCTATCCAGCTTTCTAACCCGCCTTGCAGGTTATGCAACTTGCTAAATTGTTGCGCTTGCAAAATGGTACAAGCCGTTTTGGCGCGCATGCCTTTTTGGCAATGCACCAGCACAGGCTTATCTTTAAATTTCTCGATTTCTTTTAAACGATTTGCCAGCTCAGCCACAGGAATATGTTTAGCCCCTTGAATGTGACCACTCGCAAACTCTGCCTCATCACGCACATCCAAAATTAGTGGTTTAGTGCGGTTTAACATCAGCACCGCCTCGGTTGCGGAAACATTAGGCACGCCATTTGCGCCACGATTTAACAACGGCCAAAGCAAGGCAAGCCCTGACCCAATCGCCAAACCAATCAACAATGCATTTTGCTTTACAAATTCAAACATAATATTTAAACAACTTTCCTTAACCAAATGGCGCTAATGACAATAATTTCAATGGAATTACTACTGATTGCATGCGCTTTTATCAGCCGCCCATTATAATAGATATCTCGATAGTAATTTTAAAGATTTTAAGATGAAAACTACCCCTGTCATATTAATCATTCTTGATGGCTTTGGTTATCGCAAAGAAACCAAAGACAACGCTATTGCGCTTGCCAAAACACCCAATCTGGACTCGCTAAAGGCGAACTATCCAAACACGCTGATTAACGCCTCGGAACATTATGTGGGATTGCCTGACGGTCAAATGGGTAATTCCGAGGTCGGCCATTTAAACATCGGTGCGGGGCGCATTGTGTTTCAGGACTTTGAACGTATTAATAACAGCATTGCCAGTGGTGAATTCTTTCAACAGCCTGAGTTACGCAAGGCACTGCAACACTTAAAAGCAACAAATAAGGCACTGCATATTTTTGGACTACTATCGAATGGTGGCGTACACAGCCACCAAGACCACATCCATGCAATGCTGGAAATGGCAGCCAAACAGGGCTTGAGCAAAGTTTATGTGCATGCGTTTTTAGACGGCCGCGATACGCCTCCTGTAAGTGCTGCGCCATTTATTGATTCCTTGGAAGCAAAAATCAAATCCTTGGGTGTCGGCAAAATCGCATCCATTAGCGGGCGTTTTTTTGCGATGGATCGCGATAAACGCTGGGAGCGCGTAGAAGCAGCCTATACCATGCTCACCGAAGGCACCGCCGACTTTACAGAAACCTCTGCCAGTGCAGCCTTGCAAGACGCTTATGCACGCGGTGAAAATGACGAGTTTGTTAAATGCACAGTGATACGCCAGCCAAACGAAGCGCCTATCCATTTAGAAGATGGCGATTGCGTGGTGTATATGAACTTTAGAAGCGACCGCGCGCGCCAACTCAGTCATGCCTTACTGGCTGAAGAATTTGACGGTTTCCACCGCCGCCATGTGCCAAAACTTTCGGCCTATTTCACCTTAACCCAGTTCGACAAAAAAGAGGTGAAAGCCATACCGATTTTTGCACCATATACGGTCAAAAACACCTTTGGTGAATATCTTCAAAATTTGGGTCTAACGCAGTTACGTATTGCCGAAACAGAAAAATATCCGCATGTGACATTCTTTTTTAATGGCGGCGAAGAAACCATATTTAAGGGCGAAGACCGCATTTTAGTACCCTCTCCTAAAGTTGAGACCTATGATTTGCAGCCCGAAATGAGCGCACCAGAAGTGACTGACAAACTGGTGGAAGCTATTCTCAGTAAAAAATATAACGCCATTGTTTGCAATTTTGCCAATTGCGATATGGTGGGCCACACAGGCAATCTGCAAGCGGCTATCAAGGCCGTTGAAACCCTGGACGCCAGTGTAGGACGCGTGGTGTCAGCCATGCAAAGCATCGGTGGCGAAGTGCTCATCACTGCGGATCACGGCAATGCCGAGATGATGCAGGATTATGAAAATCATCAGCCACACACACAACACACTACCAACCTAGTGCCTTTGATTTACGTGGGGCGCAAAGCAAAACTGGCTGAAACGGGCGCGTTGTCAGATTTGGCACCAACGTTATTACAGATGATGGGCGTGCCACAGCCTGTTGAAATGACCGGTAAAAGTTTAGTTAAATTTGATGTTTAAGTTGCTGCAGCACAATTGGCTGGCGATATGCCTGCTATGTTTGTTAACGACGAATAGCTATGCCGCTAAAAAAATTGAGGCCGCTAAGGAAGATTTAAGCGATATCCAAGAGAAAATTCAGACGCTGAAAAAAGAACTGGATAGCAATCAGGAAGCGCATAAAGACGCGACAGATGCGCTGAAAGATTCTGAAACCGCGATTAGCGCCGCTAATAAAAAGTTGCGTGACATTAATCAGAAACAGAATAAAAACAAAAATACGCTTAACTCGCTTAAAAAACAATCTGTCAGCCTCAACGAAAGCTTAAGCCAACAGCAGCAACAATTAAGCGCCTTACTCAAACAGCAATACATGCACGGCAATCAAAGCTACACGCAACTTATTCTGCAAAACAAAAACCCAAGTGAAATTGCGCGTGATGTGAAATATTTTTCTTACATCGCCAAAGAGCATGCCAAAGTGATTGATGGCATGCAAGAAAACTTGATGAAAGTAAAAGAGCTCAACGATAAAACGGCGGAAGCATTGCAGGAGGTCGTGGATTTAAAGGCCAAACAAGAAGCCGAAAAGAAAGAACTTGAACAGCAAAAAAAAGAAAAGTCGAAAGTGGTGAAATCACTTTCTAAGCAAATTGCCGCACAGCGCAACGAAATTGATAAGCTGAAACGTGATGAAAAAAATCTATCTAACTTAGTAGAACGTTTGGCAAAAATTATTCCGACAAAAACCAAAAAGCCTACTAAGAAAAAAACTGGAAAACCATTCGAAGATGACAATGATGAAAAGGTTGCAAGCAATGAAGCCACGCCCACAAATGCTAACTCAGGTAGCAATTTTGCCTCGCTAAAAGGCAAGCTGCATTTGCCGGTACGTGGTGATGTAATAAATCGATTCGGCTCAACACGCGAAGATACCGGCGTTACCTGGAAAGGTCTATTTATCAGGGCGGCGGAAGGTGCTGATGTGAAATCGGTCGCAGAAGGCCGCGTGGTATTTGCCGACTGGATGCGAGGCTTTGGCAACCTGATTATTGTTGACCATGGTGATGGCTACATGAGCCTATACGGCAATAACCAAGCAGTATTAAAGCAAGTGGGTGACGAAGTAAGTGGTGGCGATGCAATTGCCTCAGTCGGCAATAGTGGCGGCAACGAAAGCAACGGTTTGTATTACGAATTGCGGAGCCAAAGCAAACCATTTGACCCAATGAGCTGGAGCATAATTCGCTAGTAATGCTCGTTAAGCTAAGTCAATCTTAATCCGCGAGTCCATCGCATAAGCCTGTACCTCATATGGACTTTGCATATAACCTTTCCGACAAGACCACAAGTATTTTATCAAGGTCATTCCATGCAAAAATTGAGCGACATGTGTAAGCTCATGGCCCAATAAACATAAGCCTTGTGGCGTATCTGCCTGATAATGGCCAGCACGAAAAAATATACGATTCCCTAATACCACTGCGCACATATCGCGCCGCAACCAAAACGGCACTTTGCCATCCACAATGCGCGCAATATGCAATACCTTTGGGCTGAAATATGGCTTAAAAAAATCACGCTCTTGAGCACTCAATGTCCGACCCTGCTCAAACATAGTGCGTGCTATTCACCAATTGCGTGCAAAATTATGCGCCGCGTGGCAGGCAGGTGTCTATGCTCAAACAAAAAAACGCCTTGCCATTGACCAAGTGCAATTTTTGCATCAATAATGGGAATAGACAGGCTAGTCTGCGTCAAGGCAGTGCGCACATGCGCTGGCATGTCATCTGGACCTTCTACCGTGTGAATAAACAAAGGGTCACCATCAGGCACCAGGCGGTTAAAAAATGCCTCCATATCCACTAACACATCGCTATCGTAATTTTCATTGATCAACAAACTGGCCGACGTGTGCTGAATATAAAGTGTGAGTAAACCTGTGTGTAAACCTAGCCCATTCGCCCAGTCTCGCACCTGCGTTGTGATGTCGTAAAGCTTGCGACTTTGCGTTTTAACGCTAATTTGCTGTGTAAATTGCTGCATGTTTTTCCTTAAACTTTGAGCCATTATCGCATTTTTATGCATCTGCTCAAATTGCATTTTTAGGCGCATAATCTGATTTTCTTTTGCTAATTAGGGTGGAAATTATGCAAATAAATCCTGAGCTTGATCTGATATTTGAACGCATTGTGGATGTGCCGCGCGAGCTGATATGGGCGGCTTGGACCACACCAGAAAAGCTGATGCCTTGGTTTTGTCCACTGCCATGGAAAACGGTTGAATGCGAGATTGATTTGCGCGTAGGTGGCAGATTTTATACTGTGATGCAATCGCCCGAAGGTCAAAGTTTCCCAAATATCGGCTGTTATTTAGAGTTGGCAGAAAATGAAAAGCTCACTTGGACAAACGCGCTTGAACCCGGATTCCGCCCAGCCAAACAGCCAGAAGCCAGCCCCGGCCATGAGTGCGCCGAATTTTTAATGACTGCAACGATTATGCTAGAACCGCACGCCAAGGGCACAAAATACATCGCTTATGTGAAGCATAATGATGTAGCAAACCGCATTAAACATGAAAATATGGGCTTTGAGGAAGGCTGGGGAACTTGCCTTGACCAACTGGTTGCAATTATCAAAAAAGGTGTAATACAAACTCAAACAAGATGCTCTGCAAGGCAGTATCCATGAGGCTTACAGGGCATATATAAAAGGAGAAAAAATCATGCTTAGAATGATTTTTGTTGCATTAATTATACTTGTGGTCATTGTGCTGATTTTGGCGGCTTTGAAACCAGATAGTTTTAGCATTTCTCGCTCGGTTAACATTAAAGCGCTGCCTGAGAAAATCGCGCCACTCATTAACGACTTTCACAACATGCAAACTTGGTCAGCTTGGGAAAAAATTGACCCCGCCATGAAACGCACCTACAGCGGCGCGGCGAGCGGCGTGGGCGCGAAATTCGCATGGGAAGGCAACAAAAAAATTGGCTCTGGCAGCATGGAAATCACTGAATCGTCACCAACAAAAATCGCGATGAAACTGGATTTTACTGCGCCTATGGTAGCTCACAACATGGTTGAATTTACGTTAACACCGAATGGCGACAACACTACCGTCAAACAAGTAATGTCTGGTCCCAGCCCTTTTATCTCCAAGCTAATGAGCCTGGTGTTTAGTATGGATAAAATGGTCGGCGCCAAGTTTGAAGAGGGCTTAGCGAGCCTAAAAGCATCGGCTGAGAAGTAGATATTACCTGCGACGGTAATAAAAGCTCGGGCCCCAGTAAAAACGGCTGCCCCAATATGGGCCGTAACCATAATGGTAATAAGGGTTATAGAACGGGCCATCAAAATAATCGTAGTAGTAGCTTTGCGCCAAGGCACGTTCGCGCTGTAATTGCTTTTGCGCTGCACGTTTTTCTTGCTCACGCTTGTTCATTTCATCGGCAATGGCATTTTGCTTGGCAAGTTCGTTACTTTCATGAATATAATCAAGAACTTTGGCATCTACGCCTTGTTTATTTAAATCAAGTATTTGCATGGACGTTAACTCGTAACGCGAATTGCTGGTTTTGATCTTTGCAATAATTTCATCCGCATTTTTGCCTGCTTTGCTATCCGCCACAATCTCATCCAAACTCACCGTAGCAACTGGTGGTGGTATTAATTTTGCCAATTCTTCCGGCGTGATTCTATCTACCTTGGTCTGCTGAGAGCCAGTGCTGGCACAACCAGCGAGCAATAATGCGCTTACGATTAAAGTAATTAATATTTTCATTTCAAACTCACTTTCTTTAAGGCAGGTGATGCACCTGTAATGCTCGCATCAAAATCATGTCGTTTTAATTGGTATAACCCCAATACTTTTTTCACATAGGCGCGCGTTTCTTTGTAGGGTGGCACTCCTTTGTATCTATCCACTGCGCCCTCACCCGCATTATAGGCGGCTACTGCGAGGGTGACGTCGCCTCTAAAATAAGAGAGCAACCAGCGTAAATATGCTACTCCGCCCTTAACATTTTGGCTTGCGTTATACGCGTTTTTTACGTTAAACCGCTCTGCCGTTGCGGGAATCAATTGCATCAAACCATGTGCTTGAGCATTGGATTTTGCTTTGATTTTAAAGTTCGATTCTGCCGAGATAATCGACAATACCAATTTAGAATCCACCTTATACCAATCGGCAATGGTATCCACCAGATCCAGTACCCAGCGCTTATTTTTAGGCAACTTGGCTACATATGCATCAATCGCGGGCGAGCCCAGAGAATCGCCATAATAGTGCGCGGGCGGGCGCTCCGGTGCCACTGCATCTAAAACGCAAGGCGGCGTATCGTTGGTTTTAATCTCAATCGTTTCCAGCATTTTCTGCGCCTCAAAATGCCCATGGGTGGATGCGATACCAAATAAATTAGCAGCATAATCACGGTTGGCTGGTACACCGCGCCCAAACGCGTACAACATACCCAGCCTGTACACAGCTTCAGCGCTACCATAGCGCGCAGCCTCGCAATATAAACTGGCGGCTTTCCATGCAGATTCGCCACTATTCTCGGCGTTTTTATCATCACTCTCAAGCACGCTGGCGCGCTCAAGCAAATCTTTCACAATCGGCGGTTCATTGTCGAAAGTCTCAAGTTCGGTCTGCGTATAGGCAAAGGAGCTTTGACTCACAAACAGCAGGCTTGCAAGAAATAATTTTGAAATTACAAACCTGTGTTTAGAGTTTATATGCACTTAAGCCTTATTAAACGTCATTTTTCCTGCCATACAATCTATTACGACCGTATCTTTGGCCACAAAATTCCCTGCCAAAATTTCACGCGCTAACGGGTTTTCAATCTCGGATTGAATCGCACGCTTCAATGGCCGCGCACCATATACTGGGTCAAAACCCGCACTGGAAATCTCTGCCAAAGCTGCGTCACTGATTGTTACGTCAATATCCAGCGCACGCAAACGGTTGGTGAGCAATTGCAACTGAATTTTGGCAATTGATTTCACATTCGCTTCATCTAAGCTATGGAAAACTACCACTTCATCGATACGGTTGACGAACTCTGGCCTGAAGTGCGATTTTACCTCACCCATTACTGCCAATTTCACCACTTGATAATCCTGATCCGCCATGCTTTGTATCATTTGCGAGCCTAAGTTAGAAGTCATGATGATCACCGTATTTTTGAAATCCACGGTGCGGCCTTGACCATCGGTTAAACGGCCATCATCCAATACCTGTAACAATACATTAAATACGTCCGGATGTGCTTTTTCAACCTCATCCAACAAAATTACAGAGTATGGCTTACGACGCACAGCCTCAGTCAGCGTTCCGCCTTCTTCATAGCCCACGTAGCCTGGAGGCGCGCCAATCATGCGTGCGACACTGTGCTTTTCCATAAACTCACTCATGTCGATGCGAATCAAGTGATCTTCAGAATCAAACAAAAAGTTTGCCAAGGCTTTGCACAGCTCGGTTTTACCAACCCCTGTTGGGCCTAAAAATAAAAAGCTGCCATATGGACGATTTGGGTCGCCTAAACCTGAGCGTGAACGACGAATCGCATCCGATACCAAACGCACCGCTTCATCTTGACCCACCACACGTTCGTGCAGTTTGGCTTCCATCGTCAGCAGTTTTTCACGCTCGCCGGTCATCATCTTGCTCACAGGAATACCCGTAGCGCGGCTAACGACTTCTGCAATTTCATCAGCACCTACTTCAGTACGCAGCATTCTGTTTTTGCTTTGTTCTGTAGTAGATTCTGCACTCGAAGCTTGTTTTAACTGTGCTTCTAGTTGCGGCAATTTACCATACTGCAACTCCGAAACTTTTTGCCATTCGCCTTTACGCGTGGCTTCTTCCATCTCAAATTTCACTTTTTCGATGGCTTCTTTAATATGCGCAGAACCCTGTACCTGTGCTTTTTCAGCTTTCCATATTTCTTCTAAATCCGCATACTCTTTTTCTAATTTCGTGATTTCTTCTTCAATTAAGCCAAAACGCTTAATCGAGCCCTCATCTTTTTCGCGGCGCACAGCTTCTCGTTCAATTTTAAGTTGAATCAAGCGCCTATCAAGTTTGTCCATTACTTCTGGCTTGGAATCAATTTCCATTTTGATGCGGCTTGCGGCCTCATCAATCAGGTCAATCGCTTTGTCGGGCAAGAATCGATCGGTAATATAGCGATGCGAAAGCTCTGCCGCAGCCACAATGGCAGGATCAGTAATTTCCACGCCGTGATGCAATTCATATTTTTCTTGCAAACCACGCAGAATCGCAATCGTCGCCTCCACACTTGGTTCATCCACCAAAACTTTTTGGAATCGTCTTTCAAGTGCGGCATCTTTTTCAATGTATTTGCGGTATTCATCTAAGGTTGTCGCTCCTACACAATGCAACTCACCGCGCGCCAACGCAGGTTTGAGCATATTGCCAGCATCCATCGCACCTTCTGCCTTGCCCGCGCCTACCATGGTGTGTAGCTCGTCGATAAACACGATGGTTTGTCCTTCGTCCTGCGCCAACTCTTTCAGCACAGATTTCAAGCGTTCCTCAAACTCACCGCGATATTTCGCGCCAGCCAGCAAGGCTGCCATATCCAAGGACAAAACTTTCTTGCCTTTCAGCGAGTCCGGCACTTCGCCATTCACGATGCGCTGCGCCAACCCTTCTACAATCGCGGTTTTACCCACACCAGGTTCACCAATCAATACAGGATTGTTTTTTGTTCGGCGCTGCAACACTTGAATCGCACGACGAATTTCGTCATCACGCCCAATCACTGGGTCGAGTTTGCCCATGCGCGCACGCTCGGTTAAATCTAAGGTATATTTTTTAAGTGCTTCGCGTTGCCCTTCTGCTTCCTGACTATCCA
>Ga0209253_10006607_pt1 | contig 10027 bp, 14 predicted proteins | sample FrelakmetBRP12BR_FD_187145 | JGI IMG/M metagenome (GOLD analysis project Ga0209253, IMG submission 187145) | Freshwater lake sediment microbial communities from the University of Notre Dame, USA, for methane emissions studies - BRP12 BR (SPAdes)... | ecosystem: Environmental > Aquatic >...
TTTCTCGGCTCCGCGCGACACGCTGCTGGCGGCGATCGCCGCGCATCGGCCGGCGGTGGTCTTCATCAGCTGGCCGAACAATCCGACCGGCAACCTGTTCGACCGCGCCACGGTGGAGGCGGTGCTCGATGCCGCGCCGGGACTGGTGGTGCTCGACGAGGCCTACCTGCCCTTCGCGCAGGACACCTGGCTGCCGCAGCTTGCCCGCCGGCCCAACCTGCTCGTGCTGCGCACCTTCTCCAAGATCGGACTGGCCGGCATCCGCCTTGGCTACCTGTGCGGCGACCCGGCGTGGCTGACCGAGTTCAACAAGGTGCGGCCGCCGTACAACGTCAATGTGCTCACCCTGGCCGCCGCCGAGTTCATGCTGGATGAGCGCGCGCTGCTCGAAGAGCAGGCGGCGCTGCTGCGTGCCGAGCGCGAGCGACTGCTCGGCCGCCTGCGCTCGCTTGACGGAGTGACGGCATTCGATTCGGCCGCCAATTTCATCCTTTTCCGCGTCGCCGGCGGCTCGGAAGCGGCCGACCGAGTGTTTGCGGCGCTGAAGGCGCGGCGCATACTGATCAAGAACCGCGCGCACGCGCATCCGCTGCTGGCCGGCTGCCTGCGCGTCACGGTGGGTACTCCGACCGAGAACGACGCCTTTTTCGCCGCACTGACCGCCAGTTTGTAGAACTTCGATGAGCACACGCAGCGCAGAAGTCGTCCGCAGCACCGCCGAGACGCAGATCCGGGTGGTGGTCAATCTCGATGGCGGCGGCCGCTCGCAGCTGGCCACCGGCATCGGCTTCTTCGATCACATGCTCGACCAGATCGCCCGCCACGGCGCGCTCGATCTGACGGTCGAGGCCAAAGGCGACCTGCACATCGACGGCCATCACACCGTCGAGGATGTCGGCATCACGCTTGGCCAGGCGGTGGCGCGCGCGGTGGGCGAGAAGAAGGGCATCCGCCGCTACGGCCACGCCTACGTGCCGCTCGACGAGGCGCTGTCGCGCGTGGTGATCGACTTCTCCGGGCGGCCCGGGCTCGAATGGAACGTCCCGTTTTCGCGGGCGATGATCGGCGAATTCGACGCCGATCTGGCGCACGAGTTCTTCCAGGGCTTCGTCAACCACGCGCTGGTGACGCTGCACGTCGACAACCTGCGCGGCGACAACGCCCATCACCAGTGCGAGACGGTGTTCAAGGCATTCGCCCGCGCGTTGCGCATGGCGGTCGAGCCCGATCCGCGCGCCGCGGGCGCGATCCCGTCCACGAAGGGCAGCCTCTAACGCGAAGCGTCGCGTGCACGCGAAGCGATGATCGCAATAGTTGACTATGGAATGGGCAACCTGCGCTCAGTGGCGAAGGCGCTGGAGCATGTCGCCCCGTCGGCGGCGGTGCGCATCAGTTCGGATCCCGTCGAGATCCGTGCTGCCGAGCGCATCGTCTTCCCCGGCCAGGGCGCGATGCCGGACTGCATGCGCTATCTGCGCGAGTCAGGCCTCGAGGAAGCAGTGCGTGTCGCCGCGGCGACCAAGCCGGTTCTCGCGGTGTGCATCGGCGAGCAGATGCTGTTCGACCGTTCGGAGGAGGGCGACACGCCCGGTCTCGGCCTGTTCGCCGGCAGCGTCGTGCGCTTTCGCGACGAGGCAATGCGCACGGCCGATGGCGGCCGGCTGAAGGTGCCGCACATGGGCTGGAACCGCGTGCAGCAGACCGTGCGCCATCGCCTCTGGGACGGCATTGCCGATGGCAGCTGGTTCTACTTCGTGCACAGCTACTATGTCGCGCCGCTGGACTCGGCGCTGGTCGCCGGCACCAGTGAGTACGGTCACGGCTTTACCTGCGTGGTGGCGCGGGATAATATTTTCGCGACTCAGTTTCACCCAGAGAAAAGCGCAGCCGCCGGACTGAAGCTGTACGAGAACTTCACGCGCTGGAACCCCTGACCGAAGCGCTGTCCCGGCTGCCTGTTCACCTCATCCCCGCCTTCCGAGTCTCTGTAATCCTCGGCGCCGTGCCGGCCCTGCCATGCTGCTGATTCCCGCGATCGACCTGAAAGACGGCAAGTGCGTCCGCCTGCGCCAGGGCGACATGTCCGACGCGACCGTCTTTTCCGAGGATCCGGTGGCGATGGCCCGCCATTGGGTCGCGCAGGGCGCGCGCCGGCTGCACGTCGTCGACCTGAATGGCGCCCGCTCCGGGCGGCCGGTCAACGAGGCAGTGATCAAGCGGATCATCGCCGCGGTCGGCGACGACATTCCGGTACAGCTTGGCGGCGGCATCCGCGACCTCGACACCATCGAGCGCTACATCGATGACGGCGTCGCCTACGTAGTGATCGGTACGGCGGCGGTCAAGAGCCCCGGATTCCTGCAGGACGCATGCAGCGCCTTCGGCGGGCACGTGATCGTTTCGCTCGATGCCCGCGACGGCAAGGTCGCCACCGACGGCTGGAGCAAGCTCACCGGCCACGACGTGATCGACCTGGCGAAGAAATTCGAGGACTACGGCGTCGACGCCATCCTTTACACCGACATCGGCCGCGACGGCATGATGAGCGGCGTGAACATCGAGGCCACGGTCGAACTGGCGCGCGCGGTCAAGATCCCGGTGATCGCCAGCGGCGGCGTCTCGAGCATGGCCGACATCGAGCGGCTGTGCGCGGTCGAGCCGGAAGGCATCGAGGCGGCGATCCTCGGCCGTTCGCTTTACGAAGGCGCGCTCGACTTCAAGGCGGCGCAGAGCCGCGCCGACGAGCTGAGCGACGGCTGAGGCCGGGCGGCGCGTGCAAGGCGGGCCGTCGGTCGCCCGTCGGTCATACTTGCACCATGCTCGCCAAGCGGATCATTCCCTGCCTGGACGTGACTGCGGGTCGCGTCGTCAAGGGCGTCAACTTCGTGCAGCTGCGCGACGCCGGCGACCCGGTCGAGATCGCTCGCCGCTATGACGGCGAGGGCGCCGACGAACTGGCCTTCCTCGACATCACCGCCTCGTCCGACGCGCGCGACATCCTGCTCACCATGATCGAGGCGGTGGCCGAGTGCGTGTTCATTCCGCTGACGGTGGGCGGCGGCGTGCGCAAGGTCGACGACGTGCGCCGGCTGCTGAACGCCGGCGCCGACAAGATCTCGATCAACACCGCCGCCGTGCTGAACCCGCAGCTGGTGGCGGACGCCAGCGGGCGTTTCGGCGCGCAGTGCATCGTCGTTGCGATCGACGCGCGGCGGCGCGCTGCCGATGACCCGGGAAAGGGCTGGGAGGTCTTCACGCACGGCGGGCGAACGGCGACCGGGCTGGATGCGATCGAATGGGCGCGGCGGGTGACCGAGCTGGGCGCCGGCGAGATACTGCTCACCAGCATGGACCGCGACGGCACCAAGGCAGGCTTCGACCTCGAGCTGACGCGCGCCGTGTCCGACGCGGTCAGCGTGCCGCTGATTGCTTCCGGCGGCGTTGGCAACCTGCAGCACCTCGCCGACGGCATCAAGATCGGTCGCGCCGACGCCGTGCTGGCCGCGTCGATCTTCCATTACGGCGAATACACGGTGCGCGAAGCCAAGGCCTTTCTCTCGCAGCAGGGCATCACGATGAGGGATGCATGAGGTGCGGGCGGTGAGCTGGCTGGACGACGTCCGCTTCGACGAACGCGGCCTGGTGACCGTCATCGCGCAGGACGCGGCCAGCGGGCGCGTGCTGATGGTGGCCTGGGCCAATGCCGAGGCCCTGGACGAAACGGCGACGACGGGCGAGGCGGTGTATTTTTCGCGCTCGCGTGGGCGGCTATGGCGCAAGGGCGAGGAATCGGGCCACCGGCAGCATGTGCGCGAGGTGCGGCTCGACTGCGACGGCGACGCGGTGCTGTACCGGGTGGAACAGGCGGGCGGCATCGCCTGTCATACCGGGCGCGAGAGCTGCTTTTATCGCCTGCTGCGCGACGGGCAGTGGCAGGCAGTCGATCCGGTGCTCAAGGATCCCGAACTGATCTACCGAAAATGATCAACGACGACGTGCTGGCCCGGCTGGCGGCAGTGATTGAATCGCGGCGCGGCGGCGATCCGGACGCCTCGTACGTGGCGCGGCTGCTCGCCCGCGGCGAGGACGCAATCCTGAAGAAGATCGGCGAGGAGGCGACCGAAACCGTGCTCGCCGCCAAGGACGCCGGCCGCGGCGCGCCGAAGGAGCGCATCGTCGCCGAGACCGCCGACCTCTGGTTCCACTGCCTGGTGATGCTCGCCCACTACGGGCTGCAGCCGCAGCAGGTTCTGGCCGAACTGCAGCGCCGCGCCGGAACCTCCGGACTCGAAGAAAAAGCGGCACGCAAGGCGATTGCGCGCGAATCAGGTCAATGACGAGGACCCCGACATGAGCTCGAGCTGCATCTTCTGCAAGATCGTCAATGGCGAGATCCCCAGCCGCAGGGTCTTCGAGGACGAAGACCTCGTGGTCATCCACGACATTCATCCGGCCGCGCCGGTGCACCTGCTGATGTTGCCGAAGGAGCACTTCGACAATCTCGACGTTGCCGAGCCTCGGCACGAACGGCTGTTGGGTAAAATGCAGCTCCTCGCACCGCGGCTGGCACGAGAACAAGGCGCGACGAACGGATATCGTGTCGTCACCAATAACGGCCCCGACGGCGGGCAAGAGGTCTATCACTTGCACGTGCACGTGCTGGGGGGCCCCCGGCCGTGGAAACGTCTGTAGTCGTCACCGGAGTTCATCATGGGTTCGTTCTCAATCTGGCACTGGCTCATCGTCCTGCTGGTCATCATCCTCGTCTTCGGCACCAGCAAGCTGAAGAACATGGGCAAGGATCTTGGCAGCGCCATCAAGGGCTTCAAGGAAGGCATCAAGGAAGGCACCGACGAGGTCGATGCCGCGGCGAAGAAGGTCGAGGAGAAGAAGCAGGTCGCCGGCCAGACGATCGACGTCCAGGCCAAAGAGAAGTCCTGATCGCCACCACCCGCCGGCAATCGGCTTGCGGCGCCGGCGGCTCCGAGCTGGCTCGACGCTGACCGCCCGGCCATCGGCTGCAAGATGTTCGATTTCAGTTTCGGCGAACTCGCCGTCATCGGCACGGTGGCGCTGGTGGTGCTCGGCCCCGAGCGCCTGCCCAAGGTAGCGCGCACGGTCGGCGAGTGGGTCGGCAAGGCGCAGCGCTACGTCAGCCAGGTCAAGAGCGACATCAATCGCGAAATGGAACTGGCCGAGCTGAAGAAACTGCAGGAAGAGGCGCGGCAGGCGGCGCAGTCGGTGCAGTCATCGCTGAACGAAGTCAGATCGGACCTCGCCTCGCTGGAATCCGAAGTCAGCAAGTCGGCCGGCTCGACCGGGACTTCCGGCGAGACGACGCCGACCGACTACGCCTGGGAGGGCGGCGGCGAGAGCTGGCAGAGCAGTGTCTTCCCCAAGCGCTACAAGCCGGGCCCGTCGGTGGATGAACTGGCCGAGGAACTGGCGCGCCTGAAGCGGCAGATGGCGCTGCCGGCCGCGCATTCGGGTACGCAGCGGAAGTACGCGCCGCGGGCGCGGGTGAACCGGCCGCGGATCCGCCGCTGATGGGGCACGTCGGACGATGAGCAGCGAGCCCCCGGCCGACGGCGCCGAGCCCGGCGAAGAACAGAGTTTCCTTTCGCACCTGATCGAGCTGCGCCAGCGGCTCGTGCGCGCGGCGATCGCCATCGTCGTCGTCTTCCTGGCGCTGTCGCCGTTCATGCGCGACATCTTCACCATCCTGTCGGCGCCGCTGATGAGCGTGCTACCCGCGGGCACCAAGCTGATCGCCACCGGTGTGATCACGCCGTTCATGGTGCCGCTGAAGCTGACGCTGTTCGTCTCCTTCCTGGTCGCGCTGCCCTACGTGCTGTACCAGGTGTGGGCGTTCATCGCGCCGGGGCTTTACCTGCACGAGAAACGGCTGGCCGGGCCGATCATCGCCTCGAGCGTGGCCATGTTCGCGCTCGGCATGGCCTACTGCTATTTCGTCGTCTTCGGCCTCGTCTTCCGCTTCATTGCCAACTTTGCGCCGGCCACGGTCAATGTCGCCCCCGACATCGACGCCTATTTCAGCTTCGTGCTCGGCCTGTTCCTGGCCTTCGGCCTGACCTTCGAGGTGCCGATCGTGGTCGTCCTGCTGGTGCGCTTCGGCATCGCCGACGTCGAGCGGCTGAAGGCTTCGAGACCTTACGTGATCGTCGGCGCGTTCATCGTGGCGGCGATCTTCACGCCGCCGGACGTGATCTCGCAGCTGCTGCTGGCGTTGCCGCTGTGCCTGCTGTACGAAATCGGCATCCAGGTCGCGCGCCTGGTTGGCAAGCGGCCCGATCCGGAGACAGCCGGCTCGGCGACCGGCGGCTGAACGGGCCATCGATGCGTTCGCTGCGGGCCGCGCCGGCGCTCCTGCTGGCGGCGCTCGCCTGTCTTGCCGCTGCGGCGTTGGCGCAGCTGCATGTAGTTCCGGACGACGACCCCGACCTGGCCCGCGGCTGGGCTGCCTATCAGGCGCGCGATACGGCCGGGGCGCTGGCCTACTTCCGCAAGGCCGCGGACCGAAACGAGCGCGTGGCGCAGTTCAACCTGGCGGTGATCCTGATCAGCGGCGACGGCCTTGCTGCCGACCCGGCGCAGGGCCTGGCCTGGCTGCGCCGTGCGGCCGACAACGGGCTGGCGCGGGCGCAGTTCTCTCTCGCTGCGCTGCTCGAGCAGGGCCGTTTGCTGCCGCGTTCGCTGGCCGAGGCCACCGGCTGGTACGAGAAAGCAGCCCGCCAGGGCTGGCGCGACGCGCAACTCGCCGTTGCTACCCAGTACTACCTCGGCCGTGGCGCCCCCCGCGACTATGCGACCGCCGCCTACTGGTACGAGCGCGCCGCCGAGCAGGGCGACACCGGCGCTGCTTACATCCTGGCCAGCATGTACGAACACGGCGACGGCGTGGCGCAGGATCCCGAGCGCGCGCTGCGCTGGTATGTGGAAGCGTCGGCCAGCGGCGATCCGGCGTCGCGAATCAAGGCCGACGAGATCAGGGGATGGCAGCGCCGCTGATTGGCTGCCGCAGCGACTTCAGCGCCGCTCGGTCGGAACCGGTCGCTCACCGACGGTGACCGCGAGGTCGAGCTCGCGGCTGCTGCGCTCGACCCGCACCCGTGCCACCGACCCGGGCGCCAGCTGCGCGATCTGGTTCAGCATGCCCGGCGTGTCGCGCACCGGCACGTCGTTGATCGACAGCAGCACGTCGCCCGGCTCCATGCCGGCGTTGCCGGCCGGGGCGCTGCGCTGAACGCCGCGGACCACGACACCCTGCTCGCGACGCAGCTTCAAGGCCGCGACGAGTTCTGGCGTGATGTCGACCGGCTCAATGCCGAAGTAGCCGCGCGTGACGCGCCCCTTGGCGATCAGGTCCTTCATCACCTCGGTGACGATCGTCGTCGGAATGGCGAAGCCGATGCCGATCGAGCCGCCGCTGCGCGAGTAGATCGCCGTGTTGATGCCGACCAGATTGCCGGCGGTGTCGATGAGCGCGCCGCCCGAATTGCCCTGGTTGATTGCCGCGTCGGTCTGGATGAAGTTCTCGTAGCGGTTGATGCCCAGATTGTTGCGGCCGACCGCGGAGACGATGCCCATTGTCACCGTCTGGCCGACGTCGAACGGGTTGCCGATCGCCAGCACCACGTCGCCGACGTTGAGAAGCTCCGATGAGCCGAGCGTGATCACCGGCAGGTCGCGCGCATCGATGCGCAGCACCGCCACGTCGGTTTCCGGGTCGGCGCCGACCAGCGTGGCGGCGAGCTTACGTCCGTCGGCCAGCGCCACCGCGATCTCGTCAGCCGCCTGCACCACGTGATGGTTGGTCAGTACGTAGCCTTCGGCGGCTGCGATCACCCCGGAGCCGAGGCCGGCCACGCGTTCGCCGCGGCCCTGGGAGCGGTCGCCGAAGAAGCGGTCGAACAGGGGATCCTCGAGCGCCGGCGAGCGCCGGATTTCCTTGGTCGTGTAGACGCTGACCACCGCCGGCATGGCCCGCCGCGCGGCCTCGGCGTAGGACTTCATGGCCACGCCGCGCGCTGCCTCGGGCGCCGTCGCCTGCTGGATGGTCACCTGCGGCGCCGGCGCGAGCGCGGGCGCGTCGCGCAGCCAGTGCGGCTTCAGCGTGGCGACGATGAACAGCAGCGCCAGACCGATCGTGGTGGCTTGCGCGAACAGCAGCCACAGACGCGAAAGCATCGGCTCCTAGCGCTTGAGCGCGTCGCGGATCTCGCGCAGAAGCACCACGTCCTCCGGCGGCGCCGGTGGCGGGGCCGCCGGCGCCTCGCGCTTGACCTTGTTCATCGTCTTGACCATCCAGAAGATGATGAAGGCCAGGATGATGAAGTTGATCGACACGGTGACGAAGCTGCCCCAGGCGAAGACCGTGCCCGCCTTCTGCGCCTCGGCCAGCGGCGCACCCGGCGGGACAGCTCCCGACAGAACCCAGTACTTGTTGGAGAAGTCGATCTGGCCGCCGGCGACGAAGTTGACCAGCGGCATGATCACGTCCCTGACCAGCGAGTCGACGATCCTGCCGAAGGCGCCGCCGATGATCACGCCGACGGCGAGGTCCATCACGTTGCCCTTGAGCGCAAATTCCCTGAACTCCTGCATCATTCCCATCGTTGAGTCTCCCTATTGGTCGCCGGGGGCGGCCGCATCCTGACCGCAGCCGCCCGTCAATTATCGGCGCAGCCGCAGGGCGCCTGCCGCGGCCGCTCGGCGGCTGTGCGGGATTGAACTCGTCTGCCGGCGAGCGCGGCGTCGGCCCGGAGCGGTCGGAGTACTGACCGCAATGCCATCGGGTAAAATCCCCGGTCGCCCAGATCTGGGCCGGCCTTCTTCCTTCGATATTAGAGACTTCCCATGGCTTCGACTTCTGACGCGCAAGACGCTGTCGATCCCGGTCGGCGTGCCGCTCTTGCCACCACTGCCGTGGTCGGCGGCGCGGGCGCCCTGGCCGCCGCGGCGCCCTTCGTGGCCTCTTTCACGCCGTCGGAGCGTGCCAAGGCGGCCGGTGCCCCGGTCGAAGTCGATCTGTCGAGCGTTGCGCCAGGCGCGATGAAGACCGTCGAGTGGCGCGGCAAACCGGTGTGGATCCTGCGCCGCACGCCGGAGATGATCGCCGCGGTCAAGAAGACCGACGACAGGGTCGCCGACCCGGCGTCGATGCGCACCGCCTTCCCGACGCCGCCCTACGCGCGCAACGAACTGCGCTCGATCAAGCCGGAATACCTGGTGGTGGTCGGCATCTGCTCGCACCTCGGCTGCTCGCCGGTGGGGCCGATGGCGGCGGGCTCGAACCCTGCGCTCGGCGACGACATGGGATTCCTGTGCCCGTGCCATGGCTCGACGTTCGACCTGGCCGGGCGCGTGTTCAAGAACAAGCCGGCGCCCGACAACCTCGAGGTGCCGCCGCACAAGTACTTGTCCGACACGCTGGTGCTGGTCGGCGACGACAGCAAGGCCTGAAGCCACCTGATCTGCGCTGCCGCGCGGCCCGGCCGCCGGCGACAAGCCACATTTCACCTCCGAACCTCCGGAACTGCCGCCAAGGGAAAGCGACATGCCTTTGCACAAGAGCGAATACAAGGGCGTTCTCGGCTGGATCGACCAGCGCATGCCGTCGATCATGGCCGAATACAAGAAGCACCTGTCGGAGTACTACGCGCCGAAGAACTTCAACTTCTGGTACTTCTTCGGCTCGCTGGCCATCGTCGTGCTGGCGCTGCAGATCACCACCGGCATCTTCCTGACGATGCACTACAAGGCCGATGCGCGGCATGCGTTCGAGTCGGTCGAGTACATCATGCGCGACGTGCCCGGCGGCTGGTTCATCCGCTACATGCATTCCACCGGGGCATCGTTCTTCTTCATCGTCGTCTACCTGCACATGTTCCGGGCGGCGCTCTATGGCAGCTACCGCACCCCGCGCGAGATCATCTGGATCTTCGGCTGCCTGATCTTCCTCTGCCTGATGGGCGAGGCCTTCTTCGGCTACCTGCTGCCGTGGGGC
>Ga0209253_10006608_pt1 | contig 10026 bp, 9 predicted proteins | sample FrelakmetBRP12BR_FD_187145 | JGI IMG/M metagenome (GOLD analysis project Ga0209253, IMG submission 187145) | Freshwater lake sediment microbial communities from the University of Notre Dame, USA, for methane emissions studies - BRP12 BR (SPAdes)... | ecosystem: Environmental > Aquatic >...
GGAACCGATTCAAAATGTCTTCATCGATCTCCGCCGTAAACATGATCAGGGCGCCGATCCGGTAGGCGTCGAAGTAGCGCGGGTCGAGGTCGGTCACGAGTTCGAACACCGTCTCCAGGTAGAGGAACTTCTCGTCGAGCTCGAACTGTGAGTAGTACTGGATCGACCAGACGTACAGCAGATCGGCCATCAGACCTTGATTGCCCAGGCTGGCCAGCTTCAGGATCTCGGGCGTCGGCAGGTACAGCAGTTGCTTGCCGAGCACATCCGACCTCGGGATCGCCTGCAGGCCGCGCCCGCTCACCACCGCGATCAACCCCAGGGCGATCACCGCCGCGAGGGTTGCGAGGCGCCGGCTCACACCAGGTCCTTGGTGCGGAAACGAGCGCACGCCAGCACCAGCACCAGCGCCGTGTAAGCGAGGCCGTAGGTCACGGTCAGAACCACCTCGCCGGAGGAGATCCCGAGGTCGTGCACCACCTCGGTCTTGAAGTTGAAGCGCTCGAGGTTGGGCAGCACCGCATAGAGCGCAGCGACCAGCGGTCGCACGATGCCGCTGTCGACGTGCTGGGTGAGCAGCCAGATGTCCTCCGCCACGTGGCCGATGACGAACACCGCGAGCGTGAAGACGGTGCCGAGCATGGGCCGGGTCAGCACCGCGAACAGGGTCGCGAAGGCGGTCAGGAGCGCCATCTCGAGCAGCGTCATGGCGGCCGCGAACAGCAGCCCGGCGTCGAACTCCCGGAGATAGACCACCGTCACCAGGAGCAGCACCACCGTCATCAGCGCCAGGTTCACCGCCACCGTGGCCAGCAGACCCAGGTACTTGCCGATCAGGAACTGCCATCGGTGCACCGGCTTGGCGAGGATGTTGTAGACCGTCCGGCTGTCGACCTCGCGGCTGATCAGCAGCACGCTCATCATCACCGCGATCAGCATCGTGAACAGCTGGATCCCTGCGAGCCCAAAGTCCTTGATGACCTTGCCCTCGTCGCCCACGGTCAGCAGGCCGAACAGCTTCGAGGACACCAGCAGCAGCACGGCGAAGCCCAGGAACAGGTAGAGCACCCGGTCGCGCAGCGCCTCGCGGAAGGTGTTGCGGGCGATTGCCGCCACTGCTCTCATCGCCCGCCTCCCTCGTAGTGCCGGAGCACGAACTCCTCGAGCGTGCTGCGGACCGGCGACAGCGCCACCAGCCGGGCGCCGGACGAGGCGAGCTCCCGGATCAGCTCGTCGCGGTGCTCGCTCGCCACCCGCACCCACCGCGCGTCGTTGCCCCGGTGGCTCGCCAGCACGGGCGTCCGCAGCGCAACATCGTCGCGGCCGACGAAGGACAGCTCGTAGGCGTCGGCCTCCTGCGCCACCAGCTCGCGGACCTCGCCGACCGCGCGCACCGTGCCGCCGACGAGGATCGCGACCCGGTCGCAGATCGTCTCCACGTCGGGGATGATGTGGCTCGAGAAGAAAACGGTCGTCCCGCGCTCCTTCTCGGCCAGGATGAGGTCGTGGACGTCGCGGCGCCCGACCGGGTCGAGCCCGCTCATCGGCTCGTCGAGGATCAGCAGCTCGGGCCGTCCGAGCAGCGCCTGGGCGAGCGACAGGCGCTGCAGCATGCCCTTGGAAAAGGTCCGCATGGCGCGGTGGGCGTGGCCGGTCATCGAGACCAGGTCGAGCACCTCGGCGACGCGGCCTGCCACGCGAGCGCGGTCCAGCGCGAGCAGCTCGGCGTGAAACTCGAGGAACTCACGGCCGGTGAGGTGGTTGTAGACGTACGGCTGCTCCGCCATGAAGCCGATCCTGGCCCGAGCCTCGAGCCGGTCGTGGGGAAAGCCGCACACCGAGATCCGCCCGCGATCGGGTCGGATCAGGCCGGTGATCGCCTTGATGGTGGTGGTCTTGCCGGCCCCGTTCGGCCCCAGGAAACCGAAGGTCTCGCCACGGCGGACCTCCAGGGACAGCCCCTTGAGCACGTCGACCCGCCGCTCAAGAAGCCCGGGGTCGAAGCTCTTGTAGAGGTTGTCGATGCTCAGCGCGACGTCCGCCACCAGTCCCTCCACGCCAAGTCGATCACGGCCGAAGTATAGCCCCCCCGACCAGGGGCCAGGGGCTAGGATTTAGCCCGCCCGCTTCCGCGCCCGCTTCCGAATCCCTGTGGATCTCGGCCAGCAGAACCGCGCCCGGGCTCGACATGCTCCAGATCACCGCGCCTCGATGGCGATCGATGCGATAATTCGACCGGGAAGGGTCGCACCATGGTGGAGCTCTCGGCACTCGACATCCTCGGCAAGCAGTTCTCACGGCGCCTGCGCGGCTATGCGGCGATGGAGGTGCACGAGTTCCTGTCGCAGATCGCAACGGCGGTCGAGGGTCTGACCCGCGACCGCGGCGAGCTTCGGCAGCGCGTCCATCGGCTCGAGCAGGAGCTCGCCGACTACCGGGAGCGGGAGTCGGCGCTCCACGAGGCGCTCGTCGCGGCCCAGCGCACCGCCGAGTCGACGGTCGCGGCGGCCCGGACCGAGAGCCAGAAGGTCATCGACGACGGCCACGCCCTCGCCGAGCGGCTGGTCGAGGAGGCCAACCAGCGCGCCCAGAACATCGAGACGCTGCTCTCCGAGCTGCGCACGCGCCGGCGCGAGGCACGGTCCGAGCTGATGCGGATCGTCGAGGTGCTCGAGGGCTTCGTGCGCGACGACCAGAAGCGGGAGCAGGAGGAGCGCGCCACGCCGCAGCTCGCGGTGCTGCAGCGCCGGCCGGCGAGCTCCTCGGAGTCCTCCGGATGAGCCTGCTCATCCGTGGCGCCTCCCAGGTCGCCACCCCGACAGGCCCGAGCACGCGGCGCCGCGCCGACCTCGCCCGGCTGGAGGTGCGGCCGCGAGCGGTCGTGCGCTGCGAGGGCGACCGGATCGCCTTCGTCGGCGAGGAGGAGGAGCACGACCGCAGCTTCCCGCAGCCGGATGCCGTACTCGATGCCCAAGGCGGCTGCGTGCTGCCCGGCTTCGTCGACCCCCACACCCACCCGGTGTGGGCGGGCTCCCGGGAGGACGAGTTCAACCGCCGGCTGCGCGGGGCGACCTACATGGACATCGCGCGGGAGGGCGGCGGCATCAACGCCACCGTGCGCGCGACCCGCGGCGCAGACTACGACCAGCTGCTCGCCGCGACCCTCGCCCGCCTCGACACCTTCCTCGAGCACGGCACCACGACCATCGAGGCAAAGTCCGGCTACGGCCTCGACCTCTCAACCGAGCTGCGCCTGCTCGAGGTGATCCGCGACGCCGACCGTAGCCACCCGGTCGACCTCCACCCCACCTGCCTGGCCGCGCATGAAGTCCCGCCCGAGCACCGCGACGACCCCGAGCGCTACATCCGGCGGCTGATCGACGAGATCCACCCCGCGATCGCCGGCAGCGGGCTCGCCGAGGCGGTCGACGTGTTCTGCGAGCGGGGGGTCTTCGACCTCGACCAGACCCGGCGGCTGCTCGCCGACGCTCCGCGCTACGGCTGGCGGATCCACCTTCACGCCGACGAGCTCAGCCAGCTCGGCGGCACCGAGCTCGCGGTCGAGCTCGGCGCGCTGTCGGCCGACCACCTGATCCACGTCTCTCAGGCGGGGATCCACGCCCTCGCCGCCTCGGACACGGTGGCGGTCCTGCTGCCCGGCACCTCGTTCTTCCTTCGCTCGAGCTGGGCCCCGGCGCGGGCGATGGTGGATGCGGGGTGCGCGGTGGCGGTCGCCACCGACTGCAACCCCGGCTCGTCACCGACCCAGTCGATGCCGGCGATCCTGGCCCTGGCCTGCCTGGGCATGGGGCTCACCGTTGAGGAGGCCCTGACCGCCGCCACCCTCAACGCCGCCGCGGCGATCGGCCGCGCCGGCGAGATCGGCTCGGTCGAGGTCGGCAAGCGGGCCGACCTGGTCGTGCTGGGCGCGCCCTCCTACCACCACCTGGTCTATCACTACGGCGTCAACCAGGTGCGCCACGTGGTCAAGAACGGTCGCCTCGTGGTCCGCGACGGCCGAACCCTGCCCCCGCCCGACCAGGGGTTTAGGGGTTAGGGGTTAGGCTCCGGCCCTTCCCGTTCCCGTCCCCGTTCCCGTCCCCGTTCCCGCCTCCGAAATGGACTCCTCAATCTGAGGAGTGAGTTCGGGCACGGGCACGGAAACGGGCACGGAGAGGGATGCGGAGATGAGCAGCGCCACGGAGGGCCCGGTGCTCTCACCTGTCCCTCGTGGCGTTGGAGACTCGCTGCGGGCGTGACCCGCTCAGCCCCCGTCCAGCATTCCGAGCACAGCGCGCTCGGCGCGGTCGACCGGCAGCTCGCGCAGGCAGGTGGCGCTGCCGACCGGGCAGCAGCGGGCCGGGCACGGAGCGCAGTTGAGGTCGCGGCTGAGGACGAGGTGGCGGTCACCGAGCGGGCCGGTGCGGCGCGGGTCGGTGGGACCGAACAACGCCACCGCCCGGATACCGACCGCTGCCGCCAAGTGCATCGGCCCGGAGTCGTTGCACACCAGCACCGACAGCCGGGCGAGCACGCCGGCCAGACCGGCCACATCCGACTCGGCGCCGGCGATGGGCAGCGGTTGTCCTGCGGCCGACGCCACCTGGCGTCCGATCTCCTCCTCGCCCGGGCCGATGACGACCACCACCTCCAGCCCGCGCGCCCGCATCCGCCGCGCCAACTCGCCGTACGAGGCCGCGGGCCAGCGCTTGGTCTCGCCGCGGGCGCAGGACGGAGCGACGCCGATCGCGCCCTCCCGCGCCACCCCGGCACGGCGCAGCACGCGGGCGCCTTCCTCCACCAGCTCGAGCGGCAGCGCGGGCCGCCACCGGGGGTCGACGCCGGTCAGCCCCAGGCCCTCGAGGATCGGGTCGGCGTCGAACACCTGGTGACGGGTGCGGTCCACCGGGTAGCGCTCGGTCAGCAACAGCCGGCCGCCGTCACCGTCGCTGCCGAGCGACCGGCGGGCGCTCAGACGCAGGCAGATCTTGGCCCGCGACGCGTGGCGAAGCGTGATGCCGAGGTCGAAGCGGCCGCTGTCCCGGCACAGCCGGCGGGCGGTGGTGATCGGCGACGCCTTGGGCGGGCTCGCCACGACCACCGCCGACGGAAACAGCGCCTCGAACAGCCGGCGCCCCGGCGGCCGCGCGTGCAGGGTCGTCTCGCCGCCGGCGTTGCCGTCCACCAGCCGGTGAATCGCCGGTAGCGCCATGACCTGGTCACCCACCCAGTTGGGAAGATCGATGACGATCCGGCTCGGCAGCACGCTCTGCATGGCTCCACTCCCTTTACGGAGCAGGAGGCCGCGACGTCACGGGCCGTCGATGCGAACGCGGCGGATCGCCAACGCCCGGCCCGTCGTCTCGTCGGCGTCGACGATCGCCCCGCGCAGCTGGACGTCGCGCTTGGCCGGCTCGAAGGGCCGCGGCGTGCCCAGCAGAAAGCGCTCGATGACCTTGTCCGGCCGCATCCCGATCACCGACTCGTAGGGCCCGGTCATCCCGACGTCGGTCTGGAAGGCGGTCCCCTGGGGCAGGATGCGCTCGTCGGCGGTGGGCACGTGGGTGTGGGTCCCGAGGACCGCCGTCACCCGGCCGTCCAGGTACCACCCCATGGCCTGCTTCTCCGAGGTGGCCTCGGCGTGCATGTCGACCACGATGACCCGGAGGCCGTCGTGCCGTTGCCGGATCTCCTCGAGCACCCGGTCGGCCACCCGGAACGGGTTGTCGATCGGCGCCATCAGCGCCTGGCCCTGCAGGTTGATCACCGCCACCGGCACGCCGGCGGCGGTCTCCTCGACGCACCAGCCGCGCCCGGGGTTGCCCTCCGGGTAGTTGGCGGGCCGCAGCAGCGAGGGGTGCGCGTCGAGCAGCGGCATCCCCTCCTTCTTGTCCCAGACGTGGTTGCCCGACGTCCACACGTCCACCGGCAGCCCGTCCAGCTCCTCGAGCACCTTGGCGGTCAGGCCGAAGCCGCCGGCGATGTTCTCGGCGTTGGCGACCACGAAGTCGATCCTCTCGCGGTCGACCAGGCCCTCGATGTGGGCCTCGACGGCGCGCCGGCCCGGGCCGCCCACGATGTCGCCGACGAACAGGATCCGGATCACCTGGCGTATTCCACCGCGCGGGTCTCGCGGATCACCGTCACCTTGATCTGGCCCGGGTAGGTGAGCTCGGCCTCGACCTTCTTCGCCACGTCGCGGGCCAGCCACAGCGCCTCCTCGTCGGAGATCTTGTCCGACTCGACCACGATCCGCAGCTCGCGGCCGGCCTGGATGGCGAAGGCCTTGTCGACCCCCTTGAAGTCGGCGGCCAGCTTCTCCAGCGTGTCGAGGCGCTTGATGTAGCTCTCGAGGATTTCGCGCCGCGCCCCCGGCCGCGCCGCCGACAGCGCGTCGGCCGCGGTCACCAGCACCGCCTCGACCGAGTGCGGCTCGACGTCGCCGTGGTGGCACTCCATCGCGTGGATGACCTGGTCGCTCTCGCCGTGCCTGCGAAGCAGGTCTCGCCCGAGCTCGAGGTGGGTGCCGTCCATCTCCCGGTCGACCGCCTTGCCGATGTCGTGCAGCAGCCCGGCCCTCCCCGCCACCTTAGCGTTGACGCCGAGCTCGGCGGCCATGTGGTGGGCGAGCCACGACACCTCGAGCGAGTGCTTGAGGACGTTCTGGCCGTAGGAGGAGCGGAACTGGAGCCGGCCGAGGAGCTTGTGGAGCTCGGGATTGAGGTCCGGGATGCCGGTCTCCAGCGCTGCCGCCTCGCCGTCGGCGAGCAGCTTCTCGTCCATCTCGGTCTGCACCTTGGCCACCAGCTCCTCGATGCGGCCGGGATGGATGCGGCCGTCCTGGATGAGGTTGGTCAGCGCCAGCCTCGCGATCTCGCGCCGCACCGGCTCGAAGCAGGACAGGATCACCGCCTCCGGGGTGTCGTCGACGATCAGGTCGACGCCGGTGGCCTGCTCGAAGGCGCGGATGTTGCGTCCCTCGCGCCCGATGATCCGGCCCTTCATCTCTTCGGACGGCAGGTCGACGACCGACACCGTGCTCTCGACCACGTGCTCGGAGGCGATGCGCTGGATGGCCATCGAGATCACCCGCCGCGCCTTGTCCTTGGCCTTCTCGGTGGCCTCCTCCTCGATCCGGCGGATCATGTTGGCGGCCTCCATCCGGGCATCGTGCTCCATGGCCCGCATCAGCTCGGCCTTGGCCTGCTCGGTGGTCATGCTGGAGATCTGCTCGAGGCGGGCCCGCTGCTCGGCGACCGCGGCGTCGAGCCGCCGCTCGGTTTCGGCGATGGCGGTTTCGCGCGCGACCAGGGTCTCCTCCTGGCGGCCCAGCGCCACTTCCCGACCGGCCAGCTCCTCGACCCTGTCGGCGAGCTCGCGCTCCCGGCGGTCGAGCTCGCGGCCGAGGCCGTCGAGCTCGATGCGATAGTCACGGGTCTCGTGCTCGAAGTCGGTGCGCGCCGCCAGCAGGCGCTCGCGCACCAGGATCTCGCCGTCCTTCTGGACGCGCTGGCTGTCGATCTCGGCCCGCGCCCGGATCCGGCGTGCCTCCTTCTCGGCGTTGGCGAGGAGGCGGCGCGCGGCGGCGCGGGACGCCCTCCACAGCGCCCACACCACAATCGACGCGAGTATCGCCACCAGCAGCACGCCGATGGCTGCAATCAAGAGCTTCACGGTATCCCCCCTGTCAAGGAGCGATCAGGGGTGACCGGCTTGGGGGTTGGCAGGGACTAGGGAGGCAAAGGGGAGGTCCCCGCTTCGGCCGTGTGAGCAATCCCATTTGAACCTGCGAAACCACAGGTGGGCGCCTGTCCTCCACCCTTCTCCCACCGTGCGGCGAGCCTCCGAATGAAGGAACGCGGCAGCCCCTCAAATAGGTGTTGGTTCAACAATAGTTTTACTCATCACTAACCGTGCAGGGACCTCCGAGTCCAGTGTTCATTCCCGGGCCTCCCCGGATCTCATGGCCTGTTCGAGCTTCGTAACGAGCCTTTCTGCCTGTTCTTCCAACCGCTCTTGCCGGACATCCTGATCCGTTTCACGCTCGTGAAACAGTTCGTCCGCGATGTTGAGTGCGGTCAAGACCGCGATCTTGACCGTGTCGACACTGGAGCTCCGATCGGCGACCTCGCGCATCCGGGTGTCCACGAAACGCGCCAGCTCCTCGAGGCGCTCTGAGTCCCCATCCGCCCGCAGGCCGAGCCGCTGTCCGAAGATCTCGACGGTGGCTCGAACGGTCGTCATCGGTGCTCCTTTCCACGTCCAGTATACAGCATCAAGAAGTGACGTTGGAGGCCACTGCGGAGCCCTCCCGCACCCCTTCCCGTGCCCGTTCCAGTACCCGACTTTGGTCTCTGCAAAGCCTTGAGCCGTGGTTGGTTGTCGCCAGCTTGAACGACGCCGCGTCCCACCCTTTCGGGAACGGGAACGAGGACGGGAACGAGAGGATCGTCGCCCGGCCTCCAACCGACTGGCCGAGGGTTAGTCCGCCGTCGAGGAAAGCGCCTTGTCGAGCGCGCCCAGAATCTTGCCGAGGCGCTCGGCCAGCTCCTCGCGCTGGGACTCGAGCTTGGCAACCTTGGCCTCGAGCTCGCCGCTGCCGCCGAGCTGGCCCTCGAGCTCCGTGATGCGGCCCTCCAGCTCGGCCATCCGGGCGGTCGCTGTTTGGTGGGCCTCGACGAACTCCTCGATCCTCGACTCCAGCTTCTTCAGCACCGAATCCAGTGACATGGCTCCCTCCGGTGGTGTGATCGTCACGCGAAGCTCACCCCGAGGCGCGCGGCGAGGCGCTCCCGCAGCTCGGCCTGGGCGGCGTTGACCTCGTCCTGGGTCAGCGACCGCTCGGGGTGGCGGTAGACCAGTCGCAGGGTTGTCCGTACCCGGTCCGCCGGCAGCCCGGCTCCGGCGTACCTGGCCTGCAGCTCGACGCTCTCGACGCGCTCGTTGGCGAGCTCGCGGACCGCGCTCACGAGGGTTGCGAAGGCGAGTCCGGCCGGGTGCTCGACGGTCATGTCCGCGACCACCGAGGGGAACCGCGGCACCGGCTGGAAGCGGACCGGCGGCTTCCGCCCGGAGGCCGCTTGAAGCTCGAGCTCGGCCACGTACAGCGGCTGCCGCAGCTCCCAGCGAGCGGCGGTGCGGGCGGCCAGCAGCCCGGCGAGTCCGATCACGGCATCGCCCGCGGTGAGCACGGCGCCTTCCGCCTCGTCGAGCCATGGCCCGCCGCCGCGACGCCATTCGGCGGCCTCGAACCCGATGCGGTCCAGCAGCTCCTCGACCAGGCCCTTGAGGTCGGCAAAGGACACCGCTCCGCCATCGCGCGAGCCGGCCACGGCCAGCGCCAGGCGCTCGCGCTCGACCGGCGCGCCGTCGCCCGCGCAGAACACTCTGCCCTGCTCGAAGATCGCGAGCGTCCGTTCGCCCCGGTTCAGGTTGACGCGCGCGCCGGAGAGCAGGCCCGGCAGCAGCGAGCGCCGCATCACGCTCTGGGTGCGGGCGAGCGGGTTGGCGAGCGGCAGCGGCGGCCCGCTCGGCAGCGGCAGCTCGCCGGTCAGGGCATCGTCATCGGGATCGATGAAGGCGAAGGTCATGACCTCGGCGAGCCCAACCCCGACCGCCGCGTCCCGCGCCCGATCGACCAGCTCCCAGTTGGGGTGGCGGTGTCCGGGCGAGGTCGACAGCACGGGGAGCCGTGCCGGGACGGCGCCGTAGCCGACGTGCCGGATCACCTCCTCGTAGAGGTCGGCAACGCGGTCCACGTCGACCCGGTGCGGGGGCGGCGTCACGGTCACCCGATCGCCCTCCGCCCTGGGCGCGAAGCCGAGCCCGTCGAGGATCCGGAGCACATCCGGAGCGGCGATCTCGAGGCCGGCGAAGCGCGACAGCCCGGAGACCGAAAGACTCAAGACGCGCGCCGGCCCGCGCCGCGCGTCGACGTCGATGCGGTCCCGGCACACGCGCCCGCCGCACAGCCTGGCGATCATCGCCGCGGCGACGTCGCAGGCGGTCCCCGCCATCTCCGGGTCG
>Ga0209253_10006610_pt1 | contig 10024 bp, 11 predicted proteins | sample FrelakmetBRP12BR_FD_187145 | JGI IMG/M metagenome (GOLD analysis project Ga0209253, IMG submission 187145) | Freshwater lake sediment microbial communities from the University of Notre Dame, USA, for methane emissions studies - BRP12 BR (SPAdes)... | ecosystem: Environmental > Aquatic >...
CTAGGTGCAGGTGAGATACATGAAGGCCAAGGTCAAGTTCTTCGCCGCCCTGCGCGAGATGCTTGGCACCAGCGAGCTTAGCCTGGATCTGTCTGACGGCCAGACGGTGGGCGACCTCTACCGCGAGCTGTGCGACCGCTTCCCTCGCCTGGCCGAATACGGCTCGATCCTCCTCTACAGCGTGAACGCCGAGTACGTACCGCCCGAACATCCCCTGCGCGACGGCGACGAAGTGGCGTTCATCCCGCCGGTGAGCGGAGGCTGCGGTGCAGATTGAGATAACCGCCGGGCCCCTGGCGCCCGAGCCCTTCCTCCAGCACGTCCGCCGCGACGATAGCGGCGCCGTCGCCCTCTTCCTGGGCGTGGTGCGCGACAACAGCCACGGTCGCCGCGTGCTCTACCTGGAGTACGACGCCTACCCCGAGATGGCCGAGAGGAAGCTGCGAGAGGTGGCCGAAGAGGCCCAGGCCCGCTGGCCCATCACCGATATCGCCATCGCCCACCGCACCGGCCGCCTGGAGATCGGCGAGACGAGCCTGCTGGTGGCCGTGTCCTCGCCCCACCGCCACGACGCCTTCGCCGCCTGCCATCACATCGTAGATCGCATCAAGGAGGTCGTCCCCATCTGGAAGAAGGAGGTCTGGGAGGGCGGCGAGGCCTGGATCGAGGGCGAGCCGGTCGCCGGCAAATGACCACCTACTCCCCCATGGCCGCGCCGCCTCGCTTCTGCTCCCACTGCGGCGCCACCCTCAGCGAGCGTCTCCTGGACACCGAAGACCGTCCCCGCCTCGTTTGCGACCGCTGCCAGCACATCCACTACCTCGACCCCAAGGTGGTGGTCGGCGTCATCGTCGAGAGGAGCGGGCGCGTCCTCCTCCTGCGCCGCGCCATCGAGCCCCGCTACGGCACCTGGACGTTCCCCGGCGGCTACATGGAGGTGGACGAGACGGCAGAGAATGCCGGCCAGCGCGAGGTGGAGGAGGAGGTGGGCCTGCGGGTGAAGCCGGGCCCGCTGCTGGGGGTCTATTCGCGACCGGCGCCCAACGGCCCCGGCATCCTGGTGGTCGTCTTTCGCAGCAGCCGACCCACGGGCCGCCTACGCATCGGGCGAGAAGTGCTGGAGGCCCGCTGGTTCCACCCCGACGACATCCCCTGGGGCGACCTCTCGTTCGAGACCACCCACTGGGCCCTGCGCGACTGGCTCAGCAGCCGTCCGCCTTAGGCGGACTCACGGGGCGCGCCTGCCCTGCGGGCCACCGCGCCCACCCCTTCGCGGCGCCTGAGCCGGCGGCGCCTGCTTCCTGGGCCGCCCCCGATAGTCGGGTGCCTCGATCTCGAAGATCATGCTGACCTTGGTGTCGTACATGCGGGAGACCCAGGCTTCCGGCAGATCGTCCAGGGCGCAGCCCACCGTCACCACCGTGGGCAGCTTGGCGTTGTAGCGATGGTTGAGGATCTGGAACAGCTTCTCCTGGGCCCAAGGCGTGGCGCTGTGCACACCCAGGTCGTCCAGGACAAGGAAGGATGCCATGCGCACTGTCTCGAACACCTGGTCGAAGCGGCCGGGGCCGGCGTCCTCGCGGAAGGCGGAGCGCAGCATCTCCAGCAGGTCGGGCACCACACAGAACTCCACCGCCATTCCCTTGGCCTCCAGGTGGTGCCCGATGGACGCCGCCAGGTGAGTCTTGCCGCAGCCGGTGCGCCCCAATAGCACCAGCCATCCTTCTGGGTGTTCAGCGAAGTTTCTGGCGGCGCGGAAGGCGTTTCTCAGGCTCTGGGCCGCCTCGGGACTCACGCCGATGCCACCACCCAGTTCGAAGCTCTCGAAAGTCATCTCGCGGATGATGGGCAGGGCCAGCCCACCGAAGGCGCCCGATCGAGCGCCGGCGCCGCATTCCAGTTGAAACACCCGCGACAGCCCGGCGTCCGTCAGGCGGGTGCGGAGCCGCTCGTCGATCTCTTCCACCGGCCGGCTGGTGGTGAAGACGGTGGGCAACCGGTAGTTGTAGCGGTGGTTGATGAGCTGGAAGAGCTTCTCCTGGGCCCAGGGCGTAGCGCTGTGGGCGCCCAGGTCGTCTAGGACCACCAGCGGGGTATTCCGCACCTGCTCGAACAGCTCATCGTAGGGCAGCTCGCTGCCCGGGTTGTAGGCGGCCCGAAGATGGTCCAGGAGATCAGGCACGACCACAAAGAGGGTGGGCTGGCCCATCTCGATGGCGCCGTTAGCGACGGCCGCCGCCAGGTGGGTCTTGCCGCAGCCGCTGGGTCCCCAGAACACCAGCCAACCGCCCGGCTGGCCCGCGAACTCACGTGCCGCCGCCACTGCCTGCGCGAAGCGCTCCTGGTTCCGAGCGTCGGTGCTGCGGCCGCGGGTCATCAGGTTCTCAAAGGTCAGACGGGTCAGCGGCCCCAGGTTGCTGTAGCGCAGAAGACGGGTCAGCCGCTCCCCCTCCCGCTCGTCGAGGACGCAACGGCAGGGAAAAGCGCGACCGAAGTCTGGGTGTTCGAAGGGGACATCCCGCCGAACGAAGCCCGCCCCGCCGCACAGAGGGCAAACGCCCTCGTCCGTTGGCTCAGCGGCGGACGAGATGTCGGTATCGCCCCGCGAGGGAGCGGCGGCGTCCTTCATCCCCTTCAGTATCTCGTCCAGCTTTTTCATAGTCCGGGCCTTCCGCCTCCCAGCGGCGCAGGATGGCCGCGATATAGCTCCAGCTGCGCTTGTTCAGGCTTACGGCTTCCCTGAAGGCCGCCTCGATCCACTCCCCTGGGTAGCGTGTCTCGGCATCCTTCAGTTCGTCGGCAATGAGCGGCCCGATGGTGCCGATGTTCTCCTCGTACAGGGCGAAGACACTGGGCAGAGGCTCGCGGCCTGCCCCCGGCTCCGGCAGGAGGCGCCCCAACTCGAGCCTGCCCGCCTTGATCGCTGCCACCGCCCGTCGCCCTCCCGGCGTGTTCAGGAAGAACAGCTCCTCGCCGCCGCCGTCCTGCTCCAGCGCCAGGCGCAGCAGCGTGCCCCGCTGCACGGCGGCGTCCAGGCCGCGGCGCAAGCCGCCCTCGGCCAGCGAGCCCAAGGCGGCGGCCAGCGAACCGTCGGCCGCCAGCTCGGCGTAGGTCAGGAAGCGGGGCTGTCCCTTCTTGTGGGCGTGAGCGAAGAAGAAGTGGACGCTCACCACCAGCTCGGCGGGGTCATCGATGCGTGGAAGGACAGCCGTAAAAAAGAGACTCGGGATCGCGACGGCCCGCGCCCCGGCGGGAAAGCCTTCGAACGGCTTCTCCCCTAGGGCCAATCTTCCGGCTCCTGCACCAGCAGGTCCTCGAAGCGCGCCACCTTCTCCCGAAACCGAAGGTTGATCGTGCCCGTGGGCCCGTTGCGGTGCTTGGCTACGATGATCTGGATGATGCCCGCCGGATAGCTGTCCCCCGGCCGGTCGGGGTGCAGGCGCTGCCACTCGTCCTTGCGCATGTAGGCGTCCTCGCGGTAGATGAACAGCACCACGTCCGCGTCCTGCTCGATGCTCCCCGACTCGCGTAGGTCGCTGAGCATGGGGATGTGGGTAGCCCGCGCTTCCACCGCTCGCGAGAGCTGAGAGACGGCGATCACCGGCACGTTCAGCTCGCGGGCCAGCTCCTTCAGAGAGCGCGAGATGTAGCTGACCTCCTGCACCCGGTTCTCGGCAGGCGCGCCGCCGTGCATGAGCTGAAGATAGTCGATGATGACCAGGTCCAGCCGGTGCTCCCGCGACAGGCGCCAGGCCTTGCCCCGCATCTCCGCCATGCGCAAGACGGCGCTGTCGTCCACAAAGATGTTGGCGTTGGCCAGCACGGCGATGGCTTGCATGATCCGCCGCTCCTCGGCCTCGCTGTGTGTCCCCAGACGCAGGCGGGTGGAGTCCACGTTGGACTCCGCCGCCAGCAGCCGCTGCGCCAGCTGTTCTCCGGCCGTCTCCAGGCTGAACACCGCCACGGTGAACTGCTGCCCCACCGCGGCATTGCGGGCGATGTTCAGGGCCAGGGAGGTCTTGCCCAGGCTGGGCCGTGCCGCCAGGATCACCAGGTCGCCGCGCTTCAGGCCGCCTAGCAGCGTGTCCAAGTCCATGAAGCCGCTACGGATGTGGCCGGCCGCCGCCTCCGTCCCCTCGCCCTCGGCCGCCTCCACGTGCCGCTCCAGCAGCTCGCGGATGTGCACGAAATCGCTGACCAGCTTCTCGCCCCGCACCGTGGCCAGCAGCCCCTCTGCGCGCGACAAGGCGCCGCCCAGATCGGCCCCGCCCTGGTAGCCGAGCTGGGTGATCTTGCCGGCGGCGTCGATAAGCCGTCGATAGACGGCGTCGCGCTGCACGATCTGGGCGTAGTACTCCACTCCCAGAGGGGTGGGCAGTTCGGTCACCAGCTGGCTCAGGTAGGCTACGCCGCCCAGCTCCTCCAGGCGACCACGCCGCGCCAGCTCGTGCGCGAGGGTGATCTGGTTGATGGCCTCGCCGCGGTCCCAGAGGGCCAAGCAGGCGTCGTAGGCCCAGACGTTCTTCTCCCGGAAGAAGTCATCGGGCCGCAGGATCGGCGCTACCCTGAAGATGGCCTCGCCATCCACCAGAAGCGAGGCGATTACGGCCTCTTCGGCGTCGACGTCGTGGGGCGGGAGCTTCTCAAGAGCGATAGCCATGCTCGTGCCCTACCCTATTCCTCCTCCCGCGAGCGGCGCCGGGCGATGATCTCGTCGGCGGAGCGCCCCATGAGCAGCCGGCCCAGATTGCGGTGCCCCACCTTCAGATAGTACTTGCGCCAGGCCTGACGGATCTCCTCGGCGGTCTTGGCGGCATCCAGATCCTTCTCGGCGTCTCTGAGCAGAGCCTCGGCCTCTTCGGGGGCCATGGTCATGGGTGCGCTCCTTTACTCTTCGGCGGGCTCCTCCGCCGCCTCGGCGACCGGCTCTTCCGTCTCCGCCTCGGGATCCTCCGCCTCAGGCTCTTCAGCCACCGGCTCGGGCTCCTCGCTCGTCACCTCCGCGCCTTCCTCTTCGGCAGCAGGCGCCGGCCCGGACGGGGCCGTCTCGGGCGGCGGCATTCCCTCGCCCACCACCTCCACCTGGACGGTGGCGCGGACGTTACGGCTGAGCCGCAGGGGCACCTCGAACACTCCCACCTGACGGATGGGCTCCTCCAGCTCTATCTGGCGGTGCTCCAGCATGTGGCCCAGCGGCCCCTCCAGCGCCTCGGCGATGTCGCGGGAGGTCACCGAGCCGTACAGCCGGCCCTGAGGGCCCGCCTTCATCGTGAGGGTGACGGAGTGCCCGACCAGCCTCTCGGACAGGGCCGACGCGTCGGCGTCCAGCTTGGCCTGGTGCTTAACCTCGACGCCGGCCCGCGCCTGCGCGAGGCGGATGTTGTGGTCGGTGGCGGGAGCCGCGAGCTTACGCGGCAGCAGGTAGTTGCGGGCGAAGCCATTGGCCACGTTCTTCACGTCGCCAGTGTGGCCCGAACCCTCCACCTCCTGGAGAAACACAACCTTCACCGAAATGCCTCCCTCATCAAACCGCTGGCGCCGCCGTCATGATCCCACAGCCCACGTCCAGCGTTACAAGACCTTTATCGACCAAGTAATCCCGAACTTATCCCGCGTTTTTCCACAATCCACGCCAAATACGGAACGGTGTCTCTTGAATAGATACTAGAACAAACGTGCTCGCCTGTCAAGGGAGCCTAGCCGGACAGCGCTCGCTCCAGCCCGCCGCCGTGGGCCTGAACGAGCTCCGCCAGGGTTAGGTCGATTTGGCGGCCCAGCACCAACCGCCGGCCGCCCAGCCGGCCGATCCGGGCGATGGGCACGTCGTGGGCGGAGGCGATCTCGGCCAGCTTGTCCCCGGCGGATGGCGGCGCCGTCACCACGATCCGCGACGGCGCCTCCCCGAAGAGCGCCGCATCCATCCGCCCACCGAGCTCAAGCCCCGACGCCTCGAATCCAGCGTCAGCCGCCAGGCACATCTCCGCCAAGGCCACCGCCAGGCCGCCCTCAGCGCAGTCGTGAGCGGCGGCCACCAGCCCCTTGTCCATAGCGGCGAGGACCGCCCGTTGGAGCCGCACCTCCAGGTCCAGGTCGATACGCGGCCGGCCGGCCACCACATCGTGCATCTCTTTCAGGTACTCGCTCCCCGCCAGTGCCGAGGCGTCTCCCGCCGGCGTGGCGCCCAGGAGGAACACGTCTTGCCCCTCGCGCGCGAAGGTCAGCGAACAGCGGCGGGCGACGTCCTCCATCAGGCCCAGCATCCCGATGACGGGCGTGGGATAGATGGCCTCGCCGCCCGTCTCATTGTACAAGCTGACATTGCCGGAGATCACCGGGATGCCCAGCTTCTCGCAGGCGGCCGCCATGCCACCGATGACCTGCTGCATCTGGTAGTAGACCTCCGGCCTCTCCGGGTGGCCGAAGTTCAGGCAGTCGGTGATGGCAATGGGCCGGGCGCCCACACAGACCACATTTCGGGCGGCCTCGGCCACGGCAATCGCCCCGCCGGCGTAGGGGTCGAGGTAACAGTAGCGGCCGTTGCCGTCGGTGCAGAAGGCGATGCCCTTGCGGCTGCCGCGAACCCGCATCACGGCCGCGGCATCGCCCGCTTCGGCCACGGTGTTGGTGAGGACGCTCTGGTCGTACTGACGGTAGATCCAGCGCTTGCTAGCGATGGTGGGCGCTGCCAGCAGGCGCAGGAGCGCACCATTGGCGTCGCGCAGATCGGGCAGCGAGTCGAGGGCAAAGGACTGGAGCTCCGCCATCTCCGCGGGCGGAACGCCCTCGCGAGTGTACTGCGGCGCCTCCGTCACCAAGGGGACGGGCAGGCGCGCGACCTCCTCCTCTCCGTCCCAGATGTGCGCCAGACCGTCGTCTGTGACTTTGCCGATGAAGGCGCCGGGAACCTCCCAGCGACTGAAGAGACCCGTGACCTGCTCCTCATAGCCCTGTTTGACGATGATAAGCATCCGCTCCTGCGATTCGGCCAGCATCACCTCGTACGGCGTCATGCCCTCCTCGCGGCGGGGCACCTTCGCGACGTCGATCTCTAGGCCAGTGCCGGCGCGGGCCACCGACTCCAGCGCCGACGCCGTCAGGCCGGCCGCCCCCAGGTCCTGGATGCCGGAGACCCACTCGGCATGATTGTGGGCCAGGTCCAGGCAGGCCTCCATGAGCATTTTCTCCAGGAACGGGTCGCCGATCTGCACCGCCGGCCGCAGTTCGTCGTATCGGGCGTGAGGGTCGGTGCGGGAGGCCAGGCCCGACGCGCCGTGCAGGCCGTCGCGGCCGGTGGCCGCGCCGACCAGGAGCAGACGGTTCCCCACACCGCGAGCGGCGGCGCTGGCCAGCCGCTCCTTGGGCGCCACGCCCACGCACATGACGTTTACCAGCGGGTTGTGCGAGTAGGCCTTCTCGAAGTACACTTCGCCGCCCACGGTAGGGATGCCCAGGCAGTTGCCGTAGCCGGCGATGCCCGCCACCACGCCGCCAAACAGATAGCGGTTCCGCGGTTCGTCCAGCGGGCCGAAGCGCAGGGAGTCCAGCAGGGCGATGGGCCGCGCCCCCATGGCGAAGATGTCCCGCACGATGCCGCCGATGCCGGTCGCCGCTCCCTGGTACGGCTCGATGGCCGAGGGGTGGTTGTGGGACTCGATCTTCATCACCACGCACAGCCCGTCGCCGATGTCCACGGCGCCGGCGTTCTCCTCCCCGCGACGGGTGAGGACGTACGGCCCCGCTTCCGGGAGCACACGCAAGAGGGGGCGCGAGTTCTTGTAGCCGCAGTGCTCGCTCCAGAGCGCGCCGAACATGCCCAGCTCCACCTCGGTGGGCTCGCGGCCCAGGCGAGCGACGATGAGCTCGTACTCCTGACGGCTGAGGGCGATCTGGTCGAGGAAGCTCTGCTCTACGGGCATGGCCATCGCTAAGCATACCGGAGGGGCATCGCTGGGGCAACGAATGTCGCCCCGGGCCGCTCATGGTTCGACAAGCTCACCATGCGCGGCGCAAGAACGGCCGGCAGGCTATTTCAGCGAGAAAGGCGGGTACTCGTCCCGCATCAGGAACAGGTAGGCTTGCACCCGCAGCGTCCACCGCTGCACGCCCACCCCGAAGCGGTACAGCCCTTCCGGGTAGCGCCCGGTGAACAGGATGGCGAACCAGGCGATGACCACGGTGACCACCCAGGCCAGCAACACAAACAAGAGGACGATCGCCTGAGGGATGATCAGGATCAGCCGGAAGGCGACCGACCAGCGGTTGCTCTGCTGAGGGTACTCCACGTCGAACGTGACGGGGTAGGGGCCGCTGCCGAAGGGCGGGTACTCGTCTCGTAGCAGGGCGACATAGGCGACGACGTTGGCCCTCCAGCCCATGTACATCTTGGCCAGGTTCCATAGATCCCGTGGGTACCTGCCGGTGAACAGGATAGCGAACCAGGCCAGCACGGAGGTCAGCGAAATGACCGCGCCGAATACGCCCGTCCCGGAATTCGCGCCGAGGCCTACGCTCCCGGGCGACCCAACGATGAGCACCTGCGGAATAGCGAGGATGAGCCGAAAGGCCGTCGTGAGGCGGTTGCGGTCCGCAGTCTGCGGCTCGACGTCAAACGAGACCGGGTAGTCGGCCATCGTTCCGCCCCTTCTTGGGCTGTCAGACTAGCTGAGCGAGAAGGGTGGGTACTTGTCCGTCATCAGGTACGAGTACGCGTTGACGCGAAAGCTCCAGCGGATCACCCCGACGCCAAAATTGAACAAGGCCTTGGGATGGCGGCCCGTGATCAGTATGGCGAACCAGGCGATGAGTAGGATCACATAGTAGACGATCCCGAGCAGCATCAACACGATCATGCTGGGAATAACGAACAGCCACTTCACGAAGATCAGCCAGCGGGACAGGCGCTCCGGGTAGTCGACCTCAAGCGTAACGGGATAGCGGCCCGCTTCCATCGTGAACGGCGGATACTCGTCTCGCATCAGCAAGATGTAGGCGCTGATATTGGCGTCCCAGCGGTAATACCCCACCACGAAGTTGAACAGCCCTTGCGGATAGCGGCCCGTGAACAGGATGGCAAACCAGGCCACGACCGTGATGATGGAGGCCAGTAACGTGAGAAGGTAGAGAACGATAAAGTGGGGGATGGCCAGCAGCCACTTCACGAAGATCAGCCAGCGCGAGAGGCGCTCGGGATACTCCACATCGAACCGCAGGGGATAGGAACTCGCCGTTGCAGTCATCGTCCCTCCTCCTGGCATATTCTTGTTGGCGTAAGGCTATACCCGCCGGCGCAGGCTGTCAATCACCAGCGCCCGGCGCCGCGTCCTACCTGAACACGTACTTGACACTCTTGCGAAAGCCAAAGCTCGGCCAGTACTTCAGCTCGGCCGGCGCCACCCCCTCCGGCACCTCGAAGACCACCTCCACCCTCGCCGATCGGTCCTCCTTCACGTCCTGCGTCGCTGGATGACCGGCCACCACTACCAGCTCGGGCTTGTGCTTCTTGCCCTCCTCGTCCCAGAGCTTGAAGTCCGACTCTTCGATCTTAATGTCCCACCCGCTTCCGTTCGCCACCGAGAACTCGAACATGACCAGGCGCTTGCCGCTATCCGCCTCCAGCAGCGTCTCATCCCCCGACATCGGATCGGAGGCCGAAATCAGGGCCACCATTACATCGCCGATGTAGACCATGCCGGACGATTCGCCCGCCTGCAGGCTCCGGTAGTTCTCCTGCACCTCCAGTTCGTCGCCCGCGACCAGAGCGAACACCACGCCCCCGGCGATGGCGCCGCCCGCCAGCAGGAAGCCCAGGATAGTCGCGATGAGATAGGCGTCGCCGCCGGCTGGGCCCGCCCCGGCCGAGAGGTTGAAGGGCGGGTACTCGTCCGTCAGAGAGAGCACGTAGGCCTGCACGCGGGCGTTCCAGCGCATCACGCCGGCCACGTAGTCGAACAGGCCGCGTGGGTAGCGGCCGGCGACAAGGATGAAGAACCAAGCGATGATGGCGACGATGATCGCGCCCAAGATG
>Ga0209253_10006611_pt1 | contig 10023 bp, 7 predicted proteins | sample FrelakmetBRP12BR_FD_187145 | JGI IMG/M metagenome (GOLD analysis project Ga0209253, IMG submission 187145) | Freshwater lake sediment microbial communities from the University of Notre Dame, USA, for methane emissions studies - BRP12 BR (SPAdes)... | ecosystem: Environmental > Aquatic >...
CCCTGCCGCCAGGATCTCAACAGCAGCGTTGCATGCCCTCTCGAGAAGAACTGAAAGGTGTTCAATCTCTTCCTTTCCGAAGGGCTCCAGGACATAGGCTTCCACGAGATCTTTTGTGGCCGGCTTTCCGATGCCGAGCCTCAGGCGGAGAAAGGCGTCCGTCCCCAGGTCTCCGATGATGGACTGAAGTCCCTTGTGCCCCCCATCACCGCCGCCATCCTTGATGCGAATCGACCCAAAGGACAAGTCCAGATCGTCATGGACAACGACAAGGTCTGCAGGGTCCGTCTTCAAAAAGCGCACCAGCGGGCTGATGGCTGTCCCGCTCAGGTTCATGAAGGTCTGGGGCTTGGCGAGGATGACGCGAACACCCGAGATGACCCCTTCGGCGAGGTGGGCGTCGAATTTTTTCCGTCTGAAGCTGAGGTCGTGAATCAGGGCAAGCCTGTCGGCGACCATGAATCCGAGGTTGTGGCGGGTAAAGAGGTAGCGATCCCCCGGGTTCCCGAGACCGGCGATGATTTTCATGGTCACTCCGCAACGGCATAGGGCTTATGGCGAAGGGCGAAAAAATAAAAGAATTACAATACCAATTGCCCTTGGCCTAACGCCTTAAGCCCATTGCCTGTGGTTATGAAAAACCCCACCTCCCGATCAGGGCCAATGGGGCTTCAGATGCATCCCGTTATCAATCCATGGGGGGATAGAGAACCTTTTGAAAAAGGTGGCAAAAGGAGGAGAGGGTAGCTGAGCCTTCAGTCTTTCTCCTCTTCGGCTGCCTTCTTCTCGGTGATGACCTCGGGCTCCGCCGGGGCGGCTTCCTCTTCGGCAGGTTTCTCCTCCTCGATGGCGCGCTTGGCCACGACGGAAATGATCTGTGCCTCGTCGGAATCGAGGATTTCGATTCCCTCGGCAAATTTTACATTGGCCACCCGCAGTGTGTTTCCGATATCGAGTTCCGAGATGTCGATCTCGAAAAATTTCGGCATGAGCGTGGGAAGGCAGGAGACCTTCAGATCCCGCTTGAACTGGTGGATTTCGCCGCCCATTTTCACACCGATCGGCTGCCCGAGAAGATGGATGGGGACATCCATGGTGAGCTTGTGGTCCATCCGGATTTCATAGAAATCGGCGTGGATAAGAGTGTGTGTGACCGGGTTCGTCTGGAGTTCCTTGATCATTGAGAGTTTCTCCAGCTTCCCCCCCTCCCCTTGGATGATGAGCTTGATGAAGCCCGTTTCCCCCTTTTCCGCGCGGAGGAGGTCGACGAGGTCGACTGATTGAATCGAGAGGGAAGTTGAATCGGAACCGGATCCATACAGGACGGCCGGGATGGAGCCCGATGCCCGCAGTTTGCGCGACACACCCTTGCCGCTTCCTTTTCGGACCTGGGCTTTTAGTTCTATAACTTCCATGATGCCTCCAATGTTATGGCTGAGGGCTTATGGCAAAAGGCAAATGGGGTGATATGTGCCTTAATCCTTTTTTCTTGAGCCTTTCGCCTTAAGCCTTTTGCCTTGTTTATATAAATAACGAACTGACCGAGTCGTTATAGTAGATTCGTCTGACCGCCTCGCTCAAGATACCCGCCACGGAAAGCACTTTGATTTTGTTGCAGGCCTTCGCCTTTTCGTGGAGGGGGATGGTATCCGTCACGATGAGCTCCTTGAGGACGGAGCCCTGGATTCTCTCGATCGACGGCCCGGAAAGGACCGGGTGCGTGCAGCAGGCCGAGATCTCCTTGGCCCCCTCGCTTTTCAGGGCCTCGGCGGCCTGGACGATGGTGCCTGCCGTGTCGATCAAGTCATCCAGGATGATCACCCGGCGGTCCTTGACGTTTCCGATGATATTCATGACCTGGGATTCGTTGGGCCCCTCGCGACGCTTATCGATGATAGCGAGGTTTGCCCCCAGGCGCTTCCCGAAAGCCCTCGCGCGCTCCACACCGCCCGTGTCGGGCGACACGATGACCGTGCCGTCCCCCTGGTAGTTCTTTTTCATGTAGTCGAGCAGGATCGGGGTGGCAAATAGGTTGTCCACGGGGATGTTGAAGAACCCCTGTATCTGGCCGGCATGGAGATCCATGGAGAGAACTCGCCTGGCGCCCGCCGTCGTGATCAGATCGGCCACCAGTTTGGCCGTGATGGGGGCCCGGGGAGCGACCTTACGGTCCTGCCGGGCATAACCGTAGTAGGGGATAACGGCTGTAATGCGGTCTGCCGAGGCCCGTTTCATGGCGTCGATCATGATGAGGAGTTCCATAATATGGGTGTTCACCGGCGGGCATGTCGACTGGATGATGAAAACATCGGTTCCGCGGACGTTCTCGTCGATTTCTACCCTCGTTTCCCCATCACTGAACGTGGTCACGTCGGCACTGCCGAGGTGTACAGCCAGGTTCGCGCAGATGTCCATCGCCAGTTTCGGGTTTGAATTTCCCGAAAATATCCTGATCCTTTCGAGCGAATCACCCATGATCTTCCTCATCCTGTTTCATCAGGGAAACTTGCGTCTATTCGCCTCGTTGCTCTCGTGGTTGGCTGGGGCGGGAGGATTCGAACCTCCGAATGCAAGAACCAAAATCTTGTGTCTTACCGCTTGACGACGCCCCAACAACATCACTTTAACCGCTCCCGGGCAAGCGGTCAATAAGGACGTTCAGATGGAATGGGCCCTGAAGATAAAATAGTTTGTTGATCTTCTCAGGGCCTCTTCAGCCCTGGAGGCTTTTCGTTCCGATTCGAAAAGGCCAAAAAGGGTCGGCCCGCTTCCCGACATCAAGGAGCCCAAGGCCCCCAGTTTTACAAAGAGGTCCTTCACTTCCCGCAATTCCGGGTGGAGATTCAATGTAACCCGTTCGAGATCATTCTGAAGGGCCTCGGCGAGTTCCAATACCGTATTAAATTTGCGAATGCTATCTTTTCTTTTTTCCTTTGTCAATGCCAAATTCAGCTTCTGGTAGACCATTTTTGTCGACACTTCGAATCCGGGGTTGGCGAGGACAAACCACATCTTCGGGAGGTGCTCTGCAGGGTAGAGGCGCTCGCCGATGCCGAAGGCCCAGGCGGCGTCAGCGAAGATGAAAAAAGGGACATCGGCCCCGAGGGTCCTTCCGATGTCCATGAGTTTTTCCCTCGTGAGTTTGAGGCTGAAAAGTTCGTTCAAAGCGCAGAGGGTTGCGGCGGCATTGGAGCTTCCGCCGCCGAGCCCCGCGGCGACGGGGATCTTTTTCTTGATGGTGATCTCTACACCGGCGCTCTGGGGAAGCCGGGAAAGCAGGGCCGCCGCCGCCCGGTGGACGATGTTGTTTTCGTCTTCGGGAAGTGATGTGCCCGGGCAGCGGAGCAGGATGCCGCTGTCTCCGGGCGCAAAGTGAAGTTCATCGTGAAGGCTGATCTTCTGCATGAGGGATTCGATGTCGTGATAACCATCGGGGCGCCTGCCCAGGACCCTCAGGATCAGATTGACCTTGGCCGGTGAGTTCTTCCGGATCATTTCTTTTCCATCTCTTTGACGTAGCGCATCCGGAGTTCGAAGAGGAAATTGTCGAGGAGTTGTTCCTCCTCCGACGCGAGGTTGCCGCGCGTTTTTTCTCTCAGCATGCTCAGGATGTCGATCGTCTGTTTCGCTGCCGGAAGATTCTTTTCCACGTTTTGGGTGGCGGGGTCGGGGAAATCGCCGAAGTGAAAAAGGGCGCTCGTGCCGAGGGAAAAGATAAACGTTGAAAAATCAATCTCCGGTAAATCGCGAGGCTCCGCCGTGCTGGTCTCCCGTGGGCTCTCTGCGGGGCCTGCCTGCCCGACTGCCTCTACCTGCTCCCCGCCGCCCCCCTTTTTTGTTTCGCCGGATTCGTCAAAGCGCCTTCTGTCCTTGACGGTAAATCCCTTGTCCTTTTTTTCCTCCTCCATGACGACCCCCTTTTTACGCTTTGGATGTGAAGAAATACCGGATAAAAAAGAAGCAGGGGGCCGGTCTTGAGACCCAACAGTCCCCTGCTTCTTCAATGGTATCCGTAAAAACTCTCCGGGCGGTCATTTGACCTTCATCTGTCTCAGCCGCGCGATGCGTTCCTCGATGGGCGGATGGGTGCTAAAGAGCGTCATGAAGGACCTTCCCGACAGCGGGCTGACCGTGAAGATGTGGGCCGTTGAAGGGTTGGCGTCCATTGGAATCGCCACGGAGCCGCGGGCAAGTTTCTCCAGGGCGCTGGCCAGACCGTAGGGTTTCCCGGAAACACTTGCGCCACCGTCGTCGGCCAGGTATTCCCGCGAGCGCGATATGGCCATCTGGATGATCATGGCCGCGATCGGTGCCAGGATGGCCATGAAGATGAGCCCGATCCCGCCGCCGCCACCGCCTTCCTCGTCGCTTCCCCTCCCGCCGCCGAATATGGCTGCCCACTGGGCCATGTTGGCGAGCATGGTGATGGCCCCTGCAATGGTGGCCGCGATGGCGCCGATCAGGATGTCCTTGTTCTTGATGTGGGAGAGCTCATGCGAAAGCACACCTTCGAGCTCATCCCTGTTCAGCATCTTTAGAATCCCTTCCGTGACGGCCACAACCGCATGCTTTTCATTCCGTCCAGTGGCAAAGGCGTTCGGCGTCTCACTCGGGACGATGTAGACCTTCGGCATGGGCAGGCCTGCTTTCATGGACAGGTCTTGGACGATCCGGTAGAGCTCTGGTGCCTCCTGCTCCGTCACCTCCTGGGCCCGGTACATCCTGAGCACGATCTTGTCGGAGAACCAGTAGCTTCCTAGGTTCATGACCATCGCGAAGACAAAGGCGATGACCATGCCCTGCTTTCCGCCAAAGTAGCCCCCGATCAGGATAAGAAGTCCTGTGAGGGCCCCCAGTAGTAATGCCGTTTTCAAAGAGTTCATTTGATGCCTCCCTCCATTGCGATAACTTGTTTATTTGCGCGAAGCCTTCCGTCTGGAGACCGGTTCATTCTTCGGGCTGAAGAGTACATCGCCTGCGGGCGTGATGTCTACCACGATGTGTTCCCCCTCGGCGAAGCCCCCCTCCAGAAGTTTCATGGCAAGCGGGTCCAGTATAATCTTTTGTATCGATCTCTTCAAGGGCCTTGCGCCGTAAGTGGCGCTGTAGCCCGCTTTCGAAAGCTGCTTCTTGGCCTCTTCGGTGAGTTCGACGGAGAGCTTCTTCTCCGCCAGCCGCTTGTTCAGCAGGCGGATCTGGATGTCGATAATCCGATTGATGTCGCTGATGGTGAGCGATCTGAAGACAATAATATCGTCGATGCGGTTGAGAAATTCCGGCTTGAAAGTCGTCCTCAGGGTATCGAGGATGCGGATCTTCCGGTCGCCCTCGCTCATGGAAGGGTCGGTGATCCACTGTCCGCCCAGGTTCGAGGTCATGATGACGATGGTGTTCTTGAAATCCATGGTCCGGCCCTGGCCGTCCGTCAGCCGCCCGTCGTCGAGGATCTGGAGCAGGACGTTGAACACGTCCGGGTGGGCCTTCTCGATCTCGTCAAAGAGGATCACCGAGTAGGGCTTTCTCCGAATGGACTCCGTCAGGTAGCCCCCCTCCTCGTATCCCACATACCCCGGGGGGGCGCCGATGAGTCTCGCCACGGAGTGCTTTTCCATGAACTCCGTCATGTCGATCCGGATCATGTTCTGCTCGTCGTCGAACATGAATTCCGCCAGTGCCCGGGCGAGCTCCGTCTTCCCCACTCCTGTGGGTCCCAGGAAGATGAAGGATCCGATGGGGCGGTTCGGGTCCGCAAGACCCGAGCGGGCCCTGCGAAGGGCGCTGGAGACGGCCTGGATCGCCTCCTCCTGTCCGATGACGCGCTGCTGGAGACGCTCCTCCATCTGGATAAGCTTCTGGACCTCCGTTTCCATCATCCTCGAAACGGGTATACCGGTCCATTTGGCCACGACCTCGGCCACGTCCTCGGCGTCCGCCTCTTCCTTGAGCATCTTCTGGTCTTTCTGGATCTCCTCGAGTCCCGCCTGTTCTTTTTCCAGTTCCTTGTTGAGTTCCACGAGTTTCCCGTAGCGGATTTCCGCCGCCCGGGACAGGTTTCCCTCCCTCTGGGCCGTCATTTCCTCGTTCTTGAGGTCCTCGATCCGTCCCCGGATGACCTGGATTTTTTTGATTTGTTCCTTCTCAGCAGACCAGCGGGACTTCATGGCATCCCGGCTTTCCTTGAGTTTCCCGAGTTCGGCGTCGAGCTTTTCCAGCCGTTCCTTCGCCGTCGGGTCCGTCTCGTCCTTGAGAGACTGGCGCTCGATCTCGAGCTGCATGATCCGCCTTTCCAGCGCGTCGATCTCGGCCGGCAGGCTGTCAAGTTCAATGCGAAGTCTCGATGCCGACTCGTCGATGAGATCAACGGCCTTGTCCGGCAGGAAGCGATCGGAGATATAGCGATCGGACAGAGTTGCCGCCGCCACGATCGCCGAGTCCTTGATCCTCACCCCGTGATAGACCTCGTACCTCTCCTTGAGGCCGCGCAGGATCGCGATGGTATCCTCGACGGTCGGTTCCTTGATCAGGATGGGCTGGAACCTCCGCTCGAGGGCCGGGTCTTTCTCGATGTTTTTCCGGTACTCGCCCAGGGTTGTTGCGCCGATACACCGAAGCTCCCCGCGGGCGAGGGCGGGCTTCAGCATGTTGGAGGCATCAATGGCACCCTCGGCGGCGCCCGCACCGACGACGGTGTGTATTTCATCGATGAAGAGGATGATTTTCCCCTGGGCATCCTGGATTTCTTTGAGGACGGCCTTCAGGCGGTCTTCGAACTCCCCCCGGTATTTGGACCCGGCGACGAGAGCGCCCATGTCCAGACCGATGACTCTCTTGTCCTTGAGGCTTTCGGGAACGTCCCCGTTGACGATGCGCTGGGCCAGACCCTCGACGATGGCCGTTTTTCCCACCCCGGGATCGCCGATGAGGACGGGGTTGTTCTTCGTTCTCCTTGAAAGGACCTGCATGATCCTGCGGATCTCGTCATCGCGGCCGATGACGGGATCGAAAGACCCCTTGCGGGCCAGTTCATTGAAATCCCTGGCATAGCGCTCCAGCGCCTGGTATTTCTCTTCGGGATTCTGATCGGTGATCCTCTGGCTCCCCCGGATGTCCACAAGGACCTTGAAGATGGCATCCCTTGTAACACCGGCTCTATTCAGGATCTGTCCGGCCACCCCCTCTTTTTCATCTGTCATGCCCACAAGGATGTGTTCGATGCTGACGTACTCGTCTTTTATGCGTGACGCCTCGGCGAAAGCCGCATCAAGGACCTTATTCAGCCGCGTGGACATGTAGGCCTGTCCGGTACCGGCCCCCGTGACCTTCGGGAGCCGGGCCAGAATCTTTTCGAGGTCCCCGCGGATGACGGCCGGGTCGGCCCCGAGCTTCTTCAAAATCGAGGTGGCGATACCTTCGGGCTGCCCCAGCAGGACCAGCAGAAGGTGCTCCACATCCACGGCCTGATGCTCGAACCGGACGGTGACGCGCTGGGCTTCCTGAAGGGCTTCCTGGGCCTTCAGTGTCAGCTTGTCAAATCTCATGATGTCTCCTTGTCGCTATTCAAGTATTCGAAAAAATCGAAAAAAAACGCAATAAGATTATCCTGCCTCGCCGGCCGCGGTACCGGGTCGGTGATCGCACTGAAATTTTCAACAAAAGCGTTATAAATCGGCAACTTCCCGATTCGGCGGCGACCGGTTCACGTCCATAAAATAAACACAATGGAGAAGGATGTCAAGAAAATGGATATCCCTCAAATATAAAAAAAGCGCGGAAAAACAAGCGGTTTCAGCTCAGGGCGTTCCTGGACGGGGGTCAAAAAAAGGCTTGACAGTTTGAATTTGCAGAGTAAAATTAGCAGTTCGGAAAACATGAAGGAGGAAAAAAGGCATGTCCGTGCCCGCCAATATCAATTCGCTGGATATTTATATGTCCGAGATCAACCGCTTTCAGATCCTGACGTCCGATGAAGAGTTTAAGTTAGCGGTTCGATTCATGAAATATGATGATATGGAGGCTGCTGAGAAACTCGTCACATCCAACCTCCGGTTTGTGGTCAAGATCGCTCATGAGTATCGCAACTACGGGGTGAAGCTCATCGACCTCATCCAGGAGGGTAATGTGGGCCTCATGCACGCCGTGAAAAAGTTCAACCCCTATAAAGGTTTCCGCCTGATCTCCTACGCCGTGTGGTGGATCAGGGCATACATGCAGAATTTTATTATCAAGACCTGGAGTCTTGTCAAGATCGGTACGACCCAGGCTCAGCGGAAGCTCTTTTTCAAGCTCAACCAGGCCAAGAAAAAGCTTCAGAACCTTTCAACAAAAAACCCCGAGTTCGCCGAGATTGCCGAAACCCTGAACGTGAAGGAGGCGGAGATCGAGGAGATGGATCTGCGCCTGAACAACAGGGACCTGTCGCTGGATGCCTTTATCGACGAGGACGGGGAACTGAGCCACTTGGATGTGCTCGCCTATGAGGGCGAGAGCCAGGAAGAAAGTCTGATCAAGAAGCAGGAGACGGCTCTCGTCAAGCGCAACATCGCAGGGGTTCTGGCGAAGCTGAGCGAGAGGGAACGTTATATCATCCGGAACCGGATCATGTCGGAGACGCCCGAAACACTCCAGGAAATCGGAGATCGCTTCAAGATTACGCGCGAGCGTGCCCGGCAGGTGGAAAAAGAAGCCCTCAAGAAAATGCGGCACGCTATTCTGCCCTGGGAAGGCGATCAAAGGGCCGTGAACGCCTGATGAAACCGTAAGAAAAATGAAAAGCCCCGGGGAGAAATTCCCCCGGGGCTTTTTTTACCTGTCTGGGGCCTTCAGAAGGCCTTTTCGGCATGTAAGGCCATCTTGTCGAAGCGGGTGTATTTCTCCTGGAAGGTGAGTTTTACCGTCCCCACGGGCCCGTTTCTCTGCTTGCCGATGATGACCTCGGCCATGCCCTTTTCCGGATTATCCTCGGAGCGGTTATAGACCTCGTCCCTGTATAGGAAGAGAATCACGTCGGCGTCCTGTTCGATGGCACCGGACTCCCGGAGGTCCGCCATCTGGGGCCGCCTGTTGGTCCGGTCCTCGACCTTCCGGTTGAGCTGGGAGAGGGCCATAACGGGGACGCTCAGTTCCTTGGAAAGGGCCTTCAGGGACCGGCTGATCTCGGAAATTTCCTGCTCCCTGGTGTCCGCGTATCCTCCCCCCTTCATGAGCTGCAGGTAGTCCAGGATCACAAGGCCCAGGCCTGTCTCCGCCTTGAGACGCCTTGACTTGGCCTTCATTTCGAGGACCGAGATGGCTGGTGTGTCGTCGATGAAGATAGGCGCGTCGGAGAGTCTACCCGCCGCGGTGGTGAGCTTCGGCCAGTCCGATTCACCCAGAAAACCTTTGCGGATCCTCTGCGAGTCCACACGGGCTTCCGAGGCCAGCATCCGGAGGGCGAGCTGTTCTTTCGCCATTTCCAGGGAGAAGATGGCCACCGGGATCCCGGCCTCGATGGAGGCGTGCTGGGCGATGTTGAGGGCGAGGGCTGTTTTCCCCATGCTGGGGCGCCCCGCGACGATGACCAGTTCTGCATTCTGGAGGCCCGAGGTCAGCTCGTCGAGCTTGTCGAAACCCGTCGGGACGCCGGTGACGAGTTCCTTCTTTTCGTAAAGACGCTCAATCGTCCTGAAACTGTCCTTGAGGATCTCTTTCAGGGGGAAAAAGGCGGGTCGGATCTTTTTCTCCGATATTTCGAAGATGGCGTGTTCAGCCTCGTCGAGGATGCGGTCCACCTCGGAGCCGGCATGATAACTCTTGTTGAGGATTTCCGTGGCCGTCCCGATGAGCCGTCGAAGGATGGATTTCTCCTTGACGATCTTTGCGTAGTGGGCCACGTTGGCCGCCGACGGGACGCTGTCGACCAGCGTGGCCAGGTAGGACGCCCCGCCCACGCTGTCGAGGTGTTTCTTTTCCTTGAGGATGTTGCTCAGCGTGATGAGGTCGCTCGGCTCGTTCCGGTCCGACAGCTCCAGGATGGCGGTAAAAATC
>Ga0209253_10006612_pt1 | contig 10023 bp, 13 predicted proteins | sample FrelakmetBRP12BR_FD_187145 | JGI IMG/M metagenome (GOLD analysis project Ga0209253, IMG submission 187145) | Freshwater lake sediment microbial communities from the University of Notre Dame, USA, for methane emissions studies - BRP12 BR (SPAdes)... | ecosystem: Environmental > Aquatic >...
GGGTTCAACTTCGCGGGCATCCGTGTTCCGGAACTTTTCAATCACTTCGCCTCCGCTGAATCCATAGAAGACCGTGTAGTACCTGACCGTGAAGGTAACATCATCTTCGGTGATCACCAGCCACCGGAACGGGTTGATGGTCGGCACCCTCCGCCCCGGAACCATGGCCCTGACATACAGGAATGAACCTGTCCGGCAGGCAAGGTAGACGACAACGATTGCGGCATAGAGCCCCAGAGCAGCGATGATCGGCACACGGCTAACGGTGAGCAGGACAAGTGTCCCGGCAGAGGCAGCCATGACAAGCACACTGGGCCCCGGGAGGATGCCGGAGGTGAATTTCCTGTCGGAGAACGGGGCAAGGAGCGGAATACCGGGAAAGGCGAGGAAGTCGATGATAAGGTGGAGGAGAGCAGCGGAAAGGAGGATGAGGAATGCTGCAATCCCGTATCCTGCAAAGACCCATGCGGGCATATATCCCGTTGCCCTTATCAGCGTGATGCCCAAAAATGCCAGGACTGACAGCGCCACAGCCCCCGCGACGCTGTGCGCAATACCGCCATGTGTAAAGAGGTAGAGGTGCGGGGATCGGTCGGAAATAAAAGAGAAGAAGATGTCCGTATCAGGGATGACAGCCCCGATGACGGCGAACGGGATGAAATTCTGCAGCCCAAGTGCAGGGAGGATGATGGCAGCGATGAGTGCATGGGAGAGGGCGTCCACGGATCAGGGTTAAAGATAAAAAGAGAAAAGACTTGGGGATGGCGCAGTCAGCCAGACTTTTTTTTTTAAATAAGAAACAAAGAAGGCCAGGGCCGAGATTCGAACCCGGGTCGGGGGATCCACAGTCCCCTAGGATAACCAACTACCCCACCCTGGCAGATTTCCCTTTTACATTGGTAGTGGTCGGACTTTAAGGTATCCTTGTGAAAACAGGGGAATTTCACGCCGCATGGGACCGTTCTCACAAAATCCCCTTTCCTGTGACAGGCGGGTGGCCCCGACTCCGGGCATTGACCTCTTTCGGTGACTATTAATATCCGCACTTGTCCAGTAATGATCAGGTTGGCATGGACGTACCGTCCGAACGTGCATAACAGCGCAGGAACGCACTTGTTCTTTCCGGATTTTTCACTGCCGGTGTGTGTCCTGCGATGGACCGGTGGTGGCAATGGCGCAGAATCCCAAAATCCGTACACCCATCGTCTGCGTGATGGGGCACGTGGATCACGGGAAGACATCGCTCCTTGACCGGATCCGCGGGTCGTCGGTGGTCTCGTCCGAGGAAGGGGCGATCACCCAGCATATCGGTGCCACGGTCGTCCCCATCGAGGCAATCCGGGCGATGAGCGGCAGTATGGAGAAAGTGCCGATCAACATCCCCGGCCTTCTGTTCATCGACACCCCGGGCCACCACGCGTTCACCACGCTGCGGGCACGCGGTGGGGCGCTCGCGGACATGGCGATCCTTGTTGTGGACATCATGCAGGGGTTCCAGCCGCAGACCATCGAAGCGCTCCAGATCCTGCGGAACTGCAAGACGCCGTTTGTGATCGCAGCGACCAAGATCGACAGGATCCATGGCTGGCGGCCAGCCACAAACGAGACCTTTGTCTCATCGTTTGCACAGCAGAATGAGAGGGTCAGGGGCGATGTGGAGAACAGAACCTACGGGATCGTGGGCAGGCTCTCCGAGCTCGGGTTCTCCGCTGACCGGTTCGACCGGGTCGCTGACTTCCGGCACAACCTCGCGATCGTGCCGGTGAGTGCCCACACCGGTGAAGGCATTCCTGACCTTCTTCTCGTCATGATCGGGCTCGCCCAGCGCTACATGGGACAGGAACTCGCCCTGACGGTCGAAGGCCCGGGCGCCGGCACCGTTCTCGAGATGAAAGAGGAGCGGGGGCTCGGGACGACACTGGATGTGATCCTGTACGACGGTACGCTCTCCATCGGGGATGAAATCGCGGTCGCTGCAAAGGATGGTGTTATCGTGACAAAGGTGCGGTCGCTGTTAAAGCCCCGCCCGATGAAAGAGATCCTCGTCGAGGACCGGTTCGAACGCGTCAAGTCTGTCGCCGCAGCAGCCGGGATCAAGGTGACAGCCCCGAACCTCGACGGCGTCATCGCTGGTTCCCCGTTCTTTGTCATCAGGGGGAACCGGGAGGAGGCGGAGGCAAGGATAAAAAAAGAGATGAACGAGATCCACGTCAACCTCGCAGACGAGGGGCTGGTGATCAAAGCCGATACGATCGGGGCGCTCGAGGCGCTCTGCAAGGAACTCGAGGCAAAAGGGATCGGCGTGATGCGGGCAGAAGTCGGCGCGGTGAGCCGCCATGACCTGATCGAGACAGAGACAATCAAAAATCCGTACTACCGCGCCCTGCTCTCCTTTAACACCCCGATCCTCCCTGACGCCGCAGAGATGATCAAAAACCCGCTCTACACGCAGGTCAGGGTCTTTGAGGGCAAAGTGATCTATCAGCTGATCGACCAGTACGTTGCATGGCGCGACGAGCAGAAACGACTTTTTGAGCAGAAAAAGTTCGAGCACATCGTCATGCCGGCAAAGATCCGCCTCCTTCCCGACTGCGTATTCCGGCAGAGCAACCCCGCGGTTGTCGGCGTGCGGGTGCTCGGCGGCAAGCTGCGCAGCGATGTCGGGCTCATCCGGACTGATGGTAAAAAGGTCGGGCACCTCAAGACCATGCAGATGCGCAGCGAGAGCATCCGGGAGGCCGAGACAGGGCAGGAAGTGGCGATCTCAATCGAGGGGGCAACCGTCGGGCGGCAGGTGAGCGTGGGGGATGATCTCTTCGTGGATATCCCGGAGCGCCATGTAAAAGTGCTCGAGCGCGAGATGATCAAGTCGTTGAATGTGCCGGCCCAGGAAGTGCTTGCAGAGTTCACGACGATGAGGCGAAAGGAGGACCCCTTCTGGGGCAAGTGACGTCTTTTTTACGCGAGGATTAAATAGAGTGCCCGGCATATAAAATGGGTACTTCTCATGAGTGAGCGGCGGCGCCGGTAACCAGGAGATGACCCCTGCCCCTGATGAAGGGCGCGGGAACTGACAGGAGTTTTCATATGGCAGAGTTTAAGGTCGTTGTTGCAGACCCAAAGACAGGACGCGCCTATAACGTCAATGCAAGCGGCGGTGTGGCAGGCGCACTGGTTGGAAAGAAGATCGGAGATGAAATGGACGCCGGTTCACTGGGACTTTCCGGTTATAAGGTAACGATCACCGGGGGTTCCGACAGGACCGGCACGCCGGCAAACAAGAGCCTTCCCGGTGCAGGGAGGAAGAAGCTCCTCGTCGCCAAAGGCACCACGGGATACCACCCGAAGATGGAGGGGCAGCGCAGGAGAAAGACGCTGCGTTCAAAGGAGATCACCACGGACTTTGTCCAGGTGAATGCCAAGATCACCGCGTACGGCGATAAGCCTCTCGATGAGCTATTCCCGTCCAAGCCTGCCGATGAAACGAAGGCGGGGGACGACAAAACCGCACAGAAAGCTCCTGCAAAGAAAGCTGCCGAAAAGAAAGCGTAATATCTTATTTATTCTTTTTTACGCTGGATTTGAGCGCCTCAAGCTTGTCCTCGAACGGGACATTGTGCCGCTTTGCGATGATCACAACCGCAGCTTCAGGCAGCAGGTTGCCGTCAAAACCCTGCTTGATGAGCCGGTTCATTTCAGCCACCACCTCGGTCTCCTCTTTCTTCTGTACCCGTGCGATCCGTCCGATCAACTCCTGCAGGGGATCCCGGTTCTCAAAAATTGCGGACGTGGGTTTGAACCCGACCGGAATGGTGATAGAGGATATATCGAATTTTGGGGTGAAGACGCCGTTGTCCTGTGCAAGGAGCCCCTCCTCTTCTGCGTTTTTTAAGAGGAGGTTTGCCTGTTCGGTGCTCATCCACTTCCGGTCAAGGGCAAAATAGTAGACCAGCTCGTTCTTCCGCATCGACCCCTTTCTCGAGTGCCTGAACGGTGCTGCAAGGGTGGTTTTCAGTGTCACAACTATTTACCAAGGAGGATGTTCTTCATGTCGAGCGCGTCAAGCCCGCCGGGGTTCCCTTCCTTTGCTATGTCGACATCGGTATACTTGGTGCGATCCGTGAGCCGGACAAAAAACGCGTCGTTTGCGATCGGCACCTTGCCTCCACCCCGCAGCGCAAGAGCCAGCACCGAGATGCGCAGGTCAAGCGCTTCGGTTATCGTTCCGGGGCGCAGCAGTTCAGGAGTTATATCCCCGAATGTCGCACGGTCGATCGCCACTTCCACCCGGGTCTTGACCCTGACCAGCTCCTTTGCCGAGGCCTTGGTTGATTCGGAACCATCGAGTGATGCGATATGCCTGATCGTTTCCAGAAACGGAAGACCCATCGCAAACGAGAGGTCCGCTTTCTGCGGGAACCGGTAAGAGATCCTTCGCATAGATTCAATGTGGGGAATACAAGAGAAAAAAGGTGCTGGTTGACTTTGGGGTTGGGGTGAGGGGGTTACTCCAGCAGCACCGCGTTGATGACGCCGTCCTGCCCGGGGCGGCTTGCAATGCGGGCCCGCCCGATCTCGGTCTTGATGATGGCGCCCTTGGTCAGGAGGTTTCGCCTGACATAGTTCGGGTTTGCACCGTTCGCCTCGACTTTCTCGATCTTTGCTTTCTTTGTAACGCCGGTTATGGCGTTTGTCACGTTCGCGTACAGGGCCCGAAGGGTGCGAACCTTCTCGTTGGCACCTGTTGTACGCATGATCTTTCTCTTGTCCTCGCCAATGTGGGTATCGGCAGGGGAGAGACCGATCTCGGTCCTCCTCTTTCCCTGCGCCGGGCGGATGCGGCCGCCGGTTACCTTCCGGACTGATCTTCCTTGCCAGAGCATGTATGAACCCCGATGTATCGTTTGTCTTCGGGTAGCCGGCATGAAAATCCCAAGGAGATTTTCATACAACCCCCCTCCGGCCATAGGCCACAGGGGTGTTTTTCCCAAAGAGGGTGCTGTATATATTCCCTTTCCAGTTATTTAACAGCTGTGTTCAGCGGAGGATCTCGTCGAGCAGGGGGACGATGCCTTCGCCGGTCTTTAAGTTCGTCCGGAATACTTTCATGCCGGGATGGTACCGGTGCATGTCCGCTTCCATGCGGTCGAGGTTAGCGCCTACCAGCGGTGCGAGGTCGACCTTGTTGATCACGCCGATCGTGCAGTCACGGAACATCATCGGGTGCTTGTTCACGACGTCATCACCTTCCGTTGAACTGACGATCACGATCCGTTTTTCCGCGCCCAGCACAAAGTCGGTGGGGCAGACCATGTTGCCGACATTCTCGATGAAGAGCACGTCGATCTCATCGAGCGGCAGGTGGTCGATCGCATGCTCTACAAGGTGTGCATCGAGGTGGCATTCCTTCCCCGTATTCGCATTGTAGGCAGGGATTCCAAGCGCCCTGATCCGTTTGAAGTCATCGTCCCCGTACACATCCCCTGCGATCGCCCCCGCCCGCCTGCCCTTTCCGGCAAGCAGCGGGACGAGCCGTTCGATGAGTGCGGTCTTGCCGGAACCGATCGCCCCCAGAAGGTCGAAAGCCCGCACCCCGTGCTCCCTGAGGTGGTGTGCGTTACGGTCCGCGATCTTTGTGTTGACGTCGTAGACATCCTTCTCAATCCTGACGTCGATATGGTGCATGCATTCAGGTAGGAGCGTGCAGTGTTTATACCTTAACACACAAACCCTCCTGCAATGGCTGATGAGTGCATCCTGTATCCCTGCTACTTCAACGCCGCGCTGACCCGAAGGCAGGGGCGGCGGGTTCCCCGCCAGGGCGCCGCAAAGGCACCCTCGCTCGCAGAACTCGAGCGGGCACTGAAGCGTGCCGGGATCGGGTTCCATGCCGAAGACCAGCACCACCCTGCCCACTGGCAGCGCCACGAGGGAAGGGTTGTTGTTGAGTGGAACAAAGGCAAGGAAGCACTCATCAGAAAAGTGGCGCAGCAACTGGGGGGCAGGCGATGAGCGGCATGTACGACCTGCACACGCACACGATCCACTCGGACGGGGAGATGCTGCCGATCGAGCTGGTACGGCGGATGGCGGTGCTCGGGTACACAACCGTCGCGGTTACCGATCACGCGGACACCTCCAATGCAACAACGATCGTTGCGTCCCTCATGCCGGTCAGGGAATCGGCACAGATGTTCGGGGTGAAGCTCCTCTGCGGGATCGAGATCACGCATGTCCCGCCACAGCAGATCGCTGATCTTGCGGGGCAGGCAAAAGCAGCGGGGGCAGACATCGTGATCGTGCATGGCGAAACGCCGGTGGAGCCGGTCGCACCGGGCACGAACCACGCCGCGTGTACCTGCAGGGACGTGGATGTGCTCGCCCACCCGGGCATTATCAGTCCAGAGGATGCCCGGAACGCTGCAAAAAACCACATCGCTCTTGAGATCACCTCGCGCGGCGGGCACAACCGGGCAAACGGGTACGTGGTGCAGGTGGCCCGCGAAGCAGGCTGCCGGATTGTCCTGGACTCGGATGCCCATGCCCCGCATGACCTGCTTGACGAGCGCGCGAGATTCCTGGTCGCAAAGGGCAGCGGGCTCTCGGACACTGAATGCAGGGACGTATTATCTTTAAATATCGAGCGGTTCCTCTCTTCCTGAAATTATTATTTATACTTTCACGAAACTTTTAAATACCGAACAGTCATTGATATATAGATTGCTAATTTAATTGGCACATCTGTATCTCCCAGAGGTTATTGTGTGAAAGTTGTTGGACGAGCGATGAGCACCCCCGGCAGCCGGACGCTCATCATCCAGTGCGAAGCCGCCCAGCTCCCCGGATTGTACACCGACGTCACTGACCGGAAAATGCAGCCGGTCGGAAGAATTGTTGATATCTTCGGGAATATAAAAAAGCCCTATGCGACCGTCATCTGCCCGGGAAGATGTGACGTCCGGCAGGACGACAGGCTGTATGCGAAGGCAGTAACCGAATCAAAGGGGTACCGTCCTGTGCACGGGAAGCGATAAAACGTGGTGAATGTAGATGCAGGAAGTTGAAAAACTCAAAATTCTCCAGACTGAGAGGGAAGCCCTCAAGTCCCGCACGAAAGTCAAGGAGCACGAGAAGAAGGCAGAGAACCATACCGAAACGGTCTGTCCGGAATGCGGGGGCAGGCAGCTCGTCCATGACTACGAGCGTGCCGAGCTGGTCTGCCAGGGCTGCGGGCTCGTGATCGATGATGATTTCATCGACCGGGGTCCCGAGTGGCGGGCGTTCGACCATGACCAGCGCATGAAGCGCTCGCGGGTCGGAGCCCCGATGACCTTTACGATCCATGACAAGGGCCTGTCAACGATGATCGACTGGCGCAACCGTGACAGTTACGGGCGGGCAATCTCCTCCAAGAACCGCGCCCAGCTCTACCGGCTGCGCAAGTGGCAGCGCCGGATCCGTGTCAGCAACGCGACGGAACGCAACCTCGCGTTCGCACTCTCGGAACTTGACCGCATGGCATCGGCGCTCGGCCTGCCAAGAAACGTCCGGGAGACTGCCGCAGTCGTGTACCGCGACGCGGTGGACAAGAACCTGATCCGGGGGCGGAGCATCGAGGGCGTCGCTGCCGCAGCGCTCTATGCCGCGTGCCGGCAGTGCAGCGTCCCGCGGACGCTTGACGAGATCGCGGAAGTGTCGCGGGTCTCACGCAAGGAGATTGGCAGGACCTACCGGTTCATCTCCCGTGAACTGGGCTTAAAGCTCCTCCCGACTTCCCCGATTGACTACGTGCCCCGGTTCTGCTCCGGGCTCACCCTGAAAGGCGAGGTCCAGTCCCGGGCGGTGGAGATCCTGAGGCAGGCAGGCGAGCGTGAACTGACCAGCGGGCGGGGGCCGACCGGTGTCGCGGCTGCCGCGATCTACATCTCTTCCATCCTTGGAGGCGAGCGCCGCACCCAGCGGGAAGTCGCTGAGGTCGCCGGCGTGACCGAGGTCACCATCCGGAACCGGTACAAGGAACTGGCAGAGAAATTAGATATCGAGATCATCCTCTGATCGTATTTTTAACAAAAATTTTTTTGGCAGAATGCGTGATAGCAACAACTATATTTCATCCGCAGAAACGTTGTATGCCAATTCGATTGGGCTCGTAGATCAGGGGTAGATCGTTACGTTCGCAACGTAAAGGCCGCGGGTTCAAATCCCGCCGGGTCCATCCTGTTTTAAAAAATGATTTCTTCTGATAAAATTCATATCATGGCAGGTTTTTTTATCGCCTGATTCATGTAACATCCACACGGGCTTTTTTTTCGCGGATACCTGTCGCATCGCGGGGGGCGCCTACGCGGCGGCGAGGGGCATAACCATAATCGGTGGAAGTCAAGGGTACGGATTCATTTTTTAAAAAAACGAACGCAGTTTCTAGAAGGGTTAAAAAAAAGATTAGACGTAAAAACCGGTTCATTATGCCGGCTCAGTCTTCTGGTTCGGGCTCTGTCGGAGGTGTTGTTGCAACCTTCCGGTAAAAACCGGCAACACATACAATGATCAGGACAGCCAGAAGGATGGCGCTGAAGATGTTTTCCGCAACATTTGTCGTCATCGATATGGTCATGTGGGCCATATCATTGAGGATGCCGATGAGCATTGCGATGATGAGAAACAGGATGCCCCCCGTGATAATGCCAAGTAAAACTGCAGCGGTAACGCGCAGTGGATCAAGGTTTGCTGCCATTGAACAACACAATGCATGATAAACCTTATTCGTATAAAAAACTCCGGGCACGTCCTGGCCGGTGCACATGTTCAGGTCACATGTGATGAGACGTGGCAATTGGTATATCTGGTGTAAAAAACCCAGCTGAGGAGCGGGACGGTATTATTTCAAAAAATAATCACTTCTTCTGCTGCATGCTCATAACTTCGCCTTCCAGCGTCGATTTAAGCTTGTCAACTGCTTCGTTGAGGTCGTTTGTGGTCGTGATGGTGAAGGAGTTGTCGCTTTTGGGGTCGTGGTAGTTGACAACGTACTCGATCTGGCCGTCCTTTGTTTTCTTGGGTTCAATGATCAGTTTTGCCATCGGATACACCTGACTGGAATGAGGTTTGTTGTCCTAATGTTTGAATATTTTTCCTTTGACCGCTGAAAAGTGCCTGCTCGTCCGCAATGGATATATTGGTCTTATAAAAAAACCCTATACAACATCGCAAACGTCCGGGCTTATATGGAATACCCATGGTGGCAATGAGAAAAGTATTCTGGAAATTGGGTATCCTCATCACCCTTGTCGCGCTACTGGTGTCCGTATCCGCCGGCGCTAAGGACCGGGTAAGGACCACCACTCCGGTGCCAACGATAGTGACCACCATACCCCAGCCCAAGACAAGCACCATATCGGTATACTCTTCACCGGTGAATGCCGCCGTCCTGATTGATGGGAACTATATCGGGACAACGCCACTGCAAATTCCCAATATTTCCTCAGGATATCATATACTCAAGCTCACCCTGAGCGGGTACATTGACTACGATACCAAGGTCTTCGTAACAGCTGGAGAGGATCAGAACGTATTTGGGACCCTTCACCCGATCGGCCAGATCATCACGCGCGAAACACCACCCCCGATCACGACGTTACGCACACCATTGCCGGTGACCACGGTCTCGGTGACCCCGACCCCTGCAGTACTGGAAAACCCGGGTGTGATCGCGGCGATTATCGGTGTGATCGCCACAACAATCGGTGCCGTTGCCACGATATATGTGACGGTCAAGAAAACGGACTGAGAGGGCAAAAGTACACGGTAAACCGGCAGGATCAGCAACAACTATATGGAATCCGCAGAAATTTAGTATGCCACATTTTTTGGGGGCTCGTAGATCAGGGGTAGATCGTCACGTTTGCAACGTGAAGGCCACGGGTTCGAATCCCGTCGAGTCCATTGTTTTTATCAATTATCATTCGTGACCGTAAGGTCACGCCGGGTTAAAAAAGGGCGGAGTCCGAGTGGTTCATCAGAACC
>Ga0209253_10006613_pt1 | contig 10022 bp, 9 predicted proteins | sample FrelakmetBRP12BR_FD_187145 | JGI IMG/M metagenome (GOLD analysis project Ga0209253, IMG submission 187145) | Freshwater lake sediment microbial communities from the University of Notre Dame, USA, for methane emissions studies - BRP12 BR (SPAdes)... | ecosystem: Environmental > Aquatic >...
TGAACTTCTGTCTGCGCAAGGTTTTTTTCCGGTCCTTGAGCATAGCCCCGACTGTAAACAACGGGGATGATCAGGCAAAGGCCTAACGTCAAACCAATGATCATATTCACCCGTCTTCTCATCTTTTTTACCTATATCTTCAGTGAAAATAGTCGAGAGTGCATTGTTGCCTTTGATTCAAAGTTACGTTTCAAATTTTTCTAAAAAGCTCTACGTCAAGCGTCTTTTTGATCAGCTCCGTAGTATTTGTTCCATTCCGAGGAAAACAAAACTGCTGGACCATCACCTCATACCCCCAGCTTTTGAAATCATAGTACTTCAGAGTACCTTCAAAACGAGACCTCGCCTGGTCGCCTGCGGTCGCGTCCGCATAAGGGAGGAGCGCTATCAACTTGTTCTCTTCCAAGAAACCGAGAATGTCAGTCTCACGCATCTCCTGGGTCAGCATATTGGCTAATGTCTGCCGGCATGCCTCGAACCCCTTCCCATCGTTGTCCTTGGAATACGGAACGAGTCTCATGAGCAGGATACTGATAAAGTTCTGGTAACGTAGGGCCCTCTTGACTTCGTGGTCGAGCAAATAAAGAAACAAATCCTTACTCAAGATTCGAGTGATCTTTGTTTCGACTCCGGACTGGGCCCTATCGCTTAACATCTCCATCCTGCTCCTCCCCCCTCATTCTGACGGTCCTGAATTACCTGAAGGTCTCCTATTTCGTCCAGATGGTATTTCTGAATTTTGTTAAGCAAAGCTTTGTAACTCACACGAAGTAACTTCGCCGTCTTTTTTCGATTCCAGTGGGTTTCACGCAGGGCACTTTGAATCAGTTCCTTTTCTGCTCTTTCAGCAGCCTTTTTCCCCACTTCTTTCAAATTGAACGTGTCTGTTTCTTCTAATGCACCCGCATCAAAATTGCTGGAGATCTCGGAGCTTACTTGGTTCTCTCGTTTTTCCAGAGTCAGATCGTTGAGATTTATTTCTTCTTCGCCCAGTAGCACAATCCGCTTCATGATATCTTCTAATTCTCGTATGTTTCCAGGCCAATCGCAAGCCTTAAGAGTACTCAACGTTTTAAAGGAGAGGGGAGGAAGATTTCTTCCATATTTCGCCTGATAGAATTTATAGAAGTACTGTGAAAAAGGAATGATCTGTTCTTTCCGGTCTCGCAGAGGAGGGAGCGTAATGCTTATGACATTGACACGGTAGAAAAGGTCTCTACGGAAAAGCCCATCCAACATTGCGTCTGCCAGATGGTCCTTCGTCGTTGACATTACACGTGTATTGACTGTCAGGGTACCGCTTCCTCCCAAGCGTGAGAACTCGCCGTCCTGAAGGACTTGAAGGAGCTTTGCCTGAACGGAGACATCCATCTCTCCAATATCGTTAAATAGGATCGTTCCCTCATTTGCCAATTCAAACTTTCCAGGTTTTTTCAGGCAATCTCCTGTGAAAGCTCCTCTTTCAAAACCAAAAAGCTCGCTTTCAAGGAGTCCCTGCGGGATCGCAGCGCAATTCACTTTTATGAAGGGTTTCTCTCGGCGTTGCGAATTGAGATGGATCGCCTTAGCCACCAACTCCTTGCCTGTTCCACTCTCCCCCTTGATCAGGACGCTAACATCCGTCCTTGCAACATCATCGATGATAGTTTTGATCTTGCTTAAACGAGAATTATGAGAAAAGAGGATTTGGTAAATGTTCTTCACAGTAACATGGTAAATAGCAAACCATATGCCAATCAGAATCATAAGACCACTGTCTCGATAAGCAATTGAAACTAATCTAATTTCCAATAAGTTGACAGAGGATTGACCTTTTGGCATTTCCTAGGGCGGGGAAAAAGAGGAAAGAAAAAAGGAAAGAAATGGAAGAAAATTTCCACTTTTCAGTGACTGGTAGCTCTTTTCTAAGTGTCCTTGGTCCTTGCTGTAGATTTTTCTAATATTATCGGCAGGAGAGTTGACCGGCAATGTGCCCCGCAAGCCCCGCCTTGCCTGCCTGCGGTAGGCAGGTAGGTGGGATCAAGGGGCACAATAAGAAAAGATAATACATTTCCGGGAATCCCCGCCCTATGGGCTGGGAGCTTCACTGTCTTGCCAAGGCATTTGAAAAAATAGGGTGAGCGTCACTTAATGTCACATGCTTTCATCTTGTATAACAATGCCTTGTAACTAATATGCAGTAGGCTGGCGGCTTTCTTACGATTCCATCTTGTGCTCTCCAGGGCTTTCCGGATGATCTCACCCTCAGCTTTGATCACCGCTTCACGATGGACTTCCTTCAACGAAGGCAGACCCCTCTTCTCCACGAACACCTGTTTTTGCTCCGTGGCCGGCTCACCCTCCCTTGGGGAGGACAACTCTTCGATAATCGCTTCCTCACTTTTCAGGACCACATAACGCTGGATCACGTTCTCCATCTCACGAACGTTTCCAAACCACGGATATTGAAGAAGTACCTTGACCATCCGATCCGATAACGATGGAACTTTCTTGTTGTATTTCTTGCTGAACTTATTCAGGAAATATTCGATGAAGATGGGAATTTCTTCTCTTCGCTCCCTTAAGGGGGGGACCGTAATGCTCACCACATTCAGTCGATAGTAGAGGTCTTCGCGGAAGCGGCCATTCCTGACTGCCTCATCGATGTTCTTGTTGGTCGCCACAAGTACGCGCACATCTACATGGATGTCTTTCTTTCCGCCTAATCTCGAGAACTCTCTGTCCTGCATGACCTGAAGCAATTTGGCCTGAAGTGCAAGGCTGACCTCACCGATCTCATCGAGAAAGATCGTTCCTCCACTTGCCAACTCGAATTTGCCGGGTTTCTGGCGATAGGCTCCCGTAAAAGCTCCCTTTTCATAACCAAAAAGCTCGCTTTCCAATAATTCGTGCGGCAAGGCAGCACAATTTACTTTAATGAACGGTTTATCCTTGCGAAAAGAGTTTTGGTGGATCGATCGCGCAACGACCTCCTTTCCGACGCCGCTCTCTCCTTGGATCAGGACCGTCACATCTGTATTCGCCACGTGATCAATAATCTCTTTAATGCGATGCATCTTATCGCTCGCGTAGATGAAGATCCCATTCCCTTGGGATATCTCGCCAACTTCAACAAAAGTCGAGCCATTGGGAAGCGGGGAAACCAAGGTTCTTTCTTTGGAAATAGAGTCGAAAGAGTCCTTCATCAAGCGGTTCATCTCCTGCGTGTCCAAGAAGAAGCGAGCCGATGTCATAGCAGCGCCTACCTGATTGGAAATATAGGCCAAGGCTAATTTGTCCCCTTCGCTGAAGGCACGGGTCTTCGAATGACTGAGATTGAAAACGCCAACGACCTGATCTTTATCTCGAATGGGAAAGCAGATGAGGGATCGGACTTTGTTATTCAAACCGGCCGCATTCACAAAACGGGGCTCCTCCGTGACATCGTTGGTCATCACCGCTCGCCCCTCTTTCAAAACCCAGCCAGCGACTCCTTCTCCGGGTTTGAATCGTTTGCCATTAGAAGATTCCTCGGAATAATAGACACTTTCCCCTTCGTTTTTACCTCGGGCAACGCGAATGGACAATTCCCCAGTCACAGGGTCCTTTAACATGAGGGAGCAGTTCTCCGCATCCATCTCTTCCATCACGGCGTCCAGAATGGCCTTGCACGTCTCAGGAAAATCAGGAACATGACGCATGGCTCCCTGAACTCGACAGAAAAGGATAAAACCCTTACTCTTTCCCTGATCGGCGGATAGTTTATCTTCAGAGAATTCCAAACTTTTCTGAGCGGTGTCGGTTGAGAGACTTCTTGCCTCCATCGTCTTTCCCTTTCTAAGGCTCCCTTGGATAGGAAGCACTCCATGAATCCCTTCACACCAAGGATTTATTGCTCACCAGGGTTTCTTCGGCCGGACATTCTTCCCCAACATTCTTGGGAATATTTTCCGCTCCGTTCTCTGGAGTGATGTCCGGCAGGGTCCCCTCTTTTGCTCTTAGGCCGTTGAGCTCCTGTTCCAGTCTCTTTTTCTGAAGAAGCAGACCCCGTTCTCTTAAACCTTTTCGAAGGTGAAGGAGGATCTTCCAGCTCGGGAACGGTTTGATAAAATAATCGTCTACCCCCGCGGTCATAATTTCTTCATACTCTTTCTCAGTGGCTTCATCGGCGGTTAACATCATGACGTAAGCTTCAGGAGACCTTGACTTGAGTTCCCGCACCGTTTCGAGTGCGCGCGACTGAGCGACCCGGTATTCGGTGATCAGGCAGGAAACCTCGAATTCCGAGAAATTCTGTAGCGCCCTTTCAATCGAGTCCACCGCGATCACGAGATATTGCTCATTCTCCAATAGAGACTTTAAAACCCATCGCGTATGATTTTCTCTGTCTAGGATGAGAATGGTCTCTTTTATCATTGTCCACACCCTGTAAGGAATTTGCGCATGTTCTGCTAATATATAGCTTATAGCAATTTACATACCAACTGGATCGCATTCATAGTAATAGGTCTAATATGCGGATATTAAATGGTTTTTGTTTCGCCGTAGAGGTGCTTAGAATCCTGCACGATTTGAGAATTGACCTTTTAGGGCACACATCGAGCCAAATGGCTCAGACGCTAGTGAAAACCCTTGGTATTTCAAATGGTTTTATTTTTGAACCAAAAGGGAAGGTCAACGGCGGGAATACTCTTTGCTAACTTCTTCCACCACAGTCCTCAGGGATTGAGGAACGATGAATTTCTCTGGGTAGGTGAACGCCCGGATCGGGAGAGTCTGAATAAGAGACCTTAACGTCTTGTCTGATAGAAAGGCGGGATGGGACTGAGCGAGGGTTGAAAGTCGCTTCATCACAGCCTGAGAACCCATCTGATCTGTTTCCGGAAGGAGGATGCCGATATGGCCATTGTCTCTTCCAACGGTATCTTCCTCTCGGATGTGTTTCCTGAAAGTGCCTGCTAGTTCCGCACAAAAACTGTCCGATCGGTCACCGAGGATAGGGTCGTTTGAGATCTCAAGCAGCAGAAGCGAAAGAGGATGTTGGTGGCGCCTCGTCCTTTTGAGTTCCTGTCGGAGACATTTCTTGAAATGGACCGGCTCCAGGTTCAGATCTGGCACCCCTCGGTGAAGTGACTTAGAGTCTGCCTGCTTTTTAAGTTCCTCTTTTCCTAGCATCCAGTCCCTTCGGCGCAAACCTTTTTTGATATGGACAAGGATCTTCTCAGGGGAATAAGGTTTCAAGATAATATCTTCCAAGCCTGCGTCAAACAACTTCTCATAAGAAGTATCATCAATCGTGGTATTGGTCACCATGATGATCGATGTCTCTGGATGCATCTGTTTGGTCTGTTGAATCATCAGATACGTTTCCTCAAAAGGTGAAAAGTATTCCGTGATGACAACGGAGTATGGGCGAAGGGAAAGCTTCTCAGAGGATTCCTTGAGGCTCATCGCAGATTCGACGAAATATCCCTGATCTTCCAGGATCACCCGGTAGGCATTGAGGAGGTTCTTAAAGGGGTCTATCAAGAGGATCCAATCGTTTGGCATCGCCTATCCTCCTCAAATTCAATAACCATGTTCATGAATGAAGGATCTTCTTTCCAGGAGCTTTGACATGATGCTTGATCATCCGGTCTGTTAACATTTTTCGGGTTATCCCCAGAAGGGACGCAGCCCGCTCTCTATTCCAACCCGTCTCTTTTAGTTTCATGAGAATCCATTTTTTCTCGATGTCCGAGACAAGTTTCGTCAATTGGATATTTCCGCCCTTTTCTTCCGAAAGGCCTTCCTCTTTCAGAAGAAGGTGCGCAGGCAAGTCCTGGAGAGTGATATGATCCCCTGCCTTACCAAGGACCATCATTTGTTGAACCACATTGGCCAATTCCCTTACGTTTCCGGGCCATGAATACGTTTTCAGATGTTCTAAGACCTCCCCATCCATGTAAACACCATGCTCTCCCTCTTGAAATTTCTTAAGAAAATAATTGGCGAGAATGGGAATGTCCGTCACTCGCTCCCGGAGAGCGGGGAGGGTGACGGGGACGATGCTGATGCGATAGTAGAGGTCCTCTCTGAAATTCCCTCTCGACACTTCCTGATGGAGATTCCGATTGGTCGTGGAGATAATCCGGACATCGACTTTGATGGGCTTACTATCTCCAACTCTCTCGAACTCCTTTTCCTCGATAATTCTCAGCAGGGTCTTTTGAAGATGGAGAGGAACTTCAGCGATTTCATCGAGTACCACGGTGCCCCCGTCCGCCAGTTGGAAGCGTCCGATGCTGTCTTTGACGGCTCCGGTGAAGGCCCCTTTGGTATGGCCAAAGAGCTCACTCGTCAACAACGTGTCCGTCAAGGCACCGCAATTAACGGTGATGAGAGGCTTGTCCCTCCTCAAACTATTATAGTGAATGGTCTTTGCAATCAAATCCTTTCCCGTACCACTCTCTCCTTGGAGGAGAACGGTCTTATCCGTCTGAGCCACCCTTCCGATGCTCTCAAAAACCTCGAGCATCTTCGGATGGTCGCCGATAATATTGGGGAAGGAATATTTCTCGCTGACCTCTTTCCGGAGATGGTCGAGTTCCCTTTCCATCGCTTGCGTTCTTGCAATCTGACGAAGGATGGCGAGAAACCGTTCAAGATTGTTGAAGACAGGCTTTTCGAAAAAGTAGTGGGCGCCTTGTTTGAGTGCTTCCACGGCCATCGAAACCGAACCATAGGCCGTGATCAGAATGACGGGAATTCGTTCGTCGATCTTCTTGACTGCGGCGAGCAGTTCCATCCCGCTCAAGTCTGGCATCCTTTCATCGGTAACAACGACGTTGATGGAGTCTGTCTTGATCTTTGCAAGGGCGTCCTTGCCATTTTCAGCTGGAATCACCTTGTACCCCTCCTCCGTCAAGATCTGGCAAATCCCGAAGCGTGAGTTGGGTTCATCATCGACGACCAAGATCGTAGGGGGTACCATCACCGCTTATCCTTCGCTCATTTCCAAGGGATGACCTACGGGCAATTCAATCTTGATGGTCGTCCCTTTGCCCTCTTCGCTCTCGATAAAGATTTTTCCTTTGTGACGTTCCGTGATAATTCTGTGACAGATCGTTAAGCCCAATCCCGTCCCTCGGAGCTTCGTTGTAAAAAACGGGCTGAAGAGGTACTTCTTATGGTCCTCCTTGATGCCCGTTCCGTTGTCAGCAAAGGTGATCTCGATCCACCCGAGATTGGGGTCTGGCTTAAAACTTGTTTTGATCACAAGCTCTCCTTTTTCCCCCATCGCTTCAAAGGCATTTCGTACGAAATTTAGGAAAGCTTGCTTGATCTCCTCGTAGTTGGCATGGACCTTCGGAAGTTGCGGATCCAACTGGGTCGTCAGGGTGATTCCTTGAGACGACTCTTGAAAAATATGGGAGACGATGCTCACGACGATCGCGATGACTTCATTGATCTCAACCTGGACGTAACGGCTCCTCGAAGGAGGGCGGACAAAATCGAGACATTCCTGGACGAATTCATTCAGATGTTGAATTTCTTCCTGAATGATCTTGATGGACTGACCCAAGAGCCCATCCTTCGGATCACACCGCCGCTGAATAATGGCGAGCGCACCCCCAATAGCGTGGAGAGGATTTCGAATCTCATGCGCAAGAAACGGGAAGAACCTTTCTAAGGAGGAATACCCCTTGAGCTGTTTTTCTTCGGCCTGGGCATCCCGAAGCTTGAATGCATTCTTGATCGTTCTTAAGAGCGTTTCATTGTCAGTCGGCTTTGAGAGAAAATCCAGAGCCCCTGCCTTCATCAGGTCGACGGCCACCTGCTCTCCCCCAAAGCCTGTGATAATGATGATGCCGATGTCCTGGTCAATTTCCTTCATCCTTTTGAGGACTTCCATTCCCGTCACATCTGGTAATTTCAGATCGAGGAGAACGAGGTCTTGAGGTTCAGACAGCACTTTCTCAACGGCCTTGTATCCACTTGGCGCCACCGCAATCCGAAAGCCCTGGTGCTCCAGATATCGCGCAAGCATTCCAGCAAATTCCGCGTTGTCGTCGACGATCAAGATCTTTCTTACGCCAGTATCCATAGCCGCACAGAAAAAAGAACAGAGCCTTTGACTTCAAAGAAGAACAGCCTTTACACCCGAAGGCCTGAGAAAAGCGGGCCCGTTGCCCCTTTCCCCTTGATTTAATTGGTGCCGAAGAAGGGACTTGAACCCCCACGGGCCTTACGGCCCACTAGACCCTGAATCTAGCGCGTCTGCCAATTCCGCCACTTCGGCATCTGCATTCAATCGATTGAAAAGTGTAAGATATTATTTTATATTTTTTGGGGTCAAAGTCAAGTGGAGCCCCACGTTTCTCCACATGCTTCATAGGGCGGAACCCTCCGAAGCATACCCTAACTACGCTCTTTCAGAGCTTCGAAGGGTACCCTCTCCGCCTTCATCGACGGCCTGAGAGACCGTGCCTGCACACCGAAGTGCCTGCCTGTCGGCAGACGGGCGTTACGGCACGCAGGCGTGGCTTTCTGCGTAGGAGGGTAAATCCTCAAGAAAGAATAGAATTTTTGACGGATCACGATGGAGATCATTTTCGGACTCACGGAATTAAAAAGGACTTTAGTGAACCCAGTGGTAACTCTGGGTAACTTTGATGGGGTCCACCTGGGACATCAAATGATTTTCGAAAAAGTGAAAGAAGAGGCTTCAAAGGTTCAGGGAGAGGCCGTGGTGATCACTTTCGAACCTCACCCTTTGAAGGTCCTTTCCCCTTCCCGGTGCCCTCCTTTGCTCACGCCCTTCAGAACGAAGATGAACCTTATTGAGAAGTCTGGGATGGACACCGTCGTGTGCCTTCAGTTCACGAGAACGTTTGCAGAACTCCCCGCTTTCGAATTTGTCAGGGGTGTCCTGGTGGAAAAAGTGAAGGCCCGGAAAGTGGTGGTGGGGTATAGCTACCATTTCGGAAAGGGAAAGGAGGGCAATGTCGAGACCCTCAAGCGCGTGGGGAAGACCCTCGATGTTGACATAGAGGTCATAGGACCTCTCACGATTGGGGGCGTGCTGGTCAGCAGCTCCAAGATCAGAGATCTCCTTCGAGAGGGTAACGTGGAGAAGGCTTCCAGTCTGTTGGGAAGGGACTACCTGATCCTTGGGAGAGTGATCGAGGGAGCGAGGCGAGGTCGCACCCTGGGTTTCCCTACAGCCAATTTGGAAATTTCCGAAGAACTTCACCCTAAACCTGGAGTCTATGCTGCCGGGGTTGTTTGGAACTGCCAGTCGTTTGATGGCGTTGTCAACGTTGGATGGAATCCCACGTTTCAACCTGGGAAAGAAAAACCAGGTCGGATCTCCATCGAGGTTTATATGCTAGACTTCAATCAGCAGATCTATGGGGATGAGATCCAGGTCTCTTTCAAGAAGAGGATTCGTGATGAAATCCGGTTCGACTCGCCTTCCGAATTGATCGCCCAGATCAAGAAGGATGTCCAATGGGCAAGAGAAAAGGTGTTCGGGAAAGCCAACCCACACCCCTAATGAATCAACATTCCTAAACGGGTCCACCTGATTTTATCAAGCAAGTCCTGCGCACCTCGGTTCCACGAGAAATAGATGATGAACGCTCTCCCTTTGACAGCCTCCAGAGTAACGAATCCCCAAAAGCGACTGTCCTGGCTATTATCTCGATTATCCCCTAGCACGAACAGCGAGTCTTTGGGGACCACCACGGGGCCAAACTTCTCCATCGCCTGGAGGTATTGGGTCCAACCATTCTTCTCAAAATGCCCCCACGGATCCTCGATCACCTGATCATTAATGTAGATTTTGTTTTGGTTGACCTCGACCTTTTCTCCTTCGGTTGCGATGACTCGCTTGATGAAATCTTTGGTGTGATCTTTTGGATAGATGAAAACAACGATGTCACCCCTCTTGGGTTCCTTCCATTTCAGAATTTTCGTATTCAGAACCGGGATCCTTATGCCATAGATCAACTTGCTGACCAGGATGTAATCCCCCACCTGCAAGGTAGGTTCCATCGAGC
>Ga0209253_10006615_pt1 | contig 10022 bp, 8 predicted proteins | sample FrelakmetBRP12BR_FD_187145 | JGI IMG/M metagenome (GOLD analysis project Ga0209253, IMG submission 187145) | Freshwater lake sediment microbial communities from the University of Notre Dame, USA, for methane emissions studies - BRP12 BR (SPAdes)... | ecosystem: Environmental > Aquatic >...
GAAACATTCTCGATGCCTTGCTCACCATCGGAAAGACGCTGCCGCTCGTGTTTCCAGTCCATCCGCGAACGGTCTCCCGCATCCAGGAATTCGGCTTTGCGGACCAATGCAAAATGCTGGAGCCGCATGAGACAATCCCGAACCGCAATGCTGGTTTGTATTGCATCGAGCCGCTGGGCTATCTGGATTTTCTCAGGCTGATGTCGAAGGCAAGAATCGTCCTCACGGACTCGGGAGGGATTCAGGAAGAAACGACGATGTTGGGCGTCCCTTGCGTCACCCTGCGAAACAACACAGAACGGCCCGTGACGGTCTCCGAGGGCACCAATCTGTTGGCAGGAATGTCCAAAGAGGCCATCGTACGACAGGCCCTCAGGCAGTCGAAACGGCGGACGCAACGGACAAGTCCGCAATTCTGGGACGGTAAAGCCGGGCAGCGCATCGTAAAAATCCTCTCAAAATCCATTCTCGCTACCGCCAAATCGTAACTCCTCTTTATCAAGCCTTCTTCGCTTCCCCTCTCAACTCGAAGATTCGTCATGTGATGGGGAAACGGATGAGCACCAAACATTCCAAGAGCAATCAGCGAAGACTTCGATCTATGGAGAAGGATCTTTTAGCGCAGTGACTAAAAACATCGTGGCCATCCATTGACCACGATAGCTGTGGAAGAACTTTTCCGAGAGTCTCTGCAAAGGCAGAGAGAAATACTCCTCCTCAATTACTCTATAGCCGAATTCAGCCAGTAATGGCTTAACAAGGCCTGGATCAAATTGGTGTCGTTGATGGCGCAGATATGAATCCTGTGAGGCTAGAAATCGTCGAAGTGTGCGCTCAAAGAGCCGATAGACTGCAAGGCGATTTGGCAGGGAAAGAAGAAGTATCCCTCCAGGCTTCAAAAGAGAGTGAAACTGACGCAGCACTGTTTCATAATCATCAACGTATTCCATCACGCTCGAACAAATAATTAATCCGGCGGAATCCTCGTAGGTCTTGGATAATTCCTCTGAGAGTGGAAGAGAAGCGAGCACATACTCGGCTCGTGACCCAACTCCTTCCTCAACAGCTCGGCGTCTCGCCAGTTCAAGCATGGTCTTACTCTGATCAAAACCGATTGTGCGAATTCCACGGGCTGCGACCTGCCTGCTGATCGATCCGTCACCGCACCCCATGTCCAGACAGAGGGACTTATCTGGCATCTGTGCCACGCTGTTTTCGATAGCACGCCGCCATACCTCCAAGCGCTCTTTAAAATCAGGAGAGATCGAATAGTTGGTGACGAATGTCGGAGCCATTCGGTTAAAATGGTCCGTGACGCTTTCTGGCTTCTTCATCATGTCTCATCCGGTTTGATCAAATACTCCCGCAATACCGCCAACCGGTTTATTTCTTGCTCTACCTCGTCCGATGTTGCTCAGTCCCACCAGCTCCAACTGGCGCACCGTGAGGAAGATGGCTCCACCCCGCGGATGCCAATGTGAACAAATCGCCGAGATGCCGCACGAAATACTCGCTCGTATAGAACCGCTCGAATCGAGCTCGCGCATTCCGTCCCATGCGTTCAACCTCTTCAGAATGGTCGAGACACCAGAGGAGGCGATCAGCCAGATGTTCGGAATCGCCGGATCGCACTTCGAGTCCACACTCTCCCTCGATCACGGTATCCCTCAAGCAGCCCCGGTCCGTAAACAGCACCGGCAATCCGGAAGCCATGGCCTCGAGCACGACAAGGGGCTGACCTTCTTGCTGTAAGCCGGGAAACACAAACAGGTCCGCCGACGAGTAGATCGACCGTTTGTGTTCGAGAGTGGAAACCGGTCCGGTGAAGACAACGTGCCCGCTCAGTCCATGGCGTGCAATAAAGGATTCCGCTTCCCGTCGATCTTCTTCATTCAGCCAGGGACCGGCCAGCATGAATTCCACGTCCTGCCTGATCTTCACGACCATCGGGATCGCAGCCAACAGGACCAACGCACCCTTCAGTCGGCTCAAGGTGCTCAAATGTAAAATCCGATGCCGGTGCGGATTATGCCGCTCCTGTGCCGGGTTTTGAACCGCAGGCCAATCGATCCCGTTTGGCACAACGGCAACGCGATTAGAAGCAATCAGACCCTCGAAAAGCCGGCGGAACGACTCGCCCAGGACGGCCACATAGGACACACGCCGGAGTATCATTCGCACATACAATCTCATCAGGAATGAACGGCTCTCATACCATGCCTTGAAATTCCCGCCGTGTAGATGCAGTACCACGTGAGCACCGGCAATCCAGACCGGCAGCAGCAAGAGACTGTCGCGCAGAAAGCCGATGGTCGATTGGGAGATGGCAAGATATGCTACTGCCGGTCGTTCTCGCCGCAACAGCGTTATTAATCTCACCCATTGTTTCAGAAAGAGCACGACGTCATGCAAGTCCGGCTTGTCCACATGCTCGATGCCTCTTCGATCGGCAAGATCGAGGTGGCACAACCGAAACCGTTCACGAAGAGAGGATTTCAGAATGGCGTCCGTCGCCACGCTCACACCGTGAAACGGTGGCGGGGTTGGGCCGATCACCAGAATGGCAGGAGATTCAGACATTGGAGAATTACGGTCCCTTTACCGGTTCAACCGGCATCCGGCCTGACGTCGGTTGCTGACGCACCTGCCGGAGAGATTTCAAAAATTCCACCATATGATCCGCCGTAATGTCGATGTCGTGGCGACGGACACGTTCGTAGGCCGCGCGGCCCAATGTAGCTCGCTCAGGAGAAGTCATGGCTAAAACCCGCAAGAGCACCTGAGCCGACTCTTCTGCGTGCTTGGGATCGATACGAAACCCTGTCACGCCGTCATCCACAAGATCGGTTGTGGCGGAGGCATGAATGGAAGAAATCACAGGCAGCTCGGCAGCCATTGCTTCGCTGAGGACAGCCCCGAACCGATCCAGCAGGGTTGGAAACACAAATACGTCTGCCAACGCCAGGAACTTCGCCACCTCATCGACTTGCCGGTATCCGAGAAAATGGATCTGCTTCCAGTTCTGCGACCGCACATAGGCTTCGTAGGTGGGTCGTTCAGGGCCGTCGCCAACTATGATCAACGACACGTCAGGCCTCTGCGTTACGATCTTCCCATAGATCGAAAACAACTCCCGATAACCCTTCCCGTCAGCAACCCTTCCCACCGACAACAGAATGGGACCTGGATAGCGGGCGCGTTCGGCTTGAAACCAGCCCGAGGTCCGGCAAACCGTCGCTCCTGCATGAAAGTACTCCACGTCGATAGGCATGACCGACGTGAAAACTCTGGCTGGAGGGGCGCCATAGTGAACAAAAACATTTCGAGCGTCGGTTGAGCTGGCGATGGCCCCATCGGACCAGGATGTCATCATGCGGCGAAGCCCACGCTTAAGTAGCGAGGTTTCTTCCACATCTTGCATGCTCAGTTCTCCCCATCCGACAAATAGCCGCCCGTGGAGCCTGCAATAGATCCATGCAGTCAGATTCGCCGGCCCATAGCCTCCGCTCAAGACCACGTCTGGATTCGACCGCCGCAACGCCCGCATCACCCCATAGTTCACATGCAAAGACACTTCAGCGCCAGGCATTTTGACGTGGAAGCCTGGCAGCACATCGCACTGGAAGGGAGTCGATCCCAGTATCCAATCTCGATTCTCCTCCCGCTCCGCCATCAACAAAACATGCAAACTGTCGATGCGCTTCCCGATGGCTTCGAACAGCGGGACGCGATAAGGAGTCAGAATATTCGTGACCACCGCAAGATTCACCGGTTTCCCCCTACCAAGGCATCAGATACTGAGCGATGTGTGAATGGCTTGGGCAAATCGTCAGTAATCAGAGTCCTGATTAGGGCATGAAATGGGCTTATTCGTGGAACCGCGACGCAATTATGAGTTTGACGCAGATCACGGTCGAGGAATCCATCCGATCGCAGCCTGAACAACTCATAGTCGTTACCTAACTCAGCACGAACATCGTCCAACGAAAAATGTGTGCGGGTGACCTCGTGATACTCAAAAATAATCAGCGGACGCACGATTTGAAGAAACACCTGGCCGCCTCGCATGACAGCCAACTCCCCACCTTCCACATCTATAAGCATAATCCACGGGCCTGAAGGGTCCGGAATCTCGACATCCAACGTGGTCACTTCCACATTTTCGAATAGTTTGTCATCAGGCGTGAAAGACTGTTCCTCCATCCGCACAGAGGTACTACACTGGGAGCGTGCGTCGCGCGGCATAACGCCGCAACCAACCCGTTCTCCCACCGCCTTGGTTACAACACTCACGTTCCGCAGGCCGTTCAGGCCACAGCTGCGCTCAATAATGCCTGCACAACGGGCGGACGGCTCAAACGCGAGGGCTTTTTCAACCCTGTGGTGCCTGGCGAAATCCACGAGCATCTCTCCTATATTCGCCCCCACATCTACGAAGGAACAGGGCGTCGCCACGTCGTCAAGCACCCTGCGGACGAACAGATGAGTTTCAGGCTCATTATAGTGGCCACCCAGGAGACACGCGTAGTTGGCCGCAGCTTGATGATCGAAAACTATGCGAGCACCATCTTCTACGGTCAAGATCGCGTCTCGTCTTGCCAAGCGGGAGAGGAAACCAAACCCCCGAATGTTACCGGCGTGCAGCCGATGCTTGACGAAGTAATACAGCTTCGAGTAGCCCTGTAAAAGAAGCAGAACTGGGTCACGCATATATTCCTCCATGAAACTCTATTCATTGTCAGTCCATTCTCAACATGCACCCATCACACCGGGCCAGTGAGTCGTGGCCTGTGCAGAGCTTTCTTCATCGTTCTGGCCAGATCAAGAAGATAGGGGAACCGTTGGACCAGTTCGAAACAGACGACCCACAGTGGGTGATACAGCCGGAGCCATTGGGGAAGATTCAATAGACCGTGGGCTCTTCGTTTGATAACTCCGAGGGCGCACAGGTGTTCCTGTTTGCTCTTATGTTTAAAGAACCCGTTCGGGTTCGTGTACCAGAGCACGGTACGGCCCGGCAGCAGCGCCGCAGGTCCGCATTGCAATGCGCGTAGATAAAAATCGTAGTCTTCGCTGTTGGTCAATTGCTCGTCATATCCGCCGATAGTCTTCCATGTGAACTTCGGGTACAGCAGTGTGGAGTTATTGAACAGGTTTTTCTGAAACAGATCGATTCTGCTCGGGAAGACTGGTGGAGTCTTCGCGAACCGAGGAAGGTCCGCTAAAGCTTCATCCGGAATCGTCTCGTGGAAGCTGTCGGTCTCCGCGAATCCCGTACCGAGATAGGCCATCTCGGGATGTTCTCGCATAAAATGCATGGAGTATTGGAGGCGGTGCGGGAGGCTCAGATCATCGGCATCATTAATGGCAATATACGCGCCCTTGGCTTCCGCAATCCCCGCATTCAGGGCCTTGGGACGACCTAGTCGTCCCCACGTTACATAACGAAATCGCAGGTCCGTGACGGAGCGGCAGATTCGTGCGGTCCCGTCGGTCGAGCCGTCGTCCACCACAAGCACTTCGAAATTTGGATAGGTCTGTTCCAGCGCGGCCTTGATGCAGGCCCCGATGTATCGCTCGCCGTTGTAAACCGTGATGACGATCGAAACCATCGGCTCCTCGCTCGAAGGCAGTGAAATGGATACATGATCCGCATCAACCTTCATGGCAATACTTTCAGACCATGCGGTTGCGGCAGTCTGGGTGCCCGAATCCAGCGTGGCGTGGCAGCACTGGTGAAGACATCCGCTCTCAACGTCTCGATCTGTGCATCGTTGAGCATGCTGTACAGATAGATGGCAACGCCGTTACCCTGCTGGATGTTTCTGGTGGTCCGAATCAACGCCGCAAGATGTGCCGGCTCTCTCGACATCACCGGACTGCTCGCTGTGGCTTCCTCGTAATTTCCAATGCCGACGACCATCGCCTCGGGGCGCTTCATGGCCGCCTGAATGGCTTTGAGCACGCCGAAATCAGGGGTGGGCTCATAGTGCATGTTGTAGAGGACATCAATTAGCCCATCGTCTGCCCACTTCCCGGAATCGTGCCCTTCGATCCTCAGCAACGGATGCACGGGATCGCCGGACATGCTGATCACGATGTTCGGCTTGGCACGCCGGCAACTCACCGATATCCGCTTGACCAGATCCGTCACCGCGGCTGCCTGCCAGGCAATCAGTTCTTTCATGTCCCATCCTGGAACGCGTCTGATTTGACGGTCCACAAGCAGGTTACGCCCGGTCTGCCGCCGGTAGTCTTCGACACACCTCGGGCTATCACAGATGCCCCCGGCACTGACAAAATCCAAATTGATGCCATGAATCGGATAGGTTGCGGCTACCTCGAAGATCAACGAGTACATGAACTCGCGGAACGGCTCACGGTGAACGTCAAATCGCTCGGAGGGCGTGCCGCTGTCGTAAAATTCCTGGAAGAATTCACGTTGTCTCAACGACACGGTGAACCACGGATGGACTTCAATCTGATAACGCCCGGCCGTTTGCAACAGATTTCCCAATGGATCGAACCCCTGCGCGCGCACATTGTGGCTGTCCCATGGCGCCAGTTTCGACGGCCAGACAGTCCCTCGCCCATGCCAGACACAGGGGATGAACACGTTGAACCCCGCCCGCGCAATCCGCGCACAGACGCGCTCCGCCGAGTCTTTCGTCACCCAGTTGAGTCCCTCGTCCAGGATGGCGCGACTCTCCTGCACCATAGGCTGCTCATCCGCTTGGGCCACATTCGACGTGCCTCCCATAAGCTGAGTACCGACGGAGAGAGCCGTGAGTGTCGAGGCAAAGCGTAAGAATTGGCGGCGCGTGATGGCGTGGTCCAGCATGTCATCCTTCTCCGAGCAGAGGGAATCGCCTTCGGCTCGGCCGCACGGATGGGCTCTCGGGCACGATCGGCGATGCATTGTCTCCAACTGGCACTGCGACTGATACCTCACTCTGGGCGGCCAGTTCCAATTCGCGGGATTTCTCCCCCATCGCGACCATGCTAAACACATAGATACCGAACTGGTTGACATAATCGAAGGCGTTGTCGGTGGCCATGAAGATGACATAAGCTACAATTCCACCGATGCCGGCAAGCGCGTACTTCTTGGTTTCCGCATGAGAGCTGGACCGGAACGTATTGATCAGTTGGGTGAGATAGACGAGTATCGTCACGAGAAAAAGCCCCAGCCCCAGCAGTCCTACTTCCGAAAGTAGCCGCACATACTCTGAGTGGATCACCCCTATTCCACCTCCTATTTGCGAATAAAAGTAATGTTGGGTGGCCCCGGTGCCGGATCCGATAAGGGGATTCGGCATAAAGAATTTAGTCAAAATAATATCCCAGGCGTCAAACCTCCCGGACCCGTGAATATGCTGAATTGCCGCGAGGGGATTATTGATGACGGCATCTACGCTGCCACCCTCCTCCCCGTAGAACATTCGCTCTCGAAAGCGCGGGTTCAGGATGAAGAGTGCAGGCAACGCGACGATGCCGGCCAGGGGCAAGAAATAGCGGGAGAATCCCTTGAGCCCAACAATCAGAAGGAGCGAGAAGCCGACAAACATCGCTCCGATCGTGATTCGAGTGTTCCCCAATATCACGACAACAGCAAACAGACCGACTAACCCCATCTTGAGCACCTTGTTCGAGTCGCGCAACCCGGCCAGCGCGAGCATACCGGCAGCAAGAATATAAGCGCTAAAGGTCGCAGGCCCTATACCCGGAACCGTTAATCCTACGGTCTCCCCACGCTGGAGCCCCAGAACTTTGATCGCGCCGGCCAACAACAGCATCACGACCGCGGCAATAAGAATCACGTTTTCCATGGTCCGCAATTGCCGCAGATTAGTCACCGCGAGCATGATCAGGACCATGAACAACAAAGGCGAAGCAAGTTTGGCGATCATCCGTGTTCCATAGACCAGACTGGGCGCCCATGCGAGGGCTGCGCAGCAGAACAAGAGAAAGAGTACGTGATATTTCCAGCGACAGACGTACGTCCATGCCTGGGCGAAGTGGATACACGCCAGGAATGCCGAGGCGATCAACAATCCGAACATGCGAGTGACGCTCGGATTCATCCGTCCGAAGTCGCCTTCGGCCACCCCCTCTTGGCCGAACTCCAGCGGCACCCCTCCGGTCAGCAACGACAGGTACACTAGCGCGATGGGTTGAAACAGAACCAGCGCGACCTGAGCAGCGGCGAAGCCGAACAGCAGGAGTGCGATCATCGGTCTCCCCCCAATCCGCGTGGAAGACATCGCATCATCGGCTCTACTCTCGGAAACATCTGCGCGAGCGCGTCGCGGTCTCTGGCCTCAAGCCCGAAGCCCACGAGAATACCGGCATAGACTACCGCCATAATCGGAGCCAATAGCAGGACGCTTGCTTCTGCAAACGTGGATTTGAGAAGAAACCCCATTGCCAGCGTGAGCACTCCGGCACAGAGCGGTTTCAGATGCCGCCATGAATAGGGAATTACCCCGGAAAATCTCTTCGCTTCAATCGCACACAGAAGGCTTGACGCAATAATGCAGACCGAGGTTGCGCAGGCGGCGCCTATGATCCCGAATCGCGGAACAAGCACCACATTCGACACAATCAGCGCCACGCCGATCACGATGGAGTTGAGCATGATCACCTTCGAGTGCCCAGACATGAGAATGATCCCCGTCGATGAGACGGCCGCGCTGCCCACCAGATGACCAGCCGCAAGAATTGCAAGACAGAGCGCGCCGCTCTCGAATGTCGGGCCGAACAATCGAAGGAGGTCTCCGCCAAAGAGGGCCAGTTGGACGAACACGAATAATGACAGCGTCATTGCCCACCGGGCGGCGGCCTTGGACACTTCTGCAAGTTGCCCCACCTCCTGCTTTGCCAATAATCCCCCGATCGTCGGCATGATCGCTGTATCGAACGCGCCAAGAATCAACACCAGCACCGCCGCGGTCTGCGAGGCGACCGCGTATACCGCAATGTCCTGGGAGGCGAGATATGCGCCGATTGTAAGCATGTCCGAGCGGGGCGCGACGATGCCGAAAAGATTCGAAATCACAAGCGGCATAGAGAACGCCAGCAGCGCCTTGGCCTCCAGTTCCCCCGGAACGATTGGGCGTTCGAATCGAAAGTCCGTCAATCTCCTTAGATACCAAACTGAGATGGCCAGGCTGACGAAGAAGATAGCAATCAACGATCCAAGCACTCCCGCCAGACCGAATCCCATCGACACAGCGATGGCGGCTAAAAGAAATTTCCCCACCGGTTCCAGGCCGTTTCGGATCAGGGCCATCGTACGGATCTGCCCGAGTGCCTGCAGCGATGAGATCGCCACGGCCGAAACGGCTGCAAGAGGAACGCCGATGGCGAGCAACAGGAAGACCGACGATAATTCATGCTTTCCAAACAGCGTGAGGGCCAATAGGTCCGAGGACAACGCCAGTCCCAGCGCCAAAAGCAGGCCGAAACCGGCTGCCACCCCCACTCCCAACGCAATCGTCTTGCGCGCAGAGGCCATACCGTCAGGGCCCGCATGGTGAGAGACAAACTTCATCACCGCCGTCTCCATGCCGAGCGGGGCGAACAGCACGGCGATATTGAAGACCGTCATACCCAGCGCATAGAGTCCGAAATCGGCCGGACCAAGCGCACGCGCGAAATACAAGCCGAAGAGATAATTCAGCCCGTTACCAAAGACCGATGCCACCAGGACGACGAGGCTGCTGCCGGCCAAGCGAGGCAGGGCTTCGTGCCTTGACGCTTGCCCTTCGGCAAGCTGATCCGTGAGGGGTTCCCGTACAGAGACCGATGAGGGTGAGACAGCTATTGAAGCTTTCATAGCCATGCCTGCTTACGACCGAACGCCGGCTGAGAGGCCCGGCACCACGGCTCCATTGAGCCAGGGGATACCGGCCAGCAAGCCAGTACTGTACCGACTTTGCCGGGAAACATGGCGACTGGAAGCTCAAGCCTCTGTTAACAAATTGTTAAAACCTGGGGGGGGCCAGGGAAACAGGGATTCA
>Ga0209253_10006616_pt1 | contig 10020 bp, 7 predicted proteins | sample FrelakmetBRP12BR_FD_187145 | JGI IMG/M metagenome (GOLD analysis project Ga0209253, IMG submission 187145) | Freshwater lake sediment microbial communities from the University of Notre Dame, USA, for methane emissions studies - BRP12 BR (SPAdes)... | ecosystem: Environmental > Aquatic >...
CCCAGCCGGACTTCGTTGAGGGCGCCCCGCCCGGAGTTTTCCGCCTTGGCCGTTTCGACGCGAGCCCTCAGCACTTCGACCTTGGCGACATCGCCGGCTTCGTGTTTGATCTCCGCTTTCTGGAGGTAATCCCGGGAAAGCTCCAAGTCCTGCTCGGCATACTTCAGGATCTGTTCAGCGAGAAGGAGGCGGTAGAAGGCCTCTTTGACCTGATAGGTGACATCCAGTTTCAGGAGTCCTATGTCCGCCTGGATTTCCAGCGACTCCCGAGTGGCGATTTTTCCCCTCTTCGACCTCTTGCCGGGAAAATCGAAGTCCTGACTCAATCCGAGATAGGATTCCTTCGAACCATTGAAATCGAAAAGCTTCGGCTGCAAATCGGAGTCAAAATCTATATTGGGCTGGGAAAAAGCCTTGGCCTGGTGGATCCGGGCTAATGAAGCCTGGTATATTTGTTGGGACGATTGTATGAGAGGGTTTTGTTCGAGGGCAAGGCCGATGCACTGCTCCAGGGTAAGGGTCTCCACATCCGGCGGCGATTGAACCGGCGCGTTCAGGCTTAAACAAGATATCCAGAGCGCAAAAAGAACCAGGCTCGTCATGTTCTGCATCACCTCCTCAAAGGGATTGGGGAAAAAACTCTAAAAGACAGAGTTTAGGTGAGGAAGGCGCTAGGCGGAGGGAGGAGAACGGGAGACGAGGTCGAAGGAGACGGCCTGACTTTCGAGGTGAGATTCCCAAGCGGGCAGAATCTCAACGAATAAGAGCCGGGGCAAATTGACGGCCAGGCTTAAGCCGACGGCAAGAGAGGTTGTCTGAAAATGGCAGGCCGGACAAGAGCCATCCCGGCCAAGGCCTTTTTCGGTATGAAAAAAATGGACAAAGAGGGTAGCGAAAAGGAAGAAAGTGAAAACGGCCAGAAAAATAAAGCCGCATCTTCTTCGACTCATCTTCAATCGGGATTCTAGGGCATGTCGGGAACAAAAATCAAGTCAAAATCAAGAAACGAGCGAAAAAAGGGATTATCCATCGGACGCGGAATGTCTTATAATCTTGGCCGAAGGGAGATCGAAAATGTCAAAGGCGGAGAAGCTCATGAAAACCATCGGCCTCGTCGGCGGGATGAGCTGGGAGTCGACTCTCGAGTACTACCGGGTCATCAACCAGTACACCAAAGAGCGTCTGGGCGGGTTCCATTCGGCCAAGATCGTCCTGTACTCCGTGGACTTTGCCGAGGTGGAGTCCCAGCAGCACGAGGGACGATGGGATGACCTGACCCGGCTGATGGTCGATGCCGCCCAAAGGGTCGAGCGGGGCGGAGCAGAGCTCCTGCTCATCTGCACCAACACTATGCACAAGATGGCCGACGAAGTCCAAAAAGAAATCCGCATCCCCATCCTTCACATTGTCGACGCAACGGCCGCCGCCGTCAAATCCCGATCGATGAAAAAGGTGGGGCTCTTGGGAACGCGGTTCACCATGGAGCAGGATTTTTATAAGGGCCGGCTCGTCCGTAGCCATGGACTCGAGGTCCTCATACCCGAGGAGAAGGAGCGGGAGGACATCCACCGCATTCTCTACAACGAGCTCTGCCTGGGAGAGATCAGAGAGCAATCAAAGGGAACCTTCCAGAAGATAATCGCCGGCCTCGAGGCCCGCGGCGCCCAGGGCATCGTCCTGGGCTGCACCGAGATCCCGTTGTTGGTGAGCCAGGCGGATTACACGATTCCCCTCTTTGACACGACGACTCTCCATGCCCGGGCGGCCGTGGACATCGCCCTGGGATAGCCGGGCGTTGAAATTCCCGGATATTAGGTTTAAAAAACAGCCCTTGAAAAATCTTGGAATTGTCTTCAGAATAAATACCCTCGGAAAACCCAAATGGCCGGCCGCGAGACCAGGAGCGCACGTGGTTGAGTGAATTCCTGGAATTCCGCGACGTTTCCAAGCGCTTCGGAACTATCCAGGCTGTGGACGGAGTCTCTCTGGGGATAAAGAAAGGGGAGTTTTTCTCGCTCCTCGGACCGAGCGGCTGCGGCAAGACTACGATGCTCCGGCTGGCCGCCGGGTTTGAGTATCCGGATGCCGGCCGCGTCATTCTGGACGGCCAGGACATCACCGACCTTCCCCCGAATAAACGCAAGGTCAACACCATTTTTCAGAGCTACGCCCTTTTTCCCCACCTGACGGTCTGGGAGAATATCGCCTTCGGGCTCCGAGTCGCCAAGAGGTCAAAAAGCGAAATCGAAACAGAGGTCGAGGCCATGCTGCAGTTGATCCGGATGAGCGACCAGGCCCACAAGAAGCCGGACCAGCTCTCCGGGGGGCAGAAGCAGCGCGTGGCCATCGCCCGGGCCCTGATCAACAAGCCCCAGGTCCTGCTGCTCGACGAGCCCCTGGCCGCCCTCGACCTCAAGCTGCGGCAGCGCATGCTGATCGAGCTCGACATGATCCATGACCAGGTCGGGATCACCTTCCTCTATGTCACCCACGATCAGGGAGAGGCCATGAGCCTCAGCGACCGCATCGCCGTCATGGACTCGGGCCGGATCGAACAAGTCGGCTCCCCCGCCGAAATCTACGAGGCTCCCCGGACGAGCTTTGTCGCCGCTTTTATCGGCGACACCAACTTTCTCGAAGGCGAAGTGACCGGCCTCGTGGAGAACGAGTATTGCCAGGTCAAGATCGCGGATATCCCCGGCGTTATCTGCTTCAACGACAAGTCCATGAAGCCGGGAAACCCCGTTTATCTGAGCATCCGCCCCGAGAAGATCCACATATCGCGCGACCGGCCGGAGGAGTCATCTCGGCGCAACATCGTGTCGGCCATCGTTGAAGATATGATCTATTTGGGTTCGACGACCAAGTACTGGGTAAGGACGCACGGCCTCCGGGTTCAGGTCCTGCGCCAGCACTTCCGCTTTTTCCTGGACGAGAAGCCAATCCGCTGGAACGACGAGGTCTGGATCTGGTGGCATGGGGATGACGGGTTCATGCTCGACCGCTACCGCGCCGTGGACGAGCATCTGGTCGCCCTTCCGCCCCGGAAGGTTGGCGAGCCGGAGGACAACAACGAAAAGCGCTGAGGGGTTGATCTGATGAAGCGGGAGTCGCGTCGGAGCATCCGGGAAGTCCTGGTTTCACTTCCCTCACTTTTCTGGCTCTCCTTGTTTTTCATCATCCCCACGCTCTTCGTCTTCGCCATCGCCCTAAAGCCGGCCAATCCCTATGGCGGCATCGGCTCCGGCTGGACTTGGGACAACTTCCGTTCTCTGGCCAGCCCGAATTATCTCATCGTGGCCTGGCGGACTCTCTGGATCAGCGTCCTTTCCGCCGCCGTCTGCATCATCCTGGCGACGCCCATCGGCTATTATCTGGCCCGGGTGAGCGCACGCTGGAGAGGTTTCTTCCTCATGCTCATCATCGTCCCCTTCTGGACGAATTTCCTGATCCGGATTTTCGCCTGGAAAGTGCTCCTCCATCCGGAAGGCGCCATCAAGAAGGCCCTCGCGCTCTCCGGCCTCATCAGCCCCCAGGCCTCACTTCTCTATAACGCCGGAGCCGTCGTCCTCGTCACCGTTTACACTTTTCTGCCTTTCACCATCTTGCCGATCTATGCCGCCGCAGAGAAGTTCGACTTCCAACTCCTGGAGGCCGCCCGGGATCTCGGAGCCAGGCGTCTTCAGGCCTTCACCAAGGTCTTTCTCCCCGGGATCCGGCGCGGGCTCATCACCGCCGTGCTTTTTGTCTTTATCCCGGCGCTTGGATCTTACGTCATCCCCGACATCGTCGGGGGGCCGAGCGGCGAGATGATCGGCAATAAAATCGCCCAGCGTGTCTTTGTCGACCGCAACCTCCCCCAGGCCAGCGCGCTGTCCGTGGTCCTGATCTTATCTGTCCTGGCCCCGCTGTTGACGGTGCTCGTTTTACAGCGCAAGAAAGAGAAGCCCGAGGCCTTGCTCTAGGTGAACCGATGAGGCGCAGCCGTTTTCCGTTTATCGTCACCCTGGCCGTCCTCTTCTTTTTTTATCTCCCCATCATCATCCTGATCGCGAATTCTTTCAACGCCTCCCGGTTTGAAAGCGGCTGGCAGGGATTCTCCCTGATGTGGTACAAGCGCCTGTTCCACGAGCCGGAGATCTGGCGCGCGGCCAAGAACTCCCTGTTCATAGCGGCGGGCGCAACGGCCGTATCCCTCGTCATCGGCACGACCGCCGCCGTCGCGCTTCACCGCTTCGCCCGCAGCCGGCTGCAGCGCTTTCATTTCGGGCTTGTCTACACGCCGCTCGTCGTCCCGGAGATCCTGATGGGGATCAGCCTGCTCATGCTCTTCGTCGCCGCCGCCGTCGAGCTGGGCCTGTTCACGATCTTCCTGGCCCACGTGACCTTTTGCATCAGCTTCGTGGCCATGACCGTGCTGGGCCGGCTCCAGGATTTCGATGAGTCCGTCATCGAAGCCGCCCGGGACCTGGGGGCGGGCTGGTGGGCGACAACCCGTCGGGTCCTCCTTCCCATGCTGTTGCCGGGCCTTGTCGCCGGGGGATTGCTGGCGTTCACGCTGTCCATCGACGATTTCGTCATCACTTTTTTTGTCGCCGGCCCCGGGTCGACGACCCTGCCCATCCGGGTTTACAGCATGATCAAGTTCGGATCCCCGCCGCTGATCAACGCACTCTCCACAATCCTTCTCGTCGTCACTTTTGCGGCCGTGGCCGCAAGCCAGAAGCTGTCACGGACGCGGCGTTAGGGAGGCAAGATGCCAAAAAGGCGAAGATTCAGATCCACGGCGTTTCTGACCGCGCTCATTTTTTTCGGCTTGGGCACGGCGGCGTTTCTCACCCGGTGCGGCAAGCCCGAATCGTTCCTGCACATCTATACCTGGGCCGACTATTTCAAGCCGGCGCTCGTCGCCCGGTTCGAAAAAGAAAACCGCTGCCGGGTGATCATCGATACTTATGATTCCAACGAGACGATGTACGCTAAAATCAAGGCTGGCGCTAGCGGATATGACCTCCTGACGCCGACGAGCTACATGGTCAGCTTGATGAATTCCCAGGGAATGGTCCGGAAGCTCGACCACTCCCTGCTTCCGAACCTGGCCCACATCGACCCTGAGTATCTCCGGCTGGCGATCGACAAGACCATGGACCATTCGGTGCCCTACATGGTCGTCTACACGGTCATCGCCTATCTCGGAAGCCGGGTCAGGGATTTTGAGCCGTCCTGGGCTATGTTCGACCGGAGCGACCTCAAGAGCCGGATGACCATGCTCAACGACATGCGGGAGACGATCGGCGCCGGTCTCAAGTTCCTGGGCTACAGCCTCAACTCGACGAACGAAGCAGAGCTCGCCGCGGCCAAAGAGGTCGTGATTCGCTGGAAGAAGAATATAGCCAAGTACGAGAATGAACAGTATAAAACCGGAGTCGCCTCCGGGGAATTCCTTCTCGTTCAGGGGTACAGCGGAGACATCCTCCAGGTGCAGCAGGAAAACCCGGATGTCCGGTTTGCCGTCCCTGGAGAGGGGACGACGATTTCTGTCGACGACCTGGTTATCCCCGAGGGATCTAAGGAAACCGGCCTGGCGCATGCCTTCATCAACTTCCTGCACGACCCGGAAGTGGCAGCGGAAAACATCGCTTTTCTGAAGTATCTCTGCCCCAACAAGGACGCCTACCCTTTGCTGGCCGAGGACTTGAGAAAGAACCCGGGGATATTCATCGACCCGGAGATCAGGGCCAGGAGCGAGATCATCGCCGACCTCGGGGAATCCCTGGCCCTCTATATCAGAATCTGGGACGAGATCAAGGCCGCCAAATAGGACGGTTATAAGGCCTCATTCCAGGAGCTGGCTTCGCCTTGACAAAACGGCTCTCCGTTTAATATCTTCAAGCCATCAAGAAACTGCTTTCGATCACGGGCATCATCCGGCCTCTCCTTCTGCCAATCCTCCCGCGGAGCGAGTGGTGGTACTTCAGCGGCCGGATGAATAATGGCTTGGGCGGCGAATCCGACTATTTCCTCTGCTTTTTCAGGTCAAAGCTCTATCGCGAGCTGACCCGCTTTGCCCATTTCGCATTCTGGGCTCCGGATACCCGTATTTTTGAGAGCGTGGACATGCGGACAGGCAAGAAACCCCAGAAACTCGGGGCTGAAAAATCCGACCTGAATTGGGGCGACTGGGCCTTGACGAGCGAGGGAGAGCGAATCCTGTTGGCCGCAGGAGGAAGCTCCTGGAGGATCCGGCTGTCTCTCCGGGGCGCTCTCGCCCCCGGCGCCTGCATCCGGGGCAGGATTGAGCTTCCCGGGATCAAAACCCGCTGCATCTCCCACCCCAGGCTGGCCACTGAAGGCGAGATCTCCTGGAACGGCAAAAACGCTCAATTGACGGGGACTTCCTGGTTTGACCACGAATGGGGCTCGATTGCGCTGCCCCATCGTTGGGATTGGTGGGGGATCAACCTGGACGACGGAACCGACCTGGCCGTTCGGCTGGCCGGCGGAGAGGGGCTGGCCCAGCGGATGACTCCCGCGGGGATTTGCCAAGTGACCCGGACAGTTCTCGCCACACCCGTCAGGCATTGGAAAACGGCAGCCGGCGCCACCTATCCGGTCGAGTGGAAAATCGGCCTTCCGGATTTCGGCACGGAGCTCCGCGCTCGGCCAAACCGTGATGACTGCGAGACTCCATTTCATGTCCGCTACTGGGAAGGGCCCTGCCGGATTGAGGCTCAGGCCGATGGCCAAGGCGTCCAGGGAAGAGGATACCAGGAACTTGTCGGCTATCACAGCCAGTTCGCCCGCTTTCTCGGGTCAAGAGCCGGGATGATTTTCAAGAATCTGGTTCACAGGTGAGGAATCCGTGCCAGGGGTGTCACGAAGCCGGTTAGATTTTTATATCCAGACCGCCAGGCTTCCCGAAGTCCTCATGATATGCGGGGCGCCCTTTCTCGGCGCCCTGCTCACTATCCCAGATCTCACGCTCGGCTCTATCGGCAGGGCGGCCTATGTTATAGCCGGCATTCTCGCGCTGGCCATCCATGTCTATCTCTACAACGCCTGGGCGGGCCTTGTCTATGACCAGGCCGATCCGCGGAGGAGAGTCGATCCCCTGCTTCGAGGACAGCTGAAACCGGTCAAGGCTCTGGCTGCATCGCTCGTCTCTCTCGGCATCAGCCTGGCCATGTTTCTTTCACTTTCTATTAGCCTATTCCTGATCGCCTTGGTTGAGGCTGGGCTCTGGTTTCTGTATGCTCACCCTCGGATCGGGCTGAAAAGGATACCGGTGGTCCCGACGCTCCTGCATGTGGTCGGCGGGACGCTGGCCGTTTATCTCGCCTGCGCCGCTATGGAGGGGATGTCTTTGAAAAATATCTGGGTGAGCTTCTATTTTGGGCTTGTCCTCGGGGCCGGGCATCTGAATCATGAGCTCTTGGACTGCGAGGCCGACCGGCTGGGAAATTTCAAAACCTCCCCCATTCGGTTTGGGAAAAAGCCCGTCTTCATCGCCAGTTTTATCGTCTTCACTTTTTCAACCGCTTATTTTTGCGGGCTCACCGCGGCCGGAGTCCTTCCCGGCTCAATTGCCTGGGGCCTTGTTGCCGTCTATCCCCTTTACTGTATGTCTGTGTTCCGTGCTTATGGGGCCGGCTTCTCGGCCGCTGCCCTCCAGCGGCTGAGGAGCCAGTATCGGGCTCTCTATGTTGCTGCAGGCATATACATGACTTTGATTTTGCTTCTGGCAAAAATCGACTAGTAAGCTGGGCGGCCGTTGGCCTGACTCTGTCTTCTAAGAGCTGACCGGTTTTTCCATAAGCCCGGGACGAGATTCAAAGCACGAAATCGTTGAGTTTCTCGACTTCATTCCGGGATGATGCGCTGTTTGCTCAGGGCCATCGGGTTGTCGCTTTTGCCCAAGGGATGGAGGCGGAATCGAAAGCGATAATCCTGAGGGGGAAGCGTGTACTCGGGATGAGTGCGAGCCCCCCAGGAATCATCGCCGCCCACGCCCATCTGCTTCAGGTCGATGTTGAGCTCGACAAAGTCCCGCTCAACGAGGGACGTGACCGGCTTCCAGCCCCGCTTCTCCGGCGTCAGGTCTTCAATGGAATAGGGAAGCGCCGAGAACCCGAAAAGGTCCATCCCGATGAATTCCAATCCTCGTCCCTGGCCATCGCGGAGCGCCAGCCAGCGGACGTCCGTCTTGTAGCCGTTCTCCTGAAGGCTGGGATAGGGAGTGAACTGCTCTTGAGCCGTGCTCCCGTAAACCCCGACAAAGGCGCTCGTGTTGCGGTCGGAGTAGTTTTCGTGGGGGCCTCGCCCGTACCACTCGACCTTCCGGAAAGCGGAAGGAAGCCTGATCCTCATCCCGAACCGAGGGAGCTCGGGAAGACCGCTGCCCCCGAGCCGGATTTTGTTCTCGATGATGATGTCCCCGCTGCCGAGCACGGTATAGGAGGTCTCGTGCTTGCACTGGACGTCCGGGAGATCGAACCGGGCGATCAGCCGGACCGTTGAACCATCTATTTTCTCCTCCGCGAATCCGTCCACCTTCCGGCTTGAGCTTGCCCTCTGCCAGGCCGCGCACCGCACGGGCATCCCGTTGCCGACATCATTGTCCGTGGGAGCCCGCCAGAAGTTGGGCAGCGGTCCGGCGGCGATGAGTTCAGCTCCCTGGAAACGATACGAGGAAATGGAGCCCTTCGACTTGTCAAAGCGGACCTCGAACTCCGGGCCCGAGAGGACGACTTCCTTCTCGGTTTCAGCCCTCCTCAGAGGCGGCAGGCCCTTAATGTCAGCCGCGGGGGCCTCCTGGTAAAATGGCAGTTTGAATTGTTCGGCGGCTATCTCGTGGCCTTTCGGAGCCCAGGGAAGGTCATCCGCGAGGCGGACGCTGAGGCGCAGCCAGTACTCGGCGCCGGGGATGATCTTTCGCTTGTCAAAGGGAACCGTCACAACCCGGCTCTCCCGCGGCCCGATGTCCAACCGGCCCAGGTCTCCCCTTCCGACCTCAACCCCGTCTTCGGCCACCGACCAGAGAAATTCATAGCCCATCAGGTTGGTAAAAAAGAACTTGTTGATGACTTCGATCCTGCCCGCCGCCAAATCGACGGGCTTGAAGCCGACGTTCTGGTAGACCTTCTTGACCTCGAAAGCCTTGGGTGATATCGCCCGGTCGGAAAACACAATCCCGTCGCAGCAAAAGCTGTCCTCCGTGCGGCCGGGGTCGAAATCGTTGGCGCAGCCGTAATAAAGGCGGCCTCCGGCAAGCTTTTTCTGCATCCCCTGGTCCACCCAGTCCCAGATCGAGCCCCCCTGGAGCTGGGGATAGCGCTCGATCGCGTCCCAGTAGTCCTGAAAGTTTCCCAGCGAGTTGCCCATGGCGTGGGAATACTCGCACATGATGAGAGGGCGGTCGGGCTTCTGCTCGGCATAGGCGACGATCTCGTCGATACTGGGGTACATCGGGCAGTAGATATCGGTGTGCGGCCGGAGCTCCGCCCGCTCATAATGGACCGGCCGGGAGGGGTCGCGCCGGCGGATCCATTCGCTCGCCGCCTCGAAGTTCGTGCCGTCGCCCGCCTCGTTCCCCAGCGACCAGATGATGACCGAAGGATGGTTCTTGTCCCGCTCAACCATTCGACGGACGCGGTCAAGATGAGCCTCCAGCCACTCCGGTCTGTTGGCCAGGGTTTCCTCCGGCTTATAGCCCATCCCGTGCGACTCGATGTTGGCTTCGTCTATGAGATAGAGCCCGTATTGATCGCAGAGTTCGTACCACTGGGGATCGTTGGGATAGTGGGAGGTCCGGACAGTGTTGATGTTGTGCCGCTTCATGAGCAGGATATCCTCGACCATGGAACCCCGGGTCACGAAGTGGGCGGTAGCGGGGTCGTGCTCGTGCCGGTTGACGCCTTTAATCAAAATCGGCTGGCCGTTGAGGAGGAGCTGGCCGCCCCTGACCTCGACCTTGCGAAAGCCGAACTCGGCGCTCTCGATTTCGACCAACCGGCCCTGGTC
>Ga0209253_10006617_pt1 | contig 10019 bp, 6 predicted proteins | sample FrelakmetBRP12BR_FD_187145 | JGI IMG/M metagenome (GOLD analysis project Ga0209253, IMG submission 187145) | Freshwater lake sediment microbial communities from the University of Notre Dame, USA, for methane emissions studies - BRP12 BR (SPAdes)... | ecosystem: Environmental > Aquatic >...
CGCGGCCGACGTTACAACGGTCTTGACGACCTCGAGTTTTTCCTCATCGCTCAGATAGACGACCTCGCCGTTCGAGCCGAAGGCCACATAGCCCTTGAGCCCGGTCTTGTTCCACTTGGCGATGTTGCCGGCGAGCTTGTCGTAAGCCACTTTCCCGTCAACGAACGGGGTCGTGATGGGGGGAAAGATCCCCTGCAGATCGGTGGGTTTCATACATCAGCTCCTGTGGGGTTTTGATGATCGGATGCATTCTTAATGCTGAATTTTGTTTATACCGCATACCAGGCAGGATGTCACCTTTGCTGGGAGCAAACATGGAGAAAACGGCAGGCATATCCGAATTCAAAGGTCTTCTTCTGACTGGCCCCAAATAAAAGAAGCCTGGGGCGTCAACCGGAGCCCCAGGCTTCTTGGTTATTCGAATTCCCGGATGTTGGCGATGGAGACCCCCATGGAACAGTCGGTCGACTTTTCCAGGACGATGTCGATGACATAGGGGCCGCCGGATTCCTGTGCGCGTTTGAAGGCGGCCTTCAGCTGTCCGGGGTCCGTGACCCGTTCGCCCTTGGCGCCGCAGGCTTCGGCGAATTTGACGAAGTCGAAACCGCGGCCCTCGTTGACGCCGTCGTACCAGATCTCCACTTCGCATTCCATTTCGTAGACGTACTTTTCAGCCTGGCGGATCAGGCCCAGGTACCCATTGTTGAGGACCAGGATGATGAAGGGCACGTTGTACATCACCGCGACCGGCAGCTCCTCCATGCAGAACTGGAACCCGAAATCGCCCACCACCTGCACCACCTGCTTGTCCGGCCGCGCGACCTTGGCCCCGATGGCGGCCGGCATGTCCCATCCCAGGGGGCCGGCGCCGCCGCAGTCCAGGTAGTGGCGGGGTTTCTCAATTTCCTGCATCTGGCCGGACCAGATCTGGTTGAGGCCGATGCAGGTCACGAAGACGGTTTCCGGGCCGAAGAACTCATTGATCTCCTTGTACACCCGCGGCGCCTTGATGGGGATATTGTCGTAGTCCATCTTGCGCTTCAACGAGGCCTTGACTGCGGGTATGGCAGCCGCCCACGGAGACGGTTTGGCGGTCGGCCGGCGTTTCTTCACCTCTTCGAGAAGGGCGGAAAGCGCTTTTTTCGCATCGGAAACGATGGCCAGATCGGGCATGATGTTTTTTCCAAGCTGGCCGGGGTCGATGTCGATATGGATGAACTTGCGGTTGGCCGTGTAGGTCGCGGTATCCCCGGTGTGGCGGTCATTGAAACGCACCCCTACGGCGAGCACGAGATCCGACTCCAGGAAGGTCTTGTTGCCGGAGCGCGTGTTGCACTGGATGCCGACATGGCCGGCTGCCAAGGGATGGGAGTATGGGATGCCGCTCTTGCCCATGTAGGTGGTCACCACCGGGGTCTGGAGGTATTCCGCCAACTGGATGAAGAGATCGCAGGCTTCGGCGATGATGACCCCCCCGCCCAGGAGCATGACCGGCTGCTTGGCGGCCAGAACCAGGTCGATGGCCTTTCGGACCGCGGCCGGGTTGGGGCCCTGGGCCTGAAAGGCGAGCGAGCAGTCCGCCTCCGGGTCGTAGATGATCTCGCCCTTCTGCACGTCGAGCGGCAGGTCGATCAGCACCGGCCCCGGCCGCCCCTCGCGCATGATCCGGAAGGCCTCCCGGAAAACCCACGGCACCATGGCGGGTTCCTTGATGCAGTAGGTTTTCTTGGTGATGGGCTTGCAGATCTCGGCGATATCCACGGCCTGGAAGGCTTCGCGGCCAAGCTGCGCCCGCACGTTCTGGCCGGTGATGGCCAGGACCGGTATGGAATCCACCTGGGCGGTGTATAGGCCCGTCACGAAATTGGATGCACCGGGTCCGGAGGTGGCGGCGCACACCCCCACGGTGTTGATCGCCCGGGCGTAGCCGTCGGCCATGTGGATGGCCCCTTCCTCGTGCCGGGCAACCATGTGCTTGATCTTGCCGTGGTTCTTCATCGACTTGTAAAACGGCAGGATCCCCGCCCCGGGTATCCCGAAAATGTGGCGGACCCCCTCGTCGTAAAGAATGGAAATCGCCGCATCCATTGCGGTCATTTTGGGCATGATAGGCTCCTTTCCCTGTGAGTGAGAGATGCGGGCAGTTGATTTGCGCTGCGTTCAACGCCCTGAAAGACGCTGTGAGACGGCGGCGGCGCTCCGGACGACGTCGGCCGCCAGCCTGCCGGTGTTCGCCCCGAAAAGCCTGGAGCTGGGTCCCGAGATACTCATGGCACCCGCCACTCCGTCCTTTTGGGTTATGACCACCGCAATGCAGCCGACACCGTCTTCGAACTCTTCCCGGTCCACGGCGTATCCACGCGTGCGGGTTTCCTCTAAGTCCCTTAGGAACTCGTCTTCCTTCACCAGGCTGTTTTGCGTGTGGCGGACTTTTTTTGCGCTTCTGAAATAATCGAGGGCCTCCGCCGGCGGGCGACCGGCGAGAAAGGCCTTGCCCACGCCCGAACTGTGGAGGGGAACCCGGGCGCCCACCCGGGTGAACATGCGCAGGAGAGACTTGGTGTTGGAGAGCTGGTCGATGTACACGGCTTCCATGTCCTCAAAACACACCAGGTTGACGGTCTCCCCGGTTTTTTCCATCAGTTTCTGCATGACCGGCCTGGCCGCCGTGATGATCTCCAGGTTGTCCTTGACCCGGGAGGAGATATCCAGGCACTTCAGGCTGAGCATGTACTTCCTGGTCGCGGCGTCCTGCCTGACATACCGCCGCCGCACCAATACCCTCAGGATTCGGTGGATGGTGGCCGGGGGATAGCCGGTTGCCTCCGCCAGCGTGCTGAGCCGGGTGTCCCCCGTCTGGGCGATCATTTCCAGAACGTTCAACGCCTTGTCCAGAGAGGTTTCTTGTGCCATCGTATAAGGGCTGCTTCCACTCTGCGTTTTTTTAGTTTTTCCACTATATGGAAATCGATTCCGAATGTTGAAAAATTAAACGAATGCAGCTGACATTGTCAACAGTTTTTTGGTACAAGCAAAGTCCACCATGTGAGGGGCATGAAAGGAGAGATCAATGAAACCGTCTGTGAAAAGATTCGTTCGGTATGAACATCAAGGGAAGACCTCTTTCGGCATCCTTGATGGTGCCGTCATCGCGCAGATCCAGGGGGGTCTTTTTGGGGGAGGAAAGGAAACGGGGGTAAAAATCGGATTGAACCAGGCGCGGCTCCTGTGGCCATGCGAGCCTTCAAAGATCCTGGCGGTGGGACTGAATTACAAAAGCCATTTGGGGAGCAGGCCGGCGCCCACCAAGCCCGAGCTGTTCTGGAAACCGGTCACGGCCCTGCTGGAACCGGAAGGGGAAATCGTCATCCCGGAGGGGGCCGGCAATGTCCACTTCGAGGGTGAACTGGTGGTCGTGATCGGCAAGAAAACCAAGGGGGTCTCAGCGGAGGAGGCGGCCGGCTGCATCTTCGGGTACACCTGCGGCAACGACGTGAGCGAGCGGGATTGGCAAAAGGGCGACCTGCAGTGGTGGCGGGCCAAGGGGTCCGACACGTTTGGGCCCCTCGGGCCGGCCATCGCCGTCGGCCTGGACTACAAAGCCTCTCAACTCCAGACGCGGGTCAACGGCGAGGTGAAGCAGTCGCAGTTCCTGAGCGATCTGCTCTTTGACCCGGCCACGGTGGTGAGCCACGCCAGCCGGTCTGTGACGCTGTATCCCGGTGATGTGATTTACACCGGCACGCCGGGTTCGACCAGCGCCTTGAAGCCGGGGGACACCGTTGAGGTGGAGATAGACGGGATCGGAATTTTAAAAAATACGGTGGCGGCATAAGAACGCCACCACCGTATTTTTTAAAAATAATAGGTGATGTTCCAAAAGCCGCAACACTCGGCGCACAGGCCCTGAGCAGGGGGGCCGTTTTTCAAACCACTTGATTGGAAGCGATCGCCATTTCGGATCATCCGGGGTGGCGATCACTTCTATAGCACCTCGGTCAGATGCTTGACTTCGACCTTGAGTCCATGCCGCCGCACGCCGTAGGATAGCTGCAGGATGCAGGCCGGGCAGGTGGTCACCAGCACCCCCGCCCCGGTCTTTTTCAGGTTTTCCATCTTGCGGTCCAGCACCTGCATGGCGAGGTCGTAGTGCGACAGCGCGTAGGACCCCGCGCCCCCGCAGCACCAGTCCGCTTCCGGCAGTTCGACGAACTCCGCTCCCGGCATTCGGCGCAGCAGCTCCCTCGGCTGTTTCACCAGGCCCTGGCCGCGCGAGGCGTGACAGGGGTCGTGGAACGTGACGCGCTTGCCCTGCAGCCTTTTGGAGAAGGGGGTGACTTCGGAGGCGAGCCACTCCGAAACGTCTCTGGCCTTGGCGGCCACGGATTGGGCGGCCCTGCGCAGCGGATCGTCATCGGAAAACAGGCGCGGGTATTTCTTGATGAAGCCGGTGCAGCTCGAACAGTCCGTGACGATGGCGTCTACGCCTTCGGCTTCGAGCACCGGCAGGTTCTTTCCCGCCAGCTTGCGCGCCGCAGCGAGATCCCCGTAGGACCACGCGGGAAGACCGCAACAATTGTTGTCAAGCACGAGGACGCTCCGGCTGTAGCGTCGCAACAGGGCGAGCGTGGCCTCCCCGGCCGCGTGGCTGACCACGTCGACGCCGCAGCCCACAAAATACGCCACACGTTGGCTGCGACCCTCCCCCTCGAAAACTCCGGGCTTGAAACGGACCCGGAACGGTTGTGCCGGCAGTCGGTCGACCATCGCCTCCGCCCGGGATAAATCGCGGCCGAAAATGCGCAGCAGACCCAGCGCGCGGGCCAGCTCGCTCATGCCGCTGTTCTTGCCCAAGGCCACGGCCCGGGCAGCCAGGTGCAGGCGACGGGGGTAAGGCAGGAGCTTGTCGAACAGCAGGCGGTGGATGGATTTGCGGCCGACTTTCTCAAGATACTCCGATCGCGCCGTGGTGACCAGATCTGCGGTCGGTATCGCGGGGAAGCAGTTGCTCGTGCAGGCCCCGCAGAGCAAGCAAGTGTAGAGGGGTTCCTCGAGCTCAGGGCTCCATTGGAGCCGCCCCTCGATCACGGCCCGCAACAATGCCAGACGGCCCCGCGCGACCCCTCCCTCATATCCGGTGGAGCGGAAGATCGGGCAGGCCGTCTGGCAGAAGCCGCAGTGGTTGCAATGGGCGATTTCGTCGTAGTGTGCGGTGATGCTCATGGTTTGTCAATCCGGATCTAAGGTGCAATCCGATCAGTCCCTCATTGATGCTGAAAGTTCTTTAAACCCGACCCGGCATCCTTCCCGGCGCGAAGACATGCTTCGGATCGAGAATGTCCTTGACCCGGTGCATGAGGTCCCATTCCGGTCGCGGGGAGCCGAACACGTCGTGGCGCGTCTTGAATTCATCCGGGCTTTTTTCCAGAACGGCATGCCCGGCCAGCTCACGCAAACGCTGCCCGATCTCGTGCCAGGACGCGTCCTTCACGTCCCTGCATCCGGCCAGAACCCGCCCGCTGCCGAAATCAACCAGCAGGGCCTCAACCCAAGCCTGCTGCTGCAGAATGGCGGCGGCCCGGCCGGCCCGGTCCGGCGGTGCCCCCGTCCGCAAGACGAAGGGACAGTCGGCGATGCGGTCGTACAGCCCGGAGAAAGGTCCGGTGAGGACATCGTAGTCCTCAGCGCGGACCGACCTGAAGTCAGTCTTCTCGAAAAGGGCTTGGGCCCGGGCGAGCTGGGCGGCGACGGTTTCGCCGAAACCTTCAAAGCCGACCTGAAGCCGCCAGCGTTCACCGCCGTCATCGGGTGCAGCCGCTGCAAACACGGCCCCCAGGCTGGAACCGAGCACTTGCGCCGCCAGGCTGCTGCAGGCTTCAGGAACGCCGCAGGCCGAGAGCACCGCACAGCGCTCCGGCCGGGTGGCCGTTTTCATGGTCACCCGGGTGATGAGGCCCAGGGTCCCGGCCGATCCGGCAATGAGGCGGGTCATGTCGTAGCCGGCGACGTTTTTCACGACTCTGCCGCCGGCGTTGATCAACCGCCCGCGACCGTCGATGAAACGCAGGCCGAGCAGCAGTTCGCGCGGCGCGCCATAGGCGATCCTCTCCGGGCCGAGGGCGCCGGTGGCCGTAATGCCGCCGATGGTGCGCCGCAACAGGCCGAAGGCCGGCCGCAGGGGCAGCCACTGGTTGTGAGGTGCCAGCGCTTCCTGGATGGCAGCCAGCGTCATCCCGGCTCCGGCCGTGAAGTACTGATTGGCCGCGTCAAGCTCGATCATCCCGCTGAGCGCTTCCGTGCGCAGCGGGGTCGTGGGCCGTGTCGGGAGGTTTCCGGCGCCGGCCAGCGAGCCGCCGCCGAGAGGCATGAGCGCCCGGCCCGCGGCAAAAGCCTGTTTGACGTCTTCGGCCATGCGCTTTTCGATGGCGCTCAGCGCATCGTCGGCTCGCGCCCAGGCCGCCTGATCCTTAAAGGCAAAGGGACGGGTCGTGTCCGGGAACATTTTTCCCGGATTCAGGACGCGGGCCGGATCGAAGGCCTCCTGAAGCGAGCGCTGGGCGTCGATGTCCGCATCCGAAAACACCATGCGCATGGCCTCCATCTTTTCGAGGCCGATCCCGTGCTCGCCCGAGATGGTGCCGCCCAGCGCCACACAGGCCAGCATGATCTCCCAGCCGGCCTCGTGTACCCGTTTGAGCTGATCCGGGTCGCGCGAGTCGAACAGAATCAAGGGGTGCAGGTTCCCGTCGCCGGCGTGAAAGACATTGCCGTGCTCGAAGCCGTGGCGCTTTACGATTTCGGCGACCTGCGCCAGAGCCTTGGGCAACAGGGTGCGCGGCACCGTGCAGTCGTTGACCAGATAGTTCGGTGCCAGCCGCGCTACCGCTCCGAAGGCGCCGCGTCGGCCCTCCCAGAGGCGGCCGCGCTCCTCGGCGCTGGCGGCGTCCCGAATCTCGCGGCAACCGTTGGCCGTGCAGATCTCGCGGATGCGGCCGGCCTGCTTTTCCAGGCCTTCGGCCGGCCCCTCCACTTCGATGATCAGAACGGCTGCCGCATCCCGCGGATAGCCGCAGGCGTAGCTGTCCTCCACCGCCCGGATGATCGGGGAATCCATCATCTCGAGGGTCGCCGGCACAATTCCGGCGGCGATGATGTCGGCAACCGAGCGGGCCGCGTCATCGACGGTGTTGTACACCACCAGCTGCGTCATCACTTTTTCCGGCCTGGGCATGATGCGCACGGTGACCTCGGTCACCACGGCCAGGGTGCCCTCGCTGCCGATGAGCAGTGCCCGCAGGTCGTATCCGAGCGGGTCGACGTCTGCTCCGCCCAGACGCAAGAGCTCACCGGAGGTCAGCACGACCTCCAGCCCCAGCACATGGTTGGTGGTGACCCCGTACTTCAGACAGCGCGGGCCTCCGGAGTTTTCGCCGACATTGCCGCCCAATGTCGCCACTTTCTGGCTGGCGGGGTCAGGGGCGTAGAAAAAACCCATGGGGGACAGCGCGTTCTGGAGCTCCAGATTGGTCACACCGGGCTGGACCACGGCGCTGCGGCTTTCTGGGAAAATGCCGAGGATCCGGTTCAAGCGCGAGAGGCAGACCGTGAGGCCGCCGTACGGCAGAACCGTCCCGCCGGAGAGGTTGGTACCGAAGCCGCGCGGCACGAGGGGCACGCCGGCCCGGGCGGCCGCCTTGACCACCCGGGATGTCTCCAAGGCGTCGGCCGGGAACACCACCGCGCCGGGCGCGCCCTTGGCAAGGGAACCGTCGTAGGAATAGAGCTCTGCCGCCGTGCGGGACTCGGACACATGCCGGTCCCCGACGATCCGCCGCAGTTCTTTGATCAGTCCCGCCGGCACCATATGCTTTTCCTGGTGTTGCATAAGCTCACCGCCCGCTGCGCCAGAACGCTAAGGTCGCTAAGAGGGTCGTCCTTTTTAACCGCCGTGAGAGGTGGGGCTGAAAAAGTCAGACCGGCTAAGGGGTGGATGGTTCACTCCATGCCGCTGAATGGATCGCTTCCGTGAGATTCGCGTCCAGCCCGCTGGTGAACGCGAGTTTGGTCAGACTATAAAAGAGACCGGATGGTGTCAATAATTAGGATCGCGCCACGACAATTGCAGATTGCCGTATTTGCTTTGACATTATCGCAACACGAGGATAGAGCGAAAAGCCATGGTCCGCGCCTGGCTCATATTCATCCTGTGTTCGCTGCATCTTTTCATCTCGCAGCTCTACCGGACGACCAACGCCGTCCTCGCCCCGTGGCTGATCACCGACCTCCGCCTTGACACCGAAGGCCTGGGGCTCTTGTCCGCGGGTTTTTTCTATGCCTTTTCGTTGACCCAGATCCCGATCAGCATCTTTCTTGACAAAGTCGGCGCGAAGCGGCTGATGATCGTTCTTTCGTTTGTGGGGATGGCCGGCGCCGGCATGTTCTCCCTGGCGCAAGGCCTGGAAATGGGACTGGCCGGCCGCCTTCTGCTCGGGGTGGGGATGGCCTGCAATCTGATGGGGCCTCTGAAGCTGCTCACGGAATGGTTCCCGCCGAGCCGCTTTGCGACGGTTTCCGGCTTGCTCTACGCGATCGGGACCCTCGGCAACATCGTGGCCGCCACCCCGCTGGTCCTGCTGGTGGAGCAGCTCGGCTGGCGCCTGAGCTTCCAGGTTATCATCGCCTTGCACCTGCTGTTGACGCTCGCCCTGTTCTGGGTGGTGCAGGACCGGCCGCGCGCACAGAGCGCGGCGCTGCCGAGCCCAACCGGGTCGCCCTTCAGAAACCTCGGCATCCTGACGCGCAGCAAAGACTACTGGATCATCTCCGCGGGCACGTTCGTGCGCTACGGCACCCACGCCGCACTGCAGACCCTGTGGGCCGGTCCGTTGCTGATGGAGGCTCTGGGGTTTTCGCCGGTGCAGGCCGGGAACATCCTCATGGCGATGAACGTCGGCCTGATCGTGGGGGGGCCGGTGTGGGGGGCGGTGTCCGACCGCGTTTTCAAGACGCCCAAATGGGTCGTCGCCGGCGGCCTGCTGATGCTGGCCCTGATCACGTTCGGATTGAGGGCGCTGCCGCCGGGGACCAGCGTTCTTGTTGCCGGCGCCGTTTTTCTGGCCTTCGGAATCGCATCGGCCAGCGGCATGCATGTCTATGCCCACATCAAGGCCCTCGTCCCGAAGGACATGGCGGGTGCGGCCATGAGCGGCACCAACTTCTTCACCATGATGGGCCCGGCGGTGTTCCTGCAGGGTATCGGCATCGCCATGCAGGGCCTTTACCCGGAGGCGTCCCGCGGCCCGCAGGCATTCGGCACCGCGCTGCTGATCTGCGTGGTCTGCCAGGCGGGGATCGGAGTGCTGTACCTGTTCACGCGCAGCAAATGACGATTACCCCCGCCCCTTTGTCCCCTCCCGCAAGGGGAGGGGAATCGTGTTGGGGCGTTAATACAGCCACATGCGTCGCGCTACTGCCACTCTAACCCTCCCCCTCAGGGGGAGGGCAGGGAGAGGGTGGCGTTGTGGCGTCATTCGTGACGGTATTCATGAAAAAGGCCACTTAGCCGAACAGCTTGCTCCACTCGCGGTGCTGACGCTTGCGCCAGCCCTTCTGGTGGTAGAGGTGGCTTACGATGAGCGGCACGACGGTGGTGGCCTCGGCGAACACCATCTGCTCGTAGGTCGTATCCACCTTGCCCCAGGAGGCGGCCTCCTTGAGGGTCGAGCTCGAGCAGGCGCCATCGCGCGCGTCGGCCACGGTGATCTGCACGGCGTACTGATGCATGGGGACTTCCTTGCCGAGCACCTCGGCGCAGATGACGGTGTCCTGGACAAAATTCTTGGGCACCCCGCCGCCGATCATGAAAAGCCCCGTGGTCTTCGCCTCCATCTTGATCCGGGTCAGTTCATAAAAATCGCGCACGGAATCGATGCTCAGGTGCCGTTCGGGGCGGTCCACCTGGTGCTTGACCAGGCCGAAGCCGGCGCTCGAGTCCGTGAAGGCTGGGCAGAAGATGGGCA
>Ga0209253_10006618_pt1 | contig 10016 bp, 8 predicted proteins | sample FrelakmetBRP12BR_FD_187145 | JGI IMG/M metagenome (GOLD analysis project Ga0209253, IMG submission 187145) | Freshwater lake sediment microbial communities from the University of Notre Dame, USA, for methane emissions studies - BRP12 BR (SPAdes)... | ecosystem: Environmental > Aquatic >...
CGTGTCACGTCGTGGATTCGCCTTTCGCCATGCCGTGCTTGTCAGCCGTTCCTGCGCGGTGCCCGGGTTGCGCCTCTCGCCCGGTCCCGCTAGACTCACGCCAATGTCGGCGGGGGCCTCCGAACCCGTCCGGGGGAAAGCCGGCTCAGGCAGGGGATGGCCCTCACACCCCTTGTTGAGTGCGGCTATGTCGGGCTCATGTGCTCACGCGCGGCGAGATGTCCGCACCCACCCGGGCCGCACTCTCCCAACGCGGGTTTGCACTCTCGGCACCGACGGCGGGCCGATCACCCATGAAGACCACCCACCCCTACTGCGGAGGTGTTCCATGAGTCGAACTGCACTCGTCACGCTGATCATCGTTGGCCTCGCAGCCTCGCTCGCCTGCGCCTTGCCAGGCGTGATCGCGGCCGGCACGGAAGGGGACGAAGGATCGGAGATCGGCTCCGGAGAGGAGCAAGCCGAGTCGGCCGGGGACCAGGCGGAAGAACCGTCCGCCGACGCGGACGCCGCGCCAGGCCTCTCGACGCAGGACGGCCTCAAGCTGATCTTCGTCCATCACTCTTCGGGCGAGAACTGGCTTGGCGACGAGAACGGTGGCCTCGGCCTAGCCCTCATGGAGCACGGGTACTTCGTCAGCGACACCAACTATGACTGGGGCCCGGACGCCTCCGACCTGGGAGGGCCCATCGGCTCGTTCACCGACACCGGGCACTGGTGGATCTGGTTCCGCGCGCCCGAGAGCAATGCCATCCTGGACGCGCTGCTGTCCGAGTCCGAGCAGCATGCCTCCTACACCCGGCTGGAGCGCGATCCAGGCGGTGAGAACGCGATCATCCTGTTCAAGTCGTGCTTTCCGAATTCCGCTCTAGACGGGGATGCAGGCGATCCGCCTGCCGGCGAGGACAATCCCCTGCGCGGCCTGGATGCCGGCAGCGGCTTCCAGACGGTGACGAACGCCAAGGGGATCTATGTCGACTTGCTCGAGGCGTTCGCCGCTCACCCCGACAAGCTGTTCGTAGCGATCACCGCCCCTCCGCTGCAAGAGGACGAGACGACGGCGGAGCAGGCGGCCAATGTGCGGGCGTTCAACCGCTGGCTGGTGGAGGACTGGCTGGCAGACTATCCGCTACCCAACGTCGCCGTGTTCGACTTCTACAACGTGCTGACGTCGAATGGCGGTTCCCCGGACGAGAACGATGCCGGGGCTTCCGGCGGCAACCACCACCGCCTGGTGGATGGCGAGATCGAATACGTCAACGACCAGGGATCGGACACATCGGCCTATGCCTACCCCGGCGACTCGCACCCAACGGCTGCCGGGAACCAGAAGGCGACCGAGGAGTTCGTGCCGCTCCTGGACCTGCTCGTTGAGCGCTGGCTTGGCGAATAGGCAGGCTAACAAGCGCGGCCGGGTCCTGGCGCCCGACGCGCGCTTCGTGACTTGCCTGGCGGAGGGTGGCGCGAACCTACGACTTCCGCATCGCCCTGCGGAGTGCTGATGCGCAGCCTGAGGCGCCGGCATCTTGTGCCTGTGCTTACCCTGCTGGCGAGCCTTGCCTGCCGTCTGAGTCCAGCCTCGCCTTCCGTGCCTCCGGAGCCCACACTCTCGGTGCCTGTGGCATCCGCTTCGCCGATCCCGACGATGCATTCGGCACCGGGCGCCTGGATCCCGGCCCCCGGGACAAGGTGGCAGTGGCAGTTGACCGGGTTGCCCGTGGAACTCGAGGTGGAGGCGGAAGCCTATGATCTCGACCTGTTTGAGACCGACACCGGCACGATTGCCGGCTTGTCCGCCCGCGGGAGAAGAGCAATCTGCTACCTCAGCGCCGGCTCCTGGGAGGACTGGAGGCCGGACGCGGCCGACTTCCCGAAGGATGTGATTGGCAAGAAGTACGCAGGCTGGCCCGGCGAGCGCTGGCTCGATGTCCGCCGGATCGACCTGCTGGCGCCGATCATGACGGACAGGCTGCGCCTGTGCCGCGAGAAGGGCTTCGACGCAGTCGAGCCTGACAACATCGACGGCTATACCAACGACACCGGCTTCCCGATCTCCGGCGACGATCAGTTGCGCTACAACCGCTGGCTTGCCTCCGAAGCTCATGCCCTCGGCCTGTCTATCGGGTTGAAGAACGATCCCGAGCAGGTCGCCGACCTGGTTTCTGACTTCGACTGGGCGCTGACGGAAGACTGCTTCGACCAGGGATGGTGCGAGGCAATGCTACCCTTCCTGGAATCCGGGAAGGCGGTCTTCACCGCTGAGTACACCGACACGGGCGTCGACTTCGAGGCCGCCTGCGCGGAGCTCCAACCGGCCGGTTTCAGCCTGCTCCTGAAGGACCGGGAGCTGACCGGCTGGAGACAGGCCTGTGATGACTGAGGGCCCGCAGCCCGGCCGGGCGGCCATCGCTCTCAACACAAGCGGATCTGGCCCGGGGATTCTGCCTCGGACCGTCACGGCCCAGGCCCGTTCTCCGTTGATGGTATGGGGAGCGGCGACCCCGCCGCCGGTACGATTTCGGGACCTACCGGCCTCTCTGCCCCAATCCGGATTGTCCATCAGGAGGAGAACCATGGCTCACCGCTTGCCCTTCCGACGACCGATCCTCCTTGGGCTTGCCCTTCTGCTGCTCGCCGCGTGCAGCCCAGGAACCAAGCCGGGCGCACCGCAGGTCTGGATCGATGTTCCGGTGGATGGGCTGGCCGTGGCCGAAGGGGAGATCGTTTCCCTCGAGGGCCATGCGGCGGACGCAGGCGGAATCGCCCGCGTCGAGGTGTGGATCGACGGAGCGCTGGTCGACACGCTCGGGGGCCTGAGCCTCGTCGGTGACCTATACCGATTCGAGTACGCCTGGACGCCCGGCGGCGCCGGCGAACACCTGGTCCAGGTCATGGCCTTTGACAACGAAGAGGTCTCCAGCGCGCCCGACTCGGCGCGCGTGATCGTCGGCCTGCCTACCTCTACCGGGCCGGACCTGGCGATCGTCAGCGTTGAGGCGCTGGTGGAGGGGTACAAGGAAGCCACGCCGTTCTGCAACACGCGCGTTGTGTATCGCAATGATGGCACCGAGGCCATACCCGCGGAGTTTGACATCAAGTTCGCCTTCGACGGGGTCGACCGGCACACGATGACCGTGGCCGGCGGCCTCCCGCCCGGCACCGAGGCCGAGGCTACCTTCGTCTACCAGTTCGACGGCCTTCACTACATCGGCGTCAACCTCGATTGGAGCGAGAGCGTGGCGGAGACCAACGAATCCAACAACGCCTTCGCCGAGGCACGGCAGTGTGAGGGCGCGGCGGCGGACATGCCGACCGTCCCGCCACCCTCGGGGCCGGCCGTCCGCTTCGTCGCCGACCCTCCAGAGATCCTGGCCGGCGCGTGCACCACGCTGCGCTGGGAGGTGACGGGCGCACGGCAGGTGATCTTCGGCGGCGTCGACCAGCCCGCCTCGGGCACCTTCAGCGCCTGCCTGTGCAAGGACGAACGCTACTCCCTGCGCGTGATCGACATGATGGGTGCGGAAGCCAAGCACGCCGTCGACGTCAAGGTCAGCGGCGTGTGCGCCACGCCGACCCTCCCCGACTCGACTCCGCCGCCTGCCCCTTCACCGGCTGTTCCCGCCAATGGCGGAGCTCCGCTCTCTTGCCGGGGCTCGCAGACGCTGGCCTGGTTGCCTGTCGAGGACGAGAGCGGCATCGATGAGTACCGGGCGCAGGTGCAGCGACATTCGGGCGACAACAACTGGCAGGATGTCTCCGGCAGCGTATTCGCCGGGCTCCACGACAAGCAGATGAACGTGGGCGTGGAATGCGGCTGGTACTACCGCTGGCGTGTGCGCGCCGTGGACGGCCTCGGCAACGTCGGCGCATGGTCCGGGTGGTCGACCTTCGCGATCACGCTCGGTTAGCCGCGTGTCAGCCCGACCGTATCCGGACTCCGGCGCCATTCCAAGGCCCGATCCGCCGCCGGCGGGCCGGGCTGGTTGGCATCCCCTGAGAATGTGACGCTGCCGGAGATGAGCCGCCGCACGGTCTTCGTCCCCTACTCTCCGAAGTCCATCCTGAACAAGGCCAAGCGCGCCGACCACTGGTTCTGGACGCGCTACTCCGCCTATCCCTACATCGGCTGCCAGCACGGCTGCGCCTTCTGCTACTGCCGCGAGCGGAAGTACGCCCCGTACAACGACCCGGAGGACTTCGCCCACGTCATCAAGGTCAAGGAAAACGCGCCGCATCTCCTGCGGCGCGCGCTGGCGCGGGTCCCTGCCGATATCGTATTCACGGGCGACTACCAGCCCGCCGAGCGCAAGTTCACGGTATCCAGGCGGATGCTGGACGTATGCCGGGATCTGGGGTTCCCGGTCTTCGTGCTCGAACGGTCCCCGCTGGTGCTCAGGGACCTGGACCTGCTGCGCGAGATCAACCAGCGCGCGCCTTCGGTCGTTGCCTTCAGCATCCTGACGACGCCCGAATCCCCCAGCTACCCGAGCGTTCGTGAGATCGAGCGCCTAGCGCCGGCGCCCGAGAAGCGCTTCGCGGCGATGGCCGAGTTCGCCCAAGCAGGGATCCTTACGGGCACGTGCCTGATGCCGGTGCTCCCCGGGATCAGCGACGACGATGCCACCCTGGAGTCGGTCGTGCACTGGACGGCCGAACACGGCGGCAGATTCGTCCTCGTGGGCGCGCTGACCCTCGCCGATCAGCAGCGGGAGCACTTTGCGCAGGTTCTCCGGCTCCACTTCCCGCACGAGCTGAGCCGCTACCGGTCCCTATACCCCACGGGGAGCTATGCTCCCCGCGGTGACTTCAACGTGCGCCTGGGACGACGCGTGCGCGAGCTGTGCACGCGCTTCGGACTTGCCGATCGAATCCCGCGGCCGATCATTCCCGGCGACCGGCGCGCCCTCAACAAGCGAGTAGTCGAGCGCCTCGCCAACCAGGCCTACGCGCTCGAGCTTGAGGGTGCCTCGGCTCAACGCGTCTGGGAGTACCGCAAGGCGGCCTGGGCCGTGGAGGACCTGGAGCAGGACATCGGGCTCGTGTACCGAAGCATGGGCCTGAAGGGCGTGCAGGCGATTCCCGGCATTGAGTCGCCGCTGGTAGACGACATCGTGAAGTGGATCTCGTCCGTCGCGGAGAGCACGAACGCCCCGCCTTGCGGCCTGCTCGGCTGAACCCGTGTCGCCTGGTTGGGCATCCGGTGGGGCATCGGGACGGGGATAGGCGCAGGCAGAGACGGCGCGGGACTTGGGTTTGAAGGAAGCGCGAAGGCCGTGAGGGTCAGATCGTCGCCAGGCGTTGCCCCGCAGGCGTGTCGGTCGCCGGGGCCGGCTCAAGCAACGAGCGCGCTCCCGCCTGCGGTTGTGTATACGCCCCGCGGTATGCCGGCGGTAGCAGCGCCGCGATCTGGAGCATGATCTCGTCGGCGAACGCCTGCCGCATCTCGGCCGTCCATCGCGCGTTGGGTCGCGCTTGGAGAAGCGGACCCACTCGAAAGTGAAAGTCGGTCCGGCGCAGGCGCCTCAGGTTCGACCAGATGTGCTCGTGCCCGAAGAACGCCACCGGAAGGATGGGCGCGGGCGAGTGCGCGGCCAGAAACCCGATCCCCGGCTTGGCGCGCCGCAGGCAGCCATCGCCGCTGCGTGTTCCCTCGGGCGCAATGGCGACGATCATCCCCGCCTCCAGCGCCTCGAGCACCCGCCGCATCGCGACGACATCGCCTTCGCCTCGACGGATAGGGATGGCGCCCCACAGGTTGAAGAGCACGCCCATCACCGGACTGTCCCAGGTTTCGGCCTTGGCGAGACCGGTAACCCGTCTGGGCTGGAGGTGCGAGAGAACCAGGGGCACTTCAAGGAAGTTGACGTGGTTGGTGACCACGAGCAGCGGGCCACGCAAGGGAATCCGGGACACCTCCTGGTCATCGACGCGGCACGCCATGCGCGACAGGCGCCAGGCGGTCCCATTCAGAGCCCATGTCGCCGCGCGCGTTCTAATCCCCTGCGCCACTCAGCACCTCGATCTGGGCCGGGAAGATCTCCGCTTGCAGTTCATGTCCATCCACGCACAGCGTCTCCCCGTCCGCGTGCGCCGGCAGGACACCCACCTCGGCCGTCACCTTGACGCGGGTGCTGTGCGTCGTGGTGATCGCCGGCTGCCCTTCCTGATCTCCCTTCAGGAAGTGCGGGATGAGCGCCAGGATCCGGCCGCGGGTTACCTGGCCGGCGATGCACACATCGAACTTCCCATCCCCGGGGTCGCCGTGCGGCGCCATGTGGAAGCCGCCGCCCATGCGCCGCCCGTTCATGACCGAGACCATCAGCGTCTCCTGGACGAGCGTCTGGTCATCCAGCTCGATGCGCAGGCGCGGCCCGCGATCGTACAAGCTGATGGTTTTCAGCGCGGCGACGATGTACGAGGCGAAGCCGCTCAACGGGGCCAGCTTGAGCGCCTCGAAGCCGACGACGGCGTCGAAACCGATCCCGATGCCGTTACCGAAGTAGCGCCCTTGTGGATACAAGCCCCCGGTGACTTTGCCGACGTCGATGCGCCAGCGACGGCCAGCGATGACGATGGGGCAAGCAGCGGCGATCCCATGCGGCACTCCAATGCCAAAGGCGAAGTCGTTGCCTCGACCGACAGGGATGATCCCCATCGCCGGCCGCCTGTCTATCGGGATCTGCATCAGCCCGTTGAGGACTTCGTTGGCCGTGCCGTCGCCTCCGACGGCGATAACGGCGTCCCATCCCTGCGTCCCTGCGGCTGCAGCGAGCTCGGCCGCATGCCACGGCCGTTCCGTGAGGACGACCTCAAGGGACAGCCCCGCTTGCGTCAGTTGGCGACGGACGGGCTCTACGGCGCGCATTCCGGCGCCACGGCCTGACGTTGGGTTGGCGATCAGTAGATAACGCATGACGGCATCGCTCCTAGTGTAGAGGCTGGCTTCGCACGCGGGTGGGGAGCCCGGTTGGACCAGAGTCCGCATGCTCGCGCTCTCCGCGTGCGATCCGAAACGAGGGCCCGGGCGGCGTGCACCTGAGAGTCATGGGCCTCCGGCGAGTTCCGGGCGGAGTTTCAAGGAAGTTGAAGTGGTTGGCGACGAGAATCAGTGAGCCGGTGGACGGGATACGGCGCAGCTGCCCGTCATCTACGCGGCAGGCCACGCCTGTGAGCAGGCGGATGGCGCCGTTTACCAGCGCTTCGATCCACCCCATGCGTCTTGTCCCCTGCGCCGCCCTGGGCACCCCTCTCCCGGGAAGCTTCCCGATGATGGTATCACGAACCCCGGCCCTACCCAACAGGCAAGGCGCATTCGGGCTAAGGACGTGGCGCGGTGGGAATAGCCGTCGGCGTGAGGGGCGCCGGGTCGACGATCACCAGGACATACACCTCATCGCCAAACAGCGTGCCGTCCGGCGCCTGGGCCCGCCACCGGCTGATGTATTCGCCTTTGTCCTCCGGTGCCACCATGGCAACTTGCCAGACGGCCTGCGCGCCGGGGACGGCTGGATACAGGGCCAGCTCGCGCGGGGCACCGATCCGGCTCTCACCGATCTGGGTCAGCCGGTATTCCGGCCCCCAGGCACACGACCCGCGGTTGAGGATCAGCCAGCGCTTGTCGAGTGCCGCGCCGGGGAGGACTTCCGTGCCGTCGGGGAAGGTTAGATCTTCGACAAACTGGGCGTCATTGGTGCAGGGCTCCGTCGGGGTGGGGACCGACGGCCCAGGTGGCTGCGTGGGAGTCGTGGCTACCGAATCCGACGGGACCTGGGTTGCAGGATCGGAGGGGACAGCCGGGGCCGGCCCTGCCTTGGCCGAACACGCGGCGAGCAGGACGGAGAGGACAGCCACGATGGGCTGAATGCGGCCGGCCGGCACCCTCATCTCGGGTCCATTATAGACCGGCGTTCTGGCGGCGATCATGGGGGGATGACGTTTCGACGCCACCCGTGTCGCTCCTCACAGTCGGGACGCCCCGTCTCGCTCCTTCGCGCATACTCTGTTTGCGCCCGCCGTGTTTGCTCCTCGCGTGTTTGCAGGTACAGTCTGTAGTGGGCCGGTCCTGGCGGTAAGGAATCCGGCCTGGGCGCTCCGGCGGGAACGCGCCGGGAGCCTGCATCCTTGTGGATCGATGGAGGTTATCATGCCAGCCGCACTTCGGAAGGCTTCGTCCCGTCTGGTTCTGATGTTGAGCGCAGTCTCCCTTGTGCAGCTGGCGTGCTCCGTCGTCAGTTCCGCCCGGCCAACGTCTACGACGGCCCCCGCGCCTGCAGAGGAAGCCAGCCCCACTACCGCCCCATCACCGATCCTCACGCTGGCGCCCACCCAGCCCCCGGCGGGAACGCCGAAGATGCCGGGCTTGCCCGACCGGCCGCTGTCGCCGGCCGGACCGTGGTTCGTCTTCATGGACTACACGGTCGCGCACGAGTTGCGGGCGCTCAACCCGGACGGCTCCGGCGCGACCATGCTCTGGTCCCTCGTCGACGAGCAAGCCAGCGAGAGCTACACCTTGTGGCCTGCTCCCAGCGGCGGGCGCATTGCCTTGCTGCAGTACTCTCAGAGCCTGCGCACCGCGCCGGTGTTGAGGGTGCTGGAGCTCCCCACGGGGGAGGAGCTGGCGGTTGTCAACCTGCTGCCTCGCCAGACCAACTACGACTCCCTCGAGGGCGAGGCCCGCTCGGCGGCCGATCAGGTATGGGCGGCGGTGGGCGTATGGAACCGCCCCGCCTGGTCGCCGGACGGCCGCTGGCTGGCCTTCAACGCCGCCATCGACGGTCCATCGGCTGACGTCTACGTCTACGACACGTCCACAGACACGATCGACCGGCTGACCGACGGGCCCGATCAATCGGTGGACCTCGCCTGGTCACCGGACAGTGCCTACATCGTCCACGGCGTCGCCGACAGTCTGTACTACGGCTACTCGGGGTTGGGGTACGGGATGATAAGTGCCTGGGCGGCACCGCCCGATCCGGACAAGCCGGTGCTGCGTCTTTACGACCACGCCTTCCATGGCTACGAGTACATCCTGGGTTGGCTGGGGGACAGCCGCTACCTGGGAGACTCGCTGGACGGCGACTCGCTCGGCAACTGCGGGTACTCGGGCATTCGCACGGTCGACATCAAGAAGGGGCCGGGCCCCAATCTGCTGGCCGGGAACTACAGCCTGCGGGACTTCGATGCCGGGACGGGCCTGATAGTGCTGGTGCTCTCGCCCTCCCTGGCGGACTTCGATTGCCCCACCAGCCTCGACCCCGGCGTGTACCTGTTCGACATCAATAGCCGCGAGGCCAGCCGGGTGTCCGATGTCGATCCGGAGCCCATCATGAGCGTGACGTGGAGCCAGCAGGCCGGGGTGTTCTTCCTGGGCGGCGGCGACGAACTGCTGACGATCGACCCGGCCGGCAACGTGGCCCGCTACCCATCGATCGAGGACCTGTTCGACACCGTTCCAATCGTGGCGCCCGGCGGGGACCAGTGGGTGCTCGCCAACTCCTTCAACGGGACGATGGCGGTCGGTACGCGCTCCGGAGAGCTGATCCAGATCGAGGCTGACCAGCCCGGGGATGTCTTCTGGAGTCTCGACGGCGCGTGGCTGTTCTTCTTCGGAGGCGGCCTCAACCTCTCCGCTGCGCCGGCGCCCGATTTCGACTCCGTCTTCGTCCTTCAGGAGGGGCTGCTCAGTGCGGGCGCGCCGGCGGTGGTGAATCCCTGAGAAGGACCGCCGAGTCTGGGCGCGGCCTGCCTTGTGCCGCAACTGTGACGAAAGCCGGTGCCAACCGGGCGTCAGGCTGGCGTCGTCTTCCCGACTCGTGTCCTCGGGCGACCCGGCGCGCTAGCCCTCGCCCTCCTCGACGGGTCCGTCCACCTCAACGGCCGCGACGCCCTGCCCCGTGCCGCGCACCTGAATCTCCAGTTCCTGCATCAGCGCCGGGTTGTCCTTCAAGGTCTGCCGGGCGTTCTCCCGCCCCTGCCCGATGCGCTGCTCTCCCACCGTGTAGAACGACCCGCGCTTC
>Ga0209253_10006619_pt1 | contig 10016 bp, 8 predicted proteins | sample FrelakmetBRP12BR_FD_187145 | JGI IMG/M metagenome (GOLD analysis project Ga0209253, IMG submission 187145) | Freshwater lake sediment microbial communities from the University of Notre Dame, USA, for methane emissions studies - BRP12 BR (SPAdes)... | ecosystem: Environmental > Aquatic >...
CTATAAGCGCGTCTTCCTATTCTTGACCACTATGTCCGTCACAGCTTCAATTACCCGATTGACATCCTCAGCCGCCATCTTAGGGTATAATGGTAGGGATATGATCCTCTTATAATTTTTGTACGATACTGGAAAATCTGACGGCTTATAGCCGTAGGTTTCTCGATAGTAGGGGTGGATATGCAGCGGTATGAAATGGACGGAGGTGCCGATTCCTTTCTTTTTCAGTTCATCGATAAAGCCGTTTCGGTCAATGCTCAGCCTTTCAAGGTTTAGCTTAATCACATATAAATGCCAGCTATGCCTGACTTGATCGAATATACTACCCTCCACACTCTCCCCAATCTTTTTCACACCAGGAATTTCAATTTCCTCCAGATCCTTAAACGCATTTTTGTATATTTCTGCAATTTGATTTCTCCTTTTCCAGAAATCCTCCGCCTTTCTCAACTGTGCAATTCCCAAGGCGGCAGCAATATCCGTGAGATTATATTTATATCCGGGCGCAACAATTTCATAGTACCAGTTCCCTTCCGAGGTATATCTTTTCCAAGCATCCTTTGTTATTCCGTGTAAACTCATGATCCGCATTCTCTCCGCCCATTCATCACGATCCGTGGCGATCATTCCCCCTTCGCCAGTGGTGATAGTTTTTGTGGCATAAAAACTAAAACAAGTTATATCTCCAATCGTCCCTATGATTCTCTCCTTATAATAAGCTGGAAAGGCATGGGCTGCATCCTCAATAACCTTGAGGTCATGTTTTCGGGCTATTCCCATGATTGAATCCATTTCACATGGATATCCCCCATAGTGAACGGGAATGATCGCTTTCAATTTACGTTTTCTTCCATTTCTACATTTTCTTTTAATAAGTCCCTCAAGTTTATTAACGTCCATGTTCATGGTGTCTGATTCTACATCCACAAATAGGACCTTTGCCTGCAAATAATGGACGATTTCAGCTGTTGCTGCAAAGGTCATTGGCGAGGTAATAATTTCATCACCCTTTTTAATACCTACTGCTTCCAGTGCCAAATGGAGAGCAGCCGTGCAGGAATTTACGGCGATCGCATGTTTGCAACCGATATATTTCGCAAACTCATTTTCAAATTTCTTAACCTTCGAACCTGTCGTCAACCAGCCCGATTTAAGCGTATCCAGAACTTCTTCTATTTCCTCCCTTTCAATCGTGGGCAGAGAAAACTGAAGAAAATCATTAATTCCTTTCATCTCACCCTCTCTATCTACTCAACGTCTCAAACCATTTAATTTTGATTCCAAATATTCTACAAATTATATTCAAAAGAAAACCCACTCCGAATCCTATATGAATTAGGCAAATTGCTGCCCAGACCCCCGGCCAGAATTGCACTCCACTTTTCAACGCAACCCTTAAGGACTCAAGACCAATCGCTATAATATAGCCACCCACATAGACGATGAATCCCCCAAAAATATAAGGGTGTAGAGGCGAAAACAGGCCTAGAATTATAAAGCCAAAAATAAGAATCGATGGTAAAAAATGCCTAAGTGATGCCTGCTCTGGGTGTTTCTTTATGACGGCTACTTTCCAATAGCCATATTGCAAAAATTGTTTAAAGAGCTGCCGAAAATATTTTCTGGGTTGGTATTGAATCTTAATTTCACTACTCTGGACTATTTTCCCCCCTCTTTCCCGAATACGAAACGATAGCTCATCATCCTGATTTCTTACCATTTCCTCGTCATAAAGGCCGACTTCTATCAAACGTTCCCTCTTAAAGCATCCGCCGTACACCGTATCCGTCTCCCCAACAAATGCCTTTCTCTCCCGCAATGCTCCGCCCATGGCAATGGGGCTTTTGTAAGCTAGAGCAATCCCTTTCTCCGTATATGTATTTCCTTCCATCGGGGAAAGGACGCCGCCAACATTGTCCGCCTTTGTTTTTTCACTCAGCCCTATTAAGTCAATCAGGTAAGATTTCGGATGGATACACCTAACGTCGATTCGGACGATAAATTCACCACTTGCATTCCTAATTCCTAAATTCATGGCATGCGGGACGATCCTTAACGGGTTATCGATCATAATTAGATTCGAGTAATTTTGCTCCCTCATTCTAAAAAGAATATCGCGTGTCCCATCGTCGCTCATTCCATCAATTACAATCACCTCAAATCCCCCTTGGGGGGCGTAAAAATTATATGCATTTTTTATGCATCTTTCGATAAATTGAAACTCGTTTCGACACGGGATTAACACAGAGACTTTCTTTTTTCCATCCCCCATAAACTAATTCATTTTCCCTAAATCGATCCTAATTTTTGAAATATTTAGACCAGATCCAATAATAGCGCTGAGCCCCTAGGGCTCTTTTAATACCAGCCTTAAAATAATTTTCTGCTTTGCATGCTGTTATGTAACTCCAGTCCCCATTTACTATGGCCTTGAATTTTTGAAAATTGATCTTCTTGGTTATCGCAAACCGATTTAAGACGATTAACCCTCGCATCTTTTCACTCATCCTATTAAGACCAGGGACAGAATTACAGATCCCTCTATAGCCTACCTCTTCAGCCATTTTTAGAACTGCTTTCGAACAGAAGCCTCCGGGTAAAGAAATAAAATCCACAGGAACATTGAGCTTTAATTGGAGATCATTTTTGGATTCGAAAAGTTCTTTGTAAAGGTCAATCCGGTTTAATTCTGACAAAAAGGAATGAGTTAGGCTGTGCGATTGAATCGACATGCCATTCGCAATCATCTCTTTTAAATGCGACCAGTCCACATAATTCTCAGTTGAAATTCGGCTAACGGTCACAAAAAAAGCAGCGTTAAGCCCATAATTTTTCAAGAGCGGCAAAGCGATCGTATAATCGCTGACATTTCCATCGTCGAAGGTGATTATTATTTCCCTTTTACTATTATCGCTGCCGCTATCATCCTTTACAAAATCTCCAAGTGGGAGGCTCTTAAATCCATTTTCCGATAAGTAACTCATTTGCCTTTCAAACTCCTCAGCAGCAATGGCATATTTTCCCTCTTTAAATGAATTCCTAAAAAGCTCATGGTAAAGTAAAATTGGGATTTCCATCAATTAACGCCGGATAATAACCCCGGGATTATTTTCCCTGCAAAAAGAATATATTCCAATAAATCCTCAATTATGAAATTCATAGGCTCCTATATCAAAGGCGGAGCCTTGCGGTCGATTGATTCCATCCTTATCTTTGGGAACTTCGCTTAAGCTTACTCCTTTATCAATTGCTGCCGACCCCTTCCTGAGATGAAAATCCCTCTCCATTGAATTAACAAACACTGGATCCCCCGTCTGACCGGAGGGGTCTGAAATGTTTTTTAATCGTATCGGACCCGGCCAGTACAGGTTGTTTTCAAGAATGAAACCGGGGTTTTTGTTTCCAATAATCACATGGTATTCAGGCCCCCGTTGGCCTGGTGAACTGCCAATGTCGAAAATATTATTCTTAATTATTAGATTACTGACCTCCTGCGGGCTTCCATAGGCAAGGAACGCTGCACCTTCCTTGTTACCAAATATTGTATTATTGAATACTTTTACATTCGCTGCTATTCCCGGAATAAAAATTCCAGGCCCGGCGTTATTATACAAAATATTATTCCGAATAATTACATTCTCTACCCTGGCGTGGTCGTAGGCAGCGATAATAATACCGCAGCGTTTTTCTGAATTAGAAATTATATTCCCTTCGACAATCACATCTTTGATTAACCTTTCAAAGTCAGGCGGATCCCCACCACGCCGCTGATCAAATATATGAATGCCGTATCCGGTCGGTCCCCTACCAATATTATTTCGTATAATAATATTTTTCCCATGCATGATGTAGTAACAATGACCCTGGGTGTCTGCAAGGTTACCCTTTATATCGCACACATTTCCTTCCAGAAGAATGTTATTACCACTAGTTCCAATGGCATCCCATCCATACCCACTTCCTACAAAAGAATTCCCGACTAACTGAATATCAGTTCTGTTTATTCCTCCAGCGCTTAATGATTTTCCATTTTGAAAGTTGAGCCCTTCGATACGGATATAATCGCACTCAATTATAAAAGGTCTCTCGGCATTCACAAAAATGGGCTTTTCTCCCGGATACGCTTTAATCGTCAACATTTGCCCATATCTTCCGCCCATCCCGTAAATCGCTTGCAGCCAAATTTCCCCCTCCCTGTAAATGCCGCCCCTCACAAGAACGGTGTCTCCCGCCTTGGCTGTTCGCCCAGCATGCTGAATAGTCCCCCAGGGATGATTTATTGAACCATCATTCCTATCTGATCCATTCACCGAAACGTAATAGGTCTTCCCAACATTCTGAGAGGCAGCCCATAGACCGTTTTTATCGCCAAAGCTAATATAATTTATTCCAATGTTAAGCACAATAAAAGAACAGACCGGCAGAAAATAATATTTTCTAAATTTACTCATTTTTATTTATCCTCTCCGGTAAATTTCCTCTCTTTTTAGAAATATTGTTATTTTCTATTTTTACCACAGCATCAACGACCCTTTCGGAAAGCAAGATACTTCTGTCCACCATTCCCCACGCCAACCAGAGGTACCCGCCTAAAGTAGGATACGACCATCGGTCCCCAAATATGTTATTCACAATGCAGGCAATAACGCATCCCAGAAAGCCGAAGCCGAGCCCTTTATGAAATTCGCTTCCCCCAATTTGGGTAAGTTCGAATCCGCTTTTTATAGCTCCATACAAAATAATTGCCAATAAACCAATTCCTATCACTCCCTGTTCACTTAACATTTTGAGGTAAAAATTATGAGTATCCTTGTAAAACAATTCCTCAGGTATCGTTAATCCAAACCCCCCAATTCCAACTCCAAAAATTGGGTTTTGTAGAAACAACCCAATAGCGTGATTCCATAAATCCAACCGCACCGCTGCAGAGTGTTCCAGTTCTCCTGATTGGCCAGTTGTCATCAGAATGCGATCCACAACTGATGCCGGCAAAAGATCCTGCCAAAACAAACCTATTATTAAAATTCCAACCAATAAAATTCTTTTCTTCACTATCCCATAAAAGACCAAGGCACTAAATGCTGCCATGTAAGCCCCCCTCGAATAAGAAAAAAATAGAGGGTGTAAACAGAACACAATTGTTACCAAATATATGATTCTCCTTTTTACATCTTTGTCATAAAATAGAAGCCCAAGAAACAAAGCCCAGTATTGAGCAATGAAGGACCCGAAATGATTCGCTCCCAAAAGAACGACCCAAAATGGGCCCTCATACCGCCTCCCATAGGAAAATTCCGCCCCCCCCGAAAATGCCCGGAAACTTCGAACGGAAATAAATAGAACGGCTAAAGTCATTATCAGGAGAACTATTTTATGATCCCTTTCCTCCTCCTTAATCACATTCAGTCCCAAAAAATACATGAATATCATCATCGCATAATTTTTCCATGGCTTGATTACTGGATTTTCAGTCGTTAGGGGTAATGGAAGCGCAAAGTTAAAAGTGGTATTCCAGATAGATATATAACTGGCGATAATGAGTATTATGATAATAATTGAGTTTCTGGTTATCGTAAAACCTCCTTTATTAATAAAGACCCCCAAAAGGACAGAAAAATATAATAAATCCATAAAATCTTTCCCGAACGGAAATTCATATAACTTATAATAAATATTTGGCTGGGGGATCAAAGCCACCAACAAGAAAAATCCCCATTCCGGCTTTTTAAAAACGCTTACCACCATTGTAACGATTCCACCGAAATATAAAATCGGTATTGTAAGCGTTCTTAAAAAATTTAGTATTCCAAATCCAAACATTCTACTTTTTTCTCAGTTCAAAACTAGTTTCTCTTTGACTTTTAAGCATTCATTAAAAATATTTTATACGCTTCCACAATTCTAAAATACTTCCCTGCCAATATCCCCATGACTTTCTAAAATTCCCTCTTCTCGCTTCCCGGATTTTTGAGCCGAAAAGTTTCCTTTGCCTTTTTCAAAACCTGCTTTTCCTTACACATGATTCCTATCCCTACGATAACGATTCCTGTAATAATTTTCAGACCTAAATTCATCCACATTTTCGAAGTATCTATTTGATTCACAACGTAATACATTAATAAGGACAACATTAGATAGTAAAGGACATGACCAATTTCAATTTTCAAATTTATATACCTAAAAGAAGCGAATGCAGTTAAAATTGCTACCGATAGGCATGTTATCAGAGCTGCAACGGCAGCCCCCATGACCCCGATTCGCGGTAACAGAATGAGATTCAGGCTGATATTTAATACCATCGCCGTTAACATGATCAGAAATATGATCATTGTTTTCTTTTGCAGATATAATCCCGCATTCAGGATACTCGTAATCGCCAAGAGAAAAGAACCTACAAGGATGAGAGGGGAAAATGTCGCCGCGGCAGAATATTTTTCTGAAGCTAATGTAATAAATAGCTCTTTAGAAACGGCGAAATATCCCGCGCACATCGGAATTATTGCAATCATCAGGTAGTACAAACTTTTCTTCAGAAAATCCTCGGTTTTTTCCTTCCCATCCTTTTCGTAAATTTCCACGTATATCGGAGTAATGGCATACGATAATGAAAACATTAAAATATTACCGACATACGAAGCCAACGTGTATCCTACTGAGTATAAACCGAGAACCGTTTCCCCACAAAGAGCGACTATGATGTATTTGTCAGCATTCGACATAAACAAAAATGATAGCTCCGACAAAAGGAGCGGGGTCCCGAATTTTAACAGTTTTAAATTGAGTTCCTTTGAACTCTTTTTAGGAACCATTTTATATCTTTTAAAAAACCAGCGAAATAATATTATTGATCCGATAAATTCCGCAAGAATAACCCCAACAAAAAACCCATAGAGCTCATGAAAAACATAAACCAATAGAAAAAGAGATAATCCGACAGACGTCATTTTCTCGCCGAGCCCGAGTGCATTTATTAATACTGTTTTATCATTGACCCTTAAAAAGTATATAATAATTATATTCAGGGGCCGTATGAATAAATAAATAGCCATAATCATGAAACAAAAAATATCTTTGTCATTTATTTTCAAATATCTATTTATGATTGGAAACAACAGTAAATAGATTATAGCTGTCCCGGCCGATAACATAAAACCTCTTACCAACACTGTTGAACAGAATACGGGGATTTTTTCCGGGATCTTGCTATACTCCTTGTAAAAACGGACCACTCCGTCCGACAGCCCCCCCTTCGCAATGGCAACCCCCACTAACATCGTAGTAGAAACCAATCCCATTATCCCGTATTGTTCTTTAGTTAATACCCTGGTAAGGATTGGAAATGTGATTAGGCCGAAAAGCTGGCCCAAAACCATCCCTGTAAAAAAATGACTAAATTGTAAGAACAATTTATTTATTTGCGACATACGATTCTTTTAGACCCATCGATGCTTTTTTAAGTCGCCTTTTAAAATTATCTGCGATGAACTTATATCTTCCAATCTTCCTAAAATCCCAACAATTTGTAGGCCAGGTACCCCTTTGAGAACCGTCCGTGCATTCCCAGGCTCGCTCCTTCCCACAGATTAATCCTCTTGAGAGCATACCTGCTACCCAGATCATTTACACCCGCAGCAGTCGATACAGCAAATTCGTATCCTGCATCCCGAACCATTCGCTTTGCATTGTCATCTAAGCTGCCCCCAGGATAGGAAAATGCAATTACTTTTTTCTTAGTTTTCTCCTGAAGCAACTTTCTTGATTCTGCTATTTCATAATTTCTCTGAGGCTGGTCCAGCATAGTTATATTGCTATGGCTGCAGGTGTGCGAGCCAACATCCATATTTTCAATCATACCGGAAATCTGGTGCCAACTTAACGCCGCATTATATTTCATAATATTTTCATTGTTCATCGGGTAATTGTTTTCAATGGTGTCCAACCAAGCGACGATCCTCCCAGTATCCTGTTTGTTGAGCGAGCCGAAAAGGCGCGAGGGATCCTTTTTGAATTCCCTCAAAAGAAAAAGGATTTCTTCCCCCAAACTCTGAAGCACCCTGTCTTCATTTCCTACTTTCTCTAATATTCGAAAATAACAATACGCCCTGTCCCACCACCAAGCTTGACCATTTCCAGCAATTTTGTCAACTGCCAGAAAAAAAGTCGCTTCTGCATTCATACCTCTGAGTACCGGATACGCCATGAGGTAATTGTCCTCATATCCATCATCGAATGTAATGATCAGAGAGTTCCGTGGTACCTTGCTGTGCTTTATATATGTACTGAGTTTTTCGAACGAAATTATTTTATACCATTTTTCAAAGAAAAGGATCTGTCTTCTGAAAGTTTCTACCGAGGTAAAAAGGAAAGGCAATGATTCTTCGATCGATTCAATGCTCCTATCTGTCACTCGATGATACATTACTATGGTAATGCGCTTACCGATGAGGTTATTAAGAAACCGTATCAGGTGGAACACTCCTCCATAAAAAAATATTAACCCCCACGATTTCCTAATTAAGACCTTTATTTTATCCGGCAATATACTTCTGAAATGAATCAAAAACATGTTGGTCCCGTACCTATATCCAAAATTACCAACCTGGGCGACCTGCCAGTATTCTAAATCTGCCCGAGGGCATGGCGGTTCATGATTTTTGAGGATTCTGCAGTTTAGGATATTCTCGTAATCTTTTCCCCTGATCCATCAGCGGTCCCGGCAGATTGCTCATAAAAATCATTGCCATTTCCTCTTCGCCATTCTCATTTTTTGGGAAAAGACAAAGGCTTTATGTGAAACTGCTCCAGCTAAATTGTTCTTTCTAATTGTGATCGAGTAATTTTGCCGGGCTGTATCGGTCCAAAAATACTTATAATCCTCTTCTCCCCGCAAGAGGTCAAATTCCCTGCACCCCTCTTGGAATGCCTGTTCAATGAGAAGAGATAAAAGTACGGAGCCTGCACTCCTCTTTTCCCCCTCCTCCGAAATTCCAGCCTGGTAATAATAGAACTTTTTATTGTGCCGTAGGCAATAATATGATACCAAGGGAAGCAAATCGATAAATAAAAAAGCCATTACGACCTTTTTGTGATCCAAAAGCATGGAAATGAATTTCTTGTGAAAATCATATATACGTTCTCCGCAAAAGGTCGTGGCAATACCTTTTCGGGCTGATCGCTCGGCATGGAGATTCCAGAGCAATCGAAAATAGTGATCGACTTCGTCGATTTGGTCAAGAGTTTTATACACCGCGTGTTCCTTTTCAATTAAGATCCTTCGCTTTCTAAGTAAGGTTTGTCTTTTCTTTGCCGAAAATGCTCCTAGATACTCCTTGAAACTTTGATCCATTCTTATGTAAGGGCATCTCGAGCCAGGAACACTCTCCACGATGAAATCATGTTCACCCGGCCTACTAACCACAAAATACTCTCTCACCAGCGAATCCTCTCTGACACCATCCAATTTTATTACTTCCCACTCATTCCTCAATTCATTCAAATATCGAAATATCGCCTTAAGAAAATCTTCTCCGTAATCTTTCTCATATATCAAATCCAGGTGATCTGGGTATGTCTCAAGGGAAGAACAAAACCTCAAAATCTTTTTTTTACCTAAACCATAACCCTTGCCAATATCAACATAAAACGGAGCAATGCCAATTATTTTCCCACTTGAGTTCTTGCCCAAAAGTATGAGAAGCTTTCTCGTAGGCCGCTTAAAGACGTCCCACCATGAATACATCCATTCCCATGAAAGGAAAACTTCATTTGCTTCGCTCTTTTCCAATAGGTGATTCCACTCACCTCTCATCCCCGAAAATTCATCTTCCGAAATACGCGTGATTGATATCATGGTCATCTCAGCAGAACTGTCGTCATATCTTCATTCTTTAAGGCTCCGATTCTCGGCACCATACTAACTAGTTTCCATCCGGAAACTCTAAATTTATGAATTTATTTTGGAAACGGTTCATTTTTATGTTGGATTTATGGCCTATTTTTGATATCCTCGCGTGAAA
>Ga0209253_10006620_pt1 | contig 10014 bp, 8 predicted proteins | sample FrelakmetBRP12BR_FD_187145 | JGI IMG/M metagenome (GOLD analysis project Ga0209253, IMG submission 187145) | Freshwater lake sediment microbial communities from the University of Notre Dame, USA, for methane emissions studies - BRP12 BR (SPAdes)... | ecosystem: Environmental > Aquatic >...
CCTCGGTCGTTTTCGGATTGTTTGGGCTGAGCCTGTTCGTCATTTTTCTAAAGTTCGGCGTTTCGATCATATCCGGCGCCCTGACCCTGGGCATCATGACCCTGCCCGTGATCATCACGACCACCCGGGAAGCCCTCCGCGCCGTTCCGAAATCGTACCGCGAGGTGAGTTTATCGCTCGGGGCATCGCGCTGGCAGACCATCCGTCATTCCGTGCTGCCCTTTGCCCTTCCCGGGATCCTCACGGGCGCCATCCTGAGCATCGGCCGCGTCGCCGGGGAGACCGCGCCGATTCTATTCACGGTCGCCGCCTTCTATCTGCCCAAGCTTCCCCATTCCCTGTCCGATCAGGTCATGGCCCTTCCCTACCATCTTTATATCGTGACGACCCAAATCCCCTATATCCCGGAGAACTTCCGGTTCGGAACGGCCCTCGTCCTGGTCGGCCTAGTCCTGATCATGAACATCACGGCCGTCATCATCCGCTCAAAATACCGGAAAAGGAAATAGGGAGGCAGGACTGGATATGGGACACGCTGAAAAAAAGCGATGTGACATGACGGATCGAGGCGAAGCCAACAATCCTTCGGCCGGACAGGCGGGTCATCCTGATCCCAAAATCAAGGTCCGAGAATTGATGATTGACTATGGCAGAATTCGGGCCTTGAACGGGCTCTCCCTCGACATCCAAAAAAACGAAATCCTGAGTGTCATCGGACCGTCCAACTCCGGCAAAACATCGTTCTTGCGAAGCCTGAACCGGCTGAACGATTTTGAGCCAAACCTGCGGATGAGCGGTTCGATCATCCTGGATGGCAGAGATATCTACAAAGACCTCGAAGCGGAAGGCCTGCGGAAACGGGTGGGAATGATCTTCGCCCTCCCCATTCCTTTGCCCCGGTCGATCCACGACAATATCACCTACGGCCCGCGGCTCTCCGGGGCCCGCGATAAAAACGCTCTGGACCAACTCGTCGAGGACAGCCTGAAGGCGGCCTATCTTTGGGACGAGGTCAAGGATAGACTGCGAAGCTCGGCCCTGAAGCTTTCCGGCGGTCAGCAGCAGCGCCTCTGCATCGCCAGAACGCTCGCCCTCAAGCCGGAGGTCATTCTCTTCGACGAGCCCTGCTCCGGACTCGACCCGATCTCGACGGCTAAAGTCGAGGAGTCCATGATGGAACTCAAGAAAAATCATACGATCGTCCTGGTCACCAACAACACCAAGCAGGCCGCGCGCGTTGGGACGCGGACGGCCTTTTTCCTGATGGGAGATCTCGTCGAGATTGACAGCACCGAAAAGATCTTTACCGCCCCCGCGGATTCAAGGACCAACGATTACATTATCGGGAGATTCGGATAATGACTCGGGGTCAAAGCTACACATTTGACAAAATGAACAAGTGGGGATTCTTCCTTTTCCTTGAAACAAGAAAATTCCACCACCCCCGGCAGATCATTTGTCAAATGTGTAGCTTTGACCCCAATTATTTAAGACGATGAAAAAGATCGAGATCGAAGGCCTGAATTTATTTTATGGCGACTTCCAGGCGCTTTTGGACATCCGGATGTCCGTTCGGGAGAAGGCTATCACCGCGCTCATCGGCTCCTCGGGCTGCGGGAAGTCCACACTCCTCCGCTGTCTCAACCGCATGAATGACCTGATCGAGGATGTCCGAATCGAAGGTTCGGTGAAAATCGACGGCAAAGATATCTACAAAATCAAGAGCGGGCTGACCCAACTTCGAAAAAAGGTCGGGATGGTCTTCCAGCGGCCTAATCCGTTCCCTATCAGCATTCGGGAGAACGTCGCCTTCGGACCCCGAGTCCACCACATGGCCAAGGGCAGCGAGTTGGACGGCCTCGTCGAAGAGAGCCTTAAAGCCGTCCATCTCTGGGACGAACTCAAGGACAAGCTCGATAAGAGCGCCTTGAATCTTTCTCTCGAACAGAAACAGCGGCTGTGCATCGCCCGGCTGGCCGCCGTCAAGTCTGAGGTTTTGCTCATGGACGAGCCGTGTTCAGCACTAGACCCCATGGCGACGCTGAAGATCGAAGAGTTGATGCAGCTTCTCAAAAACGATTACACTATCGTCATCGTCACCCACAACATGCAGCAGGCCGCCCGCGTCTCGGACGAGACGGGTTTCATGCTGCTCGGCGAGCTCGTCGAATTCGGAATAACGCCGGATATCTTCACCAAGCCCGGAGACAAACGGACGGAAGACTACATCACCGGCCGTTTCGGATGAGAAAAGCGGACGGGGCACTGCGTTCCTCTAAAAACCTCTCTTCTTGGGGTGTCTCGAGCCATTGACACGGGTACGTGGCGATGATATTTTGTTCAATAAGCGACAGATCCGATGCGATGACATGGCGCCTTTAAAACGCAGGCTCGGAAAAAGCTCTTTTCTATTATTGATAGTCCTCAGCCTTGCCTTTTTCCTACGATTTTCGCATCTGGGAAGCCGGCCTCTCTATCAAGACGAGCCCCATAATACCGTCGAGCTGGCGGCCGGGCCGCTATCGTACATCGTCTCCACGAACTCCGGTAGTATCCTGTATCCCCTCCTCCTCCATTATATCCTGCCCTTGGGAGATACGGAATTCGTGGCCCGCCTGCCGGCCGCCTTATTCGGCTTCTTGAGCGTGTGGCTGATCTATCTCATCGGGAAAATCCTTTTCGGCAAAAAAGAAGCCTTCCTGGCCGCTCTTTTATCCGCCTTGTCGGGTCATTTCATCTATTTTTCTCAGCAGGCCCGAGGATACAGCGGGTTGCTGTTTTTCGCCCTCTGTTCGTTCTATTTTTTCTTGAGCGCGCATAAAAAAGACAAGAAATCCTCTTGGGGATTCTATGCCCTCTTCACGATCATAGCCGTCTACATGAGCTTTTTCGCCTTAGTCATCGTTCCCGTCCAAATATTTTTTCTCGTTGTTTTGCTCGTCGAGCAAAGGCTCTTGGGCAAAAGGAATGAAGAATTCGCCCTGTCCAATAAGAAACTCCTCAATTTTTCTCTGAGCCTCGTCGCCGTCCTGGCCATCGTTTTTCTCCTCTACCTGCCGGCCCGGCATACCTCGCGCTACGTGAATCTGTCCTATATGCTTCGCCTGAGCCTGGAGGGTTTGTTCAAAGGCGACTGGACCTTTCCCCCTTTTTCTTTTATCGCCGATACCTTCAGGAGACTGCTGGATTACGATGTTTATCCAACCCTTGTTTTTGTCAAGCTGGGTTTGGCTTTCCTGGGCGTTCTGACGGCTTTGACAAATAAGCGCCGGGAATTGACCTTCCTCCTCGCCTGGATCGTCCTTCCGTTTGCGCTGTTCATTCTGTCGAAACCGCCCGTCATCTATCTCCCGGCCGACAACAAGTTTATTTTCACCCTTCCCGTCGTTTTTCTCTTGCTGGCCAAGGGAGTAACGGGTTTGAGCTCCGCTCTCGGCCGGGGGCTATCTAAAGCTTTCCGGACGAAAAACGAAGCCCGGCTCGTCACGGCCGCGCTGGCGGTCCTCATCGTTCTCGTCCTGGCCGGAGAAAGCGTCCATATCCGAAACGGCATTGTGACGAGAAACCTGACCTCTTTGGACCGCGGCCGGGAGATTTCGACGGTTCTTAAAGGTCAGGTCCAAACCGAGGAGATGGTCTTTGCGGACAGCCCGGCGGCACAGTTGAATTTCTTATTCGTCAAGCCGCTCGTCTATCCGGATGGCAGCAAAAAGGGGGTCATGGTTTTTGAACGCTTCCATGATGTTTCCCGGGAGACCCTCTTCAGTCCGGCCGGCTTATGGATTCTCTTAAATAAGTCCCGCCTCGACGAAGGGACAATCCAAAAATGGAAAACCCTTTCCCCAGGAATCCAGGTCGAAAGCTATGGCCAAGGCCGGCTGCTCCGTTTAAACGGCGGGGATACGGCCCTCTGGAAAAAGCTCGGCCTCGCGACCAACCTGCTTCTCGAACTGCCCGGTCAAAAAGAGAACGAAACGGCCTATCGTCTTTTCCTGGCCAAGATTCTGCTTCTGGCCGGAAAAAATCAGGAAGCCATCGGGCAATTGGAGGCCGTCGGCCCACGAGCGACCGAAGCTCCCCCTCCTCGTCTGGCCAAAAGGGAACAGGATGTTCTCCAGAAGACACATTACGGAAACATCGTAACCATCCTCCTCGATAACGCCGACCGGGCCTGGCTCGAAGGAAGGGGCGACGAGGCATTGTCTCTTCAGAAAAAAGCCGAAGACCTCAGCCACCAGACTGCCGGATTGCGGTCCAGGGTCTATTTCTCCCTGGCCGAATCCTACCTAAAGAAAGGAATGAGGGACGAGGCTTATCAAAAATACCAGCAGGCGCTCTCCTTCTGCCTGGATCAAAAGGACGAAGATGTGCTCGTTAAAAGGATTCGCGAGCTTATTCCCCTTCCCTTCGGCTATATCGTTTGGCACCAGGAAGGATTATGGCGCATCCGCTGGTGGAGCGACCTGAGAAGGACGTTTTCCGGAGAGATCACCGGTTCTTCACTCTCGAAAAAAATGAAACCGCTGCGCTGGATTAAGGACGACTTCGCCTCGATTTCCCGCAATAAACTCGTTTTCAAAGGGATTTCGGACAAGGGCCGGATCAAGGGCTTCGATGTCAAAGCCCGGACCGGATCGAAGCTCACCTTTCTGCTCATTATCGACGGCTCTAAGAATATCTTCGACAAAATCATCCTCGCCGACCGGGGAGGGCATCCCAGCAGCGTGCCCTTTTCCTTAGACTGAGCTCCAAGGCGACTCAGCAAGAAGCTAAGAGTCGATGATCTGATATTTGGCGGCGGAGATCTGCCCATCGTCCCCGACTTCGATAGTAAAGAGGAAGTCTCCGCTCACCGCCATGGGCGTATAATAGGTGATCCGCTCTTCCGTCAGAATCTTGGTCAGAGGTAAATAAAAGGCATCCAGATATTTTCCGTCTTTATTAAAAACATCCACGAGGATTCCCTTTCCCTTGTCAAATGTCGAGGTGACGACCCAGAGATTGTCTTTATGGATGAGGAGCCGGCAGATATCATTATAAAATTTTGGCATCAGCATCGGGGTTTTTCTCTTCATCCCCAGCTTAACTCGTTCGTATTCTCTTCTAAAACTCCTGATCACTTCCTTTTTCTCCAAATCCACCAATCTAACCATGTACTCTGGCGTACAATAAAGATATATATAGCGGGGATTTTCACTCGTCGTGATCAGTCGAGAAATATATGTAAATCCCCCCCTCTCTCCCGATCCAATGGATATGGTGAAAGGGAAAATGGACAAAGTTGAGGTGACTTCGCCTTGGCTGTCGACCATGATCAGCCTGAGGTCATCTTCATAGAAACCTGTGATCCTTTCATATTTCCCCGGTTCCCTGGTGACAAGATAATAAGAGCCATTGTAAAAGCCCAGCAAACCAAAAAACGTCCTTCCTTTTGGCCTCATATCCTCTCTCCAAATCCCGTTTCCGCTCAACCTGACGATTTTGATCACATTGGAAGAAGCGAGGATTATCTCATTTTCTCCAAGAAAAAAATCAGTCAGGCCTTGATTGAATTCCCCTGGTCCCTCTCCTCTCCTGCACAGATTTCTAATGAATTTTCCTTTCCCATCAAATTGATAAAGCTTGTCGGGCTCCTGGACGTAGAAAGAGCCGTCACGCGCGACTTTGATGTCCCAAGGCTCTCGGAAATAAAACTTTCCCTCTCCATCTACGATCCGCATCACTTCTTTTAATTGGATCACCCGCCCCGCGTTTTTGCCGGGAGGCTTTTCCGGATTATCAATCATCTGTTGGCCAAAGCCCGCGAAAAAAAAGAGAAAAAACATAGGAATAATGAAAATTTTCCGCATTTTCCCCTCCTAAAAGGCAACCTCGGATAAATCGTTTGAGGCCATTAAGAAAAGCCCTCTATCTACTCATCATACGCCAGATCTTAAGAAAATTGTTCATGTAATCATTCTAATACAAACGTAATAAATAAAGTGACAATGTATGGGCGGTGCTTAGGCCGCCCGAACGGAGATGTCATTTTAATTACTGCGTTGATATTAGATCAAGTCTACACCTTTGACACGTCCATGAGAACCCTTCCCCATGAATAACGTCATCCCTATGAAATGAAAATTCATATCCAGCATCAGGCATTGGTACGAGCGAAGGAACGAGGAACAAACTTAGAAGAAATAAAAATTGTCTTCCACTCCGGGTCTCCCATTCCCGCCAAGTATGGCCGCAAAGGAAAGGCCAAAATCTTCGATTTCCAACAAAAGAGATTTAACGAGTTCTATGAGCAAAAAAGAGTGGAAATATTTTGCGCAGAAGACAATGATGATATAATCATCCTGACTGTTTATGTTTTTTATGAAAAATGGGAGTAGAGCCAAATGCAAGTTCAATATGACGCCAAGGCAGACTTGATCTACATCCGCCTTGATGAGCGCAAGCAGAAGGTCATAAATAGGAGAATATCCAATGAAGTCGTCCTTGACATAGGGAAGAATCGAAAAATTATCGGCCTCGAGATCCTTAATGCGTCTAAATGCCTTAATATGAAAAGTTTGTTTCCGCTAAAGATTGAAATAAGACCCGAAACGCTAAAAAAGGTTCGCGCTTAGCCTTTAATATTCTCTTCTCATATTTCCTTGTCACCGCATCGGCATATGTCCCGCTTCAGGCCCCGATTCTTGACTTTCGGTCGGAAATGAGGAATGATACTTTTTTCTCATGGCCAAAAAACTCGGGGGCGCCCACAAAATGCGGAGATTCTTATCCAGGTCCCTCTTTTTTTTGGCCTCATTTGAAAGGAGGTTCAATTCTATGAAACGCTCTCTCATCTTTCTCTTCACCCTGCTCGCCTTCGCCTCGCTGATCGTAGCCGCCGAGATCAAGCTCGACGTCAAGGAACACGTGCTTCCCAACGGCATGAAAATCCTGATGATCCCGAAGCCCGGCGTTCCCCGCGTCGTCTGCCATATCTATTTCAAGGTCGGCTCGATCAATGAGAAACCGGGCATCACCGGCCTGGCCCACATCCATGAGCACATGATGTTCAAGGGCACAAAAATGATGGGCGTCACCGACTTCGCCAGGGACGCCGCCATCGACAAGCAGATCGACGAGCTCATGGACAAGGTCTATCGGGAAAAGCACTGGAAGGCCGACGGCGGCGACAAGGCCAAGCTCGCCCAGTGGCAGAAGGAATACGACGAATTGGTCAAAACCGAAAAGCCGTACGTCATCAAGGATGAGATGTGGAACCTGTACATGAAGAACGGCGGCACCGCCCTGAACGCCTCGACCGGCAACGAGAACACGGGCTATTACGTCACTCTTCCCGCGAACAAAATCGAACTCCAGATGCTGCTTGAATCCGACCGGATGCTGAACGCCTATTTCCGCGAATTCTACTCCGAAAAGGACGTCATCATGGAAGAGCGCCGGCTGAGCGAGAACCGCCCCGGCTATTTCTTCGGCGAGCAGGTCAATGCCGCTTTTTATGCTGCGTCTCCCTATCACTGGGACGTCATCGGTTGGATGGACGACCTCAAAAAGGTGACCAAGGCCGACCTCGTCGAGTTCCACGCCAAATATTATGTCCCCAACAACTGTGTGGCTATCTATGTCGGCGACTTCGATCCGCAGAACATCGTCCAGATGGCCGAGAAATACTTCGGCCGCATCCCGAAAGGGCCGGATGTCGAGCCTATCCGAACGTATGAACCGGCGCAATACAGCGAAAAAAGGATGTACGGCGAGGGACCGGCGGCCACCAGCCTGCAGATGATGTTCCATACGCCGCAGGCGGGGCACCCTGATGCAGCGCCCCTTTCGGTCTTGGCCAGCATTCTCGGCGGAGGAGGCGGCGGCATGCGCGGATTCGCACCCGGCGATGACACCCCGATCACCACTCCGTCGATCATCCGCGGCCAGAGAGGCGGAGGCTTCGGCGGAGGCGGCGGGACGGGCAGGCTCAACAAGATCCTGGTCCAGGAAAAGCAGCTGGCCGTCAGCGCCTCGGCCTCCAGCCGGGGCCAGTGGTATGTCGGCGCCTTCCAGTTCAGCGCCTCGCCACGGCAGGACAAAAACGTCCAGCCCGAGGACCTCGAGAAGGAAATCTGGGCCGAGGTCGAGAAGATCAAGAAAGAAGGCGTAACCCCAGAAGAGATCCAGAAGGCCAAGAATCGCTCCGAAGCCATGTTCATCCGCAGCCTGGGCAGCACATCGGGCCTCGCCGGCAGTGTCGGCCGGGCCGATCTCAACCGGGGCTGGCGCGCGATCATCACGGACTACGAGGACCTGAAGAAGGTGACCAACGATGACGTCAAGCGGGTCACGGTGAAATACTTCGTCAAGGACAACAGCCTCACGGCCATCTACAAGCGAAAGATGGGGTCGTGAGGAAGGAGGACGATGATGAAAAAGACACTCACCATACTCTTAGCCATCGGTTTTCTGTGTGTTTCGCTGGGGCTGGCCCAAGCCCAGAAGCCCTCCGACCTGAAGTTCGCTCCTCTCAAATATGATCCGCCCGATCCCAAGGCGTTCCGGACGCTTCTCGCCAACGGCCTGCGCGCCTACATCGAGGAAGACCACAACCTGCCGCTCATCAACATCGCCGCGATGGTCAACTTCGGCGGCCTCTACCTTTCCAAGGATAAGCAGGGCCTCGATTCGGTCATGAGCGGGACGATGATCCGGGGCGGCACGAAGACCAAGGAAGGAACGGCCATCGAGGAGCGCATCGATTTCCTGGGCGGTTCGCTGGGCTTCAACGTCGGCGACCGGACATCGACGCTGTCCCTCTCCGTCCTGAGCAAAGATCTCGACGAAGGCCTGGGCCTTTTTTTCGATGTCCTGATGAATCCGGAATTCCGGGAAGGTCCCCTGAACCTGGCCAAGGTCCGTCTCGTCCAGCAGCTCCGGCAGGCCAACGACCAGCCCAGCGGAGTCCTCAGCCGGGAGTACGAAAAGGTCTTGTACGGCGACAGCCCGCTGACCTGGCAGCCGACCCGAAAAACGTACGAAGGCATCACCGGCGCAGACCTGAAAGCGATCCACGCCCAGTACTTCTTCCCTAAGAATATCATCCTGACCGCGTCCGGCGACTTTGCCAGGGCCGACCTCAAGGCCAAGATCGATAAGTACGTCGCCAACTGGCAGAATAAAAATGTCAAGTTCCCCGCTTTATCCAAGCAGTTTCCTCAGCCCGAGCCGGGCGTCTACTTCATTCAGATGCCGATCAACCAGGGCTATATCAATATCGGCCACCTCGGCCTCGAGGACACGAACCCGGATTATTCCGCCGTCCAGGTGATGAACTTCATCCTCGGCGGGGGGAGCTTCTCCTCGCGAATCACGATTAAGGTTCGTTCCGACGAGGGGCTGTCCTACAACCAGGGCAGCCGGTTCAGTTATCGGTGGGGGTTCCCCGGGACGTTCTCCGGATATGTCCAGACGAAGTCCTCTACGGTCGGCTACGCCATCTCGCTTATCGAGAACGAGTTCAACCGCATCCGCAAGGAGCCTGTTTTGGACGCCGAGATGGACACCGCAGTCAACTACTACCTGGAGAGTTTCCCCGGCTCCTTCGAGACTGCCCAGTCCAGGGTGTCCACGTTCGCCAACCTCGAGATGAACGGCAGGCCGATGGATTACTTCAAAACCTACCGCGACAAGATCAGGGCCGTGACAAAGGCCAAGGTCCAGGAGGTCGCCAACAAGTATATCCAACCGGACAAGCTCGTCGTCATGATCGTCGGCGACTGGGAACCCTGCAACAAGGGCGGGGACCAGTGGCCCGGGCCATTGGACAAGCTGGGCAAAGTCCACAAAATCGCTCTCGCGGACCCCACGACGGGCGAAATCAAGAAATAGCCCTTTCCGAAAGCAAGAGTCCAAGGGACGGCGTCTCGGCGTCGTCCCCTTTTTTATTTAGCCTGATTTCTATATAATGGCCCTTACGAGCGGCTCCAAATGGGAGCCGCTCGTAGAGGGTTCCAAGGGGGAGTCGCCCCT